>Ga0247763_1000183_pt1 | contig 33401 bp, 25 predicted proteins | sample UWRJL141409B4_FD_179926 | JGI IMG/M metagenome (GOLD analysis project Ga0247763, IMG submission 179926) | Plant litter microbial communities from Arlington Agricultural Research Station in Wisconsin, United States - UWRJ-L141-409B-4 | ecosystem: Environmental > Terrestrial > Plant litter >... | reverse complement strand
CCATGGCCGATCGCCGCATGCTCGGCATGCTGCTCGTCGCGCCGCTGATCCAGCTCTCCGTGTTCGGCTTCGCCGTCGACCTCGACGTCGATCGGCTGCCCACCATCGTCGTCGACGAGGATCAGACCGCGCTCAGCCGCCAGCACATCGCCGGCGTGCTGGCAGACGGCACGCTGCAGGCCGCCGGCACTGCCCCCGACGCCGCCAGCGCCGAGGCCGCCATCGAAGCCGGCACCGCCACCGTCGCGCTGGTCTTGCCGCGCGGCTTCGAGCAGGACGTCGAGCGCGGCCGGCCCACGTTCGTGCAGGCCATCGTCGACGGCAGCAACCCCAACGAGAGCAACACGGCGCAGACCACCATCGCGCGCTACTTCGGCGGCGTGAGCCAGCGGCTCGTCGTGAACGAGCAGGCCGAGGGCGGCAGGCCCGACCGCGGCGAGCCCTTCTCGCTGCGCCCGCGCGTGCTGTACAACCCGCGCCTCGACACGCCCATCTTCATGCTGCCAGGCATCCTGGCCATCATGCTGCTGATCAACACCGCCCTGCTCACGGCGATCGGCGTCGCGCGCGAGAAGGAGACGGGCACGCTCGAGCAAGTGCTGGTGACCCCGATCCCGCCGCTGGTGCTGATGCTCGGCAAGATCTTGCCGTCGGTCGCGATCGGCACGTTCGAGTTTTTCCTGGCGCTCGGCGTGAGCGCCATCGTCTTCGACCTGCCCCTCGGCGGCAGCTTCGCCTTCTTGATGGCGGCCACCTGCCTGTTCCTGCTCTCCACGCTCGGCGTCGGACTGTTCGTGTCCACGTTCAGCCGCACGCAGCAGCAGGCCTTCCTCGGCGTGTTCCTGTTCATCCTGCCGGCGAACCTGCTGTCGGGCATGCTCACGCCGGTGAGCAGCATGCCGGCCTGGCTCGAGCCGCTCACGCTGCTCAACCCGGTGCGCTACTACATCGAGATCTTGCGCGCGGCGCTGCTCGAGGGCGCCGGCCTGGTCGATCTGTGGGCGCAGGTCGCCGCCCTCGGTGCGTTCGGGGTCACGATCCTGGTCGTATCGAGCGCGCGCTTTCGTACCCGCCTCGGGTGATGGAGTGCTCGGAGCTGCTTCGAGGGGGTACGACGCCTGTGGCATGGCGCCGCACCGTTCCCGTCGGGCTCGGATCGCAATGTCAGGGGCTACGGGCGCGCAGGGCGCAGCGGCGCGTGGCCGAAAGGGACGGCCGCGATGCCTTCAGCCGCGATGCCGTCAGGGCGCGGTCGTCGCCGCGTCGGGAGCGGCCGCGTCGGAAACGCCCGCGTCGAGCCCGTCGCCCACGGGAGGCGTCTCTTCCGCGGGCGGGGCGGCGTCGGGAGTCGCCGCCGGGCCGGCGTCGGGCTCTGGCAGCGGCACCCCCGCGTCTGGCACGGGGTCCATCGGCTCGGCCGCGCTCGGGAAATCCATGACCAGCCGCGTCACCTTACCTTCGGCGATGACGAAGATGTCTTCGATGATGCGGCGCAGGGCGGGAACGCCTTCCACGTCGAGCAGCGAGCTGCGCGTCAGGAAATCGTCGGCATAGAGCTCGACGCTGGTCTCGAAATCCTCGCAGGGAGCGCTGACGTCGCCGATGACGAAGCCCTCGTCCACGACGATGGCCTCGAACGTCAAGGCGCCGACCTCGTCGCAGGCGTCGGCGTCTTGTCGGCCCTCGATGCTCCAGTCGAACACCAGGGTGCCGGTGGGCCGCTGCGTGGTGGGCGGCGGCCGCTGCGGACCAAAGCCGTTCTCTTCCGAACAGGCGCAGAGCAGCGCGAACAATGAACAAGCACCAGTAAGCAGTAAGCGAGACACTCCGGGCATTCTCCGATTCGGACTGGGACGCGGGAAGGGAAGAACCCGCCGGCGCCCGTCGCGGTAGCACATTTGGGCATTTTCTCGAGCGAAAGCCGTGCCAAGGCAGCTTTGCGTCTTTTCGGCCCGGCGGGCTCCCCCTTGGCGCGCGCCCCGACGTGCTCGAGATACATTGGCGGCATGGCCGAGCGTCCCTTCCCCGCCTGGGTCGAGCCGATGGCTGCCACGCTGACCCACGAGCGATTCGCCGGCCCCGAGTGGGTGTTCGAGCGCAAGCTCGACGGCATCCGGTTGCTCGCGTTCAAGCAAGGCGGCGACGTGCGCCTGCTCTCGCGCAACCGGCTCGACCAGAACGCCCACTACCCGAGCTTCGTCGAGGCGATCGCGCGGCTGCCAGCGAGCGACGTCATCCTCGACGGCGAAGCGACCGGCGTCTGGGGCAAGCAGACGGTCGCGGGCTACCACGTGTTCGACGTGCTCTGGCTCGAGGGGCGCGACCTGACGCCGCTCCCGCTCGAGCAGCGCCGCGAGCTGCTCGAACGGCTGCCGCTCGCGCCTCCGCTCGAGCTCGTCGCGCGCATCGACGACGCCCTGCCGTGGGAGCGAGCCCGCCACGAGGGCTGGGAGGGCGTGATCGCCAAGCGCCGCGGCTCGAGCTACGAGCAGCGCCGCTCGCCGCACTGGCTGAAGATGAAGTGCGAGGCCTCTCAGGAGCTGGTCGTCGGCGGCTTCACCGATCCGCAGGGCCAGCGACAGGGCCTTGGCGCGCTGCTCGTCGGATTCCACGCCGGAGATGATCTGGTGTTCGCCGGCAAGGTGGGCACCGGCACGGGCTTCGACGCGCAGGGGCTAACGGCGCTGAGGGCCCGGCTCGACGCGATCGAGGCGCCGGCGTCGCCCTTCACGCGCGCGACGGGGCTGCCGCGCCAGCGCGTGCACTGGGTGCGGCCCGAGCTGGTGGTGCAGGTCGCCTTCCTGGAGTGGACGGTGCACGGCAAGCTGCGCCACCCCCGCTTGCTCGGCCTGCGCGAGGACAAGAGCGCGCGCGACGTCGTGCGGGAAGACGTCACCCGGGAGTCGACATGATCACGCACCCCGAGAAGCTGCTGTTCCCCGCCGACGGCATCAGCAAGGGCGAGGTCGCCGACTACTACGCGGCCCTCGCCCCCGTGATGTTGCCGCACCTGCGCGGGCGCCCGGTGACGATGGAGCGCTTCCCGGCGGGCATCGAGCGCAAGGGCTTCATGCAGAAAGACGTGTCGAAGGGCTTCCCCGAGTGGCTCGTGCGCGTCGAGGTGCCGAAGAAGGACGGCACGGTGCACTACCCGCTGATCGACGACGAGCGCTCGCTCCAGTGGCTCGCCAACCAGAACTGCATCACCCCGCACGTGTGGGCCTCGCGCCACCCCACGCTCGACACGCCCGACCTGTGCCTGTTCGATCTCGATCCCTCGCGCGACGACGCGAGCGAGCTCGTGGCGGGCGCGCTCGCGGTGCGCGACTTGCTCGCGGAGCTCGGCCTGCCCAGCTGGGTGAAGACGTCGGGCTCGAAGGGCTTCCACATCGCGGTGCCGCTCGACGCGAGCGCGAGCTACGAGGCCTCCTGGCGCTTCGCCCACGCCGCGGGCGCCGTGCTGGTCAAGCGCCACCCGGCGCTCTTCACGCAGGAGTTCCTCAAGGCAGAGCGCGGCACCCGCATCCTGATCGACACCGGTCGCAACGGGCAAGGCGCCACCTTCGCGGCTGCCTATGCGCTGCGGCCCAAGCCCGGTGCGCCCGTCTCGGCGCCGTGCACGTGGCAGGAGATCGAATCAGGCCAGGTCGGGCCGCAGAGCTTCGGGCTGCGCACACTGCCCGAGCGCGTGCAGCGCATCGGCGACCTGTGGGCAGAGCTGGCCTCGCGCGGGCAATCGCTCACCCTGCCGCTCGAGCGCATCGAGGCGATGCTCTCGCCCGAAGAGTGGGACGAGTCGATGGCCGCGATCACGCGCCGCCCGAAGCCGCGCAAGAAGCGGCCGTCGAAGTCGCGATAGCGAGAGCCCGCGCTCCCTCGGCGTGCGCCACAGCGGACGGCGCAGGCGCTGGCACATGTGCCAACCGACAGTGAGGGGGAGCCCCCACACCTGCGACCCGTCACGCTTCGTGGCCGTTTCTTCGCAGGAAACACGCGCCGCTCGTCCCGGGAGAGAGCGGGCTCGCGGGTGGCCCGCCCCTTGCACAGATGACCGCTCGATGATGAGGGTCACGTTCCTGTTTGGGGTCATCGCTGCGCTCTCGGCGACGGCCACGCGCGCCGCCAACGCCTGCACGACGGCGGCCGATACCAGCCTGCGCACCACGCCCCCCGCAGGTTCGAGCTCCGTGCCCACCGACGTCGCGATCCTCGTGGACCTCTGGCAGGCGAGCGTCGACTCCATGAGCCCGCTACCGGACGGCCTCTGCACGCTGCGCACGCTCGACGGCGAGGTCGTGCCCAGCACGACCGAGCGCGTCGCCGTGTGGCACGCCGAGGTGAAGCCCGCGGTGCCGCTCGCGCCGAATACCCGCTACGAGCTCGAGGTGGTGAGCCCCGTCTCGGCCGAGCCGCAGACGGCGATCTTCACGACGGGAGCGGGCCCGCTCGACGCGGCACCGGGCCCGCTCGACGCCGCGCTCCAGCACTGGGAGTTCGCGCCCGACGTTCAGCTCGACAGCTGCGCGCCGAACCGCGTGGGCACCTGCGTGTCATTGCCGGAGGGTGCGCTCGTGGAGTCGCTGTTTCTCCTGGCCGACGGCAGAGAGGCGGACCCGTTCCCTTATCTCTTTCAGGGCCCATTCACCGCCGACATCACGGAGAACAATGCAGGCCACCCGTATCGCTGCCTGCGGCTGCGGCAGCGCGCCCTGAACGGCATCTACGGCGATGCGACGGTGCTGTGCAGCGCCGACGCGCCGACGGTGCAGCTGTCGGGCAACCCGAGTCTGAGCTGCAGCTCTACCGGCATCCAGCACGCCGAGAATGGGGAGCCGCAGGGCGACCCTGTCGACGGCGAGGGTGTCGACGGCGAGGTCGACGGCGCCACGCAGACGAGCGCCGGCGACGACCTCGGCGCCTATGAACATCCCGACGCCGAGTTCAGCGGCAACGGCGATAGCGGCATTCGCTGCGGTCTGGCAGGGGGATCGGCAGGGGGAGGTTCGGGATGGGGCGGGTCGATACCGTGCGCGCCGCTCGGCGTGCTCGCCGCGCTGGGTCTCGTGCGCTGGCGCCGCCGGCGTTAGAACGTACCGGTTGTCGCGCCGCTCGCGCGAGCGGTCATCTCGGTATTGACCGCGTACGCTTTTTCGCCCGCGGAATATCGCTGGACGAGAGCGGCGCGCCCGCGGAAGAACGGGCGCATGCAGAACCTGTCGCGACGGCTCTTCGGCTTCACCCTCGGCGCGACCTTCGCCTCGGGCGCAGCGAGCCGAGTGAGCGCTGCGGACGAGAAGCCGTACCTGAGCCCCCGCTTTCGCGGCGAGCTGCGCGGCAACGCGCGCCCCCCGAGCGAGCCGCTCTCGCTCTGGTATCGGCGCCCGGCGGAGAAGTGGGTGGAGGCGCTCGCGCTCGGCAACGGGCGGCTCGGGGCGATGGTGTTCGGCGGCATCGAGGAAGAGCAGCTGCAGCTCAACGAGGACACGCTCTGGGCGGGCGGCCCCCACGACCCCGCGAACCCCGAGGCGCTCCGGGCGCTGCCCGAGGTGCGGGCGCTGATCTTCGCCGGCAAGTATCAGCAGGCGCACGAGCTCGTGCAGCAGCGGATGATGGCCCTGCCCATGCAGCAAGCGCCCTACCAGACGCTGGGCAGCCTGCTGCTCCGCTTTCCGGAAGCGAAGCTCGCCGACGACTATCGGCGCGACCTGAACCTGGACGAGGCCGTGGCGCGCGTCGCCTACACGGTCGACGGGGTTCGCCATCGGCGCGAGGCGTTCGTGAGCCCGGTGGATCAGGTGATCGCGCTGCGGCTGACGGTCGATCAACCGAAGAAGCTCTCGTTTTCGGTGCGGCTGGTGACGCCGCAAGCGGCGCGCGTGGCGACGGAGGCGAACGACGCGCTGGTGCTGAGCGGCAGAAACGGAAGCGCGCCCGCGGGGCCCGGCGCGCTCGAGCTCTGCGCGCGCGTGCGCGTGCTGGCGCCCGGGGCGCAGGTCGTCGCTGCTGGCGACGCGATCACGGTGACGGCGGCCGACTCGGCGCTGCTGCTGATCAGCATCGCGACCAGCTTCCAGAGCTACAAGGACGTCTCGGGCGATCCCGATCGGCTCACGCGGACGGCGCTCGCGGCCGCGGCGACGAAGCCTTACGCGGAGCTGCTCGGGGCGCACGTCGCGGAGCACCGGCGGCTGTTCCGTCGGGTCTCGCTCGATCTCGGCACGACCGCCTCACAGCGCCCCACCGACGAGCGCATCGCCGCCTACGGCTCGAGCCCCGACCCAGCGCTCGCGGCGCTCTACTTCCAGTTCGGGCGCTATCTCTTGATCTCGAGCTCGCGCCCCGGCACCCAGCCCGCGAACCTCCAGGGCATCTGGAACGACCGCATGGAGCCGCCGTGGGGTGGCAAGTACACCATCAACATCAACACCGAGATGAACTACTGGCCCGCGGAGACGACGAACCTCTCCGAGTGCGTCGAGCCGCTCGTGCGCATGGTGCGCGAGCTCGCGGAGACGGGCGCGCGCACGGCCCGGGTGCAGTATGGCGCGCGCGGCTGGGTCGCTCATCACAACACCAACCTGTGGCGGGAGTCGGCCGCGATCGACGGGGCGAAGTGGGGCATGTGGCCCACCGGCGGCGCGTGGCTCTCGCTGCACCTCTGGGAGCACTACCTCTTCGGCGGCGATCGGAAGTACCTCGCCGAGATCTACCCGCTCTTGAAGGGAGCCAGCGAGTTTTTCCTCGACACGCTGGTGAAGGAGCCCAAGCACGGCTGGCTCGTCACGTCGCCCTCGCTGTCGCCCGAGAACACGCACCCGCACGGCGTGACGATCTGCGCGGGGCCGACGATGGACAGCCAGATCGTGCGCGACTTGTTCGACGCCACCCGGCGCGCCGCGGAGGCGCTCGGCCTCGACCCGAAGCTGCGCGAGCAGCTCGGCGCGACGCGCGCGCTCTTGCCGCCGAACCAGATCGGCAAGCAGGGCCAGCTCCAGGAATGGCTGGAAGACTGGGACGCGGCCGCGCCCGAGCCGCACCACCGCCACGTCTCGCATCTCTACGGGCTGTATCCGAGCTCGCAGATCACCTTGCGCGGAACGCCCGCGCTCGCGGCCGCGGCGCGCCGGTCGCTCGAGCTGCGCGGCGACAACGCGACGGGCTGGGGCATCGGCTGGCGCCTGAACCTGTGGGCGCGCCTGCAAGACGCCGAGCGCACGCACCGCGTGCTCGGGCTGATGCTCTCGCCGGAGCGCACGTATCCGAACCTGTTCGACGCGCACCCGCCGTTCCAGATCGACGGCAACTTCGGCGGCGCCGCGGCCATCGCCGAGATGCTCGTGCAGAGCCACGCGGGCGAGATCGAGCTCTTGCCGGCGCTGCCGCGCGCGTGGCCGGCGGGGTCGGTGACGGGCCTGCGCGCGCGCGGCGGGTTCGAGGTGTCGCTGGCCTGGAAGGAAGGCAAGCTCAGCCGCGCGACGATCCGGAGCACGAGCGGCTCGGCGTGCGTCGTGCGCTACGGCGACCGGCGCCTCGAGGTCACGCTCGCGCCAGGTCAGACGAAGACGCTCGGCGCGAGCGATCTGAAGAGCCAGTGAACCGCTCTCGAGCTCAGGGCGTGATGGGCTGGCTCGCGAAGGTGGTGAGGCTCTGCGCGTCGAGCGTGACCGCGGTGCGCCCGCCTTGCAAAGCGACGGCGCCGTCGTTCTGCACGTTCTCGTTGACCGAGGTGGTGAAGCGGTCGAAGCGTGTGACGCAGCTGCCGAACACGTCGAGGTTCACGTTCTGCGGCTGGTTGGTCGTGTTGAGCGCGACGACGATGACCTGGCCGGGGCCGTTCTTGTACGCGGTGACCTGCACGCCGGCGACCGCCGGGTTGCTCGCGCCGACGCGGACGAAGCCGGGGCGGATGAAGCGCGAGTACTGCGACATCAGGAAGCCGCGCTTGCTCACCTGGCTGTCTTCCGTCATCAGCCCGTAGCCGCGGCGGATGTACCACCAGACGTAGGCGTTGAAGTTCGCCTGCATGCTCTGGTGCAGCTCGGTCGCCACGTTCAGCGCGAGCGGCCACTGATTGGCGCGGTCTGGCTCGGGGCCGCTGTCGGTGTAGTGCTCGGTCATCCACACCTCCTTGCCGCGCTGGCGAGCCAGCGGGTAGTCGGCGAGGCCCGCGCCGTAGACGTGGCCCGCCACGATGTCGAACTGCGCCGCCGCCTGCGCGTTGTTGAGCAGCGGATCGGTGCGCTGGCGGTTGAAGTTGAACGACTCCGGAGCCATCAGGCGGACGTCGCCGAAGCGCGGGCCCTGCTCGATCAGGAAGTCGATGAGCTGCTGCGAGGTCCAGTCGCAGGAGTCGTAGTCGACCTGGATGTCGGGCTCGTTCTGGATGGAGATCGCCTCGATCGGCACCTGGTTCTCCGCCATGAAGTTGACGAAGCCCATCAGGTGGTCGGCGTAGGCGCCGTAGTTGGCGCGCGCGAGCTCGCCGGCGACCAGGCTGTTGTTCGTCTTCAGGTTCGCCGGAGGCGACCAGGGCGTGGCCAGGATCCTCACGTTGCGGGCGGCGGCTTGTCGCGCCGTCGGCAGCTCGACGGCGAAGTCGTCGGGGTCGGACGAGATGCCGATGCGCAGCAGCGTCAGCCCGAGCTTGCCGTCGCCCACGCCGAACGCCGTCTCGGCCTGCTCCGCCGTCAAGTCGCCGATCCAGCGCGGCATGTTCATGCCGCCGAAGCCGCTGATGGTCTGAAACTCCGTCGCCAGGTTGACGTTGATGTCGCCGTCGCTGGGCGAGCCCGTGTTCGCGAGCGGAGTGCACAGCACCGGCTCTTGCACGGGGGGCGCGACGATCGGCGGCTCGTCAGAGGGCGGTTCTTCAACGGGCGGTTCTTCGACGGGCGGCTCTTCGACGGGGGCCACCTCCGTCGGGGGGTTCGCCGGGGGCTGGTCGGTCCCGCCGACGGGTGGCTCGGGTGTGTCGAGGCCCACATCGCCGCCGATCACCTCGGGGTTCTGATCGGGCGCGGGCAGCTCGGTGCCGTCGGGGGTCAGCGTGTCGCTCGGCGTCATCGTGCCGCCCGGCATCTCCGTCGTGCCCGGGAAGATCGGCAGCGTCGGCGCGGGCCCGTCATCTGCGCCGCAGCCGAGGCTCACGCTCAGGCTCAGCGCGAACGCCGCGCCGAGAGAGCGCCGGAGCGCTGGATTGCTGATGGCCGAAGATCGTGCAAGGCGGGTGGAAGCCTGCGCGCGGTCGATCATTGGGATGCTCCTCGTGCGGTCGGGTACGGGTGGGTGAACGTGGGCACCGACGCCGGGCGCGGCCGTGCCTCGAGCTCGGGATGGAGGCCCCCGGAGCTTTCGCGAATGGCTTCCGATACGGGCGCGCCGAGCGAGCGTTTCAGTGTGGAACGCCACCCGAGCTCGCCGGCTCGTGCCAAAGCGATACAGTCGATGTCGCCCGGCGCGATGAACGAACGGCGCGAGATGCGCGCGGGCGTCGAGAGCATAAAGGCGTGGTCGAGCACCGTGCAAGGCGCCGCTCGCAGCTCGACGAGTTTCAGACGCAAAAGCGAAGAGCGAAGCTCGCGCGAGGCACACAGCTCACGACGGCACGCGTCGAAGTCTGGTCACCAGTCCATCCGCACTCGCACGCCTGCCCTGCGTGGGTTGTCGTAGAAGCGAATGTTGTTGCCCGACGTGGAACCGATCGAGCTGGCGCAGGCGATGTCGAACACGTCGTTCACAAGCCGCGCACGGAAATCTGAGCTCCCGGGTGCCGGCAGCCGAGGCCGAGGTTGACCACAGTGTAGGTCGGCACGCGGGCGCGCGGTGCGGGGGCAGCTGGACCACCGCTGCCGCGGATGAGCCGAATGGGCGAGCTCGACGGCTGAAACGGGCTGGACAGGCCCGCGTCAGCGGATGGCAGGTCGCGGAGCTAATGTTCGATCGAAATTTGTCCGCCTGGTGCCAGCGTGCGCAATTTGCGCGACCCGATGCAAACGAATCGAGAAGGCACTTCGACAGTCCGCCGCTCGCCGCCGCCGCGCGCCGGCGCCTCTGGGTGCGCGCTCGGGCTGGGGTTCGCTGGGGGGCTGGCTGTGCTGGCGCCGGGCACAGCCCAGGCCTCGAGCTTTGCGGGGCGGCTCTCGCTCGGCCCCACCTACATGCAGAACGACAGCAAGACGGACCTCGGCGACAGCAGCGGCCCAGGGATAGCCGCTCAGCTCGACGCGGGGGTGCAGCTCTGGCCGCCGCTCGTCGTGCACGCCACGTTCATCTACGACTACTCGCGCTGGCTCGAGTTCACGGACAGCACAGCGGGTCCTTACGAGGGCTCGATGCTGGGGTTCGGGCTCGGTGCCACGGCGCGCTTCGCCGGGCTCGCGCTGGGCGGCGCCGCGGGCGGGCAGTTCACCTTCTTTCCGCAGAACGACGACGCCGCGTCGGGCCCGAACGGGGCGAGCCTCGGTTCGTTCATCTCGCTGAGCGCCGGCTACGTCTGGACGATCGAGGGTCCCCTGAACGCGGGCGTGCACGGCGTGTTTCGCTTTCGAAGCTCGACGGACGAGACCAACTCGATCGTCTATGATCCGACCGGTGTGCACCTCGGGCTCGTGCTGTCGATCGGGCTCGACGGCGAGCCCGTGCATGGCACCTGAGGGGCATCCGAGCGAGCGGGCGGGATGGCTGCTGGAGCGGGGGCGAGCGCTCTCGGGTCCCCCCGCTCGAGTCTGCGAGAGCCGGGGGGGACCGGGGGCGACGGGCGCCCGTGGGGGCCGATTGTGGAGGGGCGTTGTCGCCCGGCGCGCCCGAGGGGGGCATCTACCTTTACGCTTCCATCGGGGTGGCGGGTTGCTGCTCGGGCTCGGGCTCGCGGCGAGCGTCGCGGCGTGCGAGGGGAGTCATGCGACTGCGCCGGAGAGCGCTGCGCCCCCGTCGGCTCAGGCCCCTTCACGGGAAGTGCCGGTCGCTTCTGCAGGGGCTTCTGCCAGCGCGCCTGCGGGCGCAGCGGGAGTCCCCACGTCGCTGGTGCACTGCCTGCAACCCCCGTATTCACCGTCGGCGACGGAAGCGCCCGCCGTCGGAAGGTTCGCTCATCACGCCTGTGGTCGCAGCCGCCCCGGCTCGGGCCCAGGCTGGAGCGCTGGCGCCGGACACCACGTGCTGCTCGGCGCGGGCGCTGTCGAAGTTGCCGCTCTCGATGAGCCGACGCTGGGTGCCCTGACGGAGAAGGTCGGCACGGCGCTCGCGGCGACGCCGGTCTTCGGGGTGGGCTATGGTCTCTGTTGTTCCTCGCTGCTGCCTTCGGGCAGCGCAGCGGGCGCTGGCGAGAAGTGGTGCGTCTCGGTGTCGCTGCCGCTCTGTGCGCGGCCCCTCGCCGAGATCGGCGCGGTGTTTGCATCGCTCCTGGACGAGATGCACGTCGCGGATGCCGCCGTCGGGCTCGAGGTGTCTTACTCGGGCAACACCGGGCCGCGTTGCGCGCCTGCCGGGCCAGACTGCGTGCCGCTCGCGTACTTGCCGGCCACGCAGCAACCGGAAGAGGGAAGCCACGAGAGGCTCGCTCGAGGCGCCTTCGCGCTCCCCTATGACCCTGCCCTGCCGCGGCGCGTGCTCGAGCATTCCGGTGCCCTCAGCCTGGGCGGCGTGTGCCGGCACGATGGAGAGTGTGGCCTCTCCGGCGGAAACGACCGGTGCGGAGCCTGGTATCTGCCGCAGGCCCCCGGCGGCTCGCACGTCGAGCACCTGCAGATGTATGACGATTACTGTGGCTGCGTGAACGACCAGTGCCGGTGGTTCACGCCCGCGCGACCGAAGCTCGTGCTGCGCTCGGAGGTCGAGGTTCAGGGCTGGGGAGAGCCGGCGCTCGTCGATCCAGAGCGCTTCGACGTGGGGTACGGGAGCGGGCAGCAGGTCGTGGCGACGCGGCTCGAAGGGTCGTGGATGCAGCGGCAGTTGCAGCGCTGTCGGGTGGGGCGCGTCGCTGCGGGCTACGTCGCTCCGGGCCATGTCTCTGGCGGTTCCGCTGAGGAGTTACCTCAGACCGTGAGGTTCGAGCTGGAGGTCGACCTGCGAGGGAAGGTGACGCGGCGGAAGGTCACTTCGACGGATGAGGACGTGCGCGCCTGCGTCGATGAGGTGTTTGGCTGGCTCGGGTTTCCCAGACCGCATGGTGTGCGCAAACGGCGTGGGGCGATCACGGTGAAGGGGACGCTGTTCGTCGAGGTCGAGGGGTAGATTCGAGGGTTCGATGGCGACCTTGGATTGAGACCACATGACCAGGCGTGACCGGGCGACCCGGGCGGGCGCAGCTCAGCAGAGCGCACGCGCGAAGGCGAAAGCCGAGTGAGCGGCGGGCGTGCCTCAAAGCGGACGGCCGTCGAGATCCGCTGACCGGCACGCCTGCGGACAAGGCGAGTGGCAGCCACTCGCCGCGCTCGTCCCGCGCGCCGACCGCGATAGAGCTCGAAAGGCCTCGGCGGGGTAGTCCGTGAATGCAGGCGTTCTGCGACGGCGCGCCTGTGCCTACCGTACGCCGACGCGCGAGCGGTCGAGCTGATGCCTGTTTTGCAAGGATCAGCTCGGCCCGATCGCTCGCGCGTGGTCAGCTCTTCGCCGCCGTCGAACAGACCACCAGTCGGTATTCTTCCCGCCGTCCGCACAGCCAGGCCGTGATCGTTTCATCGCGGTAGTTGGGCAGTCGATCGAAGCCGCAGAGGGCCTCGGCCGGCGCTCGCGCCATGGGTCCAGAGGTGGTCAGTGAGCGGGAGAAGAGATTCGAACTCTCGACGTCAACCTTGGAAAGGTCCACCTCGACGGGTACGTGCTCCGAGGTCGCCGAGCACCACTCGAGAGGCTTCACACCTCGAGCGCAAGCAACTCCTCGGCGCTGGCGACCGGAACGCGCCCGGAGGCGCCCATGTCAACCGACGTGGCACCCGCGACCACTTCATCTTCAATGCCGGAGCTCGCGAATAGCAGGTCGACCTTTACCTTCTGCGGAGCCAGCAGGCGGACGGTGGCCAGCCCGTGACAGGTCTCATGTTTTACACTCGCGATGGGCGCGTAACCCGCCGCGCCAAGTTGATAGACCAACGACTCGGCATCCGCGTCGTCAACGCAGACCGCGAGGTCCACATCGCGTGTAAACCGTACCTCTGCGCGAACCGAAATCGCGAGCCCACCGACCAGAGCGAATCGCCGCCCGACGCGTTCGAGTTCGGCGCAAATCCCGACCAGCGCGAGCTGGGGAGCGGGCTCAGCCATCGCTCGTGAGCCACGCAGCAAACAGCTGGTCGAGGTCGTGTTCGCTCGAGCTGAGGGGCGTCATCCGGTCTGCCGCCGGGCGCTGAGGCGGCCCGAGCGCGGCAGCTCGAGCCCCTGGTAGCTGTGCATGATCAGGTGTGCCTCGATCTGGTTCATGGTCTCCAGCGCCACGCTCACGACGATCATCAAGCTGGAGCCGCCAAACTGAAAGGGCACGCGCAGCGCCTGAGCCACCAGCGACGGCACGATGCAGATGGCCGCCACGTACAGGGCGCCGCCGACGGTGAGCCGGCTCACCACGCCCTCCAGGTACAGGGCAGTCTGGCGGCCGGGGCGCAGACCCGGGACGTTGGCCTGTTGCTTCTTCAGCTGGTCGGCGATCTCCACCGGCTGGAACGTGGCGGAGGTGTAGACAAAGGCAAAGAGCACCGTCAGCGCGGCAAAGAGCGCATTGAACACCCAGTCGCCGCGGTTGAGCACGGCGCTCAGCGTACCCAGGAACGGCAGCGCGCCAGACAGCAGCTGCGGCATCGTCAGCAAGGTGGAGGCGAGGATGGGCGGCATCATGCTGGCCATGTTGATCCGGAGCGGCAGGTGGGTGCTCTGCTCGCCGTAGACGCGGCGTCCCAGCTGGCGGCGCGCGTACACGATGGGGATGCGGCGCTGGGCGCGCTCGAAGAACACCACCAGCGCCACGCACGCAACGCAAGACGTCGCGAGCAGCAACAGCGCCAGCGGTTGCACGTTGCCGGCGTGGACCGCAAAGTAGCTGCTCACGCCCCCGGGAACGCTGCTCACGATGCTGGAGAACAGGATGAGCGAGGTGCCGTTGCCGATGCCGCGCTCCGTCGCCTGCTCGCCGAGCCACATCACGAGCGCGCTGCCTGCCGTGAGCGTCAGCACCGTGATAAGCCGGAAGCCCCAGCCGGGCTTGCTCACGACATCGCTGAACTGGCCGCCCACCTGCGCGTTGAGCCCCTCGAGCCAGCCTGCCAGGGTGAAGGCCTGAACCGCCGCGAGGGCCACGGTGGCCACTCGCGTCCATTGCTCCAGCTTGCGTCGCCCGGTGTTGCCCTCCTTGCGCAGCTCTTCCACGCGCTTGTTCACCAGCCCCAGCAATTGCAGCGTGATGCTGGCCGCGATGTAGGGGCTGATACCCAGCGCAAAGATCGAGAGCTGCCCGAGGGCCCCGCCCGAGAACAGATCGAACATGCCCAGCAGACCGCCCTGCCGCGAGAGCACCTGTTGCATGGCGCTGCGGTCCACGCCGGGCACGGTGATGAAGACGCCCAGACGGTACAGCGCCAGAACGCCGAGCGAGAACAGGATGCGGCGCCGCAGCTCCGGCACCTGGCCGAGGCGCGCGTAGCCGCTAGATGCCGCCATGTGCACCGCCCGACCCCAGCAGGAGTTGCAGCAGCTGATCGGAGCAGCCGTGGCTGCGCCGCTTCAAGATCTGCCCGAGCAGCTGCCCCCGGCTAGCCACGCCAAAGCGGCGGTACAGGGCGCTGACGTATTGATGGAGCGTCGCCCGGCTCAGCTGCAGGCGCCGGGCGGCCTCTTTCTCGCTGTGGCCCTCCAGCAAGCAAGCCAGCGTCTGCTGCAGGCGGGGCGAGAGCGGTACGCCGCTCGCCGTGGCAACGGGCCCGCCAGGCAGCTTCTCCAGGCGTTGCAACACGCGGCCCAGCAGCTGAGCCCGACTGCGTACGCCGAAGCGGCGATACAGCAGCGTGATGTACTGATGGACGGTGGCCCGGCTGAGCTGCAAGCTCGAGGCGGTCTCTTTTTCGCTCTGGCCTTGCAGCAGACAGACCAGTGTCTGCTGCAGGCGCGGAGGCAGGGCAACGCCGTTTTCGACGCCGCCCGCTGCGGTGCGGATCATGATCGTTCTCGTGGTCGAGGCGCCGGCGAGGCGGCGCGGCACGCTGTCGAAGCCGCGCGAGCGCGCGGCCATGCGAGGCGCTCTGGCTTCCGCGCGCTGCATGGAGCGTGCGGCGCGAGGTGCGCGTGGGCGATGGGGTTGCAGCGGGCTGACGCGTCCGCGTCAGCTCGCCCGCTTCAACACGAGAGCGAACACTGGTCCAGATACAGCCACCGGCCATCGAGAGCCGGTAGTCGAGCTTGCTGCCAGCGCGGCGGAGCACGCAACACGCCGGGGCTGGCCACGGCGAGCACCAGCACGGCGACGGCCGCCGCGGCCCGCACGGCGCTCTGGGCCGCCAGCGCTGCGGGAGAGGTGCGCGGCAAGGCCGCGACCCCCACTGCCGCAGACACCAGCGTCGCCACGGCCCGTGCGGACCAACTCAGCTCCCAGCGGGTGGTGCCGGGCAGACATACGGCGAAGCTGAGGCAGACCACCAGCGCGCGCAGCCGCTGCATGACGCGCGAGCGCGAGCGAACGACCAGCTCGCCCGACGTCGGGGCGGCGCGGCCCGCACGCGCGGGCGCTTCCGGGGAACGATCCGGCAGGGCGACGCGGCGGAGTGGGGAAAGACCCGGCAACAAGTGTCTGCTCGCAGCGCTCAGCATGAGGCCTGCGGCAGGCGCCCACCAGTCCTCTAAATGGAGGGGTGGCCCCGAGGTTGCTCATTCTGAGAGCAGCGCCAATGGGCGCCGGGTACGAAGCTGGGTGCGACGGCAGCGGCGTACCGGAATGGTTCGGCCGACTGCCTGTGGCTTCAGGCGGCCCGCAACCACGCATTGCCCGACCTGCACCGCACCGACCGCGTCGGTCGGGACGCGTTCCACCGCCTCGAGGCGTTCGCTGTCGGCGGCTCAGCTCCAGAGCGCAGTGCCAGCGCACACCGCGGTGTGTGCGTTGGATCGCTGGTGCGGTGACCCGCTGGTTTGGGGCTCGCTGGTTCGGCTGTTCGAGTCGCAATACGGTTCTATCTCCGGGCGGCTGACGACGTCCGTCGCGCAGCGCCAGATCGTGCCGGCACTCCGAAGCACTCTCGGGAACGGCACGTGGGTGGCCTAACAATCGACGAGCGCCGTACAGACCGCAGCGCTACAGATCGTCGCCCCGGCGCGAAATGCGGTTTTCGTCATGGACGACACGCCTCGCATGCCGAGCGTCGACGTCGTCGTGAATGTCACGGGGGTAGTGCCGGATCGTGGCACGTCGGGCGACCCCAACTACGTGAACAACGTCAACGGCTCGAATCCCACCTGCCCCTGATACAGCCACGCAGCGTTTCATGGTAACTGGCTGGCGAGCATGCGGAGACACGTCGCCTCGGTGCTGTTCGCGATCATGGCGACCTCTTGCGTGAGTAACTCGCGAGAGGAGCCGAAGGCTTCGGTCCCGAAGCTCGACGGCAGGCCGGCGTCGACCGCCCCCAGCAAGATCGAAGTCGTTCGAGCCAGTCCGTGCGCGAGGCCTGCGATGACCGAAGACGACGTCGCCCTCGCCGGCTGCCGGGTGCTGCAGACGGCACTCGTCGACTTGGACCACGACCGCCATGGCGATTGCGTTCGGTGGACTCGCTGCGGGCCTGACGAGCCGCGCGCGCTCGCCGATGGCGGAATCGACTACCCGCGCGATGCCATCATCGTCGTCGGTGCAGGCGGTGCCAAGTCGTGGACCCTGTACACCAACGAGCAGGCGGCTACCGCCGAGCGCTTTGACGAGCTCGCCGTGCTGCGGCTCGGCATCGCGGATGAACGTCTTCTCGCGCGTGCGGTGGGTTACGGTACCGGCAATGTTCGGAACTGGGCCATCATCGACATCGCCGGCGGCGTGCCCCGACGCTGGACGGAGCCCCCACTGAACGCCGCTTTCGCCGGCGTCATCGCGTCTGACGAGCGGCTCGGCAAGCAGTTCGGTCGCGGCCTGGAGCTCGAAGGCGGAGAGCTCGAGATGGCGCGCGTCTGGCGCGAGCCGCAGCCCTGAGGGTCAGATGAGCGAGCCTGACGTGAGCGTCAGCCGGTGTCCTTTCGTTTTGTGTCGTCTCGCTGCGCGATGGGGCCGTGGGCGTCAGACGTAGCGTGTTGACCAAGTCACCCTTACCCGGTACGACCGGGGTCGCCGTGTGCTCACCAGCGCACGCCGAGCACGCCTCACCGACCCGTGCTGGCCGAGGTGCAACACGGCAGATTGAGACAACGAGACGATGACCTACGCATCGAGCGCTTCCGCTACCAAAGCTCTGCATGGCCGCCATGAGTCGCCCATGAGGTTCCTGTCGCTGGCAGCTGTCGGTGTCTGGCTCCTCGCGTGCGGCAGCAGCCGTCAGGCAGAGCCTGCGGCGGCATCGCCGACGTCCGCGCCTCCGACGGCGGACGCTTACCTGAAGACAGCCTCCGGGCCTGCCTTCGATCGGGCGCGCCTTCTCGGCCGTGGCGTCAACCTGGGCAATGCGCTCGACGCACCGAACGAAGGGGACTGGGGCATCGTCCTGCGAGACGAGGACTTCAAGCTCGTGGCCGACGCCGGCTTCGAGCACGTCCGCATCCCCGTGCGCTGGAGCACGCATGCTGCGAGCGTCGCGCCATTTTCCATCGACCCCACCTTTGCCGCGCGCGTCAAGTGGGCGGTCGACGCTGCGCTCGCCGCTGGCCTGCGCGTGGTGGTCAATGTTCACCACTACGAGGAGATGAACGTCGACCCCGACGCCAACCAGGCTCGTCTGCTCGGCATCTGGAAGCAAATCGCCGAGACCTATCAGGGCTACCCTGACACGCTGTACTTCGAGCTCCTCAACGAGCCACACGACAAGCTCACCCCGGAGAAGAACAACGCGATCATCTCCGAGCTGCTGGCCGTGATTCGCCCGATGAATCCGGAGCGGTCGGTGGTGGTCGGCGGCACCGAGTGGAACTCCCTCCGGGGTCTCTCATCGCTCGATCTGCCCGCGTCGGACCAGCACCTCATCGTCACCATCCACTATTACGACCCATTCGATTTCACCCACCAGGGCGCCGAGTGGGCGAACAAGACAGACCAGCTGGGCGTCGACTGGCCCGGCCCGGTCGGCACTCGGCAGAACATCGCCGCAGACTTCAACCGCTCGGTCGAGTGGGCGCAGGCGCACGCACGGCCCCTCTACCTGGGCGAGTTCGGCGCTTACGAGAAGGCCGAGTTCGGCGCGCGCACGCGCTGGACGACCGCGGTCGCCGCCGAGTCCAGTGCACGCGGCATCCCTTACGCGTACTGGGAGCTGCGATCCAGCTTTGGTCTCTACGACTCCGAGAAGCGAGAGTGGCGAAGAGAGCTCCTCGACGCCGTGCTGCCACGAGAGGGGGCGCAGGCCACGAGCTCGAGCTCGGACGTGAGGTTTGCCGTGCGTTCTGCCCGAAGGTGATTCGCCCGCGCGAGTCGATGCACTCCTCAGCGCTCAGTGCGACCAGGTCCTGTCGAATGCTGCGAGCGCCACGGCCGCATCGTCGAACCGCTGCGCGGGATCGGGCGCCAGGCAGCGCCGAAAAAAGTCTTCGAGTACGGGGTTAGCGCAACACGCGGCGGCGAGCGCCTCGCTCGAGCGGGGGCTGGGATAGTCGCGGCAGCCGGGTGCCGCGTGCGCGAAGGGCGTCTGCCCGGTCAGCATCTCGAACAAGGTGGCGCCGAAGCCGTAAACGTCAGTGGCCGGGCTGATGGCGTCCCTCGCGAGTTGTTCGGGGGCCATATATGCGACCGTTCCTTCGGGAATGGCGCCGGAGCTGCGCGCTCGCGACGGACGCTGCCGCCGTTGTGTGGCGAGATCAACCGCGAGCCCCAGGTCGACGATCGCGGCTCGACGCACGGGATCGTGTGCGCAGACGATGATGTTGTCGGCCTTGACGTCGCGGTGGGCGATGCCCGCCCTGTGGAGCGCCGCCAGGCCTCGCAAGATGTCGCGAGCGATGTGGGCTACGTCGTCGCGGCCGAGGGGGCCTGCGAGGCGCAGGCGGCGGCCCAGCGTCTCACCCTGGAGCAGCTCCATGGTGACGTACGCGAGCCCTTCGTTCGTGCCGGAGGGGTCATCGTGCAGGCCCGCGTCGTAGGTGCGACAGACGTTGGGGTGGCAGACGCGGCGGGCGATGCGGGCCTCGTCGATCAGGCGATGGTGGGCGTAGTGGCTGTCGCAGTGGGTGGCAACCAGAGTCTTCAGCGCGAGCGGTGTCTGCAGGAGGTCGTCGAAGGCCTCGTAGACCTCGCCCATCCCTCCGCGGCCGAGAACGCGTCCGATGCGGTAGCGTCCGCCCACGCACGCTCCGGCGGCGAAGGTGCGGACCGAGCTGAAGTATCCATCGTCGGCGCCGTCGTTCGTCGGACGGCTGGAGCGCACCAGTTCGACCATGCGCGACTGGCAGGACGCGCACGCGGTCAGGTGATCGTCGACCGACCGTATGCGATCGAGCGGCAACTGGCCCATGGCGAAGGCCGCGACCGCGTCGGAGAAAACGCAGCCGTCGTCCGCGGGCCCGCTGGCGACATCGGAGGACCGAGCGCTGGTGTCGGGCGCCAGATCGGCAAACAGCTCCGCGCACATCTGGGGCTCAGCGTGGAAGGGCGAGTCCATGCCCGTTCTCCTGTTGGTGGCTGGCTGGCGCGGGGCGCTCAGGGGCTGGGGCCGTCGCCGTCCAGGCCGCGTGTCGCAGTCGCAGCGACTCGCCGGCTCCGAGCAGCGCCACGGTCTGGTCCAGCCCTTTTCGGATCTCGACCGAGCCACGCGCGACGCTCACCGAGATGCCCAGAGCAGCCGTCGTCTCGGCCGAGGACGGGCTGCTGGGCTCGGCAGCGCGCCCGGCGTTGCGCTCCGGGCTGCTGTCGGCAGCGGGCTCGGAATCGCGCTCCGTCGAGCGCTCTGGACCGATCGCGACGGTAAAGTGGGTGCCGCGCACGACCACCTCGAAGCCGCCCGCCTCGATCGCGAAGAGCCGGCTCGGGTTGTGGGTGACCTCGCACTCGACCTGTCCGCGCTCGAGTCGGACGCGTACCTCGCTCGGGGTCATCGCGACGACGTGGGCTCGCGTGTCGAGGGTAAAGGATAGGGAGCTGCCGTCCGCGAGCGACAGTTGTCGCGGGGCGCCTTCGCCAGGCGCTGGCTTTGACGCCGGGGCGTCGCCGACGAAGAGGGACGACGCTGCTCGGCTGGCAAACTGCTGGGCGTCCCGGATTGCGCCGCTGGCGACGCCGAGCGCCAGGGCACCGGCTAGCCCGGCTACCACCGCCGCAGTGCGCGTGCGAGCGCGAAGCACGCGTCGGGCGCCCGCGCTGCGTTCCATGCCGGTCCATAGCGCCGAGATGCGCTCGTTCGACATCCGAGCATGAACGAACTCCGCCGGGCGGGCTTCTGTCGATCGCTTCATCGCGTTCCTCCGGCTCCCGGCTCGTCCTTCGTCAGCCGCCGCTCGGCACGAGCGAGCCGGCGTTTGACCGTAGCGAGCGACAAGCCCGTGCGCTGGGCGATCTCCTCGAGTTGCAGCTGCTCGATGCGGCGCGACACGAGCACGACGCGCTCGATCGTGGGCAGCGAGGAGATGGCCCGGTAAACTCTCTCGAGCTCGGCGCGGACATCGGGAGGCGCGTCGTTGGCCAGGATGTCCTCGATCTGGATGCGCTCGGCCTGCACGAAGCCGAGCCGAGAGAGAAAGCGGCGGCGACGGAGGATCTTGATCGCGGCTCGCGTCACGATCACGGCGAGCCAGGTCTTGAAGGCGCGGGGATCGGCGAGCCGACTGAGTTGCTCAAAGACTGCGAGAAAGCTCTCTTGCACGACGTCCTCGAGCTCGTCGTCGCGCCCGAGCAAGCGATAGCCGAGGTCACTCGCCGAGCGCGCATGGCGACGAAAGAGCGCCTCCTTCGCGGACGCATCGCCGGCGCGCGCGGCCAGGACGAGACTCTCGTCAGTCCTGAACGTCTCGAGCTCGGTGAGCGTGGCGGCATTCACGGCGTACCCAAAAGTACTGAGGCGCGAAGCGAGCAAACGGCTCGAGATTTCTGCGGCGACATCGATGCCGCTGGGCATCACACTTAATGATCGAGGATCATGAGCGGAGCGCTCGAAGACAGCGGACCTCTGGGTCGCCGGGGGCGCCAGCTTCTCACCGCGCACTTCGCGACAATCACCTTCAACGGCGTGTGGTTTCCCGTGCCTCGTCTGGCCTGACAAAAGGGCGCGAAGGCAGCGGCATTTTTCGTAAGGTTTCGCGGCAGTGCGTCGTGTGGAGGCTTTCCTGCTCCGACTGGGGTGGCGCTATGGGATGGCGGGCGTCGCCACGCTCACCCTCGCTCCATCGGCGATCGCCCAGGTCGCCATGACCGGGACCATCGCCGGCCGGGTCGTCGACATCGAGACTCGGCGGGCGGTGCCGACGGTCATGGTCACCGTTCGAGGGCCGTCTGGCTCGATCGCCTCGACAGTCGCCACCGACGCGCACGGTGAGTTTCGGATCTCGCGCTTGCCACCGGGGCGCTATGCGCTGCGCTTCGAGCTCGAGCATTTCTACCCCTACTCGCAGCCCAGCGTCTCGGTCGAGCCCGGAGAGATGCTGTATGCCGACGTGGAGCTCTTGCCGCTGACGCTCACGGGCGATGAGGTGATGGTGCTCGGCCATCCCACGCCGGATCCCGAGGTAGACGCGCCAGCGCTGGCGATCGGGGGCGAGCTCGCGACCCGTCTACCGCTGGCCGTGCCGACGGGTAAAGGCGGCGCCGTGCGCTCGTTCGAGCAGCTCGCCGAGCTCGCTCCGACGGTGCAGCGCGACAAGTACGGCGCGTCGATCGCGGGGGCGACGTCGATCGAGAACCGGTACGTGATCGATGGGCTATCGGTGAATGACCCCGCCCGCGGCTACAACGGCACTCCGCTCAGCTCCGAGTTCATCGCACGGACGAACGTGTTCGCGCGCGGTGCCCCGCTGGAGTACGGCGCTGGCGGCGGCGTCATCGAAGCGGTGACCAAGAGCGGCTCGAATGAGGTCTTCGGATCCATCTTCGCGCACTATACGCCCTGGCAAGGCATGCCCAGGCTCCCCTCCGAGCAGGACGCGATCCGAACGTACTCTCGGGCGGCGCGCATCTGGGACATGGGCGCCGAGCTGGGCGGGCCGATCGTGCGCGATCGGCTCTGGTTCTATTCGGGGGTGAGCTACTCCGAGACGCGCTACACGCTGACCCGCGATCTGATGGTGCTGGAGACCGGCCCCGACGGGTCCTATGTCCGCGGCGCCGATGGCTGGATCGCTTCGCACCGTGTCCCGGGCACGCGGTCGTTGCACGAGGTGGCCCAGGCTCAGCTGCAGTACATCGCGAAGCTGACGTACGCTCCCACCCCTGCCGACTGGGTCGAGCTCGCGCACTACGGGACGCCGTCGACCAGCGGAGGCAACGGAGCCTACTCGCTGGACTATGAAACCGGGTTGCCGCTGGTGCGTGCGAGTCCAGGCGCCGACATCGCCGGCACGTACGCGGCCACGAGCTGGCGCCAGCGGTTCGACGCGCGCGACGTGGTCCTGCGCTGGCAGCACGCCGCCGCTGACGGGCGGACACGCTTCGATACCCTCGCGGGCTGGCACCACGGACAGCGCGCCAACCTGCCCGCGGATGGCTCGGCGATCGGGGCCTCGGAGGGCATCGCGAATACCCCGCAGTTTGTCTATCAACGCACCGTACCGGCGCAGTCGATCACCCAGTTCGAGCCCCTGCCCGATCCGTCGATCTGCGAGCTCGCGGCGCCGGAGGGGGAACTCCCTTGCCCCGTCCCCGAGTACTCCGTGGGCGGACCCGAGCTCGTCCAGAGCGGCGAGCTAGACCGGTTCCAGCTCCGAGAGATCGTGAGCCGCGACCTGGATGGCGCCGGACACCACGTCATCCGAGCGGGCCTCGAGCTCGAGCTGCTCGCTCACTCGTTCCGCGCCGGATATCCGGGAAAAGTAGCGCTCCGGGAGAATCTGACCGGGAACGCCATCAACGACTATCGCCGCTATGGGTTCTTGACCGCGCCGGATGCGGCGGTGACGCTGAGCACCTTCGAGGCGACCACTCGATCGCTCAACCTGGCCGGCTTCCTCGAAGATCGCTGGACATTCCGAGATCGGCTCATGCTCGAGCTCGGCGTCCGCTACGACGCTCAGTACCTGTACGCGGACGGTGGCCTCGCCCTCGCGTTGCCCAACCGGTGGTCGCCCCGGGCGGCGCTGGACTACCGGCTCCCATTCGACGACCGAGCGACCGTCTCTGCCAGCCTTGCGATCTTTCATCCCGCTCTGCCGCTGGAGACCGCCACCGCGGTCGCAGCGAGCGGCCCTCAGCTCACGTCGCGCCGTGCGCAGGAAGTGTGTACGCCGAACGACGCGACGTACCCGGCATCTTGCGATGACCCAGCCCATCTGCAGACTCTGCCCGGCAAGGGCAGCTCCGACCCCAATCAACGCTGGCGAGTGCTGGGTGTGGGCGGTCTGGCGGTAGACTCGGAGATCCTGCCGCCGTCATCGAGTGAGCTGAGCCTGGGTGTCGGCTATCGGCTCGCGCGCGAGACGCGCGTCCGCCTGACGTATCTCCGGCGCTGGGTCAATCGCATCGTGGAGGACATGAGCCTCGACGAGGGGTCGACCTACTTCTTCGGCAATCCGGGCCGGGGCGCTGCCGCGACATTCCCGAGCGCCGAGCGCCGTTACGACGCGGCGATCGCGAGCATCGAGACGACGTTTGCTGACGGGTGGGTGGCGCAGGCAGCTTACACGCTGTCGAGTTTGCGCGGCAACTGGGGGGGCCCGTTCGATCCTCGAGGTGAGGCGCCCATCACCGGGACCCCCTTTTTCGATGTCGCCTCCTTGACCGTCAACCGGAACGGTCCCCTCGAATCGGATCGACGGCACACGCTGCGCGCCGCGATCGCGCGAGACATCGCGCTCGGGCCTCGACACCGGCTCCAGATCGCCGGTAGTTATCGCGGCCGCTCGGGTACGCCCACCAGCTATCTCGGAACAGACCTCGTCTACGGTAACGACGCGACCTATCTCTTGCCGCGCGGCTCGGGGCCGCGCTTGCCCTGGGAGCATACGCTGGACGTGCGACTCGGCTATACCTTCGTCGAGACCGAGCGCCGCAGTCTAGCGCTCACGCTCGACGTCTTTAACGTGCTCGACTTCGCGAGCGTGGTCGCCCGCTCGGAGCGCTACACCACGCGCGACGTCGAGCCCATCACCGGTGATGTGCGCCACCGCGCACGCCCGAGCTCCGACCGGTTACAGATCGATCCGGCGCTGATCCGCGTGACCGACGGTGACCCGCGCCCGTTTGACGAGAGCGATCGGTCTCCTTCCTTTGGCGCTCCGCTCCGCTACCAGGAGCCGATCACGCTGCGGGTGGGTGTGAAGGCGTCGTTCTGAGCGCGGCATTCCGGGGACCCGAGGGGCCACGCTGGGCTACCTCAAGGGTCGGGCGCGACGGCCGACGGCGTACTACAACTCGCGACGTGCAGGAGGTCGCCTCGGGTCGTTCGCGTTCGCTCGCCTGGATGCTCGCCGGCTCCACGACGCTCGGCCTGGGAGGCGTCGCGTCCGCCGCGGAGCTCCACGTGGAAGGGCCCGTTCGCTGCGTGGATCGGGCGGAGCTCTCGTTTCGCGTCGAGCACACGCTGGGCAGGCCGCTGGAGGAGGCCGTGCCGCTGCAGGTCGCTGTCCGCGCCCAGCGCGACGCCGCGCGCTGGTCGGCGCGGGTCGACGTGAGCACGGCGGACGGGCCGCCGTTGCAGCGGGTGGTGACGGCGTCGAGCTGCGAAGAGCTGACGGACTCTCTCACGGTGGTGATCGCGCTCGCGCTCGAGAGCGGCTCGGCGCAGGCCGAGGCGAGCGCTCCGGTGGGGGAGGCAGCTCCGGTGGCGGACGGGGCGGACGGGGCGGCAGGGGCGGAAGCGGCCCACCGATCGCGTGCGTCGGCTCTGCCACATCGAAAACAGCCCTGTCCAAGACGGATCGGATCGCGCCGCACACTGATCCTCGTGAAGGAGGTTCACATGCCCCAACCAACGAGACCCATCACCCACAGCGCCCTCTTCCTGCTCGCCTGCGCCTGCTCCGCCGACCCGATCGACCTCGCCGGCGGAGACGCGCCCGGGGGAGGCTATGGCAGCGGCCGCTGCGCGGGCTCCGGCGAGCTCACGGGCAGCGTGCTCGTCACGCAGCAGTCCGAGCTGGACGAGCTCGCCGGCTGTGAAGAGATCGAGGCAGCCTCGAGGTGCAGGCATTTGCGGGCGCCAGCCTGCTGCCGCTCGAGGCGCTGCGGGAGGTGAGCGGCTCCCTCGTGCTCGGGACGGACGAGGCCACCGCCGACGGCTGGCTCGAGTCCCTCGCCGGGCTCGAGGCGCTCCGCAGCGTCGCGGGCCTCACGCTGCGCGGGGTCCTCGCGCCCGATCTCCACGCCTTGAACGGCCTCGAAGACATCGGGCAGGTCGACGTGGACGGCCGAGCCAGCGGCACGCTCACCGTGCAGCGCGCCCACGCGCTGACAGACCTGTCGGGCCTGGAGAACGCCACGGGCATCGGACGCATCGTCATCGATGATGTTCGGCTCGAGAGCCTCCGCGGCATCGTGCTCGGAGCCAACGTCGAGGAGGTGCTCATCAGCGAGGCCCCGAGGCTTCGCGACATCGGCGCGCTCGGGACCATCGAACGCGTCGAGGGGGCGCTCAGCCTCCAGAGCACGCGCATCCAGAACCTGGAGGGCCTGTCGGGCCTGCAGAGCGCCCGGGCCATCGCGCTCATCGGCAATCCGCACCTCTCCGATCTCTCCCGTTTGAGCCAGCTGCGAGGCGTGGACGAGCTCCAGATTCAAGACGACGATGCCCTGATCACACTGCCGAGCCTGGCGAACCTCGAGTGGCTGAGCTCGATCAGCATCACTGACAACGCGGCGCTCGAGGAGGCGAACATCGACGCCGGCGAGGCTTTTCGCGAGCCCGACGTCGAAGGTGGCTACAATTACCAACCTCCGACCCAGCGCATCGAGATCGGTCGGAACCTGAACCTGCGGCGGGTGAGCATGACCGCTTTCGCGTATGTCCAGGATGTGTTCATCAGCGACAACCTGAGCCTCGTCGAGATCGACCTCCCGAATCTGATCCAGGCGTTCTCGCTCGGCCTGAGGGGCAACCGCGTGCTGTCCACGGTGAATGTGCCGGCGCTGCAGATGGTCAATTTCCTGGGGGTGAACGAGAACCCCCTCCTCTCCGAGTCCGCCTTCGCCGCCGTGCAGACGGTCTTGGTGTCGATGAGCGGCAACGCCCCGCCGTGAGGCTACCCGCTGCGCGCCGATCTTGGTGCTCTTGCCGAAGAGCTCCACGTCGTAGCGGGAGGGTTGCCCCGCCTTTTCCATGCCGAGCGGTTCATTGGGGCCGCGCGGTCCGCGCTGTCCGAACACGACGCTTGCATCACGACTCGCCCCCCCGCTGCCGCGCTTCACTCGACCGATAGATCGCTCGGGCCTCGTCCCAGAGCAGCTCGGCACGGTGGCGTTCGAGCCATTCGCGCAGGGCGCTTTGCGCATGCGAGCCCGCGAGCCAGCGCGTGGTGTCGCGCAGCTCGGGGGGTAGAGCGGGCAGGACAGCCGCGAGCGCCTGCGCGGGGGCGACCAGGCAGTAACCCGCGCCGTGGTCGCGCGCAGGGGGCTGGAGCGGCAGGTGAGCGATCACCTCGTCGGCACCGGACAAGTCACCGGCGAGCAGGCGAGCCGCGCCGATCAGCGAGCGGGTCGAGGAGTCGGTGGCCGCTTGCGTGCTCAGCTTCATGCGCTCGACGAACGCGCGAAACGCCGTGAAAACATCCTGGCCCGGGCCCGGATCGAAGTACTGCGGTAGGCGCGGCACGTCGCCCCCCAGGCAGCTCGTGATGCGCAGTCGCTGCAGCCCCAGGGGCGCGAGGCGCTGATTGCGATCGTTCGCGGACATCAGAGCGCGGCTCCTCTCATGGTATCCCCATCACGGCCCACCCAGCCCCGAGCTCCGCGACAGGGTGGGCCCTGCCGGTGCCGGCAATACGGACACCCCCCCCGCCTCGGGCGAAGCCATCTCGAACCGACCGCCGCAGGCCGTGCACCCGATGCTCCTCGCCGTCCTCGACACTCGTCCTCGACATTCGTCCTCGCTCGAGCTCTTGGCCCGCGCACCCGCGCGCGCACGCCTTCACGATACGCTTCTCCTCCAGGGTCCTGGGGGAGTTCGAGCACGCGAGGCGAGGAATGCGCGCCAAGCTCCGGGCCTTTCATACTAAGGTCTCGTCGATGCGAGCGGCGGGGTCGACAAAGGTTGCTCTCCGAGTGAACCGCGCGCTCGCTCTGGCGCTGGTCTCTCTCGCAACGCCAGCCATGGCTGTGGGCGCTCCGGAGCGGCGCCCGCAGGTCGCCCCCGTCGGGGCAGACCAGCAACTCGCTCTGCCGCTCGCCGCGGGCGTCACGCTCGAGCTGGTGCTGGTGCGCGCGGGGACGTTCACGCAGGGCTCCCCCGCGTCGGAGGCGGGCCGCAAGAGCGACGAGGCGCCGCGCGAGGTGCGGCTGACGCGGGACTATTACATCGGGAAATACGAGGTCACCGTCCAGCAGTTCGGCGCCTTCGTGGACGCCACCGACTACGTGACGGAGGCCGAGCGGGGCAAGTCTGGCGGCTACGGTCTGGACGGGAAGAAGCTGACGCAGAGCCCGCGCTACAGCTGGCGTGAGCCCGGCTATGCGCAGAGCCCGCAGCACCCGGTCAGCCTGGTGACGTACGGCGACGCCCTGGCGTTCACTCGCTGGCTGAGCGATCACGCCGGGCGCGCGATCGACCTCCCGACGGAGGCCGAGTGGGAGCACGCGAGCCGCGCCGGCATGAGCTCACGCTTCTACGCTGGCGATGCCGACGCGCGAGCGTCGAGGCTCGGCTGGCTGTCGACGAACGCGCCGCGCGGCGCGCGCCCCGTCGGCAAGCTCGAGCCCAACGCTTGGGGGCTGTATGACGTGGCGGGCAACGTCTACGAGTGGTGTCGCGACTGGTACGGCCCCTACGAGCCCGCGGGTCGAGCGACGGATCCGGTGCGTGAGACGCCGCCTGCCGGCGAGACGCCGCGACGCGTGCTGCGCGGCGGTTCCTTCCTGCGGGCCGCAAAGGATCTGCGCTCGGCAGCCCGCTACCGCAACGATCCCGGCAGCCGCAACGCAGACAACGGCTTCCGCATCGTTGCCGCGGCGAGCCCAGGGACTGCCAGCGAGCGCGCCGCGGCCAGCGAGGGGGCTGCCGAGCGGGGCGAGGGCTCCGCTCGCGCGACGGCTTCCGCGGCATCGACGCCCGCTGGTGACGAGTCGAACCGCTGGTCCGCGCTGAAGGTCGGCATCGTCGCCGTCGCCGGTCTGTTTGGAGCGAGCGTGGTCGTTTCGCTGGTGCGTGCTCTCGGGCGCCGCGGCGGCCGCGGGCGCGGGGCTGCTTCCGAGCTCGTGCTGAAGCCCGCGCAGGACGGCTTCTGGGTGGTCGCGCCCGATCGCCTGCGCGGGCACACCCTGCGCTACCGCGTGAACGGGCCCGCCGGGCCCGAGCGCGCTGCGGTCGAGCTCGAGCCTGCCGCCGGCGGGCAGTTCGTGTACACGGGCTATCGCCCGAGCGCGGTCAGCGTCGAGCAGGTGCTATTCGCTGGCTCTGCCGCTGCGGTCGCGTGGAACGCGAGCCGCGAGCAGGACGACGAAGACGCGGCTGCCCTCGCGGCTGCGCCGGCCGCGTTCCGGCGTTATCCCTCCGCCTACTGAGCGAATGCGGCCCGCCATCGTTGCCCTGCACGCGGCGAACGCCGAGCAGCGCGAGCGCGCGGGACGCACCCGGCGCGCGCTCGCGGGCTGGCCGCTCTTCGATACCAGTGGCGCGCCGCTCCGGGCCGCTGCGGACGAGCTCGCCCAGGGTCCCGTCTGGTTGCTGCGCGCAGGGGCGTGGCCGCGAGCGCCGCTCGGGGCAGTTCCGCCGTGGCCGGCGCCAAGCCACACGGGCGCGCCGCTCTGCGCGCTGGGCGCGGTGTGCGCCGCGCCGGGCTCGCCCGCCCTCTCGCGCGAGGCCGCCGTCTGGCTCGAGCTGCTGCGACGTACCGGCGGGGATCTCAGCCGGGCGCTGCGACGCGGCCTCGCTGCGCCGCCTGCGGCGAGCGTCTACCTCGACGCGGTGCTGGCACCGCTGGTGTTCGAGCGGGTCGGGCTGGGCGAGCCGCTGGAGATCGCGCTCGCCGCAACGCTGCGGGATCGGCGCGCTCGCGTCGTGCGCCACGCCCCCCTCGACGTGTTCGACGACGGCGCGCTGCGCGTCGCCCAGGTGGTGACCAGCGTGCAACAGGGCGGCGCGGAGCGCGTGGCGCTCGATCTCGCGACGGAGCTGCCACGGCTCGGCCTCCGCGCGCGCGTGTTTGCGCTGTACGCCGCGCGCCGCGCCGCGCTCCCGAGCCCGCCCAGCACGATCGAGATTGCCGCGCTGGCTCCGGCTGCCGGCGAGGGCGAGCTCATCGATCGGTTGGCGCGCGAGCTCGCTGCCTGGGGCACCGATCTCGCCCACACCCACCTGCTCGACTCACGGCAACTCGAGCGGCTCGCCGCGCGGGGCCAGCGCTCGATCGTCACCGTTCACAACACGTCGGCGTCATGGCCTGGGGGGCTCCGCGGGCTCGCCGGCGACGCCGCGTTGCTGCTCGTCGCTTGTGCGCACGCCGTGGAGGCCGAACTCGCGGCGCACGCACCGGCGACGCCGCGGCGCACGGTGTGGAACGGCATCCGTCCGGCGGAGCCCACGGCGCCGGACGCCACGGGCTGGCGCGAGCGGCTCGGCGTGCCAGGCAAGGCGCTGGTTTTGCTCGCGATCGCCAACCCCCGCCCGCAGAAGCGGCTCGAGCTCTTGCCGGCGATCGCCCGGGCCACGCAGGCTGCGCTCGACGCCGCCGGCGACGAGCGGCCCGTCCACCTCGTGATCGCCGGCAGCAAGACCCCGGCGCCCGCGCTGGCCGCCGAGGCACTCGGCGCGCTCGAGCGCGAGCTCCAGGTGCACGCCCTCGAGCAGCGGGTGCACCTGCCGGGCTCGGTCGACGACATCTCGGGCCTGCTCGCGGCCGCCGACGTGCTGCTCTCGCCGAGCGCTCACGAGGGTCTCAGCCTGGCGCACCTCGAGGCGCTCGCCGCTGGAGTGCCCGTGGTCGCCAGCGGCGCGGGGGGCACCGCCGAGCTCTCCGAGCTCACGCGCTCGCTCGTGCATCTGCCCCTCGATGCTGCCCCCGAGGCCTTCGCGCGCGCCGCGCTGGCGGCCGAGCGCGCGCGCGCGCCCGACGGTCCGCGCCTGGTGCGCGAGCGCTTCGGCGCCGAGCGCATGGCGCGAGACTACGCCCGCCTGTATCCGCGCGCCCTCGCACGGCGCACCGGCACCGAACGCACCGAACGCGGCGGCCTGTGGCTCGTCAGCAACAATTTCTCGACGGGGGGCGCGCAATCGAGCGCCCGCAAGCTGCTGCTCGCGCTCCAGGCCCGGGGCGTGCGGGTGCGCGCGGCCGTGATCGAGGAGCAACCCGAGCACCCCACACCCGGACGGCGCGCCCTCGAGGCGGCGGGCGTGCCGGTGCTGGCGCTGCCGCCGCCCGCGCAGCTGCCTGCCCGAGACGCGGTCCCGCGCCTGGCCGCGGCCATCGAGCGAGATCCGCCGCGCGCCGTCCTGCTCTGGAACGTGATCGTCGAGCACAAGCTCAGGCTGGCCGAGGGCTTGCTCGACATCCCGCTCTTCGACGTCAGCCCGGGCGAGATGTACTTCTCGGCGCTCGCGCGCTACTTCGCCGCCCCCAGCGCCGAGTTGCCGTTCCGCACCGCGCGCGACTATGGCGCTCGCCTCGCGGGCGTGGTCGTCAAGTACGAGGCGGAGGCCGAGCGCGCGCACGCCACTCTCGGGCTGCACGCGCGCGTCATCCCTAACGGAGTACCGCTCGTGCCGCTCGGCGCACCGCGCCCAGCGCGCGAGCGCCTCGTCATCGGCACCGCCGCTCGCCTCCATCCCGACAAGCGCCTCGCTGACCTGCTCGATTCGCTGCGCCGGGCGGCGCCGCGCTTGCCGGCGCACGTGCTGCGCGTCGCAGGTGGCATCGACGGGGCCGCCGAGGCGCACGCTCTCGAGTTGCGCGATCGCGCCCGTGGCCTGAGCGTCGATTGGCTGGGCGAGCTCGCCGACCCGCAGGCGTTCCTCCAGGATCTCGACGTCTTTGCGCTCGTCGCGGAGCCCGCGGGCTGCCCGAATGCCTCGCTCGAGGCCATGGCTCACGGCCTGCCCATCGTGGCCACCGCGGTCGGCGGCATGTCCGAGCAGCTCGCGCCCGGCGCTGGCCTGCTCGTGCCTCCCCACGACCCCGCGGCGTTCGCGGACGCTCTCGTCGAGCTCGCGACCCGCCCCGAGCAGCGCGCATCGCTCGCGCGTGCCGCCCACGAACGCGTGCGCCGCCTCTTCTCGATGGATCTCATGGTCCAGCGTTATGCGGATCTCTGCGGCGTGTCGGCGGACCCGTGTTGACCCGCGGCTCGTCGGGTATGCCTCGAAGAACCTTCTCGTGTGGAGAAGGTTGGAATGCTCGGTCGAGCGCCTCACGGGCGCTGGGCTGAACCGCGGCGGTGTGTTCGCGAACCAGCTGCTCGATCCGCTGCTCCAAGTCTCGATGACTCGTGGTCTCTCTCATGCCGCTCGCTTCGCACGCGGCACCACGTCCCTCGGCAAAGCCCATCCCGGCGAGGCTCGCCCACGCCCCCGAGCGCTCTACATCGTCAACGTCGCCCCCAGCTGCACCCCGCTGAACGGCGAGGTCGACTCGGCGCGCTCGGTGCGAACGGCGGGCAGCGGGTTGACCCACAGCTGGAGGGTGGCGCGATCGGCGCGCGGGTCTTCCATGGGCACGGCGCCGTTCATCGCCACGTCGAAGATGGCGAAGCTCGTGTAGCCGGCGACGCTGCCGAGCAGGGCGCCGTAGACGACGCCGCCGAGCGCTGCGAAATCGCAGCTGTCGCTGTCTTCCTCGGGATCGCAGCCGAGACCGCCGAAGTAGTAGCCGGCGACGCCGCCGATGAACATACCGCCCACGGTGCTGCCGACGAGGCCGAAGAACGAGAGGGGGGCGAGCTCGTTGCCGTGCGCGCCGTGGATGATGGAGGGCGCGAGGAACATGCTGCCCGCGCCGAACACGGCCAGCTCGTCGCTGACCTCGAGCTCTGACAGGCCGCCGCCCACTGCGAGGGCGGCAAAAGGCGCGAGGATGTAGCTGGCCGTGAGCAGGCCTCGATAGGAGTCTTCGCGCGGGGTGGGCGCGTCTTCGAGCGGTTCGGGCGATGTCTCGACGAGAGGTGCTGCGGGCGCATGAGCGAGGGGTGCCTTCGCGGCGGGCGCGGCGGAGGACTGGGCGAGAGGTGCCATCGTCTCCGACGGCGCGCCGCTGGGGGCGGCGAGCGCTTCGAGTGGGCAGGCCGCGATGGCCAGCCCGAGCGCCGAGGCCAGCGCGAGAGGGCGTGAACGGGCAACCACGCCGTGGGCCTGGGACTGTGGAGAATTGAAGACACCGAACATGGGGACTCCGTGAAAAAGGGGCGGGCGGGCTCGTCGCTGCGACGCTGATGGATGGATGAGAGCAAGGGGCGTGCCCGGAAGCAGAGCGAGGCTTGCTCCGATCTGGCTCGGGCTGCGAAGCCAGCGCGAGGGACCCGCGCGTCGCCCGCGCGTGGGTGCCTGACGGATGGGACACCGATGAGACAGCGAGGTCGCGCGCCTGCGTTGAAGGCACTCGACCCGCGCCCTCGCGTGCGACGGTCGCACCGACGAGCGTCATGGCCCGTCGCGCCGACGAGCTCGTGGGACCTTTGCGCCGACGAGCGTCATGGCCGCGCTGGCCAGCGCCGCGATCATGCCGACGCCGATGTCGCGCGCTTCGCGAAGAGCTTCGACGCAGCGTCGCGTGCCCGTCGCGCGCGCCGTCGAGGCTGGAATGCCCTCGACAGCGCTACTGCAACGATGGCTTGCGAGGCTCGGGCACCCGGGGCAAAGTCGCGCGTTCGCTCGCTTCCTGCTGGAAGAGCTATCGAAAGCTCATTTGCAGTCGTATGGCAATGTGGGCCCGGGCTGGGCCGAGACAGGTGCTATGAGCGAGACCACGATCGGCGGCTACGAGATATTGGGCAAGCTGGGAGACTCGAAGAGATTTCGAGC
>Ga0247763_1000181_pt1 | contig 33445 bp, 26 predicted proteins | sample UWRJL141409B4_FD_179926 | JGI IMG/M metagenome (GOLD analysis project Ga0247763, IMG submission 179926) | Plant litter microbial communities from Arlington Agricultural Research Station in Wisconsin, United States - UWRJ-L141-409B-4 | ecosystem: Environmental > Terrestrial > Plant litter >... | reverse complement strand
CGAAGCGCTGCAGCTGCATCTCGAACAGCGACTATTGGTTAAGTCAGAAGGGGGACCCGAGGAAGAGCCAAAGAAGGGCAAAGGCAAGGGTCATAAGGATCGTACTGGTAAGCCCAGAGATGATCCCCTTCTCGACGCTGGCAGACAAGCATTCCGCTCTCACATTCGCGCCTATGCCACACATACTCGCGAGGAGCGTGTCTATTTTGACAAGGAACAACTACATCTTGGACACATGGCGAAGAGTTTCTGTCTGCGTGAGACACCTGGAGGAATTGGCGGGGGGGTCGCGAAGAGAACGAACAGGGCGGTGGCTAAGGAAATCTCGACTGGCGGCAAGCCACAGTCGAAAGCGAAGGCTTGGGATGACGATGATGGTATTGGTGCGGTGGATGACGGTGCGGCTCGGCGGATGAAGGAAAAGATGAAGGCTCTCATGAATGCCTCTAGTGAGTTTAATCTCGGGTGATGGTGGATCATGTTTCTATATACCCAATAGACAGTTGCGGTGTTGAAAGCTGGAACCATGTTTCCGGGTCGGGTGCCTGGTAAACGAGCTGCAGTATCGAAAATTGCTAGGACAATGTTTTTTAGTCAAGATACCCGGACGAGTTGCAGCATTTGCAAGTTGTTTAAACCATGTTTCTGGGTCTATCTACTTGTATAAACGAGTTACAGCATTGATCAAGTTGGACAGCTGGTGATCTTCTCTAGGTTTCGAAGGGCAATCACGTCAGACTCTAAACAACGCCACCGCATCATAGACGTTGATAACCTCGGTATATACACGGCGATTAGGGTTAAGTATCCGAAATGGCAAAGTTTGTGTGATTAAGTTTGGTGACAGGGCTATATTACGCGTCTTTCTTCTTCGGCCTGGGTTTCTTTTCTCTTTTCCTCTTCTTTTATGTGACAAGCCCAGCAGCACAACATCACAACACACGCCTCTGCTATCTCGTATCTTTTGATCTCGATCTAACTCGAGTATCCATCCAAGTCAGTCTGGGAAACCTTTTTTTTTTCCTTTCTTCTCTAGTTATCAACCGTCAAGGCATACGATACAATGTCGTTCAACCCCTTCAGCTTACCCCCGCCCTGGGACGAAGAAAAGGGCTTTCCCTGCACTTTGCACATGCATGTCCCTAGAGATGGGCAGGTGCCTAGACCTGTGCCTAGACCTGGAGCTGTGCCTATGCCAGAGGCTAGAGCTAGAGCTATGCCTGTGCCTGTGCCAGGGCCTAGAGCTGTGCCTATGCCGGGGGCTATGCCTAGAGCTGTACCCACGCCGGGTGTTATGGCTAGAGCTATGCCAGGGGCTATGCCGGGCACTTTTCCAGGGGTTCGTCCTGGGTTTGTTCCCGACTTTACCGACAATTACAACGATCACGATCCCTGTACCGACAACAATCATGAACACAATAGTGACAGGTATAGAGGCAGTGACAGCAACAGCAAATTCGAGACAATCTCCCATTCGGAAGCGGATAGCGAATCCCCCGTCCTCGTCGATCTTCAAGAGACAGAACCCCTGACATTTATAGCCCGTCCGGAGATTATGCCCGGAGGGTATTCCGATACTGCCAAGGGTGAGTATCTTGGGGATATGCCTGTTCCTATGTCTATTCCTAGACAAGAAGAAGAACAAGAGAGAGGGAACATGGAGACTGAGGAGGGATGGCACTGGAGCGGAATAAGTGATGATGGTGATAATACCGACAAGGACTATGATGGGCCTACTCTGTTTGGGGACTTGTCTGAGAGGGAGGAAGACGATGAGCAGGAAGAGCAGACTGGGCAGGATGGAAGGTTTTTTAATGTTGTCACCGGTCGGGATTCTCGGGTCGCTGGTGGTGGTAGCATCGCCAATAACAACAACACCGACGCCGACACCGCCATGGACATGGCCACCAGCATCGCCCTCATCAGCACCGACCTCGATGCCCTCGCCAGCGCTATTGCCAGCGCCAGCACCGCCCTCACCGCCGCTGGTGAGGCTATCGCCATCTCTGACGTGGCCATTGCAAAGGCAATCGTGTCAGTTAACGCCGGCGAAGGTTCCGCGGCCGCCACTACTACTACCGCGTCCCCGCCTGACAGCATCCCCACCGCGGCTGCTGTCACTGCCGTCTCTATCATCACGGCTACCCCTACCCACTCCCCGAAACCACCTACAATTATTGGGGTAAAACCTACCACCCCCTCTCCTTTTCCCTCTCCCTCTTCCTCTGTCTCCCGCTATGATCCCTACCTCACACGCGTACGGCGAGGACTCACCCGTTGCGAGCAACGCTATTTCCAAGACCGGCTGGCCAGATTCCGCACTCAACAAGCAGTTTCTCTTCGGGAAGCGCAATCCCGTCTTGCGGAGGTGGAAGTGGCTTTTTCCAAAGAAATACAAAGCCATGCCTCTGAAGCTGTTGCGGAAATCCTCGCTCACTCGGAGAGATTAACTACCGCTTGTACGGAGGAGGAGAGCTGGTTCAAGGGCGGATGTGACCTCCTCTGGCTCGCGGGGGTTATTATCCCCTGGGCTGGAATGGAATTTTGGTTCCGCACAGCGAGAGCCGCAACAACTTTGTTTTGGGCTCGTCGAGAGGAAAGATTGCGTCGTGGAAAAGAGGTGAAGCGCTTTGAAAGGGAGGTGGCGTGGTATCTAGGGGATATCCAGGACAAGAGCGAGAGACGACCTGCAAGGCTTGTGAGGAGGTAGTGGTCTTTTTTTTGTTCTTCTTCTTCCTAGGTACCTAGGTACCTACCTACCTACCTACCTACCTACCTACCTACCTACCTACCTACCTACCTACCTAGGGAAAGTTCCGACAATGAATAGATGGATGGATGGCACTTCATTGACTTTGCACACACACACATATATATAAAGAAACTGGAAACGCAAAAGGAACTGGAGATTGGAAACTGAGCTCGGCGTCCCAGCTGGCTGTTTCCCCTTAGGTTGGTTTGGCTTGGCTTGGTTTGGGATTGGGATTGGCACTGTTTACCACAAAAAGGGGGTCAGCCCTCCACCACTTACTTAGGCACCTATCTTTCCGTACCTAGGTAGTTAGGTAGCCAAGCAATACAGAATAAGAAAAAGCCTGAACGATAAAATAGGATTGTGACTCTAGAACCGTGAAAATATAAAAGTTGCACACATAGCTTGGTCGCCCAGCCCAGTCCACCTCATCATCTAGCTTCCATCTCAACACCGCATCCTGCCAATGACCAGCTGTTTCTTAACCACCTGCAGCCAGTCACTCGTTTTCACCTTCAGCAGTTACTCCACTTATTTCTCTCTAGCCATGACATGTGCCCATTAACAAAAATGAGTGCAGCAAAAATCATCAACTGGGACTTGGTTCACGTATTGCTACTGTAAACCCTCATCTGGGTTTTTTTAGCCTGATAGAAATCCTTCATCGCAAAATGCAAAATCACGCAAATACAAAATCAAGCAAATACAAAATCACGCAAATACACAACCACCATATCCAGCGGTAATAACCCAAGATTTTAGTAAAACAAAAGTAAATTAGGGAAACCCGTCATCCATTCACAATTCACAACAGCTTACAGAGCTTGGCTGTGAAGGCAAGCCCCAAGGGAAGGTCGGTTGCGGTAACTCTCTGACCAAAAAGATAAAGATACACTCAGGTATACACACTCTCCGTCCAAGAGTTCACTTGCAACCCCTTCTCAGCCATGGGCGCATCCTTCAAAAAGTCCAGAGGCATCCACACCAAGTGTCCACTGATCTTGGCCAACTTGGCCCTCGCCTCATCAGGAGGTATCATGCGGTCAAAGATGTGGCCAGGCTTGACCCCCTTCGCTGGCAAGAACCCATTGTAGTCGTCAAACGTTTTCACTGGCTGTGTCAACATCTCATCTCGCCACCAGTTGGGTCAGCACTCACCATGATCATCTGGATCAGCGTGGAACAGCTGCCGAAAAACCAACGTGTTCTGTGTGGCTTGGCTTGTCCACTTCTCCCACAGGTCGTCGCTGAGAGGGTCCTCAACCAACTTCCACGTCTCATCATTATCTAGAATGTCGTTAGGAGAATCGTCACCTGGAGGCTGAGCGTTGAGATCGTTGGCTGCATCCAAATCCTGGGGTGGCAATAAGCCAAGATGCTCCCTCCAAAGATATCGCCTCAGCGCGGTTGCGTGATGCCCAGCCTCGAACGGTTGGCCGTCCATCGTCGACTGCACCATATTCGTATCCTCCATGACAACACTCAGTTCGCTGTCGTGATACCCCAACTGACTCCGGTCATTCAGGTTACTGGACCCACAAACGACGAAGCGGTCATCAACGATGAGCAGTTTCGCATGAATGTACAGCTCTTCCTGGATCCAGTGGTTCACTTCATCTTCCGGGTCGCCATCCCATGGTACATCGAGAATTGAGCCGGGTGTCTTCATGGCGTGGTGCGCGACACTGAAGGGTGAATCCGTCTTATCTTCTTCTCTAGCAGCTTCGAACCGTCTCTTCATGTCAATGCCCCGCTCTTCAGCTTCCGGTCTGTGGGCCTCATCGGTGTTGCGTTTCAGAGCCCCATCAATGGCCCCTCGTTGCTCCTTGATCTTGCCCATGTGCGAGTCTCTTCCGCCAGAGGAATCAATGTTTCCGTGAATACCCTCACCCATAACCTCTTCGGCTTCGGCGCGTTGAACCTCTTGGTACTTCACTCCTGACACCTCCTCTTGTTTCTTGATGGCTGGTGTCTTGTTGAGGCGGTCGTAGCTGCGAAGGTTGAAGAAAAAGATATACTTGGTCGGGTCAATGCCCTCCTTGCGGATCTGTTCAAAGATGCTGTGCTCCCCACGCCAGATTGACTTGTACTGGTAGTCCATAATTGCCCTTGTGCCGATGGCGCCGTCCTCTCTCAAGTCGCCAGCAAACCCGGGAATAGCGGGGATCAGGATAATGATGCGGAACTTGCGCTTATCCACGGCGGCTCGGACAACAGCATCCACAATTGCGCGGCCAATGGTGTTGTGGATTGGGTTCTGTTGGTCCCCAGTGGCAGTGATGAAGAATTGGTTCTCGATGTAAACATAATGCTTCGCGTTGCGGATAAGGTCGCTGTAGGCATTTTGGATCGAGTGATCAGTGAGGACGCCACTAGACCAATCCGAGCTGGACCGCACGACCTGAGCTTTGACGCTACCGCGATGATCGACGTTCTTGGTCGCCATCGGAGACAGAGGGTGCAAGACGTACCCACCCACAGGGTGTCTTGGGCGCTGGACGCCAACCAGATCTTCATCCTGCCCTTGACGGCCCCTGAGTTCGAGCCACTCGAACCGCTTGTCGCGCTTGTACTTGTCACGCTTGACGAAGTTCCAGCGAAGGACAAAATGCTCAGCGATATCATAAACACCTGGCCCGATTATGCCCATGGCAACGTCATGCCAAGGCATGCGGCCATAATCTGCCTTGCTCAGCTCGTTCTGCTTCCAGTCCTGAACATTCTTGAAGTCCATGATGCGGTTGTTGTTGAAGTCCTGGCCCGGCCACACCTCATTGACTACACCCTCGGGGTGGACATCCGAGAGCGTGTGCTGATGGTTATCCCAGCGGCCAAAGCACAGATCCAGTCCCCCAAAAAATGCCATCTCGTAATCGATAACAATGAGCTTTTCATGATGGGCCCAGTAGAATGTCATGTCTGCAGCGTTTTCCAGCACGTTGTGGTCGGGATGGCGCATAATCTTGATGTTTCCGTAACCCGGTGAACCTTCGGGACAAAGGGCCTGCAGGGAGTGCTTGGTGTGCTCCGAGTTGCATGCCAGAGCGGCCTGCACCTCCCGGTACACGATGACGTAGATTTTAACACCTGCCTCTGCGCGGCGTTTTAAGATTTGGTCCAGTCGCCATTCTTGGTTGAAGTAGGGAGGGCGACGGAGGAAGAGCTCCGGCGAGAGCCACCAGTCGGCAATGTAGATGGTCTCCTTGGCCTGGTCGAGAGCAACTGACACGGCCCAAAAGTAGTCCCGGCCATCGACGTACCACTTGACCATATTCCCCTCCCGCTCTGGGAAGTAGGACTGGAAGCGATGGGATTCACAAATCTTGGTGCGTTTCTCATCACACGCCTTCTCGTGCTCTTCATCATGGCGATGTTGAGGGTTGAACTGAGATGTTAGACCTGGATTCTCTGGATATAAAAAAAAGGCGGAAAAATAAGAGAAAAAGAAGAATGGAACGGGCATACCAGATTTGCAAACTTTCCAATCTTATGTCTGTAGACGGTGAGCCATTGCATAGGACTTGGGTGGAAAGGAGGGTTACTTTTGCTGGATGAGATGGACCTTTGCATCTTCGAGGCCGACTTTGTGCATCTTTTCCTTGAGTTCATGCAAGGGCTGCTTCATCTTGGTCTTGAGACCGTGGTGCTCTCCGCTTGGCTCATCCATTTTTTTCGACGAATGTAAGAATGGTCTTGGCAGGGGTAGACAGCCGTCCCCGGCATTTTGCTTGCAGCGTGGCATTGTGAGAAAAGGAGAAGAAATAAAAATCTGCGTCAATTGGGATGCACTACGTATTCAAGGAATGGGGGGGCGAGTGAAACAATGGCAGATCGATGACGGAAGCGTCAAATACAGGGTTCTCAGAAAGAAATCCAAAATGCTGGACAGAGTTCGGGTAATCGGCCATCGGGCCATCGCCATGTCGTACACCAAAGCAATGGATCGGACCATGCTCCCACACCTGAGCTGGGCACCTAGGAAGGAGAGCTGGAACTCGGTTTGAGGCGGGGAGGGACGGGAGCGAAGCATGACGTCATGCCGTCCGTCCCAACGGCGTGGTCTATGCACTTTTGTTCCACCAACGTCCACTGGACTTTAGCCTTTCGCGGAAATAACTTCGTATTCATGTGGCATTGTCCACGAAAGGTCTGCCAGAATCAAGGCCCCAGCACGGGGTCAATGGAGACGCTTCTCGGTGGTCCCTTGACCGCCCCCTAACCACGGATCGAGATCGAGATCAATCAGCCGAAGTCATGCCTCCCGAGTGAAGATACGCTGCCAGAGGCTGAGCTTGGATTAGAGGCAGTTAATCCTTCCAGCATTTCCACTGCAAGTGCAAATCCAATTGTATCCCCCATGATCTGGCCAAGGTTTAACGGCGGCTGGTGCTGGGGCACGTGACTCCTTATCCGATTCCAGAGCAGCAATCATCTGCGGGGGAGGGGTAAAGTGGGGTGCGATCCCCCGTGGCTAAAAATGGGTCCACCATCAGTCCTCGAGGTCTTGCGTTTGTGTGGGGTTGTGACAGTTTCAGCTTGTTGACCGCCAGCTGCTTCTCTAGTTCCTCTGGTATCACGCCGAAGCAATTTGTTACCGAGCCAGCGACCGATCCTACAACCAACAAAAATGGCGGCCGTCCAGATTGCCCCCGGGGGTACCTTCCTCGGTACCATGAAGAAGACGTTCCCCCAGGTCACCGTTGACGCTGCAAATGGAAACGCCATCTCAACTGAGGAGTTCCTCGATGCCGCCGAGGCCCTGACCACCATGTTTGGTATTTCTTACCCATTGTTCCACCCATGATTAAGACTGACCGAGATCAGACCTTCTCGGCTCTGTTGCCTTCTCCCCGGTCAAGAAGGACTTGTTGGGCAACGTTGAGGTGTGTCTAACTCTGTCTGCCTGTTTTACATCGCTTTTCCAAGCTAATTCCTCCGCGCAGAAACTCCGCAAGCGCTTCCTCGCTGCCCCCCTCGAGTCCCAGAATGTCCAAGATCTCGTCCGGAACGAGCTCAAGACTAAGACCCACACCGCTACTGAGGGATTGTTGTGGTTGGTGAGGTGAGAGCAAGAATATATGTTTATGGAGGAATGCACTGACAGGTCGGCAGAGGACTTGAGTTCACTTGCCTAGCTCTCCAGGCCAATGTGACCAAGCCGACCGAGGAGCTCGCTGAGTCGTTTCGCGGTGCTTACGGCTCGACTCTGAAGCCCCACCACAGCTTCATCGTGAAGCCCATCTTCAGCGCTGCCATGAGCGCCTGCCCGTACCGCAAGGACTTTTATGCCAAGCTTGGTGAAGACGATGCGGTGATCCAGGCCGAGCTGCAGGAGTACCTCGCCGCTCTCGAGAAGATTGTAAACATCTTGAAGGAGTTCCTTGCTAGCAAGGAGGCCCAGTGGAAGTAGGATTGCCCCGCGTCACGGGAATGGACCGGCGTATATAGGGACCGAGGTACCCCTTAACAAAATTATTGGAGAGACTGGCATGACTTAAGCGTTCTCGAGTATATCTTTTCACAATTTAAAATGCATTTGCGCTTGCCGGTTCAGCACTTCCAGTATTTGATGTGCCATCGGAGAGGGGTACTTGGGGATTGCCCCACCAGCGCCTCCAAAAGCCCAGGCGGAAGCTTCCCGCGACAGAGCGGTGTGAGAGCTTCAAAGGGACTCAGTAGTAATGCGGTGAAGAGCAAAGTGGACTTCCTCTTTAAAATCACGTTTAGTGGCAGACTCTGCAAAACCGGACTCACTGTTTTCAGGGTGAGACATTGTCATGCTCCCAGGTTCAAGACCCCCACTCCGACAGGGAAGGAGCGCACTGGTCATGACCTTATCACATCATCCTGGCTCACGGCAGGTTCCTTGTGAGCCTGTTAACGCGTGACTTTGAGAGTCACAGAAAACTGCACTCTGACGTTTCAATTGATGAGGCTGGATTAATACCCAACAACTTGGGCCATCTTGGTGGTGGCTCTTTCAACCCACTGATGCCCCCTTCTCAGCAGTTATCTTGATCAACTTCCATTCGCCGCCTGGGGTGTACGGTTCTCATCTAACTTTAATTCAGGGCTTGGCTGCCTTCCATGCCTCTGGCCTGCCCCGCTGCGGCAGCAGCCTCACGCCCAACTTCTCCTGCCTTGCATTCAAATGCAACCTCACCATAACATCAACAGTTGAAGATCGCGATGGATTCGCAGGGGGCGTTGGGCGACCTCTCGAAGAGCCGTCCGAAGCTGCTCCGATCGAAAAAGAAGAAGAAAGGCAAGAGTTCGAAGAAATCTTCGCGACCTCGGCCGATTCTCCGATTGCCGACGGAACTCGTCATTCTAATCTTCGAGCTGCTCGACCTAAAAGACCAAGCCTCGCTCGCGCGAGCGAATCGATTCTTCTATTCCATCATTAATCCACTGCTCTATATCGACAATGTGAAGCTTAACAAGTCGTCGTGCATCTTCTGGGGCGCTGCACGCGGCGAGCTCGGCACTCTGAAGCACGCCCTCGATGCCGGCGGCAAACTCGACCTTTTCGCGCCCTACACCCCGCCCAGCAGCACAGAGAACACAACGGAGGAGGCGGATACAAATACACCTCCGGCGCCGCCTGCAGCGCCGGCCACACAAGAGGAGGATACTACGCCCTGGGCAACGCCGCTCCACCTCGCGGTCAAACATGGACACCGAGACGTGGTGGACTGGATGCTCCACAACGGAGCTAGGATCGACGCTCCGTCGTTCAGGGTCTGCGAGTGCCGGTCTCTGAAGCCGAGCAGACACCCTCTCCGACGAACAAACGAGTGGCCTTGCTGGCGCGCACTTCACACTGCCCTGTGTCACGAGGAGCGGACCGTAGCCGAGCTCCTGATCTTCCGCGGCGCATCCCTCGAGGTGGATGCCGCCGAGATTGAGTGGGCCGGCCGGAACCGACACAATGCTCTCCACTCGGCCGCAGCCAAGGGCATCGTACCCATCATCAAGCTTCTGGCTCTGGATGACAGCTTCGACGTCAATCAGCGAGACTCGGTCGACAATACTGCGTTGCATTACGTTGCGAACATTTGGGCACCGCGCGGATCGGCCGAGATCAGGGACACCATCACCAAACTGCTCGCCCTCGGCGCAGAGCTCGAGGCCCACAATGAGACGGGACATACTCCGCTTCTGCATGCCTGCTTCAGAGGAAACTACGCCGTAGCCCACCAGCTGGTCGGCATCGGCGCAAATCCCGAGCCGCACGCCAATATCCCCAACTTCCGCGATTTGCGCCCGCTCTACTACTGTTTACTTCCCCGCTCCGAATTTTTCCATCTTGACGATGCCCCGGTGAAGCATGACGAGTTCGAGGGAAACCGCATCAGCCTGATCAACGCCCTGATCGAAGCGGGTGCTGATGTTGACGCCCGCTTCGATAAGCGCGGCCATCGCAACGTCACATCACTCATGGTGGCGTGCGAGGTAGCGGAGCCGAGGGCCGTCGCCGCCCTTATCAAGGGTGGTGCTTCCGTTAACGCTCAGGATCGCAGTGGCCGGACCCCACTATTCTACGTGTGCTCGGTTCGGGTAGAGCACCGTCCTGAAGTTCCCGAAATCACCACTCTTTTAATACGGCATGGAGCGCGCATCGATCTCGACGATGACCCCAACAACCCTCTCAACTGGGCTATGAAACAGGTGAGATGGGGCGAGAGCAACATCCTGGAGGTTATGCTCAAGGCAGCTGGCAAGATGAACCTTACCGAGTCGAAACTGAGGAGAGCATTGGAGAAGTGTGCCTCGGGCGGCAACCCGAAAGCGCTCAAGGCTCTTCTCGACTTTGGCAGCAGGACCTACGGTGTTTCCGAGCAGGACATCAATCTTTATCTTGACCTGGTCATTCAGCAGACGGAGCCGTGGAATCAGAGAGAGACGTTCAACTGTCTCATGAACTTTGGGTGTAAGGTCGATCCGAACGAGATACTCCTCCTCAAAGCCATTACGCACAAAAACAAGGAGCTGAGTTTGGCCATCCTGGAACGCGGCGTCGACGTTTCCGGCACCAGGCTTTACGGCGGACAGACGTATTTGCACCTGGCTTGTCGATGGGGAGAGGAAGACTTGGTTCAGGCCCTGCTTGATCGTGCCGCTAATGTCAATGCGTTCGACGATGAGTTGCGAACTCCGCTTTCGATTGCCGTCATGGAGAGTGACACGAAGGTCGCTCAGTTGCTGATGAAAGAGGTGGCCGACCCATTCCTGGTTCCTAGCGATGACCTTCTCCAGAGGCTGTACCCGGACGACGACGAATGGCGCTTCGTCAAGCGCCGATACCTTACTGCCTTTGACTTAGCACTCCGGGAGACTCACAGCGACAATATAGACATCCTCACCGACATGCTCTCCCGTTACAACCTCCCAGAAATCCAGCCCAAAGCAGCCTTTTCTTACATACACAGAGCTTGTCAGAACCCCAACCCTAATGTGCTGAGCATGCTTCTCCAGAAAGGAGCCGACGCCACAGGAGGCCCTGACTGCTCAGATCCGCCCTTTGTCAGTCTCCTTCGCCACGTCTGGCGTGAGTCCAACCCGGCCATTGCGCGAGCTGCCTTGTGGAAGGCAGAGCTTTTATTCCGGCATGGGGGATTTGTCAACGGGGCTTGGGACATAATGGTGGAGATCTTCACATATTTGGGTAAAGACGACGCCAAGCTTGAGCTGCGGAGATTGGTAACGCAAGAGATAGATGAACCCGTGAACATGATGATCCGTAGCATGAAGGGAGACGGCCCCTGGCAGGATCCTTCTGGGAAGGAACCGCCGCGCGGACCGCCGCGCAAGGACGGTTAGATGGCGGCACAAAGCAACGGACAGGTACTGTTGTCCGATGAGACACGACACGGCGGAATATACAGGACATTTCAGATTTGGGGCTTCAAGGCCGGGATTTGGGTGGCTGGTTTATGTTTTTGTCTTTCTGTGTGAGCGACAGTGTTTGCTCTAGCAGGTGGACAGTATGTGGGCACATGTGATGCTTCTTGGCTTTAGGTTTTGGGGTTGGGTCTGTTTGATGATGGGCTCACCGGCCTTCAACAGACGGGGGCGCTGTAACACCCAGTTCACGACCCTAAAATCGACACCATGAATTTCCCTTTCCTTCTTCGGAACTGAGCGGTTCCCACCTTGGCCTGAGCCAGACTAAGCAAGACTGAGCGAGGGGGTCACAGTTCTGGGCTGCCTCGGCTACGGTTGCCACGGGTCTAAAATGGCTGTGGAGTTACGAGGACCCAGTTTTAGGACCTCTACCATCACCAGCTAGCCGCGCTTTTCTTCACTCCAACACTCCAACTAAAGAAGAAAAAGCCTGCAATTTTAACACGTCGATAAATCATGTTATATACGGATTCCAAAGTGTTGCTCTCCACCTTTCCCGGTGTCTCTAAGGCGGTTGCGCCCAGGTCGAGTTGTCCATTTTTCTGAACAACTTATTATTGTAGACACTTCTTCACTAAGCGCAATAATGAATAAGTATTGCGGTATGGTATCATTACGATTTACCGCTACGGCTCGGGATTACCAAAGGAGAAAAACGTCTGTCACGAAACTTTCCATCATGCAAGCTTACAAGTACCACAAGAATACCTAGCAGTGTAGAATGACATCATCTGGTCGCGGACTCACCAACGTGCACGGATGCTGCCTAGATTTAGATACATAAAGGGGGTAAGAGGACGCGCTATCGACTTGAATAATCTTGAGAATCGCCCAGCGCCAGCGACCAAGTTCTCGGCCCCAAGCTCAGATCTTGTTTCTGCTACCTCAGCCAGCAGAAAATATGCTAAGGTTACAAGACCATCACAACTTGTCAGAAGGAAAAGGGTTCTGGCCTCTGGCCAGAACACGGAGGTGGAAGGTGTGGCTAATGGAGCTGAACTGACGTAGTCAGTTCAGCTGGCCAGGACCACAGCTTACCACTACTGTTGTCACCACGCAGTATTATAATAAGGGGCTCTCTGGCGAAGCCAGAGAGCCACCGAAGACAAGCAACTAAATTAAGCAGTTGCAACCCCACAGATCCCCACAGATTCCAGTGTGCCGTGTTTCTGACATTACCTACCTAGGTATCTTCGGAAGTTGAGCTAGCCTTTATCAGTCCCTTGGTCCCCGTTATCCCCCGGCACTTTGCCATACGACTTGTTCAGCGTACGGGTCGTAACAGCCATGTTGTTCTGATTATTATTGTCGGAAGAGAAGAATTTTCAGGAGCGTTAAAACAGAAGGCATAAGTCCCAGCATGAGAGGGCTCCTTCCCTAGTGCTATCGGATATCGGGGGTTAGTGTGTTACAGAATCTAAGTGTGCAGCCCTAAGAGAACAAGATGTTCGGCCGTTCTTCGACTAGGTGCTCAGGGCTCCTGCCAGTCAGGGTATCTTAAGACGACGTGAAGCGTTACAACTTTTATCTTATTAACCACAGCAAAGACAAGATTATGATAGTTATGGACTTAGAACGTATTAGCTAACTTCTGCTACTAAAAAATCCTACCCGAATATTATAAGTAGATGTTAACTTTTTGATATAGGCATATCGAGACCATCTTAAATACTTATAAGAGAACGGCTTACTCTTTAAATAAAAGTATATACATAATAATTACACTCAGTTACAACCATTAGCTTTATTCCTATATATTATTTCCCCAAATACTTTATTATTCTTTAATATATGTAAACTGATTTGTATTATTTATATATAATCCTTACTACAAAGTGAAATTGTAATTACTGGAACCGCGGTAAGAACGAGACGGGAGTAGTATACGTCTTGACATTATACTTAAGAGACCCGGGTATAACGGAATAGGATTGCGAGATTAGGGCGGGAGTAGCGGTACCGCTATTATCCCGTTAACGTTTTAGAGTAGGAGCGGGAGTGAGAGAAGGTGAGAAATCTGCGAGGGCATCGCTCTCAAGAGTCTAAGTGATTGAGAGATCTTGGTAATCTTGTCGTACGTAATGAGGGGGTAATTTATACGGGTTGATGGTCGTTAAGGGGGAGGAGATTGGGATGAATGTGGGGATGAGATAAGCTGGGACTTGCCTGCTCTAGGGCTTGCTTATGGCTCTCTACGCTTCGGTGCTGACCTTTCTTGGTGAGTTGTATTATTACTTTGCTAAGAAGATAGTAAGGTGGTTTATTAAGGCCCTTTTTCTGATTTAATAGTGGACGAACTGCTTGATAATATGGCTGCTAAGTAAACTGAAGTGGATTAAGATGCCTAATTTGTTACTATTAAAGTTTTATAAGCTGTAGTAGGTGATATTTATAGCATTTTTAGTTATTTAATATCCGTTATATCGTAATTGACCCTTTTAAACGTATAATTTAAACAAATTTAATAAGCTTAGTTCGTTATTAATAATTTGCAGGGCCTCAAGGGCCCTATAACTGTTACGTCCCACCTAATATAGAGGGTGGTTGTCATAGCCCCCTATATTTCGGATAATTTAAGCGATTTCTAACGCAAAGTTATATTAAACTGCTTTTCCCCGTTTTATATAGCTATAGTATATGTCTGAGGGATACTATTAATTTTCTAATTCGGAAACCTGAATATTTGAAACGTAAAAATACGTTGGTTGGAAAGAATTTAGCGTATTTGTAACCCTGTGGCTATATGGTATACCTAGTTGCGGGAAAGTAAAATTGCTATAAGTTGCTTTTATACCTACTGGATCGTAAACGTAATAATTAGGTATAGAGCCAACTCTCCGATAGGTCTACTGTAGTTGATAATAAACTTGGGGAGATAGAGAATCGTCTAGGGTTAGTACCAATAGCCTACTTCTACTACTTACGTAATACAACAGAGCCCAAGAGGTCTAACCATGCCGAGGTGTTACAGTACAGGCAGCTGTGCGGCGGTAACACCTCCAACCTATTGCCCGAGCAGCTCCGCCATCTATCTGAGGAATGGCCAAACTGCCGCTGAGTTGTATTATTGAGCTGATTTTGGACCTTATCTGGAAGAATCTAGTAACTATTATCCTGGACGCGTTGGATAAGTACGACCTAGGAAGTAGGTATAAGCTTTTTGCGGTTTTGGATGAGATAGTAGTAAAATTTAAGAATGTTATAAAGATATTCCTTATTAGTTAAAATAATAAAAATATTATCTATTACCTGGTGTTGACCTTTAATATATATATCGGTATTTAGAAAAGTAGCTTTAATATTTGTCGCTTTATCGCTTCTGAGCTCGAATATATAGTAGCAAATAAGTAGCTCCTATGTAGCTAAGTTTCGGATAAGTTATAATAGGAGATTATAAACGCCTTAAACAAATATGCTAATAGAATATATATACCTGCTGAAATCCTTACTAGTTATAGCTTGGCCTGACTAAATAGTTTTATTTGTATCAAAGGTTACGTTGGGTTACTTTATAGGTTTAAATTTTTTACAATCCCTAAAAAATACGGGTAAAGGGCGATATTTAAACCTAACTAGGTAAACTCCCTACCACTCTCACCAATTTATACTTAATTATATTTAATTAAATCCTTAGGTCTAATCCGAAAAGCTTTAAATTAAATATACAGGTACTGCAGATCCTTTACATTACCTTTCAGCCGTTTATATAAGCTAAGTCCCTTTACCTTATTACACTTTCCCGCAACAGTATTTAATTAGGTTGTTAATTTGTGTGGCCTGACTGGTCTCAGTGAGGTCCAGTACAGGAGGTTACAGGGGGTAAGTCCCCTGTAACGGGCGCAGCGGAAGGCTTTAAGGGTACAATAACTACCCGGGACGGGGTCAAAGGAAGCTAAGATCAGCAGACCAACCTGCTATAACAAGCAAAGATACAGGGGTCTATGCCCTGTAACAGGGTGACTACAATAGGCTTTGCACAAAGATCACGAAGGTCAAAAGGTTGCCCTAAGGCTATATATAAACTATCTTACTTAAAGTAGAAGAAAGGAAAAGAATCAGACACCAGAAACACAGGAGGGGAGATGGTTCTTTATAGGGCCCTCAGTAGGTATAAGTCAACCTTACAGGGGGTAAGGGTCCTAAAACACAAAAAGAAAGCCTATACTACAAAGGGAAAAGTGCTTACATTAGCGCTGGAATCCAAAGGATTCCAGGGCAACGAGTTAGCTATACTAACGTAACAGTAGTAGTAGGTCTACCCCTGTAGGCCAAGCCTACAGGTAGTAAATCCTCGGAACTCCCCGTCAGTTCTAGTAGGTTCCAGTAGGTCCAGGGGGCTTAACAGCCCCCCTAAACCACAACACCAACTCCCCGTAATTATAGTAACTGCACTTTACCATAATACAATCAGCAGCACTCCCAGAGTAGTAGATCAACTAGGCTACAGCACCCAAGGGTACTGTAGCTACAGGGCAACTAGGCTGTAATTTCAACACCCCCTCTACAGCCCTAAGCCCTAACACGCCTCTCAGTTCGAGACAAACCCCCTCTAAAATCCACAGGGCCTAAAAAGGTTCAACAACTTGAAAAATTACTCATATTTAGCTAGGGTTAAAGCTTTTATCAACCCATCTACCGGCATCTCCCCTATAAGCACATACGTTACAGTAATATTACCTTCTGTAACGCTCTCTTTTACCCCCTAATATTTTAAAAGGGTATACTTCGTACAATTATAGTATTTCGGGTTATATACCGTATCTATAACGCCCTTATTATCTCCCATCAGTAGAACGGGTCCCTGTATAGGGCGCTCCAGTTCAGAGAATAGCCCCCAAAGCCAGATTACCTCTCTATTACCCTCCATAAGCCCCGTAAACTCAGCCTCCAAAATCAAGTAGGCCACTATAAACAACCTCTTTAACTTCCAACTAACTAATCCTCCACCCACTATAAACAAGTAGCCGTAAGTAGATCTTGCAATAATCTTACACCCCGCGAAATCGCTATCAATATACCCTACAAGGGTAAAATCAGTAAAGGTGCCAAAACAAATACCCTAATCTACACTAAAAAATAAGTAGCTAAGGAGCTTCTTTACTACTTTAAGGTAGGCAACAGTAAGCTACTATAATTGGCGGGAAAGCCACTATACTACAAACGCTATATCCGGCCTAATTTAAACCATAACGTACATAGCAGTACCGACAAGTTGCTAAAACAGCCAGATCTCAGTAGTATTTAGGGGCTTAGAAGAGGAGTCAGGCCCTATAAATCCTAAAGAGAAAAGGGTAGCCAGTCCGTTATAACTAAGTTTAAAATACTAAACAGCCTATTCGATATAAGCCTTCTAATTAACCCACAAAAGGCAGCGTACCCTATCGCGGTAGATCTCAACCCCTAGGAAGTAGCGGGCAGGGCCTAGGTCCTCTATATCGTATACCTAACCGAATTAAACCTTCAGTACCTTAATCTTAATTGCAAAGGGCCCGACAAAGAGACAGTCGTCAACGTAGGTAACCACTATAATCTTATAAACCGTACTGTAATAGGTGGCCACGTCACTGGCAAAAGGGCTGTAGTCTAGCGTTTTCAGTAGCTTCGCGACCTTCTATTACCAAAGGTAAGAAGCCTGCTTCAAGCCGTAAAATCCCTTGCCTAGTAATATAACTTAATCTTCAGAAGGGTCCCAACCATACCGCTTCAGGAGGTCCAATACCTCAGGACTGCTAAGACTAAACTCGTACAGGCCTTCAGGAACCTCAATATAAAGCTCCACATCCAACTCATTATTTAAAAAGGCTCCCACAAAATCCACTTATTCAATTTCCCAGTCCTCAACAGCAACCAGTACCAGTACAATTCACCAGGTTAACGATACTATAGTAGCTGCAAAGGTCTCCCTAAAATCAACTCCAGGGGCCTATTAAAACCCCCTAGCCACTAACCAGACCTTAAACTTAGTAACCCTACCCTAAGCATCCTTCTTTAATTTAGTAACCGGCTTAATAATAATAAGCAACTTTTTAGCTTTAAACCGCTTAACAAAATAAAAGGTTTTAATAATCAACAATTACTATATCTCCTTAAAGTATACTACTAACCACTAATCCTTCAAGGGGTGCCTCAAAATTTGCTTAAAAAACTTAGGCTCCGAATCTTCAGTAAGTTCAAAGGGGTTATAATAGCCACTAGGCTTGGCTTATTTAGTAACTCTATTAACAAGGTAGTTAACTAGGTCCGCCGTAGTATCCATAGGCTCAACTTCTACTCGTTCAAATTCCTCTCGCTGGGTCTTAGTAACCTATAAGATTAGGACTTCCACTGTAACAGGCCTAAATTTATCTCCCATAGGGGACTCAAAGGGCTCAGGGGTCGCTACGGGTAACTAAACCAATTTACGTGGTAATACTGCCGGTAGGGCGAACTCAGTAGGTTCCTCGGGGGGAAAGCCATCGTAATCAGGGTACTGGTCCTCCGTATCTTCAGTGGTATCCGGAAGGTCCAGGGCGTTAATTAGGCCCCGGGGCCCCTATAAGTAAATAGAAGGGTTCTCGTATAATTTAATAAAGCTAGTCTAAATAACCTTCCATTAGCCAAACCAAACTAGGTAGGTCTGGGTACCTAACACAACCAGCAACCTACCTTAAACGCCCCTAGGAACAAGCTTCTGGGACTAAACACGTTTCTCAGGGGGGACCAACACCATACAATCAGCACCTATAACCCTATAATTAAAAAGATCCGGGACATAAAGGGCTTATAGGGGCACTAACTCATCAAGGAAAAGCTAGTATAGGGTAAGCTCCTTAGTAGTATTTACTATCCTATTAACCAGCTCAACCACAGGGCCTATAACGTATCCCCATAGGGAAGATAAAAACCCTAAAACAACCATTACAGCCCTAAGGCGTTCTAAAACCACCCATATAGCACGTTCAGCCAGGCCGTTTTAATTATACGCGTAGGGGCTAGACTCCGAAAAAACAATACCCTTTTCACGTAAATAAAGCCTAAACCTACTAATTTCCTTACCTCCATCATAGTATAGGTATACCGGGTACCGCTTAAAGGTATTATTAATCTCCTCTATAGCAGCCTTTACTTCTATAACAACCTCATCTTTAAACTTTAAAAGCCTAACAATCTTAAAACGGGTCTTCCAGTCCACTAAAATAAGCCCATAAGGTTTATTATTCAGGGGCATAGGGCGAATCACAAACACATCCCCCTCTATCCGCCCTAACGCGTCGGAAGGGTCAACAACAGCCTTAAAGGAGGGTCGGCGCAGTAATTTAACAGCATCACAGCTTTTACAGGCTATATATTCAAAGCGTATACCACTAAAATCGGACATCCCTTCAGTAACTAGGGCGGTCTTCCTTAAAAGGTCCAGCCCTATATAACCCAAACAAACGTACCAGAATCTAGCCGCCTCAATCATTACCGCTAAAGGACCCCTCTAAGCTCTATTATAGTATACTAAAAAGGGGGTTACCCCCTCTGCAATAGGTAATATCACAACAGGGGCTTCAAGTCAATCTCCGGATAGGTAGCAGTACCAGGTACTTCCATAGTCCTATTAAGTACAGTTAGTTTCAGGGGGTCGTAACCCCCGTAACCGGATATAAAAGCCTAAACCTTTAAAATCCAACAAGGCAATAAACTTCCTAAAGGCGCTATAAAGCTTATTTTTAATAAGCACACCCCCTAAATTATAAAGGCGATAACCACTAACAATATTAACGGGGAAGGTTGGAACATAAAGGCACTCCTTCAGTACAATAGTACTATACTAAGGCCTACCCCCAACAGTACCAGTATAAGGCTCAAATTTAACCATCCCAATACCCTAAGGCTATACTAGGCCACCTCCAATACGTACCATAACCAGTTTTCCAATACGTAGCTCTGCAAACAGGGCCTTATCAGTACAAATATACACTATAAAACCGGTATCAAAGAGCCACTATTTAATAAAACTACCCCCTATAAAAAGGTTAACCGCAAAAGGCTCAGGGGGGTTGCCAATAGGGGGTTCAGGGTCTATCAAGGTATCCGGTTCACTAAAGGTATCGTCAAAATCAGTAGGTTCAGCGCTAAGTATAATACCTTGGTCAAAATTGTAGTAAATGGGGAAAGCCTCCTCTACAGCGACTAACTCCCCCTAACTACTAGAAACAGTACTGGTCTCGTAAGTCTCATCAACACCTTCAGGGGTATCTTCCGTACTAAAGGCATCACTATTATACGCCCTCCTACCACTAAAACTACCCTATTTCTTCGAATTCCTAATTTCCCTAGGCCTAAAGTTACCTTACGAGGCTCCTAACTTACCCTATTATTAGCCTTTACCTCCTCCGGAACCTTATTTAGGCTCCCTAAACCTCTTCCAATTGGCCTATAATATAACCAAAATACGTACTAAAGAGGTACCAGGGTTCCGGGTTTCAGCAAGTAGGTCCTCCTGAAAATACAAAAGGGTAAGGGTACTAAGTAGCCTCCAGAACCCAGTATTAGCATTCGCAATCCACTGATCTCGTCGCAATAATACCCTGGAACGCTCAGCCCACTGTGGAAACTGGGGTTCTAAAACGTTAAGATAGTAGTTGACTTGGTCCTATTCCGCAATTACGACTCCCTAAGCACTAAAACGGCCCACTAAGGTATTAAAAACAGCGTTAAAGTCCACTATAATAATACTACCATCAAAGGTTAGGAAGTAGTATTAGTAGTAGAATTCGTTGCGGAAACTGGCCTAGGTTAGGGCGTACTATTAGCAAAGCCAACTAAAAGCAAATCCAGGGTCCTCCTCATAAGCTATAATAGCAAAGGGGCCTTCCTTCAGTATATTCCAAAAAGTCAACAAAAGAGCGGCTTTCTAAGGGTCACTAAAGCGCTCTGTAACCGCCTATAGGTTGTAAAGGAAATCAGGGATCTGGAGGGCCCTAAACTAAATCGACAATACCTAAAACCACTATTAATAGTTCTCAGGTCCTAACAGGCGCTGTTTTTCAAATAAGGAGAGAGACTATTTAGCAAGCTCTTTAACTATAAAGGCGCTAAACTCGTCCCTAACGGCTAAAATCACTAAAGGATAAGTAGTCCCAAAGGCTCCAGTAATTGCCGTTAAGTTATTACCCCCCTTCTAGGAGGCCCCGGAAGTACTTATATCTAATATATTCCGGGCCTATTACTATTATTCCAATACTACCAACAGCCTATCAAAACGCTAAGTAAACTCGGAAACTTACTATACCAGGCCCTAAATAAGCGGGACTTCTTCGGGCTACTAACCTTAACTTACAAAGGCCATATCTAAGTCGTCATCAACCATTATATCGTACCTAATTTCCAATCGGAATTCTAATTACGCAACGGAACTGCCTCTCCCGTACGCACCACTACAACTGGGTTGGTAGGTTCTTAAGGGAGCCGGGGGATCGCAAATAGGTGACTAAAAGTATACTACACGTTAAGGTCAACCCACTATACAGGTCACATACCCACTATACAGATGGTATATTTAGTAGCAACGACTACTATAAGGGGTCGAATTTCAGTAGGCGTAGGTGTTCTTCAGGGGGTAGTTCTCCTAAATACGTTCGTAATTAGGGGGTAGCAATCGCGCGCGGAAAGCTAAAATACGGTAATATATAGCAGCAATGCTGTCCAAAGTGGTTCAGGGGGCAATGCTCCTGTTGGTAATAGAAATTAGGGGGTATTATTCCCCTGGAGGATCAAAGTATAGTGGTCTCACGGGGACCTAACCTACTAATTACAGTAGGTAATACCGGCAGCGTAAACAAAGGGTTGGTGATCAACACAAGGATCACAGTACCACTCACGGGGGCAACTCTGGCCAGCGTAAGGGCTTTTCAGAAGGGTAGGTGACCAACACAGGGGTCACAGTACCACCCACGGGGGCAACTATGGCCAGCGTAAGGGCTTTTCAAAAGGACAGACGATATGGCCTACGGGGGGCGTAAAAGCGCTATAGGGGGGTGGTTACCAACTGTAGGCAACGAGGCGAGGTCGGCCGAGGGTTATAAAGTCCGGGCTCATAACCTATTAATTTGTATAGCCTAACTGGTCTCAGTAAGGTCCAGTACAGGAGGTTACAGGGGGTAAGTCCCCTGTAACGGGCGCAGCGGAAGGCTTTAAGGGTACGATAACTGCCCGGAACGGGGTCAAAGGAAGCTAAGATCAGCAAACCAACCTACTATAACAAGCAAAAATACAGGGGTCTATACCCTGTAACAGGGTAACTACAGTAGGCTTTACACAGAGATCACAAAGGTCAAAAGGTTACCCTAAGGCTATATATAAACTATCTTGCTTAAGGTAAAAGAAAGGAAAAGAATCAGACACCAGAAACACAGGAGGGGAGATGGTTCTTTATAGGGCCCTCAGTGGGTATGGGTCAACCTTACAGGGGGTAAGGGTCCTAAAACACAAAAGGAAAGCCTATACTACAGAGGGAAAAGTGCTTACGTTAACACTGGAATCCAAAGGATTCCAGGGCAACGAGTTGGCTGTGCTGACGTAACAGTAGTAGTAGGTCTACCCCTATAGGCCAAACCTACAGGTGGTGGGTCCTCGGAACTCCCCGTCGGTTCTAGTGGGTTCCAGTGGGTCCAGGGGGCTTGGCAGCCCCCCTGAACCACAACACCAACTCCCCGTAGTTATGGTGACTGCACTTTGCCATAGTGCAGTCGGCAGCACTCCCAGGGTAGTAGATCAACTAGGCTACAGCACCCAAGGGTGCTGTAGCTACAGGGCAACTGGGCTGTAATTTCAACATAGGTATTACTAAAGCCTAAACTTTACACCGTATAAATAATTTTATTAAGGCAGATCCCAAGGTTAATTAAATTACATTCCCCTATCTATTCGTCCGCGATTACCTTACGACTAGGAAAAAATTTACCCCGTTAATTTTATATATCGCGGCGTTATAAGTTTACTTATATAATATTAGGTATTTAACTTTATTTAACTTATTGGATTCTTAGGGTTTTGGCTAGGTAATTTTCTACCTTGGAGATCCCCTTTCCAAACTTAATATTATAGAAGCGAAAAGAGGTAAATTTTCTTAAACAACTTTTCCTTTTCGATATTAAACTTTTTATAATATACCAAAATCGCCTTTAAAGCTTCGCAACGTTGCATTACTAATACCGCTATAATATATCCCAAATACCTAGCCTTATAGTGTTTTATTATTATTACCCCCTAGTTATGATTTGCTTATACGGATTGGAAGAATATATAAAAGATACGACCCTGTAGCGACTGGAGACTTTGTACTAGCTATTTGGCACTAAGTTATCGTAGTTTGGAAATTCTGGTTTAGGCGCTATAAAGAGATCCCGTAATATTATCGCAATTACAGTATTTTTACTAAACGGTAAATCTTTACCTTAAAATGGCTATTCTGTATTATTAGGGTAAGATTTTATTTTAACTATACTTATTACATTATTCTATTAATAGTCCTAACGAAAAAGGGGAGATTATTTTATATCTTACTTACTTTAAGGGCTTAGATAACGTAATTCGGCCCCTAATCGCCATAGGAATAGATCCCAATAGGGGGATGATACCGCCTTAATAGCTACGCAAAGACAAGCTACTAAAAGGCTATTTCAGAAACGATAATAAAAACCTATAAAATTTTATAAAGTATCGTTTAGTATTTTCACTAGGCTTTCACCTACGCAATACCCAAGAATCAAACCTAATTAGCCCTTTTAGCGGCCCCAATATATAAAACTTCAGCACCCTATTTATCTTACCATTGCCCCCAGAAAAAGCATCATTTACGTTAAGGCATTAATAGAAGCTAGCGCTAATAGCAATATACGCACTACCTACGGCGCTACCGCCCTATAGCTAAGTTTTGAAATAGGCGACGAGACTAAAGAGATTGTTAAATTGCTTCTTAACTGAGGCGCGGATTCAAATATATAGCTTATTACATTTAGCCGTATTATATTAGATCTCGTAGCGGTTATAGGGCTTGCTAAAATTGTATCCATTTTCGTCGTTGTAAGTACCAAAGTGGCCTGGAGAGACTAGTTAAACCAGACGCTTTGGGAAATTATTATACGCTACGGGTATAAAAAGATCGCTACGGTACTAACCGCTACTCGCGAACCTTTAAATATCCTATATTCCGAAATAAAAGGCCGTAATATTCCAAAGTAGACTGTAGTAACACTTACGCCGTAGAACAAGGAGGATTTATACTTATCAAAGCAACCTACAATTACCACTTTTTATATCTTTAAGCTACTGGCTGTAAAAGTGCAATTTCCAATAGAAAAGAGCCCGTTAAAGCGTTTAAACCAAGTCAGGAGAGAATAAAGGAAACTAAAAATGAAGATACGTTAAATAGAAACGTAGGGTAAGTTAATCTGCAAAAGAGCCCGTATTCTTTAATACGTATTGGTAAGTTTAAGGCTATTAGGTAAGGGATTTAAGTAGTATAAATAACAAATATACAAAATTAAGAACCCTTATTAAGGGAGTTTACTAGTGTTATTAAACACGTTTTTTAAATACCTAGCTTCACCTATCAGTTAAGTAGCCTGGCTACCAAGTATCGGGGTACCGTGCACAATATGGGACCTATTACTCTCGCCTCGACTTAAATGTGGATATGGTGGGGCCTGTTGCTACAGATTTACATCCAATGTATAAAGGTCAGGTCAAACACTCCATCCGATTTCCACCCGAAACAACTCATACATCTAAGTTATATATACCCTAGCTCTGAGTCAACGACTCTCAGCCAATTATAACGGTGACGTTTGGACTCCTGCTTTGACGAAGTCGAAGCCTCGGGTAGATTTTTAATAAAATCCTCCAGTACCTTGGTACTGTGATACGGATTTACCCGGATATAGCTAATGTGAAGAAACAACCCTGTCTTTACAAATACGGGAATTATTTGCTAGAGTATGTGCCTGTTATTTGTTTCGGTGGGTGCGGTAGGGAATTGTGGTTGGTTGCTTGGCGTTGCTGAGGGGTTCGCCACCCGATTTAACTTCCGTTAGGGATAGGTAAGTAGAAGTTGAAAAATCATAGCTTGCGACGCATAATACGAAAGAAACGAGAGTTGACCAATAAAGGCATTTAGACGTCGTGCCCTCGGGCCGAAACATGTCGCAGATACGACTAGCTGCGGGACTATCCATCCCTCCATCCAATACCACGCCAAGGCAGGCACACCAACCATACGGACTTTTATCTACGTGAATACCTGGAGGAACTAACTACCAGAGGTCAGTTCCGAAAGGTTCCTTAGCCCGGAAAACCATGCCCATGCAAAACGCACGGACCAATTATCCCTGCCGCATTCGGCCATTTCTCGTCTACCCCGGTTACTTGCACATGACCCTACACATGATCTTGTCCTCCCTCGCCTCCTTGTCCTCCGCACCCTCAGTGCCGAAACAGCTCGGGCCGGAACGCGATTTGTCTGGAGGAATTACCAGAGGTCAGCTCCGAAAGGATCCTCATGCCTGGCTTTTACATGCCCCCTACGAAAAGCACGGGCCACCACTCCCTTTTCCGTTCCCCGCTACGGTGCTGCTTTCTGTTTCTACTGTGACTTAGCACGGTCTTGCGTCAGCGGCGCAGTCTTCTGCCGGAACAGCTCGGGCCGCGCGAGGCGCGAAATCGTGTGGAGGCACGTCCAAAAACCGGCACATAGAGAGTTCCTCGACGACACAGTGTTTGGAGAGATACCGCAGCTCACTAGAGCAGATGGGACGGTTACGACTGACTACGGAGAACAGGCGGAAGAGCTCCTCACCAACTTCTTCCCTTCCCTCCCCTGCCAGACACGATCGATGACGGGGGACCGAGACCACAAAGGGCTCCCATCACGATGCCTCCTCTAACGATGGAGGAAGTCGAACGACAGCTGTTTGCAGCGAAGTCCTGGAAAGCCCCTGGTGAGGACGGCTTACCGGTAATAGTATGGAAGGAAGTCTGGTAGGCGGTCAAGTACCACGTGCTAGCACTTTTCCGTGCTTCGCTGGAGGATGGGTCCCTCCCAAGTCAATGGCGTCACGCCAAGATCATTCCGCTCAAGAAACCCGGGAAGGAGGACTACACGGTCACGAAAGCGTGGAGACCCATCTCGCTCCTGGCGACGTTGGGTAAAGTGCTGGAATTGGTTATCGCAGAACGGATCTCCCACGCGGTAGAGACCTATGGACTCCTTCCTACTAACCCATTCGGTACGCGCAAGCAACGATCAGCGGAGCAAGCGCTCGTATTCCTACAAGAACAAATCTACGCTATATGGCGGGGACGAAAGGTCGTTAGCCTGATTAGCTTCGACGTTAAAGGTGCTTATAACGGAGTTTCTAAAGAACGACTGGTCCAGAGGATGAGAGTGCGCGATATACCGGAGGAGCTGTGCCGGTGGACTGAAGCCTTCTACTCCGACCGCACAGCCTCGATCCGGATCAACGGACGTATTGCAGAAGGGCGGAACCTGCCCCAGGCCGGCCTACCCCAAAGCTTTCCGCTCTCTTATTTTGTTCCTCTTCTTTAATGCAGACCTGGTACAACGGAGGACTAATAGTAACGGTGGCGCGATAGCCTTTGTCGATGACTTCACCGCCTCGGTCACGGGCTCGACGGCGCGGAGCACCCGTAAAGGCATGGAAGTAATTATTAATAAGGCACTAAACTGGGAGAGAAGGAGCGGAGCGACATCTAAAGCAGAAAAACGGCCGTTATCTACTTTACCCGCAGAGCTTACAAGACTAACTCTGAACCCTTTATTATCAAAGGCCAAAACATCAAACTAAAAAGCTATATCAGGTGCTTGGGGTGGTTATAGACGCTAAGTTCCGGTATAAGGAACATATTGCGAGGGCCATCTCGAGGGGGCTTAAGGTAGCGATGGAGCTAAAGCGTCTCCGTAGACTGAACCCAGGCACGGCCCGGCAGCTGTTCACGTCTATGGTAGCGCCGGTGGTGGACTATGCCCCCAATGTCTGGATGCACGAGTACAATTGGAAATCCGCCCCGGCCATCAACAGGGTACAGATGATAGGGGTGCAGGCGATTACAGGATCGTTCAGCACGGTGGCTACAAGTAATTATAGCGGAAGCAGAGGCTCACATTTCCACGGCCCGGGATAAATTCTGGAAGCAGGCAATCAAGATGTAGACGGACATCCACACCCTGCCGAAGACTAATCCACTCCGCGACATCACCCCCCGGATACGCAAGTTTCGGAGATCTTACCGGTCACCCTTCTACCACGTAGCAGATCTAGCCAAGGACATCCCAATGGAGAACCTTGAAACGGTATATCCATTCGTACTGGCACCATGGGAGCAGCGACCGGTCACCACGGTTAACGAAACCGTTGCATCACAGATAGAGAGAAGATGGGCGGTGCGGGTCGCCGTAAGCAGCTCTGCGCGAAACGGAATAATCGGAGTGGGAGGAGTCGTCCGTATTCCCCTATCCACGCGTGGTAGGCCGTGAGACGAGACTTTCACGATAATTTTAGGACCCAGGACGGAACTGAACCCGTTCTCAGCAGAAATTGTAGCTCTCCGGCACGCATCACGATTATTACACAAAGTCAAGGACCGCCAGATCATACTCGCCACGAGCAACAAAGCAGCCGTACTGGCACTAAAAAACCCACGCCAGCAGTCAGGACAAGAATACCTCTCCAATATATACAACGCATTACAAGCTGCGAGGGACACCGGGAACATAATCTCGGTCGTATGGATCCCAAGGAACGACGACAATAAGCTCCTGAAAATCGCGAAGGAAAAGCGATGGAGGCAACCCAATCGAACGCTGTACAACAACCCCAAGGGATACGATCAACAACCCTCCGGGTCGCGCGGGCTAAGCCAGCATTGGCCAAGTCTTTACCAGAGAAAGTGGGTAGACACTCCAAGAGAGTAGATACAGCGTTACCAGGCAAACACACCCGACTGCTGTACGACCGTCTGTCACGAAAGGAGGCTCGCGTGCTCGTGCAGCTCAGGACGGGAATGACCAAGCTCAACACCTATCTTCACCGCACCAGAGCAACATCGTCGGACCTGTGCGCATGTGGACAGGCAAGAGAGACAGTCGAGCACTTCCTATTTCGATGCAGACAATGGACTGGTCACCGAGTCGAGATGCTCCAATGCACAGACATTCACAAAAGTAACATTTCCTTCTACCTGGGAGGAAAGTCACTATCAGATGACAACAACTGGTCCCCCAATATGCAAGCGGTGCAAGCAACAATACGATTCGCAATGTCAACAGGGCGTCTAGCTACAGATTAACAGCAGAACGGAACAGCCTAATTCCGCCATCCCAACCCGACCCCTCCCATCTCGTGCCACGCCGAGCAAGCACGCTTCAACCGCCGAAGATAGGATGTTGAACACTTGGAGACCGTACTTCAAGATCGCTTACTCATGTGATCGCTAACCCTGACTACCAGCAGAGGAAAAGACAAAAGAAGGAAGGACATAAGCCAGCAAAGGATGATGTACCGGGCTTTAGGTGATCATAATTCATCTTAAGAAGTGTATTAGTATGTGTTTATAGTTGACCTTTCGGGTTAAGCCCGCCGGGCGTAATAAATTGTGTGTGTGTGTGTGTATGTGTGTGTGTATATCACCAGCTAGCTACTGTATCGTAAGCTCCACCTCACGCACTATCCGTCAAACCTTAAGCCGAGGCAAAAGCCATCGAATCCACAGAGCATCCTACCTCTGACCTTTCCACATCCTAAAGACTCTAGGACGCCACGTACAACAGCCTTGCAGAGGACAAAAACACCGTAAAGCTTGTCGAGTCATACATGGAAACGCTACACAAAATTCTTAGAAACAGGACTCATAAACCGGCCATTAACCTTTCGACAACACTAAAGACCCAAGCCAGCGGCAAATACATATAAGAAAGCTAGTAAAGGAAGGCCAAGCAAAAATCTCTACGCTATCAAAGATTACGCACGAAGTTAGCGATGCCGTCCAATTCGTCCTCTAGCTAAGGCCATAAACAACCTAGCGATCCAAAACATACCGTAAGCAGCGCTGCCGTAGGCTGGTATCTGCATTAGACTACAGTACGTATTCGTACTCGGCCCCCGAAATAGCCGTCTTAGTTAACCTCCGTCTAAATCCTCCTAAATCCTGTAAAAGCAATAAAGTCCAACCTGGCGGGCATCACGCATATCATATCCCGGATAGACTGGTATTGCGCCTTAACTGAACACATCCTAAGCGAGGGCAACATTATGGTCGGGAAGGAGAGCTTTCAGTCTGTTCAGCTTCTGTTGGAAAATAGAAGATTACCGGAGATTGCCCTGGTAATTCCAGACCATCGGGCGCGGCATGTGTAGCATCTGCTAAGCGGCCTGGTGGTGCTGCTGGACGAGGAGTCCGGCGTGAAGTTTAACCGCCCGGTGCGTAGATGTGCATCTCTCATCCTTCGGCGAAAAGCAATGCTGGCGGGCATTGTCACTGGCAGCAATAACATTGATCCATTGAACTAGAAGCATCGAAAAATTCATGTAGAACCAAAACACATTTCAAGCAGATTCGCCATTTCCACCCATACCTTGCGTCCTTTCACATGATAATCGCCTCTGCCAGCGATGGAAATACCAAGAACTAACGGTAAATATCCCTGTAGTTCCACTGCACTAAGTGCATGCGCATGCCTGAGACAGACGGTAAGTGACATAGCATGATAGTTGTACATCTCGCAGGCTACGAACCTTGCCGCATCCAGAGCACTTCTCACCACCGGTGCAACCGGTGCTGCAGCTTGGGCATTTCTTGTCGTCAGCCATATTGAGTGCTGGGGATGCTGTGATCAGGTGTTGAAGTTTGTGTGCTTTGTGGGAGGTCGAGGCCGTTGTGTTTCTGAGAAGATAATGAGAGAGAAGGAAACGAAGTTCGAGGGGGGAGGGTGGTGCTTGATATAGCCAGAGGGTCCCTCCAGGCTGGGAAGTCCATCACTGTCAACCGCTAACATCCCCACCCTCCTACACCCCCCACATTTTTGCCACGATAACCCCAGGGTATTACGTTTTTCAAGGAGCTGCTGCACCTTGAGGCATCTATACCTCTGCTGGGGTTACAAATGTTAGCTCGGTCAAAGGGGGGCGGGTGAATGCAGGAGGGCTGCCAGGGGGCTGCTGTTTAGGGTTTGCCTTGGAATGGTCGAGAATGCTAACAGTGCATTCCCTGTCACTTCCCCTTGACGAGCTAACATTTATGACTCCGGCAGGGGTATAGTTGTCGGCTTGTCCACCCACCTTTGTCATGCTCCCCCGCACTAGTATGTCATATGCTCCGAGGCTATCAGGATTTCACATCCTTCAATGCAATGCTTAATGGTCAAAGGAACATACCGGTGGACGGCGGAGACAGTTAATTGGATTAACATAGGAACATTATCAGAGCCTGCCTTGGATTACACCAACATTACCCTATGTAATTGCTCATCCGCCAGCTTGAGGGTGTGGGGATTGATAGCGTTGAATCTTCTGATTGGCTGGACATGTTCAAAGCAGCCTTGGAGGTGTGTAACACAGATATTGCTGGTGGTGTGCCGTGGGGGCCTCGACCGATTTGCTATCCACTTAGAATCCGTTCAGTGGCTACCATTTCTACTCCTCGAGATTTCCCCAAGCTGCTAGTCTGAGGAGCATTATAAGGTGAGGTGACTGGCGCATCTAGCCTACCAGACTCCAATGAGATGTCGGTACTCCAGAATTGTGTCTTGTTGCAACTCAAGGGAACCCTTATTGTTCTGATACTTCTTCCGCTGTTCACGTTTGGCTCATCATGGATTGTGTTTCCACGATTTCCCAAGCCGGTGGCACCGCTCAGCAACCATGTCCGCACCCTGGTCTGGTTGATCAAATCAAGGACCGGGCTATGTCACACGAAGTCCCTCTCACAGCAGATTCTACGAGCAATTCTCGTCCAGGTGTAGGAAAACCCAGCCTGTCATCTCTGGCACATGGCATTCCGGGTGTCAAGGGGCTCCTATGGCTTACGAACATCACTGCCAAGTTTTGGAAGTTCATTGGCCCCGGTATCATCATCAGCGTTGCCTACATCGACCCCGACAACTTCCAAACGGCTATCACCTCGGGAGCTCATTTCAAATTCAAGCCGTTGTTCATGATTCTCTTAGCTAGCCTAATAGCTACCTACTTACAGGTAAGTGTCTCGTCCCTAGGGTTATTTGCCATCAAGGTAGTCTCATGTTTTGGCTGCTAATAGAGTGTATTTACAGACTCTGTGTATTAAATTGGGAACCGTTACAGGGATGGATTTAGCACAGATGAACCGGGCACATCTTCCGTCATGGCTCAATGTGAGTCTATGGATGATAGCTGAAGCAGCTATTATCTGCGTTGATACTGGACAGGTACGAATTATCCTTATCCCTAGATGACTCCTCTAGTATCCTCAAAGCAGCTAAGAGATATTTAGGTCATCAGCACTGCAATTGCCTTGAATATTCTCTTTCCGAAAATCCCACTGATCGCTGGCTGTGTCTTGTCAGCTGCCGATACTTTTCTTCTCCTTCTGTTCTACAGACCGGATGGCTCTCTGAGAGGAACTCGTGGTTTTGAAATATTCGTTAGCATGTTTGTCTTGGCGATTTTCATTAGCGCCTCCATTCAGCTTTCGCACGTTGCGGCACCTGCCGATGAGGTACTTCGGGGCTTCCTCCCATCACGAGCTATATTCGTGTCGCAAGGGTAAGCTTCACTTTACGTCTGACCGCATTATATTTCATCACACTTTGGCTCACAAAACTTTTTTAGACTTTATCAGTCCTGCGCTATCCTTGGCGGAACCATCATGCCACATACCCTCTATCTAGGATCAAACCTAGTACAACCCCGTCTGCGCGATTTCGATCGCAGGATCGGAAAATACCGGGAAGTGCAAGCTCCTTATTCGGGATTCTCTGGGAAATACTATCGGCCCTCCAATACCGCTATTAAATCATGTCTGACATTTTCAATTATTGAGCTTTGCGTATCTTTATTCGTCGTTTCTGTTTTCGTTAATTCCACAATTTTGATCATCTCGGCTGCATTCTTCTCATCAGATGTCGACGACGCTGATTTATTTGGTCTTTACGATATTTTTGTGCAATCTATAAGCCAAGCCAGTGGGACTACTTTTGCTCTTGGCCTTTTATTTTCAGGGACTAGTGCGGGGATTGTGGCTACTATGGCGGGCCAGATAGTTTGCGAGGGGGCTATGAACTGGCGGTTGAGTCCCTTTCTGCGTCGCTTACTCACGAGGGCATTAAGTATTGTCCCAGGAGTGATCATCGCTGCTATAGTGGGCCGCCCCGGGCTTGCAGCAGCCTTGAATGGATGCGATGTCGTTCGGTCAACATCTTTAATGTTTCTTGTGTTTCCATTAGTATGGTATACTTCTATGCGAAAGTATATGCAGGTGGAAATTGATGATGGCGACGAGCAGGAAGTTGGGCAGGGCGTAACGGACCAGGGTACTGATCGGTTGGCAGAAGAATCCGGTGGGGGAACGAGGACGGAGTCGTACTTAAATTGGCGGATAATTATTTTCGTATCTTGGGTTATCTGGCTTGCGATCGCTTGTATCAATGTCGCCAATTTGGTATTTCTCGGTTACGGTATTGCAGCGGATTAGCAAGGCAAATGGGGCTTGAGAATCCATTACACTGAAGACATATTTTTCTAATTACGGGGTGAGACAATCAACATCGACAAATAGGGTAGGAAAGTGCAGGAAAAGATATGGAGATGAACAAAAAGATAGAAAGAGGCGGAGGAAGAGCTTGAGTTGTGGGAAAGAGAGCTTGAGGGACTGGAAGGGAACCTTGTTGAGATGGGTGATCCAGTTGGGGCGATGTCTCAGCTATGCATAAAAAGGAAGGGAAGGAAAGGAATATAAGGAATGAAACTGTCCTCGCGGGATAAATTTTGAATCACTCCTTTGCATAGTATACCCTAAGGTCTGTTTCAGTACTCCATCAGGTGCCAATCATGCACGGTGCTCCAGACCGACTCGACAGCTATCTAGTCAAATCTTGGACCCTCGCAGCAGCATAGTCGCAGCGATGACAGGCAATACATTAACCAGCTCGCCCAAGCCGGCAAACTCGGGTGAAATCCTTTGCGTTGACAAACGCACCCCCGTCACAGACGCCGAAGCAACTCTTCAAAACGATTTGAGTCAGTTCAACAGCCAACATACCAAGAGCCTCCTAGGAACGCTTGTCGAGGAAGCGAAAAAGAGACAGTCGGCTCTTGGAGACATTCACCGGGCTCTTCAAAGCGGTATCGCTGTGTAGAAGGAAACCCGCCAAGCTGTCCGGGATGGCAACACTCTACGGAAGGAGATTCACAAAGACTATAAGGATACACAATGCCTCAAGACCTCCACCAAACCGATCCGCGTGACGACAAGAAACGCATCGAAGACACTAAAGGCGGCCTGTTACAAGACGCGTATTACTGGGTCCTTGACAACTCCGAATTCCAGCAATGGCACAATAGCCCGAACAGACACCTGCTCTGGATTAAGGGCGACCCCAGCATGTTACGAGCCTGCTCTTGATACACTGGGGTGACCAAGTAAAGACAGTTCGTAGTAGCGGACAAGGTCCAATTGCTACAAGGTGAAGTAGGGGCAAGATGACTGAATGAAGGCTAGCACAACTCTCGGAGGGGGCAGTACGCCGTCAAGCAAGTCGTAGACCCAGAG
>Ga0247763_1000180_pt1 | contig 33503 bp, 38 predicted proteins | sample UWRJL141409B4_FD_179926 | JGI IMG/M metagenome (GOLD analysis project Ga0247763, IMG submission 179926) | Plant litter microbial communities from Arlington Agricultural Research Station in Wisconsin, United States - UWRJ-L141-409B-4 | ecosystem: Environmental > Terrestrial > Plant litter >... | reverse complement strand
AAATCATCAGCACCGGCGGCCTTTGTTGTTTCTGGCTCCGGCTCCGGCTCCGGCTCGGGGGCCTGTTCCTCAGCCTTGGGCTCATCGACTTCGACAACGCCCTTCTTCTTTTTCTTGCCCTTCACCGTCGGACCAAACATGCTCCACGGATCCGGGCCGTCTTTCTTGGTCTCCGGCTCCGGCTCAATCTTGGTTGTTGTCTTGGTCGAAGTCCCCCATGATGACCAGGGGTTGTCTGTTGCAGTAGAGCCTAGCTCCTGACTCGTCTCCTTCTCTGGCTCGGGGTCTGGATCCCACGCGCTCTTTTTCTTCTTGTCCTTCTTGGACAGGGAGAAGCTGAAACCGGTATCATCCTCTTCCTGGTCGGCATCTCCGGCGTTTTGCTCCTCCATCTTCTCTTCGACATCATCAAAAGCGCCAAAGGATAGTGTAGTTTTCCCTTTTTTTTTCGGCTTAGCCCTATTAATACCCCAAGAACTACTCTCATTGGCAGCTTCATCTTTAGCCTTGGTGTCATCGGTGGAATCCTTGGTGCTTGAAAAGCCCCAACCGCTGCCACCTCCTCCTGTATTCCAACTTGATCCCCAAGCGCCGAAGGACGAGGTTGTCTTTGTGGTCGATCCTGCGGTGCCAAAGGTGAATCCGAGGGAGGACGCATCATCCAATTTGATTTCGTCAAAGGTAGTGCCTGAGTCTATGCTCGGCAGTCCAAAATCGGCTTTGGCCTTGGGTTCCTCTGGAGCCGGATCTGGGGTTGCTGCTGCTGCCCCTTTTTTCTTTTTCTTCTTGCTCGTCGTTGTCGTGAAATCTCCCCAGATGTCTTTATCGACAGTCAAGTCGCCTGTGTCCTCGTTCTTGTTCTCGTTCTTATCGTCTTTTTTCTCGTCACCCTTATCGTCGTCCTTCTTGTCGTCGCCGCCGTTTCCGCCGGAGCCTCCAGCATCCCCTCCGGCGTTTTCACCCAAGTCGCCGCCGCCATTGCTTGCATCACCATTGTCATCGCCATCCTTTTTAGGCTCACCGCCACCACCAGTGTCGTTGGATTTTGGCGGAGTTGGAGCTGCCTTGTTTGACTTCTTCTTCTTGGCATGCAGCCGAAGCCCATCTTGGTTGGTAAAGTCTACACGACATCCGGTGTTTGGGTCCGCAAACAAGTCGTTTTCTCGCTGGCCAGAGCGAGCATCGCCATTAGCCGATTGTCCTGTAGAATCCCGAAATGGCATACTACACTCGTGCCTCGAACGTTGAGCATGCTGCTCGACATTTGCGGGATCGTGCGGGCTCGGGACTATCGCCTCGGAGTCATCGTCCGGCGACGTTGGGGTCAATAAGTTGTTACGAACCCATCTCGGGGCAAGGCTAGGGATCACAAGTGGCTGTAGGTCTGACCGAGGGCATTGGTAGGAGGAGCAGGTGACCTACCATGTTACATGTTAGCAGGCACAATCGTCAGGTATCACGGCGTGCAAACCACAAACTCCCCATCTATTCAATACGAAAAAAAAAACCAAGGAAATCATGCCTGGGCAAGAATGACCAGTAATCGGTCGCGGAATAGAACCCACCTTTCTGCGAGCGCATATCTCGACCCAAGCCAGCGCAATGTATTCCAAGTTCGCTCTCAAGGTAGAATCATGGCGCTGTGCGCCCAAGTACTCATCCCACCCAATCGCCTTGATCGAATGACGAGTGCTCGACAATCCATATGCGGCGACGCCTGCCCAGTTTTCTCGGAACACCAGAACTTCGGCAGCCATCCTGATAGTCAAACGAGTTCACGCAGAGCCGACGAACTGGTGCCAAACTCATGTGGTGCTGTAATTACCGGGCGAGGGCCCAAAAGGTCGAATCGAGGGGAAAATGCAATTGTTCGAGGGAGGAATCGGATCGGACACGAGCGCGGCTCGAGATGTGCAATGCGGTACACAGTATGCCGTCGCGTGCAGGTTTCGTGTTGTTGCAGGAATAGCGCTGATGGAATGGATCAAAACAGCAGAGGCTCCGAAGGCTGTGCCAGGGAATGGACGCTCTGGAATCTCCGACCGCTCTTCTTGTGTCTCCCCTTTTCCGGTCCCTTGCACTAAATTTTTTGCCTTGCAGCAAGAAGATTCGTCGCCTGGTGAGAGTGGCCTTGCGACAGGAGCCAATAAACCCGCGTGGATCTGGAGCGAAGACACCGGGAAGATGGGGATTGGTGAGTCGCCTCCAGATGCCCGTGCTGTGCAACCACACCGCTAATGTTTCTGTTCGAGGCAAGGCTCGACTATGAGTGGCCCGACGGGTACAATGATTCGTACCAATCGTCAAACGGAAACAAGCAAGCAAAAGGAGGCGGAATCGGCCAAGCAGGGAAGTATCGCGCCAGCGTGTCTGTCTTAAAGAGTGCCTTCATGCACGACGCACGGCGGGAAGTGCTGGCTGCCGAAAGACATTCGGGGGGGTAGCCAAGCCAACTTGGGATTACAGGGGGGACGGGACAGCACCCACCCACACCCGGCGCTGTCACCGTTGATCGGACTACCAGCAAATAACGGGGAAAGCACTCCACTTTCAGATACGGTACGGTTGTCCTTCGCCCATGATAAATGTCGGCTCGTCCGAGACAATCGAGTAAAAGATGCAGCGCACCTCGGCCGTCGCACCTGCATCGAGCGAGGAGAATCTCGCGCATTGTTGGCCATGTGTGACAACTTTCGTTGACTGGGAAATTTTGGTGGATGGCTGGGATCTCACGTCATTGGCTGCGGCGGGGAGACAGGGAGAAGGGGCGACAGTCCTTCGCCCCACCATTCCGTCGCATCCCAGTGCCCGGGTGAGCACATGCGGACAGGTTGCATATTTGGTGTCTACTTTGGGCAGCGGTGCTCATGCACCAAAATGCAAAGTATCCATCTTCGCCGCGGCCTCCTCGAACAGGCTAGTCCAGTCGTGATGGTTGTGACCTCTCCAGTGGACCCTTTGTGCTGCCCAATTGTTTTCTGTCCCTGGACCATTGCCGCCGACCATGTCCATTCCTCCACGCCTGCTGACCTTGATTCCAGCCCGCTTTCGGATCGCCGTCACATCACCGAACAAGGTGAGGGACCATATAGCAATCGCGGGTCGGCGAGGAGGTTGTTGGGCTTGTCTGTTGAAGCTTTTGGGACTCGGTGCTGCAGTGCCCCTCACTGGGCTGACTTTAGCGAAAATAAGCGTGGGGGGGGAGATTATTTGTGTGTGTATCAGGCCCCTGTCGATGCCCTTATCGAACCAACGACGCCAGTCAGGGCTGCGGGGTTAGATGTACCGTCCCGATGCGCCGAGTGAACGACTCCCGACTCTCATCCCGCCGCACTGGACTACCCCCGGCAGCCCGTCAGCCCGTTTGCAGGGCCAGCAGAAGGGCAAAATAGGTCGATGTGGGTTATGCTGCCCGTCATCCAGATAAGGAAAAGGTACGAACAGAGCAACACTGGCTCGCGGAAAGAACGCTAGGTGATGCGCAGGAGGATAGCATTGTTTATTCGGAATCGGCCACAAACCAGATTAGTCTGACACGATGCGAGGACAGAGATGCAGTTTCGGCGACGAATCGGTTCAAGGGGTTTTGCGTAATAGATTTTCATCCACGCCGCGCTGGGCAGCGATGCGCCTCTAGGCTTTTTTTTTTCAGTATCCGCAGATTGACGTGTTTGCGCCCGCAGGAAAAGTGAAGAAAGATCGTTTGCGGCGGAAGACCTCGACGAATGACCAGGAAGGAAACAGCATGGAGAACAGGGGTGCGCGGGGCTGCTGGATCCCAGTGCGCGTCGCCGATCCAGAATAGGAATAGCTCACTTTTAGCCATTTCTTCACCGCCAAAACTGCGAGTTGTAATGGGCTTCTTGGCCCTGAGTAGTCCAACTGCGTTTGAGCTCTGCAGAAGCGGAAAGGCATGTCGACAAAATTTGCAGTTGTTCGTTGCAAATTTTCCAGACGCGCCGTTGGCCGTCCAACCTAGGAGACGCGACGAGCAAGGTCTACCCGTGGCGAAGGAATCAGGTGCATCACCGACTGGGTGTCCGGCTCACGCGCTTCAGCGGCGAGCGATGTCGTGGTACGGGGTGACCCGTAGAAACCCTTAAAAATTGTCCGCAAGCCAGTCACACCTAACCCACCCAGAATCCCAGCCTACCTGGGCAGCCAAGTCAGGTCAGGCCTTCCAATCTGAAGCACAACAGGGCCGGACTCCGGCTCCAGCGCCACAATTGCGCCGGCCGAAAATCCATCAAAACTTTACCGAGACCGGGAACGGCCCGCCGACATGGTCAAGTCCGAGTCGGAGAACCAACTACAGTTGGCTACGGCGCTTGATTTACTTAGAAGGCTGTCTCTTCTCTTGACATGCAAGGGGTCACTTTGGCGACCTGGTGTTTCAAATCGGAGATTGTTTCAGGTTACCACCTCGCCCGAGTTTCCTCTGCGAGAGACTGGACAAAGAAGCCCAAGACGGGATGAAGACACTTTGGGCGTGACATTCAAAGTTCCATGTCTGCTGACATACAGGTGCGTGCCTGCGCCCGCCGCTTGCCCGCCCAACGCCGCCGCCAATCCGCGCCACAGCTGAAATAGGAGAATAAAGCCTCTCTCGAAATCCTCCTCAACAATGGAAAGGAACGCCAGTCCTACCCTGTCCAATTTCACTATGCACCGTCTGATGCAACTGCGCTGTCCTAATCAACAATAAGCAGATTTGGTTTTTGCGACAAGGTTCTCAGCAGCCGTGTGCTATTGTGTTCCAGTCTTAGAAGCCACTCTCTCATCATCCTGCCTACGGGTCCCGCGCACCGCCCTGAACATAAGCACTACCATGACCTTCATGACGGTTGTCACAAAGGTGCCGCTGCCGGCCTTCATCCCACCCGATGCCGTCGTCGCTGCGCTGCACGCCTACCAGCCCCTGATCGAGGCCAACCCTCATCTGACCAACTACGAGCGTCGCCCTGTCGGGATCGAGGAGGTGGTCAAAGACGATTTCTTCCGCACCGACGGCCACCGCCTGCAGGCCTACACGTGCTTCCAGCGCATCACGATCATACCCGGAGTGGGTGCCTGGGCTACCAAGGATATCTCGGTACCCTGTGTCTTTCAAAGCTTCGCCCACGGCGTACGGTGTCGGGCAGACGCCGGCAGTGGTGTCAAGGTTTGGAGCAGCTATGAGGTGCGCCGCCGCGGTGAGGTCCAGGGAACCGGCCCGGACCTGCCCCCAGGGCCTGACGATGGCGATTTCGAACTCGTCGAGATCGCCAACGTCGAGTGCGGCGCCATCGTCCGTCCATTTGTCCGGCGCAGCCTAGCCACCTCTCACCAGGAGATTCTCGAGAAGATCGCCGACGAGATTGGACGCGCCTACCTCTTGAAGCACGCCCATCCCTCTCAATCTCAGCTACTCTCATCTCAAACTCAGACGCTGTCGTCATCCCAGTCTCAAACCCCGTCATTTTCTTCCTCGCAATCCCACTCTCAGTCATATTCGCAGCTACCGTCTCGAACACTCCCGCCACCGCAACCTCAGTCCTTTTCACTGTCACATTCCCAGTTGTTCTCGCAACCGCAACCCCATTCATTTTCCCAGCCGCAGTCGTCCTCTCAAACCCAAGCATCGGCGCCAGGGTTCAGGTTCCAGCCCAACCAGCCTGACCAACCCAACTTTATATGAATCACACCTCACATGGCATGGCATGATACTGAGCAACACGGGAATGGGCAGCCACGCGGGAATGGTGTGGTCAGAGTGGTGCAGCTTTAATCTTTCTTTCTGGCTTCTATTTTAGAATATGAAATTCCATGTGGAATACGGATCTTCGCAATCTTTAAACGGTTTGCAATTGGAATGGAGTTCCGGGGGGTCAGGTAGCATAATGGGCATTTTCACTCCATTTCATGAGTAGATAGATACATGTGATACCATATACATCCGCAGGCCGTATCACGAGGTATAACGATATTTATTTATTTTACACAGCGCTATCACATCTCACGCAGCCTTGTTGTGACAACGACATGAGGCTGTGACCCTACCTTACTTAGCTTGCTTCCTCGTGCAACCCATGCGCCTCGCCCAGAAAACGAAGATATTCCTTTTTCGGCCCGGGAGGCCCAATGCGAACGTGTGGGCGTGTGAGCCTTTCCTGACCTTTAGTTCCTTCTCCGCTTCATTGTTCGCAGAACGCCAACCCACGCACACAGAAACACACAAATTCCCCCAAATGTGTTTTTGTCTCCTTTGAAGCAACCGACTAGCTAAGTAAGTAGCTATTGTCTATCAACCACCCGGCCAGGCTTCCTTTCAGTACCTAGGTCTCCATATAGAAAATAACTATCACCAAAGTCATAAAAACCCAGTCTACATAAACAGGGCCCTAAACCGACATCCTCCCATTCACCAATGGCAGCAAGCCCCTCTTGCAACCAGACATAGAAGCTGCTAGGTGTACACCACCAAAAAGAACAACCAAGGAAGAGAAGAAATAACGTACAAAAACAATAACGTCAAAAAATATCTACCTGGCTCGGAGGCTAAGGCTTGGGGTAAAAGGGCAAGCTCGTTAAGCATCTTGACAGGTCCAGACAATATGATGCTGTACATATGGGGACGTTGCTGCATAATAATCACACACTGATCATATCCCGTTGGTATTGGTATCTATAGTTGACCCTCGGTCTAGGAAACAGACATAAAAAGCCTTTAGTCGTCACGTTGTCATCGCAGCTTGATCAAAAGCCCAATCATAACCAAGCGCTATGGGTCTCCACGCCAGATACCGCGCCAGATACCACGCCAGCAAGGTCATAGATGTCATGAATACCCCAGAACTCCTTCCGGGGCCAGAAATCAGAAAGTAGAATAAAAGAAAGCGTGCAAGTGGATATCCAAAAACAAGGTCATGTGCGCCAGCCGGCATATAAAAGTAACTGAAAAAGACCAAGACCAAGAACGCCTGTATCACCATTGTAACGACGCGGCTCCGCGCTCAGCGTCCACCGTAGTCACTCGCATACCCGATTTCACCAAAACCCTCTTGCATCCCGCCAGGGCCGAAACCGCTGCCAGGCCCACTGACATAGCCGTCACCCTCATCATCATAGTCACTGGCATCAAAACTGCTCCTCCCGCTGATATCGTCGTCCATGCCACTTCCACCTCCCATGTCACCGGACCAGTTCATCTGGGCCAGAGCAGGGTACTGCGCCAGCAAAGCCTGTGGTAACGCGTAGTTTCCAGCAGCGTCCATCGGATAGCCGCCAACGTTCGGATCCATGCCAGGAGCCATCATCATGCCAGGAGCCTGCAATACCATGCCTTGAGCCGCCGCCTGCTGCATCCGTTGCTCATTCCACACTCGCTGGCGTTCTAACATTTCCTCGTCGAGGAGTGGCTTGATGCAGATACGCCCCGCCTCCGAACGGAAATGTCGGCCCAGGGCATCAGCACGGGCGAATCTCCTGCCGCAACCCCACTGGCCGCCGCTCTTGAGGTCACCCTTGCATACAAACTTCTTTTCTCCAGAATGTAGCCCTTCGTGACGCTTGCGGTCGTGTTGGCGCGCAAAGGCCTTTCCACATACCGTGCACACGAACGGCCTCTCGTCCGTGTGAGTCCGAAGATGTGATCGAAGGTTGTAGGCTCTAGTGAAGCGCTTGGGGCAAAGAGTGCACTGGAACGTTGCTGGGTGTTTCTGCACCCTCTTGGCACCGCCCGAACCGTCTCCTTGAGAGCCGGGGCCGTTATAGTCTGGGTCCGCCAGACGCAAAGCAATGGCATTGTTTGGGACTGCCGATGTAGACTGTCGTCTCCGGCCAGGCGCTCCTCCAGAGCGGTCCAGAGGGGAGAGGGAACGCGAAGATTCCCGAGTATCGGCGCCCAAGTTGGGCGACAGACCGCCAGATCCTGGGGGGGTCCGGTGGCCAAGTGGGCCACCGCCGCTGTTATACGGATCTGTGACAGCGCGAGGACGCTGAATTCTCCGTCCTGAAACTCGCAATATTAGCATCCTAGGTCTTTTTAGACAGGTACAATGGGCGGAGTTTACCTCTATCTGGCGGCGTCAGGGAATCCATATCGACACTCTTAGGCTCGAAACCGCTCCTAATGGCCGTGGGCGCAAAGTCGATGTTAATAGATGGCGGGGCTGGCATGTTCCCTTGCATATCCTGAGTCTCCTGCGGGAGCTGAGGGAAGGCCTCCTGTGGATGTTGCAGGTAGGGACCGGCGCCATAGTTATTATTGAGGTATCCACCCTGCTGGTTAACCTCGGGAAGTTGTTGCGGCAAGATCCTCGGGGAAATCGCAGGACTGTGAGACGGACTTCTCCCGCCGTTCAGATTGGGGCTATGCGCACCGTGGTCTGATATGCTGAAGTTGCTGATGCCGTGGAGCTCCTGGTAAAGACCAGCACCAGCGTCCTGCGGTCGGTGAAGGGGGGAGTGGCTCTGGTCAATTGGCTCGAATGCGTCGGAGCTGCCCAAGTGAGGAGAAGGGGCTGCAGAGGATATCTCTGAAAACTCGGACGGTGAGCGCCTGTGACCCTGGAACTGTGGTCCGGACTGACCCCAGTCAATCTGGCGGGGCAGGAGGGCGGCTTCCGGGCCGAGCGACACATTCCTAGAATGCCGGCCCGGAGGCGACGAGAACTGGTGCTGGTTGAATGAGGGCGAGTGGTTGGCGGAGCCGGGCTGGTGGGCGTCAGGACCCAGCAGATGTGGGGGTGTCGGACTGTGGTTCGCTTGGGCCATCATGCCGTTGTCGCGATTGTCTGTGACGAAAAGCGGCGCGCCAAATTGCGGCTCGCCAGGTGTAGGGGGGAAAATCGTGAAATCGGCGTCGCCGAAGCTAGGGGCGAGCAGGTTGTTCTGCTGAAAGGTTTCTGTTTGGGCGCCGAAGGAGGAGGGGTCTTCAGCTTTGAGCTGATCGGTGAAACCCTGGTTCAAGGCGAATGGCGCGGTTGGTTCAGCTAGGCTCGACGGGGCGAAGGATGGGGGCGCGGATTGCTGGTTGTTCAGAAAGTTATTGGTATTAGTATTGTATGCGATGTAATCGGAGTGCGTGCCTGCGGGGAACTGCTGTTGTTGTGCTTGCTGCGCAGGGTCGACGAGGCCAAGGCCGATTCCGAGAGAGGATCCAGGTTCGTTCGGATTGGGAAAGTGGGCGGGCGGAGGTGAGTGACTGTTCTTTATATGAGGTTGTTGATGCACGTTCCCGCCGCCGGTAGATGTGGCCGAGGGCGACCGCCCCCGGGCCTGGGGTTGCTGTTGCTCCATGGATCGTGGTTGGAAGGAGCCGGTCGAGGGCTGCACCAGCCTGTGTGGTGTTTCTGTCTTTAGAAGCGGGACGAGGCACTCTGCCAGTCAGCCTTCCAGGCACCGTGGCAGTGCTTCGAGGCTGTGCTGACACGAGCTGACAGCACTTCGTTGGCAGCGCCCGGGCCAACCCGACCGAAATGTCGCTTGTTTAAGAGAGGACCCGAAATTCCAACTGCCTAAGTTACGATAGGCGACCGTGATTCGTTGAGCGATGACGTTTGTCTTTGCGTGCAGACTTGGGATGGAGACAATTGTCGGGTGGCCGAGTCGAGGGAAGGATGGAGGGGAGAGCGTTGTAGAAAATTAGCGAGGGTGCGAAACACTTTGGCTTTGTTGGCTCCCTTGCTCCCACACCAGCCGATGTCTCGCAGCCGCGCAACTTGCTGTTACGGCAAGTCTGTCAGCTTGTGCAATGTGCGTTTCGCTTTCCCGTCAGGCGCTTGTTTCCGGCCACAAGCGCTGCTTCGAATATAGTTGCGGCGCTCTCTCGCCCAGTCCGCCCTCTAGATATTGTCCTCGCCGCGCAAATCGCGGGGCAGGCGATGCGTTTCGCGGGGTTGGGCTGGTATGCGGTAGGTGGCGGCCCGTGAGCGGCTGGCTGGCTTGCTCCTGTTGCTGCTGCGGCGGAAAGCTTCCAATCTCTCGGGCTCACGCCTCTTCGCGCCTCAAAAGCAGTCGGCAGCCCAGTTACGTCTCCGGTAAGGATCCGAACGGCGATGTCGACGGATTGAAGGTTAGTTATTTAGCGCCGTATTCTGCTTGAGTCTAGGACGCAAGATAGGCTTGGGTAGGCGATCTGTCAGCACCTTGGTTTTTCGAGCGTCACTGTCAGAGGGGCAGGGGCGATGCAGGCAACGATTTGGAGGGGTGAGGAGGGGTGAGGGGCTGTCGTGCCAGCGCAAAACGTGCTTTTGCGCCGGCGTAATTTCCAGTCGCAAAGAATAATTAGGAGCGACGCGGCCTCGACGAGTTCCGAGTTGAAGCTTCTGATATCCTGGAGTTCAGAGTCGGGGCGTCGGAGCTCACTCCCTTGACGCGAGCAGGCAGACGGCGAGAGAGCAGGTACAATGCTTGAATGCCCGAGAATTGGGAGGTGGGGGGTGGAGCAAGAAGCTCACCCTGCCTGAGCAATACTTGCGGGCGAGTGGGTCGGGATCGACCGAAACGGTGCCCAAAGATTTAAAATTGCGAGTCCAATCTCACACGCTCACCTTCCACGCGCCGTGAAGTCCGCAACTGTAATTTCACAGGACCCAGGTACTTCCCTGGCTGTAAAACTATTTCTCTGGCCTTGCGACATCGTTTGTCACTTCCCTCCCTTTTCTCAGGTATCTAACAAACGCCAGATACCTAGTAGAAATGGTTCTGTTCAAAGAGGAATAGAGGATGGGCCAATGGCGGCAAACCGTGCTGGTGTTACATAGCCTCTTTCCCTCCTGCAGAAGGTCGGACTTTGGAATACAGGTGAGATCGATAGTTGGCCGCCTTTTTTTGAACAGTGAGGTAATTTGGCAGAAATGGTGCTGACAACAAATCCCGAGCACCGTCAAGGCCCAGCTTTTTGGGTGCTTCACCATTCGGCGGCCGATATTGGTGTCGTCAGTTTCACCCGAACATCCTTCGCATGCCACAAGAGCGGGAGCTGTTAGCACCCGAATTTGGGGTGACGGTCAGCCCTACCTATTTCCGCCCAACAACCCTTGAGTGGACCCCTAAATGAGACGACCCAAGACGGAGGGAACAGCCCTGCCGGGGAATGAGCCGCATGAACAGCGCAAGTTACAAGTGCTCTCTTTAGGCGGGGCGGCGCTTCGCATTCCCAATTCCGCGAAATCCGTGGAAGATGAGACGGTGCCACAAAGTTTTCGTTCGCATCATCCTTCGACAGTACCTACATAGATACCTAATAAGTAGGTAGCGTAGCGAAGAAGCTGCTTATTACCGGCTTGGAAATTCCAACGGCCCATAGGCCGGTCTGGAGCAACCACGGTGAACGGTCCTGAGCTAGCGCTATCTGTGTAATGACGCTCCACCTTCGAATCGGCCGCCATTTCTCGCGCCGCCCCATTCTTTGGCCAATGTAACTAGTTGTACCTTCCATGTGGCGTTCCCGTGCAGAGGACTGACGAACCCGGCGTATTTTTACACTTGTACTGTATTGATATTCCACAGGTCTCTAAGCGATATGAAGGTATCTTTGTTTTTTGTCTACCTACAATAGTTCCCGGATGCGACCCAACTCCGCCGATGCCAACAAAGGAGAGATTAGTCCCGATAACTTACTCGCACAAGGGAAGACAATATCTTGTCAAAAGCCCCCCTCAACCAATCACTTCGGCTCGCTCATACCCTGTCGGCTTCAGCGCAGGGTTCGGCTTGTGGCTTATGGCGCCTTTCTTATAGTCGCTGACGAAAGGGTTAGGGTCCTCGTCTTGATTAAGGTTGCTCAGAGTGTGGTTGACGCCGCGGTGAGCCGCTTCATCAGCCCGGATGTAGTAGATGAGGTCCTTCATGGTGCGCTTGCCCTCGGGCATATTCCAATACGTAATGGCTAGCTCGGGGATCTGGAAATCAGGGTTCGCCCACTTGGTGAGCTTGCCCTCCTCGATCTCATGGATGCAGCGTGTGTAGGTGTGGACGGCTTCCTCCTCGATATAGCCGACGAAGCGGTGCGTGATCTTGGGTGAGATCAAATAGCTGAGGAATACGGCGTTGAAGAAGACACCTTGAGCTCCGAGGATCATGGTCTTCATGAACCATCCAGGCTCGCACATCTTCATAAAAGTCAGAAGGTGCATGCGCTCATTGTACGACTCCTCGAGTAGTGTCTCGATCCAGCCGTTGTCCCGCTTAAGTCGTCGCAGGCTGCCAAGATGTCGCAACATGCCGGCGACCATGCCAGGGACTCCGGCGATGGACTCCAGGAAGATAAATCGCACGAGCTGCGGATAACTGATTAGTATGCCTGATAGAGAAACCTGATGGAGCCTTGGACATACCCACTGTGCCTCGGTGAGAGGCTTCAGGGCCTTCACAGCGGTTGTAGGGTTTTTCTTGTCTACTTGCTGTTCCGGCCGCACGCCCGTGGCAAGGTCGGTTCCCCAGCTGTCTCTGGTGTCAGCAAGCCAAGCATATTCAAGATCCGGAGAGCACAATACATACCGACAAATTCGAACCAGCTTCCATGCTAGCCAGTCGCTCACCGTCTCTGGTGCGCGGTGTTCGGGAACCACCGAGAGCATCTCTTGTTCAGTCCAGCCATGATGGGGCCAGGCCGGGGGTGTCTGCCTGATATACGCTGTTTCCTTTGGGGGGAAGAAATCGCGGAGGTGAGCAGTTGTTGTGGTTGAGAACTGTCGAGGTTGGTGAGCCCCAACAACCCGAAGTCCGGCGGTACAGCCAAAGACGGACGGGCGGCCTTGGTAAAGCGGTGCTACAGCCCGACTGAGCTGGGCCACTTGCTTCGGCGAACAGAGCCGAATGTTAACACGAGGTGAGATCATGAGCGTGGAGGAAAGGTTGTATCATAGGATCCTGATGCGGACTGAGTATGGTGTTGGAAGACATGCCAATACATCCCACGAAGGAGTCGCCCGCTTATATATCAGCTCCCGGGGGGAGCAGCCCAGTCATCCTAACAACACGATAACCAGTCAATCCGGAATTGCCCGTCCTAGATCTAATAGCAACCTCTGGAGGCTTGGCCTGTCCTGGAGTGATAGGGAGCGCGGCGACGACTCGGAACTCGTTCATCCACCCTTTGACAAATGTTTTACCAAAAGGGTGGAGGCTGGCCAAAGAAACGGCGCGGACCGGCACAGGCCCTTGACAGGAGGGAACGTGGACATTTGTCTTCGTCTCACAAGGCTGTGCCCAATGTCTGCTGCCCACTCGAAAAAATCGGCGCGGATCGGGAAGTCTCGGGTCAACAGGATTCAATTCGCCCAGGTTTGTTCCGCTGCATTTTCGAGCACCCAATACTTCAGGGTTGGGGCCGCAGATGAGTCAGCCCCGCTGACGGACAAGATCATGCGGGCCGAGATTGAGCATGAACAGAAAAGATTCTCTCGTTTAAACCGCTGGCTGCTTTTTGATCAACTCCGCGGCCGATTCCTTTGAACGGGGAAGCCGACTTCTTTTGACAACTACCTGGGTACCCCTCCCCTCAAGGCGTAGAGACGGGATGTCAACGAAAGAGAGTATGGTATCTTGTGCCAGGCCTGTTGAAAATGATTGCATGCTTACTCCCGTAAGTTGGTGGTCCAATGCATCCACTGGGCAGGCGCAGTGATGTTTTCTCAGGGGTTCAAGGTTGCGTCACTGTGGCACCTCTGGCACATTTTGACGCTGAGGGAGGTGAAGTGGGGCAGCCTCGGAGGGGCCACGGTGGCTGCCCGATGCGGCAAAACCCCATGATCTGGCGGCTTTTTATCACTGCCACCCACAACCTAAATTGTGGAACTGTGACCACCATCCGGTTTTTTCTCCTGCTACCCAACTTGGTTTCAGAGTCTTGCCCTCTCGATTTTTGGTTCAAAAAAAATTTCCTCCTGCGAACGCAGATCACGCCTGCGCCAGCAAAAACGCTTGACTGTTACGCCGATCGAATTTCACCCCGCCATCTTGATCCTTGTCGACTCAACCCCTCAATCGCGATAACGCGACGTAACCATGCCTGGACCGAGCAAACGGTGGGGTAAGTTGGTTTACATTTCACTCTGTGCGCAACATCGTGGAGACCTTGATCGCGCGCCACTGCCTCGGGGATATCGAATCGTATCTGGCCGACTGGTTTAAGCATGGTGGAACTGGTTACTCGCAGAGGAAGCTATCCGATGCACTGTTTTGTGTGCCAAGGGTCGCTGGAGCAATCACGTTACGATTACGGCTAGGGGGCTTGCTTTGGGTACTAACATTGCGCAGAAGAGGAAGAGGAGGAGAGTTCTAGCTCTGGCTCTGGCTCTGGTTCCGACTCTCCGGCCGTTGCTGCCCCGGTGCGCCGTGGAAAGTTTGACGACGAGGAGGCAGACGATAGTGACGTAGGTTCTTGGCCCACTTCCCTGCTTCGTCTACGAACCGCAGAACTGACCACGCCTTTGCATAGGTCCTGGACTCCTGGGACGCTGCTGAGGACTCTGAAGTGGAAAGAGAGAAGGCGAAGAAAGCCGCCGAGGCCAAGGCGAAGGCAGAGGCCGAAGCCGCTGCAAAAAAGAAATCCAAGACGCAGCGCGTGGCCGAGAGACAAGCCGAGCGTGCCCGCGCTCGCGCCGAAGCCGGCGATGAATCAAGCGATGATGAAACCGAATCGCAGAAGCGTGAGCGCCTGCGCCGTACCGAGAAAGAATCGGATCTTCGTCACGCTGAGGACCTCTTCGGTGAGATTGGGATCAGCAACCGCAAGGCCATCACTCCTGGAAGTGCCGTGCCAATCAATGCCAGCGATCCCAACAACACCATCGATCTAGCTGCGCTCCCCGTCTTCAAACCCACCACTAAGACCCAGTTCGAGCTACTTCGCCAAACCCTGATTCCTATCTTGGCAGCTAGCTCAAAGAAGCCGCACTACTCGCTCTTCCTCCAGGAATTCACCAAGCAGCTGGCCAAGGAGCTACCCAGCGATCAGATCAAGAAGATCGCTAGCACTCTGACCGCTCTCAGCAATGAGAAGATGAAGGAGGAAAAGGCTGCCGAGAAAGGTGGCAAGAAGTCTAAGGCTGCCAAGACAAAGTCCACTCTTGCCGGCGTTTCGCGCGGCGGCGCTGTCACTGCCGATGTGAGCACGTATGATGAGACTTTTGGCGAGTAAGTTAGCCTCGTTCCCACGAGGTGCACATAGCGATAGCGCTGACCTGATTACCAGTGACGACTTCATGTGAAAAGGGCAGTTCTAAAAGAACGGAATGACCCCCCTCGGCGCGTCGGTTCGGTTGTCATGTAGACTTGGCGAGCCGCCTACCCCTAATGATGTGTTGCCTGGTTCAGCCATGCATCCGAGCAGCCGCGGACATCACCATGGAACCTTCAGGCAGAGTTTGATACCCTTAGGCCACGTCCTGTTGTGCGGCCGCCACACTCCGCGTCCCGGTCGAGAGGTGTGGTTGGAGGGAATGATTTACCTGCATCGAACTGAGAGTTGATTGCATGAGAGGAAGCGGGATGGGAGACGGAAAACGGATCTGTGGGAGCACTTCGCCGGTACATGCATGGCAACGTTGCGCTTAGAATGCATATGGAGTAACTTTTAGACTGTTTTTGTTTCGGTTAGGCGAGGAGCAAGGCCTCGGTGCTGTTCTGCTGTCGAAGGACCGTGACGTTCATCTCCCATCTCGATACTGCGAAATAGCCAGGATAGGTTGCATCATACTGTTCACACAGCCCAATCATGTGTCGTTTGCCTGTCCTTGCTATTTGCACTGCAAACAATGGTAGAATGATGTTTTATTTTCATGGTCTCTAGCCAACCAACCCCACATGTATGTCGTATAAGTGATGTCGATAAAAAGCAACTGGTGATACATGCCTTGGTGGACTTTGATCGACAACGCCAAGTTGATTTTGAATTCTCCCAACGCCACTAAATGCCCAGGGCAAGCAAGCCAGCCAGTCCAACCACCAGACCATTCCACGGAGATCCCCGCCCCTATTTTCCGCCATGACCAGCCAGCCGTGTTTGCATGATCCCCTTACAGTACATATTACATCACGGCGGAGAGAGAGAAATGTTGTCGTACACAATACAGCTTCGATATGCCACCACGTCACATCAAGTCACCCGCCACTCCCGCCAGAAGGGCATGGATAACCAGACTGACAGTCCACAGGCCAACGCGTTTAAAGCGCCGGACACGGCTTTGTTGGTCCTCGACGTTTCTCGCAAAAGCCGAGTATACCTCAGCACCAGTGTCATCCATTAGACCGCAGTCCCAGACGGTCCACGAGCCGTTGAAGTCGGTAAGCCGCTTCACGACGCGGCAGGTAATTGGGATATATGTACGTTTGGCATTGATATAGGCGACGATGGGGCGGACAAGAGCCTGGTTCACATAGCTGATATGTGGATTGTTGAACAGCGGAACAGCGGCCCGGACATCATTCAAGTGAATGCGCATGTCCATGACCAGATAAGAAGGGGAAGCTTCCATTCCTGGCGAGGTGAATGATCCCGAAGCACCAATGCTATCTTCGTCAGAAGGCAGTGAAGGTGCCAAGTCTTCTGAAAGCGCTGGCATGTTACCACCTTCGATTGATTGTGGCGCAGAGTTGTGAATAAGGGCGTTTTCCTGCTCCCAGCTTCGAGCATTGTTGTTGTCCAGTATTCGGAGATAGCGGTTGCTTGTTACGGCCTCTTCCATTTTGTCGTAGAACTCAGCCACAACTTTGCCAATGCCCTCTTCAGCCTCGGCAGGGAACATGACGTCGGCCACAATATCTACGTTACCCTCGTATATCCACCCGAATGGCCCGTCAATCCCCCGGTTGAGGTGGTCAATCTTCAGACCGTCTATCCGTAACCTGGAGAATTTCTTCCAAGCGGATGGCGTCCCGAACTGGTCAGGTCGCGTGTCGTCTGCTGATGACACGCCGTGTATTTGACGTGGGTGGATGGTAAATAGTGACCCGTCAAAGGAGCCTGACATGTGGGATGCCGACAGAAAATCGTAGAAAAGCCATTGCTTCCGCAGCTGAGGAAGCTCGCACGAGAAAATCGAGACCGAAAAGGGGCGGAAATTACCTGGTTGGTGCACCGTCACCAGCAGGTCCTCCAACTTGAAGTAATCTAGTTCGAAATCGCCAGGACTATGCTCGTGCCTGAATGACAGTGGGTCTTCTGAGTCGGTCGACCATTCGACCGAAGTTCTATCGACAACTCCCCGCACGCCCTTCACTTCGACGTCCTTTAGCAGGCCCTTGCCGTTCCACCACTTGATAAATGACAGGGTAACGTTGACAGTATCGATAGTTAGGTCGAACTGGGTGTAGTTCCCATCGTCTTCCTCCTCTGCAGCAGCGGTAGCGGCAGCTTCTTGTTCCGCATATTTAGTGACACTTATCTCCGCTGCCGCTTCTTGCTCCGCTTGGCGGGCAGCAGCGGCCTCTGCGGCAGCGTTGGATGATCCCTTCTTTACTGAAGATCTGAGCTGGCCCGGCCTCCGGGAGACAAACACATTTCGGAGCGTGATCACGCCATCTCCCCATTTCGGGACAATAGCCGATTCAAAGACAACAGTAAGGCCGGCCGACTGTGTCAGGTAATCACCAATCCACTTCGCCAGCGTTTCTAAGGAATTCTGTCAGCTGAAGCGAGGTACACCGCCTACAAATATGACCTACCTTGTGCAAAGACCGTGTTTATAGTCAAAATTACGAGTGAGAAGAAGGTCGTTGTGCCAACCAAGATCCAGACAAGGTGGCCGAACAGAAACCATGAGACAAAAGCTCCCCACTCGTCTGCATTCCATGGCCGCATGCTCCGGATGGAAAACCACTTGAAGCGAACTTTCTGGCGTTCCCAAAATCCATTGGCGGCATCTAGAAGCTCCTGTTTGGTCGGCCTGTGGGGCATCTTGGGGAGATGCAGATATTTGGACATTGAGTTTGCGAGGGATTCGAGCTCGGAAGGGTGCAACTCTGTAGTCTGCCCGGGCTGATCGGGCAGGCTGGGATTGTTGGCAGGGCTCGGCTTCTCTTCCGTATGGGTCTCACCCGAGTTTTTCGAGGGTGTTGGCAGTTTCCCATTGTCGTTGTTCCCTCCCCCCACATTCGAACTACTGGCCCGCTTGCCAGCAGCTTGAATACCGCCGGTGGAGGTCCTCCGAAGGCCAACGATCCAGGCTTGTCGAGCTAGATAGCTCAGCTTGGCTCTTTGCACGGCATTCCCCGAGAGTGCTGAGTCGGCGACGGCGGAGCATGTAGTCATAACGGTGCTGGTAGAGGACGGGCCGGAGCTGAGCCCGATCAGGAGGAGGCCCCCTGAGGTGCAACTTTTCCGAACATTATTAGCGGATATCCGCGGTTGGTATGTTCGACTGAACCATCGTGTAGAATTCGCGTTGTGGGTTTTCCACGGCGCATGGCTGAGTCCCAGGCCGGAAAGGGGAGGCTGGCGTCCTGGCAATTTCGATGCGAGGTTGTTCGCGGAGTCTCGGATCGCAGCCCAGAACTGGCGACCCAGCTGCGACGATGTGGCGCTAGTAGACATTGTTGAACGGCATACCGAACCACTAGAGCCGAGCGGCAGCACCAGTACAAGTCGAGATCATGCTGTGCGCTGTTGTGACTTGGACGGCAGAGCTCGAGGGTTCGGGGGAAGCAATGCAAGAAACCTTGCTCAAGCAAGGTCTTCTTCCGTCATGACGCTAAGGACGCGGCTGCTGGCGATTGCCAAGGGGCATTGGCGAAGAGTGGGGCGACTTATCGGGCCAATTGATACGCATCAGATAACGGCATTGGGCTCCACGATTTTTAGGAAATTTCGAACCCCCACCAACGAAATAGTGAGGGAAGACCATTATTCGCAAGCTCGAAGATTGTTAAAACCCTGACGGTACTCATTTCAGACGCCATTTGAGGCCCCGATCTTACAAAAATCGGAGACACTTCCAGCGACCTTGAACTCCCACTCGGCAGAATGCCAGCCCCAACAGCACTTCGGACGCCGACTGCGGCTCCTGAGGCGGTCCCCCTCCCCGCTCCCGCGCAAGACGAGGATTTCGTCATCGATGTCGAGCAGAGCGAGTTCACAAACCCTAGCGGCCCCGAGCAGCTCCAGGCAGACCCCGAAGATACAGATATGGCTATTGATGAGGAGGGGAGGCCCAAGTTTGCGCCGGCCAAGGATGTGGTGCGTTGACCCGGGACCGTTGTCCTTCAAGCATCTGGGCCGTGGGCTTTGGCTGACCTGACCATTGCCTAAGGACCCTGTTCGCCGCGTAGAGACAAGGAAGATCCCAATCCCTCCAAATCGCATGTCTGCGCTCAAGAATAACTGGACCAAGGTGTGTTTCATGTGGTGTGAGTGCGATTGTGTAGCTACCGCTGACTTGCTGTAGATGTACGAGCCACATATCGAACGACAAGCTGATTTAAGCTGACACCAATCTCCATTAGCTACCCCCCTTTGGTCGATCACTGCAAGTTACAAGTCCGAATGAACGTCAAGGATAAGAGAGTAGAACTACGATCAAGCAAGTTCACACAAAGCAATGAAGCCCTTCAGATGGGAGCCGATTTCGTCTCTGCATTCGCGATGGGCTTCGATATCGACGATGCGATCGCCCTCCTACGTCTTGATTCTCTCTATATTCAGTCATTTGACATCAAAGATGTGAAACAAACACTGAGTGCGTGCTACTTGATGCTTCTCGTTCGACAATTCACTCACATGGTACAGATGGAGATGCACTGGCTCGCGCCATTGGACGAATTGCTGGAAAAGACGGCGTATGTTCTGGATATTTTGGGCATGCAAACCCAGGTTGCTAACCGAAGCGCAGAAAACCAAATTTGCTATCGAGAACGGTAAGTGGTGCTGGCATGGTGGTGCATATATCAGCTAACTCTTCTAGCTACAAAAACCCGTATTGTCCTCGCTGGCTCAAGGATTCACATTCTTGGAGCCTTTGAGAACATTGGTATGGCGCGAGAGAGGTAAGTTTAGCTATTAACCGCTGCTTTATTATCGTCAGTGCTGACTATCCCTGTAGTGTTGTGTCGCTTGTCCTTGGCGCACAACCTGGGAAGGTTTACAACAACCTCAGGATAATCTCGTCAAGATTGAAGGAAAGGGTCTGAGCAAGCATGTCATTTCGCATTGATCTGGTAAAAGTTGGCTTGCTGGATCCGGGAAAAGGCGTTTAGGCGTTTTGTTCATCAAGGCGTTTCGGCTAGCGACGAAACTGTCGCACTAGAGAGCGGCATCCTAGGCATAACACAATCATATAGCTTAGTTGTGCTCATTCACTAACCGCGGTAACTGCAGGCTCTATTTTATGAGCGTCATGTTACGGTGCTACGTTGCGTGAGCAACGGTGGATCAGTTCGTATCTAGAAAAGCATGAAATTCTTGACTGGTGCCATGTCAAAGTCAAGGGGGTATACTGTTCATCATCAAGTCCATCATGGCATCATCTCTGCGCCAACCACTGGTCGTTTGCATGAGGTCCGCATTGCCTCTTAACTCTCTATCCCTGAAAGACCGGCCAGAGCTCGGACAACCCCCGTTCCCACAGAGAGAAAAAAGTTACCTGATGTGGACCTCGAGCTGGTTGATCTCATCGGGATCAATGTCGGCATTCCCTAGGAGTGAATAGTTGTCGAGTTCCTCTCCATCGAGGTAGATGGACACCCTTGATTGGTCGGCGATGCCGCGGTGCTTGCAGAATTCATCGATGAGCAAGCTGATGGGGTGCTCTGCTTTTCCGGTAGTGGTCAGAGGTTCGAGGTTTTTGGCCTTGAGCACTATCTTGATACCCTTCTTTTTCTTCTCAGGGGCTGGCGTAGGCTCAAGCTCATCAGCCAGCCTGTCATCCTCTTCGTCTAAGAGTCCAAGAGCGCGTGCGCGTTGTAGCTCCTTATCGTGAAGGTATTTGGTGAAGGCTTCCTCTGTCCACACCTCGAGGTGCAGGCTGCCCCTGTTGTAACCTTCCCCAATGTTTCCTTTGATGCGCCCTTGCCCGTCTAATTGCACTCCAAGGGACGCGACTGTACTGTGACTATAGACCTTGTTGCCCTTCCAGGTGAGAAATAAGGTGTCCTCGATACCGTCAGGGAGCTCTATCCCTTCCTGGTTCCGTTGTTGCGCGACCCATGTGTCGAGAACGAGCTTCATATTCTGTCCCATCTTACGTTTGAACATGACGGGCTTTGTATCAGGCATTCGTGACGTGATTAGCACCTTAACTACCGCGTCTAGATTCTGGCATTCAGACTCCCGTGCCTTGACAAGCCACTCGTTCAACTCATCAGGGATGATGTTGGACGGCTTCTCGTCTAATTCCTCCAAGTCATCCCCATCATCGTCGATAATATTGGGCTTGGTCTCGACGACGTCGCTATCATCGCTACTCAGCAACCGTGAGGGCGAAATGTCCCTTTGTAGTCGAGATTGACGAGTATGACGACGGTCCAACGCGAGCGGGTTAGGCTTTCTAGCACTCGGTGGCTGTGGGAAAAAATCGTCGTCGTCATTAGACGAGGCGGTTGAGCTGCAAGATGGCGCGGGGAAGGGCCTCTTGTTCATGGTCGTAACTTTGGCGGTGCGTAAGATCTCTTTGCCCTTTCCTTTGACATCCATCACCAGATCATCATCCGAAGAATCCGATGGCACCAACTGCGTTTTCATCGGAAGACTCTCTGATTTCATTGTAGAAATCGGCAGGCTACACCACGTTAACCGTGGTTAGCGCGGTTCCGGACCAAGCCTTTAGTAGTGTTCGTCCTAACATACCTTCGTGATCCGCTCCTCTCGCCATCCAGTGATGTTTTTCTGCGCTTGCGGCCGTGTCCGTCTGGTGTAGCCGGCCTTTGGGCTTCTTCTTCCATCTCTTTGATGACCCTAGGGAACACCTTCTTGGATTGTCGGAAGAAGTCAAGGTCGTTCTCGTCGTCGCCATCACTAGTGTCCCGAACTGGGGACTTGCGAGTCACCGTACGCCTGAATGGGAGACTTCGTTTCTTCTTTGGTGGTTCGATACCAGACCCCGCTGTCTTCATCGAAGCCATGGCGGGCTGGTTGTGTGGGATTTGGGGAACTTGAGGGTTCGCAAGAAGGGTAGGACTTCGGACGGCAGGCGTGAATGCTGACTGGGGGAAAGAGTGTGAGCTTCGAGATAAATCGTCCCACGGCGAGTCGGAAGTTTCCGAGTTCGACCTGCAGAATGTGCGTTCTCGTGGCGCACTTCGTTCAGCTTGTGAGAGGCTACTCGCGGGGGCAGCTTGCGATGAACCAACCGCGGTATCTTGTATGGTACAGGGGTCTGGTTCTGCATCGAAATCGCCTCCCGATGTGGTTAGACCGAAATAAAGTCACTCGCGAAGGTTGCCAAGCAGCAGCAAAGAACCAACGTGATATGGAGGATAGAGATGTCTGGTGAATACGCACGCCGAGCATTTGTGAGGGGCTCGTGTCACGATGTGGAATCAATTAAGGGTGGTTCCCTGTTTGTGGGTTCGCTTGTTCGGGGGTTGCGCTCAACCAGAACCTAGTTCCTTGCAGGGTTAACTAACGCGATCTAATAGCAGGGGTGGCAAACGCGTATCAGGTACGAAGTACGCTGGAACACTACAGAAAATACAAATTATATCTGGTTTCAGTCTTGGTGGGTAAATTCGTCAGGCTTGAAACAATGAAATGTCTGCAAGCGACATAGTGTTCCTGAGCAGAAATACCGGCGTTAATTCTGATTGCTCTCTCGTAGGTCGTTGTTGGCTTGCACCTATAATTTTCGAGGTGGATCAGCCGAGGTACAGGCCGGTTTGGGACGAGCCACCTCCCCAGTACTACCATCACGAGTTCACTCCGGGGTGAGCGGCCTCGAACGCCGGTCGAGGGAGGAACAGGAACCTGTCAACCTCGGCGTTGGTTTTCCATGCAGTGATTATTAACTTGAAGCCTTCCATCCTACTACCCTAATAGGTCACTACCAACCGCTTCGCAATTCTGTTTCTCCCCTAATATTGCTTTTCCGTCGCCACGTCTTGTCGGTAAGCTTCTTTCTGTTGTATCTGGCATCATGGCAGTTCCCAGGTCCGAGTACCTCAGCAACGCATGGGCGGATGGCATATTCGGTGCGCACAATGGATTTCCCGTGACCCCGGACGGCGAAGCTAACATTTAGTTACAGCCAACCGGGTACTCTTCATCACCGGCGGAGCCGGTTCAATCGGGAGTGCTCAGACCCGTGCGCTGGTTCATCTCGGGGCCGATGCATGCATCATCGGCCGCAATGTGGAAAAGACCGAGGCCGCCGCGAGGGAGATCGCCAAGGTGCGATCCGGAGCCCGCGTACTAGGCATCGGCGGTGTAGATGTCCGAAACGTGAGTCCCGCATGCCGCAATGTGTAAGGCGCATACACAGCTAATTGACCTGTTGCCTAGTTCGAAAGCCTAAAGGCTGCCGCAGATAGATGCGTCAAGGAACTCGGGGCTATCGACTTTGTCGTGTAAGATCCCCCCACCCCCTTCGCATCTCGGGGCATCGTATTTTCTGACATCGTCGTCATTAGCGCCGGCGCAGCGGGTAACTTCATCGCGCCCATATCAGGACTCAGCCCCAACGCCTTCAAGACGGTCATTGAAATCGATACCATCGGTACTTTCAACACAATCAAGGCAACGATGCCGTACCTGATCGAATCCGCAGCACGAAACCCCAACCCAAACCCATCAGGGCTGACAGGGGGGCGGTTCCTCTCCGTGTCGGCAACCTTCCACTTCACAGGCATGCCGCTGCAAAGCCACGTCTCGGCCGCCAAGGCTGCCATCGACTCGCTGATGGGCAGCGTGGCGATCGAGTATGGCCCCTACGGCGTCACGGCCAACTGCATCGCTCCTGGTGCGATTGCAGGGACCGAGGGCATGGAGCGCCTCGCTAGCAGCCAGCACACGCGCGACGAGCACACGCGAGGCATTCCGTCAGGCCGCTGGGGAACAGTGCGTGACATTGCCGACGCTACTGTTTATGTTTTCAGCGATGCCGGCAACTATGTCAACGGAACCAATCTTGTTGTTGACGGCGCGGGCTGGAGACGGCAGGGTGGCTTGCAAGTTGGTCTAGACGAGGGCATGACCTACCCCAACTTCCTACTTACGGGGAAAATCAGCAAGAACCTGAAAGATGGGAGGAAGAAGCCAGCCAAACTCTAGTTACATCCTATTTAGGTAGGTGGTATAGATTATTGTCTAGTGGAGCAAGTTGCAGATTCAAGGTATGGGCTAGGTCATATCACATTATGCTGAGGATGAACTCGACAGCTAATTGCTATTGACGTTACTACGACTGGCTCAATGACCGAAAATACTGTACACCCCAAATACAAAACGGCCGCATTGAGCGTAACGTTTGGAGGGAGCCGTCGCAGAAACTCGCTGCAACAATGCTCAAACAAGACAGACAGATCGATTGAGAAACAAAGAAAAACGGCCAAAGAGAATGGTAAGCCAGCTCCTGCATTTACCTGACTCCGAACATGGCCAGAATGTCGTGGCGATAGGACCAACTTCGAAGCCGCTTGCCGTAGATATCTGTTCCGTAGTCAGCATTTCCAATCGCTGCGATTTGGTTACCGCCGTGTTGTATCAACTTACACAATGGAATAGTCAAGACGGAAGCGACAATCTGAACGGCACCGAGAGCGTTGAAGATGGGCTCTGCTCTGCTCCGGTTCTGGGTGAGCCAGTCGAAAGCCTTGAGTGTGAGACCGAAGCTGAAGAGGTTCTTGAAAATTATCATGCACGTGAAGCCTTCAATGGCCAAGTCACCTAGCATCTATGTCAGCAAACAGCTGCGAAAGCCTCCAAACGGCGCAACTCACGGTATGCATCCACAATGTAAAGGGAACTTGCGACGGCACCAATGACCATACCGGCGACTTCAAGGGCGAAAAAAGTCAGAGGGACCGGATAAGGGTACTTGCTGAACCGCAAGCCGTCAATTGTGATACCCCATCCAAAGAGACCAGCGCAGCCAAAGATCATCTGCGGAATGACGAGGATGAGGCGGAACTCAGGCTCGTAAATACCGCCGTTTAGTTTGGTCATGAACTTAGCGCTCCAATCCGATAGTAGACCCGCAATGACGAAGCCGATGAGGGCGCCGATGAAAGCAGCCGTATAGGCGTAACCAGTTCTGACCTCATCCCACCAAAGAGGTGTCGACAGGAAGAACTGGGCCATGATGACGCCGATGAACACGGTCCACCCGATCAGCAATCCCTGAATAAGGCAGGCCCACAGGAAAGCTGGCTGGAGGAAGAGGGGCAACGGCCGCAACAAAAGTTTCCAGTAGCTCTCGTCTGTTTTGCGGCCGTTAAAGAGCGCCAGGGATTGAACGAACGACACCTTCGCCGGGATGGGAGGATGGACCTTCTCGGCATCAGCGTGTCCATTGACACCATTCGAACCCGGTCCGTTGGCCTCTTGGGTGGGTGTGCCGGCTGGCTTCGGTCCGGTGGGATTATCCGTTGCCAGGAGGTCCAAGTTCAGCGACGCATCACGTCGATACGCAGTCTCGGGACAGAAGAAGATGATGGCAGGCAGGCAGAGAGCGCAGAAGATGGCGACCAGGTAAAATGTCCACCACCAATAGATCTCGTGCGTGATCTTGCCAACAAGAATGGGTGTGAAGAAAGCACCGCCAAAGACAGCCAAGTTGGTGAAAGCCATGCGAATTCCACGTTGCTATCAGGAGGTTAGAATGTTCCCACCAACACCAAATCCCAGCGGAGCACTTACATGCACGCAGTACAAGTCACCAACGGCCGCGTTCACCAGAGACTCAAATGGCGCAGTCGCTACACCCTGGAAAATTCGAGACCAGAGGAAACTCTCATAGTTCTTTCCAGATCCACCACCCCATGCACTCGTTACCGCCAAGAGTACCGTTCCCAACACGAAGAGATGTCGCTTGCCCCAGATACGGCCTGTGGGAACGAAGAAGAAACCAGCGACGCCAACACCGAGCAAAAACCATCCCGTCAACTCAGCGATATCGGTAAAGGGGCGCCTGAACCATATCGACAACGTGATAGTGTTAGCAGCAAGGATCGGGCCCAAGGCAGTGGCGAAAATGGCTGTCATGGACAGGATGAAGGTGATCAAGTCCCTCTTCCATAGCGCCCAGTTCAGGGGATCGTTTGGGTCGTCGGAGGGTTGAGGGACGAGGATGATGGGCACTGGGCCACTCGTGTCGCATTTGAGGTACTGGACGCCGTCGGCGGCATACTGTGGCCTCTCGGGATCATCAAAGTACCGCGTCGTGCCTGTGGTCGCGATTGTTAGCAGGCTCACACGCTGTCGTAGTGACCGATTTCCTGCGGGGCGCATACCAGGGACATGGTCCATCGACCGGTCTTCGAGGATTCCCAGACCCATCGCGACGAATGCACTTCGGTCGTAACAGGCAGAGGACAAAGACTGGTGGGGGGAAGGTGAGTTTACGACGGTGGTATCAGCATGTTAGGAGTCCATGGGCTAAGATGGCACGAAGGAACCAAAAAGACAAGAGATTGTCGAATGGCTGCCCCTTGGCAATTGTAACCCGCCCTCAGAATGAGAGAGAATGAGAGCATCCGAGCTCGGGCCAATGACCACCTGCCGACCGCACCTGGCCTCGGAGCTTGGCACCAGCTGCGAGACACAACAACTGGACGAGGGGCGCCACGCAATCTCCAGACCGCAACGGCTATCCAACCCTGAGAGTTCTTCCAGGAATAGAGCCCTCAGCGACAATCTCAGCGTGCCGGATCTCGATTGCTACTCGCGGTCTCATATCCGAAGTTGCCTCCCTACAATCTCGACACGCACGTGTATCCTCACGTTGAGACGCTGTCTAATGCCGATTGTCCAGGCGCCAGAAATTGCCGGGAGTGTGTGTCCCAGACAATACAACATGAGCGCATGAAATATTGATACACAGGCTCCCCTCCAGCGGCACAACAGCACTCACCTGCCTCTCCACGGGACAATGCGGGGGCAGAGACCAAACTTTCCGTCCACGAAGCATGGTTGGACGAAGCTGGATTAAAAGCCAAGCAGCGAATATTCCTTCCGGCTCACCACTTGGATTTGTCTATAGCGGTATGTTGCGTGTCGTTGTGTAGGCTTCGAGAAAGGTCGGTCCCTTCAAATCCGCTCCCATGTTGGCAATCGGTTCCGCCAGCGAATCCGATGTTGCCACTCCACTTCCGAGCGTTCACTTGCCCAGAATTGCGATGGGACGGTTCAACATCGGGCTGGACATAGACAAAATGCACACGGATGGCTCGTCCCGTTTTCTCCACAGTCTCTTGATCGGCAAGACGTCATGGGCTCGGAACGGATATATTGAGTCTATGTCATGGATGGGATGCCGATTGCGCGGTACAGCAAGCTGAAGAAAGAGGCTCAGGCCACACTCACACTCGTCCACTCATTGCTGTTCCCGCACAACCTTGGATGGTTGCAGTGCATTGTGCCCCTGCGATCAACGGGCTGCAAGCAGCGTTGACGAGAAGTGTCTCACTCGCCCAGATCTCGCCAAGCTTGGTGATGATTGGGCACCCCGGTCGTTGTCGCCCAGCCCACCTTGCAAATGGGGCCCCCCAATTGGCCCGTCATGCCTGCTCCCGTGTTCCCTGGGGAGACAGCCAGGGACTCAGGGAGTCAGGGGGCTTGACTTTTGGCCGTATTTAACGGCAATGGGCAGCTGCCCGCCCGCCAGCTTCCACCCGTTGCTATTTCTTCAATCATCCATTGACTCGCACCTCAAGCCCCTCCTCATCGACGCGTCTGCCCTTTTGCTCAATAAACGCTTTGCAGCCATGAAGACCTTCTCCATTCTTGCTTCCCTAGCGCTCGCCACCATCGCCGTCGCGCAGGCACCCGCGCTCCCAACCTGCGCTGTAAGCTTTTCTTAGCCCATAACGTCATGACAGAAAACGTGAGCAGCGTCAAGATTGACACTAGCGACTCGATCATAGACAGAATGCGCGAACCCCTACCTCCTGAACGGCGTCGGCAACTGCGGTACCGAGCCTAAGTGCATCTGCGCCAACAAGGAATTCATCGACGGCATCTCATGCTGCTTGCTCGAGAAGTGCCCTGTCGGCGAGCAGTCTGCTGCCGTTAACTTCGCCTCGCAGGTATGTTTTGATGTGTTTGATGCCGAGCAGCAGCCGTGTCTAGTTGCAATCTCGTTCGTATCTTCCATTCTGACGATAATCTTGCTGCACAAAGTTCTGCGCCGGTGTCGGCGTCACTGGTCTCCCCACGAGTGTGGCCTGCGCAACCAAGGCCGCCACCAACACCGCTGCTACTACCGCCGCTTCCACGACTGGCGGCGCCAGCCAGACCCGTGCCTCAGGCAACTACGGCCCACGACAGACGGCCGCGGCCGGCCTCGGTGCCATTGGCGGTCTCGTTGCCGCGGTTGCGCTTCTCTAAATACTTCAATGTTCTAAGACCTTGCATTCCTCGCCGAACTGTCGTGATAATAAAACACGGATGATAGGGAAACCCGATTCTGTTTTTGCTCCCAAAGGTACAGGAAATATTTGAACACCTGCGGGATTCCGTCTGCTGTCCTATCTTTTCTGAGTGGGTGACTGAAAAGTTGCAGAACGGATTGGGCAATCCTGCAGATGTCATGCTGTCGTTGCCGTTCCCGGTGTGCCTCACGGTCGGTTATATGATATGTTCTTTCGTTGGAAAAATCGCGAGTACCAAAATCTTCAGATAATAAACACCCCTTGTACCTAATGAGTTTGCCGACCTACCTAGGTACTTTGGCTACCTACCTACTTATACCATCCTTTTGACAAGATTGAATTGTTGACAGGAAAAGCATGATGAGAGCTTTCCAATATACGGCATCAAAGTCAGAATTGGATATGGTTTCCACTAGTTAATCAGCACAAGTGGCTTTGGCGTGTTGAACCGGCACACCGGAAACGTTTGACGGCTGCCGTTGAAGGCTTATGACACCGCTGCTCTACCTTAGGTACTTATGCTAGAGTTTATTCTAGCGTAAAGGCCGTTGAGCAACTACATAGGTCGCTTTTATTCCTACCTCGTCCGTACTCTGCTCTACAACAATGACCCCGAGAAACCTTGTATCACCACCGGCTGGATGCATGCACCCTTTCCCTGTCACCACGCCGATCCGGCCGGATGGTCGAGTATTTCCATGTGTGTGTAGTACAAGCAGTTCCGTCAGGACTCAGTAGTAGGTACCATTCATGACAGACCTGATGAGAAACAGGGGTATATTCACAACGCTACCAAACACCTCAACTCCATCAATCCCAGCCGCCCAATCTCCCAGCCTTGTACCTCATACCGGATATATATCTATCAACACACGATACGGTACCATTTCATCATTCCCTTTCACGTCAGGACCGGCCCTGAATCTTGCGTATGACCACCCGGTCCCCATTTAACTCCCAGCCAACACCATATTGGTCCCTCAGCTCCGGCCAGGAACATAGCGTCTGCGCCTCCAGAAAATCCAAGCCAACTGACAGGTATGATCTCCCAAATGCCTTAAGCAGGTGATCACGCAGCTGCGGCTCCGCCGTGGCCATCAGACTCGCCCGATGAGCATCCACGCTACGGCGCACCCGGTTCCACAGAACCCAATCGTCTGTAACCAGGGCGCGGAGCGCCCCATCAATCTTTGCATCGCGCAAACGGTAGCGATTACGTAAAGCATACGCTTCAGCAAGATCTGCTCGTCGGCACGCCGCATCGAGAACCAAGTATCCGACTACCTCGGCGAGTTCGACGCTCGTGAGGCTGTGCGCGGGGTGCAGGACGCGGAGGAGGTATAGTAGGGCTGGGTGGTAGGTCTCGTGTGCCGCTGTGAGGACGCCAAGTCGGATGGCAAAGAGGTAGACCTGTATGGCGAAGTCATCGCGACGCTTTGATGCTACGATACCCTCGCGCAGCTTGCGCAGCGCGCTGAGAATTTGGCCTAGGTCTGCTGCCTGCTGGCGGTTTTTTTTCTCTGGCAGCGCCCCACCGAGGTGTGGTGGTGTTGTCGTCGTCGTCGTGGTTGATATCTTGGTGGTCGGGAGCATATATAATGCTGATTGGACTGCCACAGGGGCTTTGGTGGTCTGGTTTTCTGTTTGCGAAGAGATAGCTAGACGGGAAAACTGCTTCTGGAGCTCGTCTCGATCACCGGCGTCGGTGCAAAAGGCAAGATACCGTTCGGCAATCCTAGAATAGTAGCTCTCTTGAACCTTTGGCGAAAGGAGCCTATATTTTCGGTGCGCGCAAGGGTTAGTACAGGCTTCTGCTGTTGTTTTTTTTTTCCTTTTTGTTTTCATCCCAGCTTCCATTCCCAGTCTTTAATGAACTCCCCCACATCATAAACAAGGAAGGACAAACTTCTTCTCTCCCTTGGAAGGTAGGCCATATTCCGCAAGCGGGTCAACCTCGACTGGCTTGAGCCGTGATAGGTGTCCCGATGGCGTTCTTCCAGTCTTTCGTTGCATGGGGGATATCTGGATTTCTGAAGGGCGTTTTGTGTTTTGGTCGCCGTTGAAAGGTCCCTAGGTACGGATAGGCAAAGGTTGTTTGTTGTTGTGTCACCTGCGGGGAGCTGTGCGTGCGGGGTGTTAGCCGGATCAATCTTGGGGGGCTACTGCTCGTGGGTCTCCTGCAGGTCAAGGTCCCGCCCCCATCCCTGTCTGTGGCATGCCTCTTGTCGTTGCTGGAGATTTCACGTGTTTCATCGATAATGCAACTCGCGCATGGGTAATGTCGTCATGTCTTTATCGGGCTCGTTGAGGTTATCTGCATTTCTACCAAGCACATGCCGACCTTAACTCCTGTGGCGCTCGGGCCGGTGATAAAAAGAGCCAAGACCCTGTTGCGACGGCCTGCCATTGGGAGAGTTCCAACTACCTAACGGGAACTAATACCCAAAGGCCGACACGGCGGGCACTAGCACGCGGGGTAGCCAGGGTTTATGGATTTGGTTGACGCTGGGGGACGCTCTTGGAACCTCGGCTCGACTTGCAAGCATTTTTTGTATAGAACTAGGGGTTGATGATAGAGGCTTGGACCGGATGAACTCGCTCAATCACTCACTCGAAAACCAAACATCATGGCCGACAGGATAAGGCAGATTGCCAGCCAGCTCAACTACCCCAAGGGCCTGTTAGTCGGGCAGGTTGCCATCATCACGGGATCCGGCCAGGGCATCGGCGCCGAGTGCGCACGACTGTTCGCCAACGAAGACGCCTGGGTCGTAGTCTCCGACATTGATAGTGCAAAGGCCCGCCATGCCGCCGATACGATCAACGCTAGCGGCGGCAAGGCCCTGGCTGTCCCCGGCGACCTTCTCAAGGACGATGACCTCAAGGAGCTTGTCCACAAAGCCGCCGAGTTTGGCAATGGCAAGATCCACATTATTGTCAACAATGCAGGCTTTACCTTTGACGGTGTCATTCACAAGGTGAGCAGAGCTGAGCAGACATTTTTACTCCATCCTGTCCTGTCCCCTGGGGGAGGGGAACGAAAGGAAATGAAGCCGCCGTGCTGGTTGCTGGCCTTGCCATTGACAATTTCTTTTACAAATAGATGACAGATAAACAATGGGACCTTATGCTTAACCTCCATGGCACTGTGCCTTTCAAGCTTGTGCGCGAGGCAAGTCCGTATTTCCGCGTCTAGGATGGGTAACCGCGCAATATCATCAACATCTCATCCACTTCGGGCCTGCATGGCAACGCTGGTCAGATCAACTACGCCATGGCCAAGGCTGGCGTCGTCGGCATGACCAAGACCATTGCTAAGGAATGGGGCCTGGCCTTTGGCGTGAGGGCCAACACGATTGCTTTTGGTCATATCGAAACCCGTCTGACGGCTAGCAAGGAGGCCGGCGCCTTTGTTGAGGTTGGCGGACAAAAGATCGCTCTCGGCATCCCGGACAAACAGAAGAAAGCCGGGGGCCCCTTCCCGTTTTTGGACATTCCACTCCGAAGACCCGGGACTGCCACCGAGGCTGCCAGCGCGGTGTTAGCTATCGCCTCACCGCTGAGCTCTTATATCACCGGGCAAACAATTAGCGTGACAGGCGGAAGGAACATGTAATCTATTCCGAGAGAAAAAAGACGCCATGCAATTAGAAAACTCTAGGTAGATCCGAGCTTGTAATTCATACACCCCCCCATCCATCCATTCATCCATTCGCCCACCCTGCGCCATTATTTCTGTTTTATCTCCCGATTACCTCTTATGTTGTCCACCACAACTGCAGCACCCCCTTTGCATATTCGACAATCTCCTCTCCGCCCAGCTTGCTATCTCCATAGACCCGATCAACGAACGAAATGGGCACCTCGCCAATTGAGAAGCCCTTCGCCTTGGCTGTCACTGCTAGCGCCATCTGCATTGTGAACCCACGCGCCTCGGTGCTCTCAAAAAGCTTCTCCAATACGCTGCGCTTGTACAACCGGAAGCTCCCCGTCAGATCGCTGACGCCAGGGCGCAGCACTGTATCGGCAAAGATGTTGGCGCCCTTGCTGGTGAGCTTACGTTTGAGATCCCAACCATAGACACCGCCGTCGCCGGCGTAGCGCGTGCCCGTGACAATGTCGTAATCGCTGGCGCGCTGCTTGGCGATCATTTGCGGGATGAATTTGGGATGGTGGCTGAAGTCGGCGTCCATGATGATAATATGGTCGCCCCGCGCAAACTGTAGGCCGTGTACGTACGCGGAGCCTAGACCGAGTTTCCCCGTGCGTGTTTGGAGCTGCACGTGCGGTGCGTAGGCTTTGACGAGCTGCTTTGCGACATCTTGCGTGCCGTCGGGGGAGCCATCGTCGACAATGACGAGTTCCCAGTCCAGTTTTCTGTGTGGTGCAGAAGAAAGAGGAGGTTAGCTGGGCTTATGGAACATGGGCAAGACTGTAAACGGGGACAGCATCGGCGATTTGCGGGGCAGAATGTCCTGAGTCAAAAAATGAAAGGGGCGTTGGCATACTCCTGGGTGAAGGTGCGATTGAGCAACCAGGTGATGATGGGCAAGTTTTGGCGCTCGTTGAATGTCGGCAGAATAACCGAGTAAACGTTCTTCGCGGGCGTCTTTGGCTTTGCTGGCGCCATTTCGGGTTATATATGTGGCAATTGGGGATTTAGGAGAGGTCTAAAATGAGTGTCGTGAGAAAACGCGTTCAGGTAACGAGTGCAAGGTGTCGCGTCGAACCTAGCGGTCACGGGAAATTCATTAAAGTTTTTAGGAGACTTGGGAGGCTCAAAAGTGTCCTCTGCGCAACCAACTAAGACTAACTGTTATAGGCATGGACGTGCGTCGTACCGGTATCGATTAAGTTATTATTAGTGACCAGCTACGGAGGTGCCTTTCAAAAGTTTTGCGCAATGCCAAGCCAGCCACCCTCGTTATTTACATACAACCCTGGCTATTTCCCCCCCTAGCTCCTTATTCGTTTCCGGCCCTCTCGATACTCGTTACCTC
>Ga0247763_1000179_pt1 | contig 33506 bp, 42 predicted proteins | sample UWRJL141409B4_FD_179926 | JGI IMG/M metagenome (GOLD analysis project Ga0247763, IMG submission 179926) | Plant litter microbial communities from Arlington Agricultural Research Station in Wisconsin, United States - UWRJ-L141-409B-4 | ecosystem: Environmental > Terrestrial > Plant litter >... | reverse complement strand
ACACAAGTAGGGGAGAAGGACGGGCGGTTACATATTGAACATCATGGCATTAGAGAGGAGGGCGGCGATGGCGTTGGAGAAGATGAGATTTCGGTGCGGTGAGGTAAGGATCAAATACATGGGCATAATGGGTTTGACGGCGTGAGACTCGACATGGAGAAAGAGAGGGAAGAAGACAGCGAATATAGTGATGGAGGAGAGGACAATAGGGTGGGACCCTAATTGTATCAGTTAGACAGTTGGTGAGAGACATGGAAGGTCAACTTACAAGGTAGTACGTTTCCGCCCAGACTCTGTTCAAGGGTTCATGTCAGCCAAGTATTGGGAAAACTCGAGGACGATAGCGTACCAAGCCAAGGATGAGAAATGTCACAGCCGCTATCATCAAAAATGAACCCTTGAAATCGAAGTTCTTCATGCCTTCCCACACAGTCTGTGCCTGCCTCCCATGTAGGCCCAGGCCGTCAGGGAGAGCAAATATGGAAGCCACAAAGACCAACATGATGACAGGGACTTGAACACCAAATTCCCAGCGCCAGCCGAGATAATCCGCCATCATTCCGCCAAGCCCGGCGCCCAACATGGCACCGGCGCCAAATGCCATATTAATATACGACTGGTAAGCGCCCCGGATTCTGTCGAGTTTCACATCTTGTCAGGATACCTTCACGAACGGACCAGAATACACTCACTCGATAGGCACCAGATCACTTATAATGATACTCGAAATCGTCATCATCCCCCCTGCCCCAACACCACAAACGGCCCTGGCGATGATGAAGCTAGCCATGCTCCGCGCCAGAGCGCACCAAACGGTAGCAACAAGGAACAAAAACATGGTGACAATGAACGGGGCTTTTCTACCAACCGCATCTGAGAGCCCACCAAGTAAAGGCTGGCAAGCCGTAGAGGTTAGGAGGAACGCGGTGGACAGCCAAGAGGCGCTGTTACTGCTTCCAAAGTACGACGTGATGACTGGGTGGGACGATGCCATGATGGTCGAGTCGAAGCAGGCGACGAAGTAGGCAATCATGAGACTAATGAACAGAACCCAGAACCGCGGGGGAGACACCCCGCCGAGATAGGGGGTTTTGTGAGTGCCATTGACGTCTTCTGAGACGGACGAGGACGAGTCCAGCAAGAGGGGGGTCTCTTCGTCCGGCGGGACGTCACTCTTCTTATCACTATCCCGGGGCTGAGGGCGAGGTGGGGATGAAAACCGCCGGCGTGTTCCCCGGGGACTGACAGCAGAGATACTACGGTGGCGATGGTGAGAACGGCTATGTCTGCGTGTGTTGCGCAGCATGCTGTGTTCAAAAGACTCAGGCTCGAGCATACCCCCGCCCGACTGAATCGAACGGGAGAGCATCAGGTCAAACTCATTGGGATCGATTACCTCACCCTCGCTCGAGCTGGACGTCGAAGTATTGTCATCTTGATGCCGACACCGGCGGGTGTGAGAGGTCGAGGTCGGTGGGGCATAAGAACCAATATTTTTCGTCTGCAGGGGTGATGAAGCCATTGCGTGCGTGTCTCGCTGTTTTGCCTTCCGATTCCGAGGCTGATCTTTTGGCGACTGGATCTCTTCTCGGGTGTCGTACCTGCTCTAGGTGCCTAGGAAGCAAACGACTCATAATTCAAAAACATTCTCCTCCTTCCTACCCACCCCCAACCCCCAGCCAAAGCGGTGGCCACTGCGCAATCTGTATGTGGTCATGGGGTCCGGCTCCGGTCCGACGAGCTAGGCCCTCATCCGCATCGGGGAGCAACCTTGTTGCAGTTGCGGGTGCATCCTTCACCCCAGTCCCCCCACTGATCGGTGTTAGCGGGAAGTCCCGTCGTATTCAACGTTATCGTAGTTCGTGGGGTTAGTTTTGTGAATATTTCACAAGTGGGGTGGTTGCCAACCAGCCTCAGTGCCAAGGGGTGCTGTCAACTGTGCCGCAGTTCCAAAACCCCGAAACATACAACCTCGGCAGAACGACTCTTGGGAGGCAGGCTACATAGCACTAGAAAGCGAGCTAATTAAGCTGACCATGTTACACCGTAAATCAACCCCTTTTACACCTTCTCTATAAAAGTAGGGTAATGCTGGAATAAGGTTGACGGCAGCTGCTGTGCGTGTCCCATTGCATCCAAAGGCTTGCGCTTGGTCAACGGTCCCCCGATCCTGCTTGTCCCACCTCACCCCACACAAACCCACATAACAACCAACGGCCGCCACCTCCGCAAAATCCGCCATGGCTGGCCCAGACAAGAAGAAGGGCGCTGTCGGCCGCTACCCAACGGGGGTAGAAAGGTGCCAGGAGCTGCTAGAGCTGTTTCAATCGGGCGCCGAAGCCGGCGAGAGGGTAAGTTGGTTATCTTCTCCTTTTGTCTTTTTCACATCATTTCCCCACTCCTTGCATTCAAGAGGGTGGGAATGACCCATTCTATCGACTACAGGCTTAACCCCAACCTGGGCTGCCAGCTTGAAGCCTCGCACCCCATCAAGTTCCAAAGGACCCACAACTGCAATGCACCTACACTATTTGTTTCGCGGCATACGAAGACGAAATCTGCAAAATCAGCGTCCTTGAATTAGCTAGTCTGGGTCGTTAGCTAACAATGGCCAGGAATACTCTATGCCCCTTGCACGGCACCTCCGTGTCCACTCATCCAACACGTCTCCACTTTCATCCATCACGTTTGAGTTCACCGTCGGAGAAGACCACCTGAACGGCCTCGGCAATATGCACGGCGGGTGTATCGCGACGCTTTTTGACCTCTGCACATCGACGGCCTTGGGTATGGTGGCGAAGCCTGGCTTCTGGAATTACCTTGGAGTGAGCAGAAATTTGAACACTTCGTATCTCAAGGCCATCCCCTTAGGAACCAAGATACTGGTCGAGTGCGAGATTACGTCAGCAGGGAAGCGCATGTGTCACATTAGAGGCACCATACGCCGTGCCGACGGAAACGGGGAAGTCTTCGCCACGTGCGAGCATGGCAAGTTTAATACTGATCCCGAAGTGGGAAAATTGTGAGTGAGTGTCAGGGGGGACTGTGTCGGTGTTTGCCATGCCCTGTACATAACAATACCCTTTCCGCAAGCTTGTGCTGTTTAACAACAGTATGTTGCACCCCGGTGGTATATTGTGAGAGCAGAAATAAACCAACGGTAAAACAGATACTGCCTCAGCATTGCTCGTCATCGCCGCTACACAGTTCAATCACTCGATAACTGTTCGCGTAGTACCACATCGTTACTAGTTGTAGAAATAAACCAGGCGCGTCATAGATTTAGGGTCTTGACGGAAATTTAGGGCTGTCAGATTTAATCAGGGCCCAAGCATTCATAATCGACGGCCTCGCAAAACGCACCCAAGCTGTTTACTTACTGTACAAAGCGCAAATTCCGGCTGAAAGCATGTCTAACCCCACGCCATCGGTCTTTCAGGGATTGGACTGGAAACAAGTTTCCCGCCAGTCCTCGTCATCTGGGTCATCATCCAAGTCGTTATCGTCCTCGTCTCCGTCTCCACCAGAGCCACTTCCCTCCTCACCTTGCCCTTCTCCATCGCCATCCAACTCCTCGTCCTGATCATAGTGGCTGCTCTCAGTGACCGTGGAGTTCAGTGGATGGAAAAACGGCGGATCTGGATCCAAGGATATGTCACCTGAGGAATCCGTATTGGCACCGCTGCCGTAGCCGTTGATAAGATGAGTGATAATATGGAACTGCGATTGAAAGGGGTCATTGATTTCCCCGAATTCAGATGCAGATGACAGGTGATCCTCGTATTGGATTGAGTTGGCGGGCAGGTCAATAACTGTCCTTGGTTGTTAACAGCTCCGAACTCATCAGTCGCAAGCCACATACCCGTGGGATCTTGACCAAACATCTTGTCAGTACTCCTGGGGTTCCAGTCTGCTATCTTCCAGAAGGCTGTCGGGCCACATGGGCCATGGGGGTCATAGTTTCTTTTTTTTCTCGTCAGCGATTACCAGAAACAACTCTAGGAAGAAGAGGTGTGTACTTGTCAAACCAGTTTCCAACCACGCCCCGCGCTGACCGGACGCCACCAAGCTGGATGCCCTCGCTCTTCCACCTCTCCTCGCCGTTAAAAATGGAATACGTCGTCCATCGCACATCGCCCTCAGGCGTCATCCACACCGTGCCTTTTTCCGTCACTTATTGTCAGTCAACCTAACCGACCCTTTCTCCCCCCGAAGCCAGATTCTCACTTACCACGTAAATCCGAATTGGCATTTTCCTCCCACGGCCCATCTACTGACCTGGAGACTCCCTTGAAGTGCACAACAGGGTATTTCCGATGGTTGTTTATCCCGGGCGGCACCACTTTGGTGACCCAAATCTTCATCAGAATCAACCTCACCGCCTCCATCGTATCGAGCGCTTGGCGAGGGACGTCATCCGGCAGTTCGTCATCAGGTGGGAAGTTGTACCGGAAAAACTCATCGTAATCCAAAAAGCACACCACACGCATCCACGTCCCCGCTACACCAAACGGATCCTTCCCCCCTTCTTCTACTTTTTCCTTTTCTTCCAACCCCTTCCCCACAAAAGACTTATAAGACGTAGGCGTGCATATACTACCACCACCACCAGAATAACTCCCCTTCCATGTCCCCGCAAACGGTCTGCCCCAGACATTCCCAAATAGGGAATACCCATCCAGCCCTTTTCTCCGGATATTCTCTCTCAACACCAGCAATATCGCCTCCACCTTCTCCCAATCCACCCGCCCGCTCCCATCTGCCCGGAACGGCCCCCAACCGGTCTTATCAGTGGATTCCCGCAGGTCATAAACCTTTGAGCACGCAAACGGGTACATCTTCTCATCCGTTGTAGTCGTGCTCGTCCGTCCCCCGGGCATGCCATAAAGGCAGTGCAGATGCGCGCTCATCTGGTGGTGGTCTGCTCCATGTCCCGGCTGGGGCTGGGGCTGGAACCGGGAGCGGGACCCGTGGCCGCCGGCGCGGGTCAACGCGCGGGCGGGGATGATAGGGATGCCGCGGGCGCGGTCGTACAAGAAAGAACGGTTGAGGAAGGCGTCGTGGGTGGAGGCGGAGGCGAAGATATCGGCCAGGAGCTCCGCATTGGAGGACCTAGTGGGAGCCCAGTGGAGATTACCGGTACAGTGGTTACTTGCAGTCGCGTTGTGGTGGGGGGTGGCGTGGTTGAGGAGGCGGGTGGTGACGTCGTGAACAACGGGGAGGTGGGAGGGCTGAATAGGTATGTTAGAGACATTTCCGACAGCTTAGTACCCGGTCTGAGGCTGGACAATAACAAACCTTGTTTGGATCAGAGCTCGCGCAGATACGTTGAAGACGCACTACATCGTGAAGTTCCTTCTCCCAGTCGAGGTCATTGATAGGGGGCGGATCCAAGATTCTGAGATACATATCCCGGTAGAGGGCTCGATTCCCCTTGACAAAGCGGTTCAAGAAGCGGCATGTCCTGGAGACGGGATCCAGGTCACCTGGATTGACCTGGCCAAGAATTCCCAGGAGGACCTCACTGGGGAGGTCAAAGAGGCCTGTCATTCCCAGACAACTCTCGGAAGATCAATTTGGTGTGTTTGCATGCAAGGAGTAGGTGGCCGGTTACTCTCTGATCAAAGGAGAGAGAATATACTGAACTTATGTCCGTTTCGCGCGACCAATGACAATTTCCCCAGTTTGCTCGCGACTATCTGCGGGGTTCTCTCGCACGCCTGCAGTCTTTATGCGCAACGAATCGGACTTTAGGTGATAAACCCCTTCATCCGGTTTCCTGCAGCATGATTACCTCATCACTCACCTCAATAGAGAGCATGATCCGGGCAGGTACCTTCAGCTGCACATACCATGTTTGCTATCGATATGCCTACTTCGTGCGCCTCGATGATCGCTGGAATTACAACATGTTTGGTCTTCGTTCAAGCCAGATGGAAAGCTCAGACGACTTCCGCCGCGCCCTCCTCTGCACACCTCTTCCTGTCAAGATTGTGTAGAATTCAATTGTCCCCATCATAACATTCATAAGAAATCCAGACAGGATACAAAAACAATGATAAAACATTCGGGGGTATAGATAAGCAATGTGCTTAGGGAAAATGCCGCTCTTGCAGTATGTCCATCGAAACCCACTGTGCCTCCCCTACAGAGAGCACCGCACCTTTTCCCCTTTTGCCCACCCGTTCGTCCTCCTTCCCCACCTCGCAAAGAGAAAAGAAACCATTCGTTGATCACATTTCAACCACCCAACAGCAAAGAAAGCCGTTGCAAAATTCCTCCCAGAAGAAAATCCATATATCCGTTTCCAGCCTGGGAGCGCATGATCCTGTAAAGCTATCGGCCAAACTCGCGTAGTGAGATATCATGAGACATTGGTCCCGGCGTTGAGGTTAATACAATTGCTGAGAAGTGTCGCCCCCTCTTGAAGCAGCTCCCATCTCGTCCCCTCAAAAGAGTCTTTTAGTACCATCAACAGCGGCGTGTTTTCGTTAATCCCCTTCATCGATTTAAGGTCATCGGGCGTAGTGACATTGCCGTACTTGACCAGGTAGTCCCTCATCATGCCGACCTTCTCCTGCTGTGTTGTAGGTGGCGGTGTGTGTGGGCAGGCACCTTCGAGCGCGTACCCATAACACCAGACAACGAGGGCTGCGAAGTACAAAACCCACGGCCGATTTAGTAAGACGTCGTCCCGGACCGAGTACGGCTCATCTATGTGGCTGTATCCGTTTGACTTGGGGGTGCTGCCTTCATTGGCGAACATGACCGAGTGTAGGAACCGCAAGGCGTAGTAGGTAGCGTCGCGGGCCTTGGCCGATGGCGCCCATATATCCTTCATTCGCCTCTGCGCGCTGTTGAGATCCTGCGTCCCAATAGCCCGACCCAGGAGCCTCTTTGCTCGCGCAAATATCTGACAGTCCACAATATCCACGTGCATAGCCATGTGCGCCAGATGATGCAAGACGATTCGGCTTTCAAACACAACATTTGCTTCGTTCCTGTTGGGGTTGTCATACTGGTATGGGTCCGAGATATCGCCAGAGCGAAGTAGCCTCTTATCGAAATCACCTTTCCACGAGTCGAACGCCCTAGTCAGAGTTCCACGCCACTTATCGCGGCCACCGAGGGCCTGCGTCACGCCGCCGCCTAGTGAATTGACTTGGAGATCTCTTTGATTCATGTGCCAACTGACGCTCAGCAGACCCGCCATGAGAATCGTTCGACCAAAGGAATTCGTCTGTACTTCTTGGCCGCTAAGAGTCCGCTTAAGCCCTTCCAAGAACGAAATGGGTTTGTTGCCGGCTGACATCAAGTTTGCTTCGATCCTCCCAACCTCTGCACCACTCGTGGCTTTCCACAGCTTGTCATCGCATGGAAGTGGCAGACGCATTTCGTGCGCCACCATAACCGTCGAATGGCCGAACATGGTGGCATGGATCGAGTCAATCACGAACGCAGCAAAAGCGGCACGCCGAGTTGACTCGTTAGTTATCCAGTGATTCCACCACTCTTCAGGGGTGTGGGCCATGCCCGATGTTGATGATTGTCGGGAGCCATTCGGCTTGTCATCACGCGGATTCGGCGGGGAATCCAAAGCCGACTTGCCAATGAGCGCTCTTCCGCGGCGCATGAGCGTGATCGTTGTTGCGTGGTGGATGTGGGCTCTTTCGTGGAGCTCTCTCGTCGAGTACATCTTTTCATAGAGCTCAAGCAGAAGCAGCGTTTGGAATACCCACAATTTTGCGGGCGGGCGGCAGTTCGGGTCCTGGAACATCTCCCAGCGAAGATGCCAAGCTAGAAAATTGGACAGCTGAGCACCAGCCTTGGTGACCTTTTGGCCGTGTGCCTTGTCCAGACACGCCGCGCCGATTGTCATCATGGCAATGAGGAGCAGGTTTGGCGTCTTGTCCGGCGAGAACGTTGGCTTGTGAAGAATGGGAACCTGGTCACTAAAGTGAAGCCAGTAGGAACCAATGTAAGCCTGCATCATCTTACGGCTGAGCATATGGTTGTCATCGTTCCGGTCACCCTCGAGAATCGTATCACGCTGCCTTTCGACGGGCGCATGGCCGTTCTCGTGAAATCTCTCCTTGATGAATTCAAAGATTTCGATGCTCTTCTCTTCTGATATGACCGACTCGGGGAGGTTTTGATCTAGAAGGTTAGTGACAGACATGACTTGTTGAGGTCCAGTTGCTTGTGGGAAATAACCCATCTGGTTCGGGTCGTTATAGTATGGCATGTTGTAGGGGTTTGTAGCGAACTCGCCATAACTACACTGGGTCAGTCAAAGGAAAGAGAGATTGCAGACTTAGAAAGTGACATACTTGTAACCCTGAATGGGCACCCCAGTCATTGGGGAGCCTTCGCCATGTGTGTTAAACAGATACGCCATGAAATCCTCAGGCATTCCCACGTAAGGCGACTTGTTCAGGACACTTTCGCTACCAAAGACGGGCATGGTCTGCTGCATGCTCATTTCGGCCAGCATCATCATCTCCCCGCTTTGATGTTGATGATCGCTGTACTCGGCGGTCGTGGCTGGCACATATGCCTGCTGTTCGTCCTGACCCACGGTGGTGGATGGCCGCGCGTTGAAGTCCGATGGTGGGAGGCTGAACGGCGGGAAGTTTTGGGGTGTCACGTATGGCATGACCGGGGCAGACTGAGGAGTGTTGGTAGGCTGGCTGTGGTAGCCCGGTTGGGTGGGGACGGGTGAAAGAACACCATACGGCCCAACGTTGGTCTGGATCGATGGTCGTTGGGGACCAGGCGACTGATGTGGCGGCCTCTGACCCTGCATATGATAATTGGGATCATGCATATATTCAACTCCGTTAGATGGCCCTCCATTCGGATAGGCGGGCGGCGTGCCGGGAATGCGCGCGTACGGACTGCCGATGGCGTCCTTTGGGGAGTGGTAGGGCATGGTTAAGGATCGCCCCTTGCTGTTGAACCCCGTGCCTGGGCGGTTAACTTCGGGCGAAGCAGACCCTGCTGGAACAAATGGAGGCCGAGTGTCGGCGACAGGGGAGACCTGACCTAACATGTCTTTGCGGTTGAGAGCTGAGCCCTTCGCTGTGTGGCGCTCTTTATGTCTGTTACACAGATCCAGGCGAACAAACGTTCGCTGACAGTCACCGATACCACATTTGTAAACCTGTTTTGGGTTGTGGTTGAGTTGGTGTCGGTAGCTGTTCGCGGATTAGCCCGATGACACTTCGTTGGCTGCAAAACCAACACTCACAGATGCTCGGCCCTCGAGTAACTCTTGCCACATCCCTTTTCGGGGCACTCGAACTTTTTGTCAAGGCCCTTGCGACTTCGCCTGCGCTTTCTCGCGGGACCTTCCGAGTTAGACGAGTGTGCATGGCCGCCATCAGCATCGTCATCAGCATCGTCTATGTCGAGATCTTCTACATCCTTGTCGTCAGACCGACTGCGGGGACGACCCCGCTCATGTTCCTCTTCTTGCTTGATGTGGTGCGGAGGAGTGGGCTCCTGAAGTGGCGGCATGGCTTGCTTGGATCGTGACCCAGGCATCGAAGGTTGAATATCAGTCGGGTGGGATGTCAAGACGGAAGCCATGCTCCATGGACTGGCATAGGCAGGTGTCTCAGTTAAGTCGGTAGCCGTTGCAGACAATCAGTGTGTCACGATAACAGCCAGTGGTCGACGGTGCCGTGTTGCTTCTTGTCACGATACCCCCCGGCAGCTGGGTGGCAGCAAATCAGCATCGGCTGCCGGCGAGAACCGGTTACACAGTGCGAGCCAGGTCAGTTAGCTACTGGGAGCCGGGATGTGTTACGCGATAATGGCCTTGAGTGCCGGCGGAATCGGGGGTGAGAGACGATGATCCTCGTGGGTCATTCCGGGTCTGATGGGAGCGGGAGGATAGGCGCGGGCGCGGAAGCAGGTGATGGACTGATTCTCAACCTCACCCAGACCAATTATGGCGGGATTTACGATATCATGACTGGCGAGCTCGGGTATGTTTCGCCGGCGGGTTAGAGAACGAGGGGGTGCGAAAGACGGCGAACACGGAACCTCCCGAATAGCAAGCTCACGCTGGACCGCAACGCCACCTGGCTATACTTCCAGAAAAAGAGGCGAAGAAAATATAATCTAGGAGTAAGGAGATCAGCGACGGGAGATTCTTGAGAAGGTGATGCCGCTGCCCGTTGCGGGAAAATGAATGGCAACGGCACCTGGGCGCATTGGGAAAGTGCCTGGACAACGGGGGAGGGGCGACCGGGGTCTGGAGGGGTGCGGTTCAAAATGCAAGCAAGCAGGTGGACCAAGCGCTCGGGTGGAGCTCGAGGACCGACAGGGGGGGCCGATGGAACGAGGGATAAAAATTCTGGCCCTGCCTTCGGGACCAGGATGCGTTGAAGAATTCCGATGGGGGAAGAGAAGGGTGGACGCGAACGCAGGCAACGGACAACCCCAGGTTTTGCGAGCTCTCCCACTCTCGCCTCTGCGACGCACACACGAAGCAGAAGCAGAGGTAACGGCAGCATGCTGGGTCTGCGCGCCGTGTCTTGTCGTATGTCTTGCCCTCGGTATCCACCACTCGGCCCAGTCCGGATTGCACGGACGGCAGGCCAGCAGCGTCCGGGTTGAACCACAGCGAAGTGCCATCCATCAACGACCCCTCAAACCCGGGGTGCAGACTACACCCGCCCGCGCGACTGATGGGCTGTGGCAGGCGAACGCCGGTCATGTCCTTGGCTGATGGCGCGGCAAATGGAAAGAGACCGTGGGAAATGGTGTGCTTACATGTACAGCTGGGATGGAAGCAATTCGCATCGAATTTAGCGCCTTGAGGGGAGGGGGGCGGCTGGTGATGAGGAACCTTGAGTGGATATTGGTGGCGGGCTCCGTAGAGAAGGAAGCGCGGTCTGGGCCGACAGCGCTGGCAGTCTTGATAGATATCAGTACGAATATCCTATCCTTTAATGCGACCGTCGTCCTTCGACGTCAGCAGTACCGACGTGTCCGTCCTGGTCAGCCACGGAGAATGTTTTTTTCTGGGGAAGTGGGAGAGGCGATCGAGCAGCGGGTGGAAGTGTGGGGGTCTTATGCGCCATTCAGTTTGAAGGAGGCATCGGCCACGCAAAGCCCGGTTGACCCTGCGAGAGCTACACTACGACCAAATGAGGTACCTCCTTAGCGAGCGACTTTCTCGATCCATCGTTGGCTCCTGCTTTTGACCCCTGCGGTTCAGCATCTTAGGATCTATCTTAGGGTCTTCTGTCGATCCAGGAAGCAGTGGACTGGCGGAGAGAATCAGTGATGCGTGTATCACGGTATGGCGGCTCATTAACAGCGCACTCTACTGTTTCTGCACTACACTGCTCCTGCGGCGCGCGTGGCTGGGTGAGCGTATTGTTCCACGTAGGCGGCTGTGACTTGGTAGACGTTCTGCAGGAGGCTGGCTGTTTCCGGCTCATGGCGTGGGGTGGTCCCAGAACGGGACTTTGATGTCAGGGCGCTGCCATTGGATACACTTACAAAGTGTTGCTTCTGATTCTCCTGGGGAACGTGCCCGCCTAAACTCTAGAGCCACGAGGAACATGTAGCAACTTCGCCGCTCTGCCACGATTCGCTGCCTCTCTCAGCTGCACAATGTGAGTGTGTTCCTGCCCAGCAGTCAAGGCCAAGTACCTGACGCAAGCAGTGCAATGAGGAGCTGGGACACATGATGGTGCGGGGGCCGGAGGTCCATAAAACGTAACGATTTAGCCTCTCAAGTTGCAGTTGCAGACGCTAGAGACCATGTTACTGTGGCTAGCTAATGTGTATCAGGGGCGCACACCACGCGTGCTGCCTTTGCCCCGTTCGTGACATCTCCACCCGCATCGAAGGACCCTGTCGTCAGCGGGACTCACCCTCTCCCATCGTGACTGGGCTGGTGGGAGTTGCTGCCGGGGTAAGCAGTTGCAGGTTGGGCGACTCCTCTGCATCGGGCTGAGTTGCAGTGGGTGAAGGCAACTTGAAAATATCCAGGTACCGATCGACAAGAGCGTGGAGTGCCGTGCAGCGTGGGATGGCCCCGACCAGAGGTTCTCGAAGAAGCTGCGGTGCTTTGTCTAGAGAAACAGGGGTGCGCCGAGTGGGTTCTGCTGGAGAACAAATTTGTGGAGACGGGTGGGGTTGAGAATACACTCTATTATTGGCTCGGCTGTCTGTGATCATTATTAACAAAAATCTCAAGCTTGACGCCAACGGAGGCCACAGATCATTGAATATCGACGACAACGCCATTCATGCTGGCATCTTGTGCTCCTCGCCATTTTGCCCAAACTCATCCGTGACCTACGCTTACCGGTGCCATTCTTCTTGCTTGGTCACCGAAATGTCGAGAGTGGGGTTTTGTCATCAGGGTTCCCGTCGAGGAGGCTTGCTTCCCACGAGAAGTCAGTTTGCTGCCTACCCAAATACCTAGGTAGGTGCACCCAGCCATGGGCCTCAGTGATACATCTTTCTGGTGTAGGGTAATCTACAGCGTGCGTTCCCCCAAAAATACATGACGAGAGGGCGAGCATGCGAACCTTTGTGACAACTTCGGAAATTTCTTTGCCATAGGTGTGTAACTTACGGAATAGGTACCGGTACACACGAAACACTTCGTAGCACTCTAACTACCTAGCGTACACAACGGAGCACAAAAGCTGCTTCGCGCTGGCAGGCATGGCTCCCAGCCTCCAACTGACCCCCAAACCCGATGCCAGATTAGGTAGGTGAGCATGAACAACAACCCATAGGTTCCCCCAAGCATCTGCGGCTGACATCTCGCTGCTGTGTAATAGGTCTGGACCCGGGCAACCGGCACTCGACTCGCCCACCACAGATGAGGGTCCGATGGGGATGTCTTTATGATCACCCCAAGTTTCTACCTCGGAGAAATCACTTACCAAACAACCCGTTCTTCAACGGTCTCGCTTGCGTCGTACGGAGTCCTGCCCCAGCGCTTGTTGCGAATGCGGCGTGGATACTCTCAGACACGGCTAAGTTGCGCAGATTCGCCCTACAGCAACGGGGACGACATGCACTCGGCAGTGCATTTACCTCAAGTACTGCGTCAACTTGATCTTTCGCTGACCGCCTTGCCATGTGAAGATATATGCCACTTCTGTTGCACAGGCATACAGGAAGACAGGGCAGGCCGAAGATGAAATATCCAAAAACCACCTGACCTGATCGAGATTCCATGATTTGCTAGGTAGTTGATCCAGAAGCTGACCCACGGCGAAGGTGTGGCAACGAAGCGCCACTCGCGTTCTTAGTTGCAGCCTTCGACCTGCAAGTCGACGAAAAGGTGAGCGGTCCCGACTCGAAAAGGGGTGTGTGTGTGCTGTCACCCAACCCCTCCCTTGAGGGAAATAACCCAAGCACAAGGCAACCACCAACCCAAATTGGCGATGGAGGCATTGGGACACCTGCAGAAGTCGTTATGGTAGATGAAGCGTTCGGGCAAGGATGAGAGGATAGACGTGGACAGAGACATGGGCCGACGAAAAGCTTACCACGACAACGTTGATGTTATGTTCCACACCCCGCTGCAGTGACGGTCCGCCGGCTCTCGGGCGGGAGGATGGGGGTTTGGCCATTCTGTGGCCGATGGACCCTGCAGGACGTTTGTGGAAGAACCCCACCTAGCTAAGAACACAGCGGCATGCGCTGTCTCGCTGTCGACTGAAACTAACTAGTGGTACCTGCACGCCATGGAGAGTCTGAGATAAATGCGAGGTACTTCGTACACGGAGATACATGCGGTTTTAAGGTGATGATCAAGTTGCGTGCAAAATCACCCATGGGAGCGCATCGCAGTTACCTAGAAGGCTTCACGTGGTGGAAGGCGTCCATTCCGCTATTTTTCATTGTCGATCACAGCAAAAAAAGTAGGATTGATATCCAAGGTTAGTGGAGTGAGGCGACTGCGAGCTGCCGCCGCAGCTGCCAGATCGGTTCCTCCCACAAAATTACCCCACACAGAAACCCCGAAGCAATCCCTACAAGTCCCGCAATTTGATGCTGGGCAATTCACCACCAGCAAGAGAGACGACTGAGAAGTCGGCTCCTCGGCTTCCCGTTTTTGAGTGGAGTGCGAAGTTGAGGCCGCGACGTTCGAGTCCCTCATTGTCTTCTAGTCCTGTCACACGAAAGGGAAAAGTATTATTACTCCGTGCATTCCCCCTTCATTGAGTCATTGGCAGGAGAGATTTATTAACTCCTTTACCATGAGAACTTGCGCGGGTACGGCCTTTCAAAAGTACTCTGAATACTGTTTGAATACGAATACTTGAAGGTACGCGAAGAGCTGGGACCCACTAATAAATTACCGTTCATGTGGCACGAGACGGCCCCTCAGCCACAAGCCCCCAACTGTGTCGTCAGACCTCTCTGCTTCCTTCAGGGACCAGGGCTGCAATCTCTTCCATTCGGGCGAGCCCTGAGCCCCTCTCACAATGCCACATCTGCCCTGCACAACGTTTCTGCCACCGAGCCTCCCATTGCGATTTTGACAATGTGAAAAGGATTCAGCTTCTTAGACTAAGCTGTACTTTCTTCAGCAAGCAAACCTGAATCTTTTCCCAGACTGCCCTCCTCCCAGTCAAAGATGGCGCCAGCAAAATCTTCTCGAAACGGACAGGACGAGTCCAAGCCAGAAACGCCCCATTCGAAGGAGAAAAATGGTACAAGCGGCGCCCATCAATCTAACGGAAAGATGAGGCGTGTCGCCAGCTCTGCCGGTTCGAACTTGCGCGAGGCGACCACCAATGCTGCCAACAACGCTTCTGGCAATGCGGGTGCAACCGCTGGTTCGGTCACGACGCTGAACGGCGCGAGCCAGGAAGCCAGCGTTCCAGGAGTATGTGAAGTCGCTCCCTTCTTGCGCCCCTCTCCCCAATAGCACAACCCGCTAAACACTTTTGCGCTGCAGCTCCAATGGCCTGCGTTCGAGCGTGAAGTCCTCCACGAGTACCGCCGCGCCTACCATCTTAGCACACCGACTGCCTTCTCGAGCGACTACCACCAGTGGGTTTTGACACAACCGGGTAGTGTTGGTATTTACTCGCCCACTATTGCAAGACGTCGAGAGTTTAGGAGACAGACCCAAGACCAACTTACGAACACGGTACGGAGACATTTCAATGGTTTAGGTGTCCAGGAGAACGACATCATAGTCGACTTTTTACATAAGATCAGAAGCCAGGGCATTACCAAAGGGAAACAGCGGCGGATACACTATTCTGCGGCAAATATTTAGGGGCTAAACGGCCTGCTTGTTGCGTTTTGCGGTCGAGGGGGCACACAATTCGGGCGTTCTGGTGTTGTCATTGCGCTGCGCGTGATATCGATTCATACTAATGGACAACAAGGCTGGATGCCGTGGTGTCTGCAGGCATTTGGCTTGGAGTACGCATTGATGAAATGGGATGGGTCTTGACGCACATATATGTATATAGATGCTTTACGGATGTTGGGAACTCGATAAACCTAGTGTTGTCTGAATATGTCAATAGTTCTTTTGCGTTTGTGGGGACATGACGCACGAGAGCCGCGGCGCAATTGGCGGTGGGGGACGCGATGACCTGCAGCTCGTCATGGCGGGTCATTTTTGCTGCCTCAGGCGCCAAGAGTCCCAAACGGGCAACGCCGTAAAAAAGTTGGGCGGCTCCCATCGGATGGAAGCGTGACGAAATTTCGAGTTTTCTGTTTGTTTGCTGCTCCAGCAAAACTCAGCACAACCCTGAAGCGTTAGACACCGGGAATTTCCCTCCAGGTGTAAATCGCATCGAGTTCGAGATGAATCCGAGTAATTTACCGAAAGTTGCCCTTCCGGTTCGCCAGCTCTCTCCGGCGCAGGCTTGCCGCCGTCCTCGAATAAGACCATGCGCAACGACCCGCAGGACGCCGGCATGTAGCTTCACGGTTGTCGCGAGAACCTGCAACCCTAGGGTACCGGTGGCCCGAACAAACTGTCCTGCAAGTCCCAAGGTAGGTGTGCGGAAAAGGCAGCCTTCTCTCGTGTGCAACCACTCACTCAGGACAAGCAGTGCTTCCACACCACACGCCGATTGCTCGCTACTCCCAACGATCCGTACGGAGTACTCGGTGTCAACAAGGGCGCCACGGCAGCCGAGATCAAGAAATCTTATTACGGCCTTGCGAAGAAGTTTCATCCCGATACCAACAAGGACCCGACGGCCAAGGACAAGTTCGCCGAGATTCAATCGGCCTACGAGATCCTCTCCGACCCCAAGAAGCGCGAGCAGTTTGACCAATTTGGTGCTGCTGGGTTCGACACTAGCGGGGGACCAGGCCCTGGTGGCCATCCCTTCGGAGGAGGCCATCCCTTCAGCGGTTTCGGCAATGCAGGTGGCTTCGGCGCCAATATCAACTTTGAGGATCTCTTCTCAGCCTTCACGGGCGGCCGCGGCGGGCCCTTCGGCGGTGCTGCCGGAGGCTTTAGCGGAGGAAGAGGAGGCGGGTTCCAACAATTTATGCAGGGTGAGGATATCGAGATACAGGCCACCATATCGTTTGCCGAGGCGGCCAAGGGGACGGCCAAGACGATCAACATTGTACCGATGGTGACATGTCACACCTGCTCGGGAGGCGGGCTGAAAAAGGGATCTAAGCGGTCCAACTGTAGGGCTTGTGGCGGGACCGGAACACGGGTGCACTTTGCGTCTGGGGGTTTCCAGATGGCCAGCACTTGCGGAGAGTGCGGAGGCAGCGGTACGGGTATTCCGCGAGGCTCTGAATGCAGCACCTGCGGAGGTGATGGTGTGGTCCGGGAACGGAAGACGCTTACGGTTGACATCCCTGCTGGAATTGAGAACGGAATGCGCTTGCGGGTCGTCGGAGAAGGCGATGCGCCGCCGACCGGCCGAGCGCCAGAACCGAATGTTAAGGCAGCAAGGGGTGACCTCTACGTTCTCGTTAGAGTCATTCCAGACCCAAAGTTCACGCGCTCCGGTTCTGATATCTTATATACGGCTACGATACCACTCACCACGGCGATTCTCGGCGGAGAAATTTCAATTCCGACTCTTGATGGCAACACCAAAGTTCGCGTGCCGACAGGTACAAACACTGGCGACAAAACGTCTTTAGCAGGCAAGGGCATGCCGAAGCTCGGAGGACGTCGTGGGGGCTATGGCGATCTTCGGGTCGAATTTAAGGTGGCGATGCCCAAACACTTGTCGTCGAACCAGCGTACCATTGTCGAGATGCTCGCCGACGAGATGGGTGACAAGACAGCTAAACGAATCATGAATTTTGGCGGGAAGAAGGTTGAGGACACGACAACGTGAGACTTTCCTACTCCTTTCAAGTCCCTAGCCCCTTGAAGAGAGAGAGGAAAAAAGGGGCGATGAGGAAGAGACGGCTGTAGGAGTATCAAGCTAACTCGTGGATCATGTTGCTGTCTCTAGGACTGGTGAGGACTCTCACAAGAACGAGGGGTTCCTAAAGTCTCTCTGGAATAATTTCACACACCACGATCAAAAATCCGACGCCAAAGATGAGACTGGGCAGGACAGTGAGGCCGACGACAAAAAAAAGAACGACGCGTGGGAGACCGACAAAAAGCCATGAGCCCTATTGTCAACCCCGCCGTAGCCAATAAGATACAACTGCGGGGTTCGTAATATGTACCATATACCACTGCATCTAGATGTGATGCTGAAGATGGGCCTGGCTGTTCGAGTGTATACTGATATCTTGGTGATAGAGGTGGGGCTATTGCATGGTCGCGGTGTTTCACGGGGATTGCTTTTTGGCATTTAATAAGAACAGGAGAAAGCACGGAGGGTGATCAACTCCCCACATTTTCCACAAACATGTATTTTTACTGAATGATTTGGTGTAGAATCTTGAACAAGAACCACTCCACGACACTCACCATGAACTAGGGCTCTATTGTTTGGTTCTCGGTAGTGACCAACATGATGGAGACACCATCCCGTGGTGGTAATCGGAGAGGGGGTTCCGATGCGCGCCTTTCTGTGGCAACATCGGTATTTCGGAGGTTTGCACGAGAAATAGGTTGGTCAGCGCCTGGGTTGGTGTTGTTCCGAGCGGCTGTAACCCCTATGCCCTCATCCGATGTCTGCGCAACGTCCTAGTGGTAGAGACATGCATCGGATTTGTCGATGATGTGGCTTGATCTCGGGAGCCTGATGATTCCGATGGCTCGCATACGCGCTAATGCAGGAACGATGTTCGGGGGGCAGGACTGGGCTGGGCTTGAGCTCGGCCTCTAATGGTCGGAATAATATCTTGATGTCGGATTGTTAGCGCTGATTAGGCTGTCGAGAAGCAATATTCTGCTTTTGAAAAGCTTGGGCTACTGGGGACAGGAGGTGTTGTCTTTGAGAGGGAGTTGATGTGGCGCTGTCGCCGGAAACCGGAGTGGACATCCGAAGTGCAACAGCAGAGCAGTGGAGCTGATGTAATGCTGCGATGCATTTTCCTCAACTCTTTTGTCGACTTTACCCCTCTCCCGCGGATTGCGGCGTGGCAGTGTACGTACAACTTCGGATGAAATAGGTAGAGGCTGCATAACCTGAGGAGGGCCGCTACCGGACTGGCAGTAATTGAAATAGGTAAGGGGCAAGAACACAGATTTGCTCTGACGATGTCACGATGAAATTTCCGCGCCCGAGCCTGCACGATTCTCGATTCTCGATCCTCTATTACCTGGTATTCGCGGCGATGGGTGCTGAAAAGCCGTCGCGCTTTTTGACGTATCCTGCAGGTTGCAATGGCTGAATGATTGCGAGGTACTGCTTCTCCGTTAGTACTTGTGCTGGGTGCTGACGTTCACAGTCGCTGAGAGTCTAAAGTGAGCGAGATTTCGCGGAGGGGTGGAGTTGAGTGGATTGCTTTCCCCGCGCCCCCTGCAGAGCCTCGAAACCCACTCCAGTGCCCACTGGACGCTCTGGTTTGATGGCCCAAGTTGAAGAGAACCCCAAGGCATGAGGGCTACAGGCCGAGATATTGACGCCATCACCCATGTTATCAGTGATAAAGTTAGCCTTTCTTCCGACGTGAGGCCCATCGACAGTCAATGGGCACTGATTGTTGCAGTCTTTCGGGCGATTAGGCACTGGCGGGGTTAAAATGGAGCCGCTCTTCATTAGACATTCCCAGCTGAAGCCTGGGCAGTGGGCACACGTACAGTGTAAGCGGATAGAAAAGTGCTTCTGTGTTTCCTGGAAAACGACAATGCGGAGATGCGATATTTTGGCGATAACTAGGTACGTGTAGTGTCGTAAGGGCTGTGTTGTTTCCAATGACTCCCGTCTCCTATTTCGATAATACCTAATGGAAGCAGCCGTCCGTTGGGTCCACAGGGCGGTTACCTAGGACCTGTCACGGGCGGGCTAGAACTTGAGCTGGAGGCCCCTCGGCGCTTGTGGTGGTTGAAGTTATCTCTGTGTGGATACGCGGTGATTTCCTAACCACGCAAATACCGTTGAAAAGAACCTGTAATCCGTCAGCGATCCTCATCAACGGTGTTCCTTCAAAGATACACTACTTTCCTCGGCCATACTTCGTTCTAGTAAGCGACAGGGCTGGAGCCGACCAGCACGGTGCTCAGTATGGGTCACTCCGCAGGGATCCCCACGGAAAGATTTTGCCCCTGGGACCACTCCCATTCGTCAAAGACAGATGAAAGCTACACTATACTAGGAATGGCGCTCCACCGCCAGGGCAAACTCCAAGGGGTTCGAGTCCGAATAAGGCTCTTTTTTTTCTTCTTCCTTCGGCTGTCGCTTCCTGCCCTTGCTTATCACACCCGTGACCTCAGGGAGACGCCAGCTCCTGTCCGAGGACCAGACACTGGCTAGCGACGGCCCGTCGCAACTTTCAGTCGTGCCTGCTATCGCCTTGGACTTCAGCAGAGTTCTGGCCGTTCCCCTGTTCGTCACTCCCAGGCGCGAAAAGGTCAAAAAGGCTGGTCTTGCTTCAGAAGTACAGGGGTCCGTTGCGCTTTGGCGCGGGTGTACCGAGATATCCCATTGTTTCCGCCTGCGCAGGGGGGCCCACATGTCCCTCGGGGAAGAAACATGCACGGTCGAGATGAGCCCCGGCCTTGACGACCTGATGGGGGTGGTCAGTCACGTCTTTGTCGCACAGTTATTTTTCTTCTTCTCTTTCCTCTCTTGTTGTCCTCCCTCCCAGTTTGGCCGTCAGGTTGCCAGTTTCGCTCCTTGTTGCTAAATTGCTCTGTGCAGTTTAAATACATATTCGTCCCCGTGGTCACAGCCCCGGCGACCTCATCCCCTCGTTTTGTATCGCCTGCACCCTCGCTTCTGCACTCCAGGTGCCGCAACACGGGCAGCTGAGCTCTGACGTATATTCGGCAGCTTGTCGCTATAATTTGGCGGTGCCGTCCACTCTCATTGCTCGCATTGCGTCCCCGTGAGCTGCAAGAACGGGAACTTGACGCGCCTTCCTCTTTTGCTTACTTAGACACGCGCCTGCATTGTTTTCTGACCACCTTCCCCTCACTCTTGGCCTTCTGCCTTTAACTACTTCTACAATCAACAACGACTCGTGTTTCCCCCGCGGTTCCACCCTCGCATTTAGTGTCCGGGCCACTCCGAACGACCTCAACTCGTCCACGTATACATGAGTTGGGTCTTTTGCACGCCAATGCCTTCCCTGCGCGGCCTCCAACCTTGCGGCCATCAGGAACGACCACGCCTTCTCCAGTGAACGGGAACTCTCCCGCATTTACCCGCCACCCAACGGCAACGGGCCACATCCCGATGTCCGACACGCCGGGTCCGACCCCAAACGGGGCCACACTGGAATTGCTTCAGAACCAGGCCTCCCAGTCCAGGCGAGTGAGGCCACCGGACCCGGAAACTGATGCCGGCTATGTGGACAGGGTCCCCTTGCGGCTCGAGACCGACAGCAAGCTGCGGAAAAGGGAATCGAGGCTAGGGTTGAGAAATATCTTCGGGTGGCATAAGTCGGGTGCCACGGAGAGAACCCCACCATCGCCGGTGCCAACGACCCTGCCAGTCGCTACGGACATTCCCCAGCGCCAGGGGGGTATCCGGGCTTCGCTCGCCGAAATCAACTGGCCGTACAGCCTGAGCCAGAATGGCGGCCAACGGTCAGAGCTCGCTTTGCCGTCCTTCTCTCTGCCCACTGCATCCGTCTTGAGGCACAAAAAGTCCACCAGTGTCGTCCGTAGTCAACACGCGCCAATCAACACCAGGGGCTCCCTGGCAACCTGGGATCCCCCTCCGCTCTTCAAGGCTTACCCTCAGGCGATCAGACATGCCCATCTCCCGGCATGTACTGCCTCTGCTGAAGTTGTCTTGCGGTTGCACAGGAGTGGGTTTTCCCAAAGCTCACTGGCTCTAGACATGTTTGATGAATCGGGAGTGGAGAAGAGCGACAAAGCGAAGAAGAAGCACCGCCGTAACACGTCGGGCTCGTCGTTGAAGTTGGAATGGACAACCAAGGTTTTTGTTTTCGTCACTTCTGGATACCTCCTCCAATATTCCGGTGACGGGTCTTTTGACCGCTTGCCCGAAAAGGTGCTTCAGCTTGGAAAGGATTCAGCTGCATTCGCGAGCGATGTGATACCGGGGCGGCACTGGGTTCTGCAGGTATCCTCTGTGGTGGAACCGGATCGCAATGCCGCGTCGCACGCAACTTCTCTCTTCTCCCGACTTCCATTCAGAGGCCAGGATAGGAGGCAGGCAGCGAACTTACTGATGGTTTTTGAGAGCGCCGAGGAGATGGATGGGTGGATCACGACGATACGGCGGGAAATTGAGGGCTTGGGCGGGAGGAAGTACCTCTCCGAAACGGGCAAACCCAAGCACGATGATATTGAAACACAGTTGAAGAGCCAAACCAGCCAAAGGACCTTGGTTGTTAGAGATCCTGATAGGTTTTCTCGTGTCATGTCACCCGAGCTGCCCTGGGAACGAACGGAGACGTCCGAAATCCATCTCGATATCGCCGAAACCGATGCTCGGGACCAGTCCTTTGACGACACTTCGACGGCCAGCGGGCTCTCTCACGACGGCCAGCAGCTAGACGGGTTACGAGACAGCACCAATCGCTTTTCCTATATCTCGTCGGGTCAGCGGACTGTTATTACATCAGCCGACTCTTCCCCTGCATGCTCACCTATCCGAGATAGTTTTGTATCCAATGACGATGGCCATATTTCCGAAATGGACTTGGAGGATGAGCCAAGGCCAAGAGCTCGACCGAACGCCGCCGCCATCAATGACAGGCGACAGTCTCTGCAAACCATGAATCATCTTCTCGAGATACGAACAGGGGCCACCCAACCTCTTAGACCGCACTCGACAGCGCATGCCAATACATGGCATGCCGATTCTACCCCAGTCTTACATTCGCAACCCCAGACCATACCAAATTTTAGCGTCCCTCAGGGCATGGGCAAGCGATACTCAGTGACCAGGCCAACTCCCTCTGACCCATTGCAAAACACAGCTCCAACGTTAAGTCGTATGAGCAGTCGGAGGGCACCACCGACCGCATTAGCAATCAACGGACGCCCACTGTCTCTTGTTGAAGATCAACCATCGCCACTGTCGGCCCCGGTCAGTGACGAAGATGCTCTTTCATCAACAGGGCCAGATACACCGTCTATGTTCTCGCCGTGGGTCGAGTATTTCAGTGACAATCGGCCAGGTGACTCGGTCTCCGAACTATCTGATCTGCCACAAACCCCAGCAGAACAAGGTTCGCAAGATAACCATCGACAAAAGCCTCTCGCTTCCTCGGTTCGATCCTTGGAGAAATTCGTCGCCGCAAGATGCCGTGCTCAGGAAGCCAAGTTTGTTCTTCCGGACAATATCCCACCTCCTCCAATGTCGCCAGCGCCACAGGACATTATCCGACCTAAATCGTCTCTGGATTTCTATTCTAGAGCCCAATCGCCGACCCCCTTGTCCCCGAACCAGCCGAGAATCCGAAGACTGAGTCTGTACTCTCATGAGACAGAAAAGCCTTCCTTTGATCTCCACAATTTTCCCTCGCGACCTCGAGCACCCTCGCTCAAACCTATTCTCAGATCCTCGCAGCACCTCCGAGTCGACTCACTGTCGAAGAATTTGCTACAACGGAGAAGCTTGTCGCAGCTGGCGGAGGGCCCACCTCCAGGTCCTCCTCCAACCCGCGCCCTGCCTCCAATCCCACTGAAACATTCAAAATCTATCATCGCGCCGGCAGCGCATGACTAAGAATCAGCAACCGAGGCAGCCACAGTTTGAGGACACAAACTTCCTCTCAACCCCAATTTTTTTTACGTTTGTGTCTTTGACAGATAAGCGGTGGCGTTCTTGTTAGAGTTTGCTGCCCAGAGCAAAAGTTATGCCTGAGAATTTGGACGGCGCAGGCGGGATTTCGGAGCAATACTGGTGTGTCGGAATGATGGGATTCCGACCATGCCCCACCACGAAATGGAACGACTTTGACAATTTCCTTCGTTGACTCTCCCAAGAGAAAACTTTGTATCATACTTTGTAAATACTTTGGACGGTCGGTTTTGGTGCGCGACAATTCGTTGAGCATTTGTCGCATTCTGTACCTAGCGGTTTGATGTTTTGTAAGATACCGGCCACACGCAGCTGAGTCAATGACCATGGTGATGATGAAATCTTAGTCGAGTTATAAACGCACTGGGTGTTAATTCTTACGCTCCCACCTGACTCTTGTTCGCAGCGACCTGTCAGGGTTTGGGTGACGTCCTCGATGTCAAATGGTAGAAACCGACTCAATTATCAATCTTTTTGTGGTTCTCTCAGGGAATTTACTTCATTGTCTGCACTTCGTGAGGCGAAATCCTCGCATTGAAGAGTCACCAATTTTTGCCCCACACTTGAATATCACAAAATTCCGCCCTACAACGCCGCTTTCCTCAACCCCACCAAAAAATCACCCTTGCGCTGTCTGGTCCTTTCGAACCCTCAAGTGATCGCCATCGGCCAGGAATCAACCAGAAAACACACCGACGGAAGATTTATCAAACTGAAAAACATGGCCGCAGCAGCAGCGAAGTATGTGGCCCCGCAAATGCCCGTTGACGGAGAGGACACCGACGGTACTAACTTTCGCCTTCACAGGCACAATTGGGCCGACGACGTCGAAATCGACGAGACCACCGAGGACCTTCCGCCCCCGCAAAAAATCACCAACAAGGATGGAAGCACAACCATTATCGAGTACCACTACAATGATAAGGACCAAAAAGTCAAGACAACACGGCGCATCCGCTTCATCACGCACCGCGAAGTGGTCAACCCCCGCGTAGCAGAGCGCAAGACATGGGTGAAGTTTGGGGCAAGCTCTAAGGATGGTGCAGGTCCGGCGGCAGACACGACTACAGTCGGCGAGAACATCATATTCAAGCCCTCGACGAACTGGCGCAAGGATGCAAAGGATGAGAGCAAGGACGCGAACGCTCAGGCGATGAAGGACAAGCTCAAGGACAAGAAAGTCAAGTGCCGTATTTGCAACGGTGAACATTTCACAGCCCGCTGTCCTTACAAGGATACCATGGCGCCTATTGGTGAGAGCGCCGGTGCGGGTGGCTCGCAGGCCGACGGAGATGATTTGGCCGGCCGCCAGGGCGCGACCGAGGGCACTGCTGGCGCTGGCAAGAAGGGATCATATGTCCCACCGGCGCTGCGCGGGGATCGTGGAGCGAGAGAAGGCGACCGGATGGGCGGGAGCAAGTACGGCGAACGAGATGACCTTGCAACTCTCAGAGTCACAAACGTGAGTGGAGGTTTCGTTGGCGGGCTGATGGGAGTTATAACGAAGGTCAAGGCTAACAAGTTTCCCATTCAGGTCTCCGAGATGGCAGAAGAGAACGAGCTCCGCGATATGTTTGAGCGGTTCGGCCGCGTCACACGTGTCTTTCTGGCCAAGGATCGGGACACTGGCCTTGCCAAGGGCTTCGCCTTTATCAGCTTTGCGGACCGTAGCGACGCTGTCAAAGCTTGCGCAAAAATGGACGGCTTTGGCTTCAAGCATCTCATCTTGAGAGTGGAATTTGCCAAGAAGGCCCAGTAAGTTCTAGGAATCATAGAACAGGGTCGAGCGGGATGAGGGAAAGGGGGATGACAGCTCGGGAACCCTCACAAACCGGTTTGGAATTTCTTGTCATGGGTGAATCTTACTTGTCTTGGGCGTCACGCGACATCATGAGGAAACGCACAAGAGGGAGGTGGCTTGCACAAATGTTGTAACTGGATTGCGTAATAATGAACTGATCAAGACAACTATGCTCCGTCTACTCCTGCCTGAAGTAGGATGTCGTCCTCCCGTCGCTTATATGGTAAAAAATACATATCACGCACATCGCGGACTCTGTCGAAGAGAGCAAAACCCCAACCCCTTTCCATCGCTACAGAGCCACAGTTCTATGGGTGCAGGCCATCCGAAACAATGACTGCGCTTGATCCTCCAGAACAGGGTCTTTCCGAAGGACAATGAATCCCAACGCCATGCAACCAACCCGATGAGCAAAAACGGAAATCAGCCGAGGAAGAGTTTACTCAATCAGCCATGCTTCGCGCTAGACTTTCTTTGCGGGATAGAATCCATAATCGCATCATTTTCGGCAGACTTTCCCTTTCCTCGTTGCTGCTGCTTCCCTGGCGGTGATGACGGGCTGGCAACAGTCTCGCCACTCAACTTGAGCTTCTGCTTCTCAATGAGATACAGAGGTAGGCCAATGACCACGGCCCAGGACATACGCATGCCAAGCAAAAAGTGCTGCACCGACTGGTGGAAGCTGGCTTTGGCCTCGATGCGGTTGGTTCGGCCGGTAGCGACTCGCTTCCGAGCGCGGTATAAACGCTCAGCCTTTTGTGCCTGCCGGAGCTCCTGTGACATGCGTCGGATGTTGAACTGCAGCTGCTCGGCCGTGTCGGATGTGCCTGGTCGTTGACAAGAAGGATCGGGGAGGGGCTTGTCGGTGGAGAGGGTGCTGTAGTAGCTGGGGCGCATGGGGCGCTCCTGACGGGTGGGGGAAGGCATGGCTTCCGGGGGTGCAAGCAGCGCTGGTGGGGGCAGCGGATAGGGATAGCTATCGCAGTGTCTGGTACAAAATTGGGCAAGCTCCCAGACTCCGAAACAACGGCACCGTCTTGAAAATGAAGAGAGAGAAAAAGATACAAAGAAACAAAAAATTCGCGGGAATGCCCGCTACCAACTCACCTTATAGGATCTTCATATTTTTCCTCCTGCACCCTGTGGGTGCCTCCCGCGTCGTGTGCCTTTTTCACATTCGAGGAGACAACACGGCAAAATGTGAAGGTTAATGCCAGGGCTTGAAGTAGACTAGTTACCTACGACGCGACTCGATGGGTATGCCCACCCTGTCTGTTGGGAATTGACCCCGCGCATATCATGCGTTTCGCCGGTACCATTCTTCGGATTAAGCCACCACACACACCCTCACACTTCAACGAACAGTCGCTTAGGAGGTGCGTCGGAACCAATCAGGAACGCGGGATGCGCAACTGCGACCTGTTGGCTGCGGATTGAAGTTGCTTGCGACATTCGGTTCCCCTCTCCCGTGGTACGTGTGCCTTGCAGCAAACCAAACCCTCCATCTTCCAAGCCCCAGACGCTTCCGGTTAAGGCTATCGGGGCGATCTCGGATCGTAAAGGTGTGTGATACAAGAAAAGGAGGGGCATTGATCAGACGATCCAGGGATGCTTCTTCTGCTTCGCGCCGGGAAGTTGAATTCTTCCACAAACCCAATCCGCACTTAAATGGGGGGTATATACAGGTGCAATAATACCTGACCACTACGTACCTACACACTCACATGGCGTTGGCTGAGAGCGCCATTTTTGGCAGCTTTGTCCCACCCCCGAGGCCGGGGTTATCGTGGAATGGCAGCATCAATGTAATGCAAGAAGAAATAACTAGCAGGGTAGGTTGGGGAACACCCTCTGAGGTACAGAATTTTTTAGGTTCTTCAAGGCATCGCTGGGCTTGTGGTGTATCGAGGGCAGGGATCCAAGTTGAGGGCATTGCACCACATGGAATGACGTATTTCATAAGATCGACAACAGCGAGAAGCACGAGTTTCTTCAGTAGATGATGGATCTTAGCAATAGTTGAAGACGTGTCAGAACGGTGAGCAATTGCTCTTTGACGTGTCGACCAGCTCCGTTGAATCCGCTCGACCTCTAGCCCTCCTGCCAAACAGTCTGTCGAGTAAGCCACCATCCGTCGATGGGACAAGATAGCTGTTCTCATCAACAGTCTCCCAAGCTGACACGGCCTTCACCAGACTGTAGTTTTCTCGAAAAGGGGTGTCCTCGAACTCTGAGCGTCGCGTTTGTGCGTTCGATTCTGAGTGTGATGGTCCGACCACTTAAGCCGGAATAGAAAATTGAACCCGGAAAAAATGGATCAGGTGAACAAAAGATAAACGTGCAAAATGTAGGCTAAGGGGCAGGAGCATGAGATGTGCAACCCAAACTCTTTTGAAAGACAGTTACGGAGTAGTCTAGGGCTTGATGTGGTGTTGAGCAGGTGTTATCAGTGCATTATCCAATATCTAGTCGGAAGGCTATTTGAAAGAGCGTTGAGGACGTTTGAATCGTTAAACTTCTCATCAGGCTCCTAACAACTGGGGAAGTAGTCTTATAGATCCGCCCTTGGCCGAGTTGAGAAACTCACAGCTGCCTACCATCCTATCCAAGGCACTGCGCGAGCAATTTTTAGGGTTGGACCCGTTCCCAGGACAGTACGAAGTACGAAGTAGGCAGTTTGGAAATGAGGCACAAATTCTGGGCCGTGTGCCAAGAATCGGAATCCTCAACGTGGAAATTCCCAGGTGTGTGGACCCCTGCAGACACGTTCCGCCCTGTGCCGCCGCCAGCCGGCATCCCTGACAGCGCAGCGCTCATCAGCGACTGGGCGATAAGACCACCCACAAAATCTGGGGTTGCATGTGAAGAAAATAATTCAGGGGTCCCAGTCGTTGGGTTGTGTGGGTTTCAATTGCCAATGCCAATGCGAACGCCACATCCCGTACGTACTCGCAAAGAGCTTCACGATAGTTCCCTCGTAACAGCGGCTCAGAGGAATTGCTGACGTCGTTTTCCCCGTGTTGTGTTTGCATCGCTCCCCTCACCCCAAATCACACTGCCGAACCACAAAACGTCACGCGGCAACTTAGCGGCAGAGCTTGGCAAGATACCAGGCCGTTAACGGAGCCACTATCCGCCCACGCGGACGAAACACAGAGAGAGGTAGGGTCAATACTGGCTCGGCCACAAGTCCCTCGTTTCTTCTGAGTCGCGGGAAACACTGTGCTCGCGTGATCGGTTTGTGAAGGTTCAACCGACACGCGACAGTTCAACACTTGTTTTCGTCGCCAGCTCCCTCTTTCAACAATTGATCTGAGCGACGCAGCGGTCTCTAGACTTGGGACCAAACCCGCGAGAATGAGCACCTCGGCCGATGTGTCACCAGGGTTACACAAGGTCCGCCAGCGGACCAAGGCATCGTCGGTAGAGTCGGTCAACGGGGAGCCAAAAACGTCGGAAGCGGTCAATGACGAACCCAGGGAAGACAAGACATACGGGCGCACGCCTGGCGGAACGAGTACGTGACCCTGCTTCGATTTGACAGCCCAGCTGGGAAACAGCAGAAGGGAGTAGTTGCTGACAAGACGCCCTCTTTGCCCCTTTTCGTTGTAGGTTTCATCGTTCCCACAACCCATGATATGATTTCACAGCTCCTCGATCCCCGCGAACCAAAAAACCTCTCGGACGTTATTGTGCTAGCCATCCTCGCCTTCCACATTCTCGCCGCATATTACCTGCCATGGAGTCTCAAACGCCCCGTGTTCGCCGCCATCTTCCTATTCTGGAGAGCTTCGTACAACGTAGGAATAGGTTACCTGTTGACGGTTCAGTCCAAATACAGACTGCTGGTGACGTGGGCTAAGAGGTGGAAACTGTTCGAGAACCCTTCGACGGGTGAAAATCCACGTCCCTGGATGTACAAGATCCTCAAGGTCGAGCTAGAGACCAAGATCCCGGATGACTACAAGTTTGCGGAAGCTCCCATCGAGTACAACACATGGCTGCTGTTCCGGCGCGTAGTGGATCTCATCCTGATGTGTGACTTTGTGTCTTACTGTCTCTTTGCCATTGTGTGTGGTCATAAGCCAGAGGGAGAAGCACTAGGCGTGACGGTTGCCCGATGGGTGCTGGGCGTTTGTCTCGTGGGCTTCAACCTCTGGGTCAAATTGGATGCTCACCGGGTGGTCAAGGACTACGCGTGGTACTGGGGTGGTAAGTCAACTGAGCATCTCAATACTGATCCAATACCAACTCACCGACTTCAGATTTTTTCTACCTTATTGAGCAACAGCTCACCTTCGATGGCGTGTTTGAGATGGCACCGCATCCCATGTATTCCATTGGCTATGCCGGCTACTACGGCATCTCAATGATGGCTGCGAGCTATGATGTCTTGTTCATTTCCATTCTTGCGCACGCTGCTCAGTTTGCCTTTTTGGAATTTGTCGAGAACCCTCACATTGAGAAGACGTATAACCCTCCGCCCCCTCGAATCCGGGCCGAGCCGATGAAGTCTGATATGGGCGCTGCGACTCACGAGATCACGGACGGAAACAGGGACTCGCCAGTTCCAGTGCATAATCTCCTAGGCTTCAAGAACCTAGACCTCTTCCGGACAACCGACTACTCCCTTCTCCTCCTCGTGGGCTATCTGGCGACTGTCACGGCCATGACACCGAACACACCCGTTTACCAGACAATATTCGTAGTTCATGCGCTTCTGTGGCGTCTGTGGTTTTCCGTCGGTCTTGGTATGATCTTGACCAAACAGTCGGAGGAGAAGATGTTTACCCGACACTTTGTCAAGTATGGCGAAAGCGCGGGAGAGGCGTGGCGCCAGTGGAAGGGCATGTACCACCTCAGCAACACGCTCTGCCATGCCTCGTTTGTTGCCGCTTGCTGGAAGATGTACAACATGCCTGAGGACTGGGGCTACGGCTGGGTCCTGCTCAAGCATGTCGTTGGCATCAGCTTGATAGCGCTCCAAGCGTGGACGGCATCAAGCATCTATGAGTCGCTAGGCGAGTTCGGGTGGTTCTATGGCGACTTCTTCTTTGATAGCACCGGAAAACTAACCTACACATCCATCTACCGGTTCCTCAACAACCCCGAGCGCGTCATTGGCACAGCTGGGCTCTGGGGCGCCGCGCTCATTACCTGGAACCGAGCCATTTTTGTAATGGCTCTTGTCGGTCATATTCTCACGCTCGGCTTCATCTCATATGTTGAAAAGCCTCACATGCAAAAGATCTATGGTCGGAACCTTCGCGAGGAGGCTGGTTTGACCAAGTTCATCAAACGTTCTCTGCCGGAGCCGGTTAAGGAGTGGCAGATGAGTGTGGACAAGGTACTTGATGAGGGCAAGCATTTTGTGGATGACTTTGTCCAGACAGCCCGCGCCAGACTGGCTGCTGGATCGTCCACCATCGTCCGCGACACGTCTGCCCTGTTCAATAAGTATCCTGCCCGTCTTACCATCAGCCGGATCTCTCCTGATCTTGCCGGCTATGATCCGAAACACTATACGTTATCGATGGAAGGCACTGCGCTGATCGGTGTCAATGGGAAAGACACTGGAAACGAGAGCGCGAACGCCCGCGTTGCCAAGGCGGTCAAGACCATGGTCTTCGAATACGGCGCCCCCATCCGGGTCAAGTGGACGGCCCCAGCCAATCACAGCAAGAAGGACTGGATCGGGCTGTACATGGTCACGGACAACCGCTCACGAGACGTCACCGAGGTTCCCTCTTTGGGCCGTTGGGTGCCCACCTGTCCCGGCGAGTACGACACGACTACGGATCAGGGAATTCTCTCGTGGGACAAACCTGTCAAGCCAAAGACAGCCGGTGCTGATACCGAACTCGTCCAGGGCGAAATGGTGTTCGAGGGTGACAAGCTATGGTGGACGCAGGGCGTGTTCGAGTTCCGCTACCACCACGCCGGCGGCCATCACGTCATGTCTATTTCAGAGCCGTTCGAGGTGCGCATCGGCAAGTTTGACGATGAGGAAGAGGATGATGGCGAATATTCATCCACCGGGTCAACATCGACGGCCGCTAATGGCCAATTGAACACCCTTGTTGCCGCCGCCCTGTTGCCCATTGTCCGGAATTGCCTTGACCGTGATCCTGATATTGCGCCGAACACGATTGACGAACCATTTGGGAGCCACGTTGAAAGGGATAGCAAGTATGCGAGACGGGTCGTCTATGCGATTCGCCACATGTATGGCATCGAGTTCGCGCCCGGGGTGGTCCCTGCAGATGGAAATGTCAGGAAGCTCGCATGGAGGATATGTAATGCCAAAGAGGTTTTGGTCAGTTCACCATCCCTACAGAAGGAAACCAGGATACTAACAGGATTCACAGGCGCCGTATAGCATGTCGAGGCACTCGAGAGGACCAGCCACGCCTGTCAAGGAGAGGTTTGCTGACAAGCTGTAAAGGCTGGGTCCAGCTGGTAGGGAGATGTGGCAGGAGGCGCTTGGTAGATGAGAGATGGCAGGGATTGCATCGACTAATGTGAGACATGTGGATATACCTATACCACACTACCTTGGTGCGATTCTGAGGTATTGGTGTGCCGAGTGCGCATTGCTGGTTAGCATAGCGGGGCGCAAAGAACGTGTTTATCGGCGAGGTTGATAGAGGTGGGAAACGTTGGCGCCATATTAGAGTATAACAGATACATTGAACTATCACACCTGTATATCTCAGGTTCGTCGTGCTTGCATGGATGGAGGTGCTGTTCATGACAGACAAGTTGGTGTCATCGCCAGATGACCAAGTCATAGCGCTGGTGATGCTTGCATTCCCGCAGCGGCAAGGTTATGAGTGGACAAAAGTAAAGGAAGACCCGAGGAAACTCCGGGCATGGAATTCACAAGACAAAGGCCCAAAAAGCGAGGGATAGAAAAAAAAACCAACAAGTAAAAGAAGAGGTCGTGCCCGGGTTCGAACCGGGGTTATTGGAAGTTGATGCTTGATAAGATATCTGTTATCAAAATCCAATGTGATAACCACTACACTACACAACCTGTTTTGGTTGTCCAATGGTGGGAAGGTGGGCTGTTATTTGGGCCTATATCCTCGGCTCGGTGCACGGGCCTTTACTCATTTGGGTTTTGACCACCGCACTCAACTGAACGTAGGCATATCTGTCAAAAGGATCAAATTCCAGAAGGAATTCTTGGAGTTGGGAAGAGCTGACTTACTAAGTCTACGTAAGAGCTTAAAGTATGCTGGAATAAATCTGATGCGTTGTTCCGGTGTTTCGCTGCTCCCCAAACCAGTCACTTACCTACACCTATAAGTCCAAAGTGTTTTGGCATCACAATCAGTTCTCGTCGTACCACATCACTAAAGGGCATCCAGAAGAACTACGTAAGATTTACGCCAATTTCGACATAAGTCTAACTAACGACACCTAACCATCCACGTCTCATGTTGACCTACGATGCATAGTACCTGCACCGGCCTTTCAAGTGTCAGCAAAGTCCTCTCCATCAGGGCGAAGCAGACAGCTACTCACCTGGTGGCTCGGGTAGATCAGTGTATCGGCAATGACGACATTTTCACGCCGCGTAGCAACAAATACAACTACTTCGGCAATGTCATCCGGTGTTAAGGGGTCAACTCCACTATTCCCAGTACCAACTTAGTATCACACCCCTCCAGACAATGACAAGCCACCGAACTTACGAATAGACAGCATCCGCCTTGGCCTTGTCTCCGTAGAACCTAACAATCGAGAACTCCTATTTCCAAGTCAGTCAGTTTCTCCCAACCTCAGAAAAGCCAAATCCTCATACCGTCTCGACCTGCCCAGGGTCAATCTCCATAACGCGAATCCGCGTAGCAATGAGCTCCTTCCTCAGACTCTCGGTAAACGAGCGCACTGCCGCCTTTGTAGCACAATAGATGCTCCCACCAGCGTAGGGTTCGCGCCCAGCGATACTACCAATGTTGATGATATCTCCCGCACCGCCATTCGGGCGGGCCTTGAAGATGGGCAGGATCGCCTGTGTCATGTTGATGAGCCCTGTAACGTTGGTGGAAAACATGACGTTGATGTCTTCCTCAGAGATTTCGGGGGCTTGTGCGACTTTTCAAGAAGAGAACTCAGCATACAAACCCCTTGCTTCTCTCTCGCACAACACGCCAGCCAAGTTTCGAGACTCAGCGGTAAACAGAAAGAGCCAAACTTACCGCCCTTTACCAACCCTCTGCATATATCTATAATCAGCAACCCATCCACCACTCACGGAGATCACGAAGACTCGAAGGAAAGAAAAACCCACGCATTATTGACCAATACATCAATCCCCCCCCCCCCCCCTCGCCACCACCCCACCAACCCCCCCACCC
>Ga0247763_1000178_pt1 | contig 33537 bp, 35 predicted proteins | sample UWRJL141409B4_FD_179926 | JGI IMG/M metagenome (GOLD analysis project Ga0247763, IMG submission 179926) | Plant litter microbial communities from Arlington Agricultural Research Station in Wisconsin, United States - UWRJ-L141-409B-4 | ecosystem: Environmental > Terrestrial > Plant litter >... | reverse complement strand
TTGTGTTGTCCCCCTCCCCCCCCCCCCCCCCCCCACCACTATATCCCAATCTTGTGCTACGAGCTGATGTACACATGCCGGTGGTCGTGCTATTTTCTCCTTGAGGACTTCAGTAACGATCTCAGGCGGGAATTGCGCCATCGTCATCGTGTTCTTCTCGAATCAAGCGGTGCATGCTTTCCAACGAAGACCTTCGAAGCGAGAATAAAATATGTTCTGGACATGGTTGACAGAAGGGGATCACTATAATAAATACTCAGTTAGCTACTCGAGGGCATTGTGAGCTGCCTCCCCGAACAAAGCCAAACAAGGGCAAGGGAAATACACATATGGTAGCAATACCACTTGTTACAGCGCCACCAACGAAATCAATGATTGTTGACTGCGCTGAGCTATTAAACGAGGGCTCCATTGTCTCTCTCGCGACCTATCAGTTACCGCATGGTATTCCTCCCCTTCTTCACAATGACCATTTCCCTTCATACAGACATCAAACCAATTATCATCATCTCCGTCGTGCAGATGGGTATCCCCAGGCCTCCAAGGCGATCGTTGCGGTATGTACGTTGTGATCGCCCTTGCAAACAAACACCTATCCAGCGGGATTAAGCGGGAAAAATCAATACAAGAAGGGAAAAACGCAACGATCAATATTCTGACTAAGATGCCCGCTCTCTCTGACAGTTTAGCACACTGTCCGCTTAGAGCAGAGCCGCAGCCAGAATTCCGGCAGCAACCGCAACAACGCCATGGGCAGCGTGAGTTTGTCCGGCACCCTGTTGGGTGGCAGTAGTCGCAGGTGCTCCAGTCCCAGTCGCCGAGCCCGAACCGCTAGGTGAGGCGCCGGTGGTCGTGGAGCTGCCGCCACCAACATTCGCCTTGGCGGGATCAAGCGTGCCGCAGTTGTTCTTGATGTCCTTTGTGCACTTGTCCTGGGCAATCGGGTCACCGGCGTTCTTCGCAATGCACTCCCGGAAGGCTTGTTCGCAGAGGAGCTACGAGAGCCGTTAGTAACGCCTAGCTTCCTTCAAGTCGTTGTGGCGGGCCGCTACTCACTGTCGGCATGGTCTGAATGTAGTACTGAAGGCCTGGCGCAGTGCCATTTTGGCAAGTGCACTCAAACTTCAGCGTAGCCTGCGAGCCGCGCATCGGTTAGCCGGTTGCCCACGCGGAACTGCCGAGCAGTGTGTAGACATACCGGAGAACAGTTGTTGATCTTGGCCTGACCGCCGCAGAGGATTCCACAGCTGTTGAACTCGGCATTGCACCACTGGGCTGGTCATAACCGTTAGTTTTGGTGTACAGGGATGGTGCACACGGGACCCCGAGGCTTACTTCTGGTGGTGGCGTCGACAGAGTTGGGGTCAACGGTGAAATTTTGCTGGGCAGCGACCGCAGCGACCGCGGAGAGCACGGCGAAGATGGTGGTTTGACGCATTGCGAAACTGGCGGGACGGGGAACTGGGGGCGGGCGAGAAACAGGATGCTTTGAAAATCAATTCCGGGGACAAGTGGTAAATGCCTAGCAGATATCGAGCGTGATATACAGCAGTGAGCCGGTGCGTGTTTTGCAGAAAGTTGTGGAAGCAGACAGGTTGTCGCCAGGCAATCGGCCGGGCAATAAGAAGACGGGCGAGGTTGGGACGGAGGTTGGGAGTGACCACCACCTTTTGAGGAAAGAGGGCATTTGATTGAAGCTCCGTCCGTTATCTGGGTCACCACCTAAACCCGGCCTACCCCGGCCTCCACTGCTGGGGAATTCAGCTCAGGATAGGTCGGAAATGTGGCTGGTGCGCTGGTCGACGTGCCAATCGGCCAACTGCAACCCCATGCGCCTGCCAGGGCACTGACACTAGCTTCATCTGTGGTCTGTGACGTGGAGCCGCATGACCTGTATTCCCCGACAACACGAGTCTGTCTAACTTGCGGTAAGAGTAACCTAGACGGCCGTCTTTCGGTCCTGCGCGTTTTCCTCATCATTGCAGTCCTGATGATCTACGGACAGTTATTGGCGTGACAAGGCAAAATGAGCCGGATGATAGCCGATGCGACAAGGGGGGGTTCACGGGCCAACCGGGGAAACCCAGTCCCCTTTCGAAACACAGATCCAACCATCAGCCCCTCGTTCCTTCTCCTGCGAATCAATGAGGTTGGTGTGTGCGCTGACATCACTAGGCATGCGACCCTGCCGTGCCTGCTTGTCGCAGCTTTCCCCCTCACCCCTCATTCTCCAGCACTCCGTTTCTCGGACATGCTCTCCAAATATTCAGCAGGCTTTTGGTGTGGATGTCAATTTGTTTTTGCCGAAGTGAGATGGGGTTCTCTCAGAACTTTGCAAAAATCCCAGAGTGGTGGCTTCCCCACCATCGAAGCTCCCGTCAGGTACCCGAGCTAGTAGCCTCGGGTATCTGCCCAATGAGGTGGCTCAATTCGCGATCTTCTGCACCCATACCAAGATCAGATGCTCGAGGTGGCGCCACCTGCACACTTGTCCCCCAAAGCGCTAACACTAGGACAAGCAACCCTCGCGTCATGATTTTCAGCAGCGAAATCGCACGGAGTTTGTTGTGAGAATGGTTTATTTAAGCATTGTGTTGCGAACGTTGATCACGACACCAAAGCACTGTCACAATTTCGCAGTCAGAGCGGTGGAATATACTCAAACAATCAGCATGTCAGTACACTACGTAATCAACAATTTGCGAGTCGCGACGATCCAGTCACAAACTCAAAAGTTCCAGTTCCCAGTTTCCTCCAATAACATAGCAGAGGTCCGTCCAAGTCATTTGGCAAGTGCGAATGGCAAACGCGAACTGACATGCAGCGAAATGTAACACGAGCCTCTTGATGAAACGCACGCACCTGCCTATAAACCCGTTTCCTTCCCGGAAACATCCCATTCCCCTTCTGCAACTTCCTTCGATACGCAAACGAAAGCACGATGGCTCTAATCGGTATCGTTTGGGCAGTCGCTGCCGCATTTTCGCTTGTGGTGATATGGCTCTACCGAGTTAACATGGCCATGCAAGCCGTTCCGGAAAGCATGATCAACGCAGCTCCTCAACGCTGGACAAAGCAGCAAATCCGTGACACGTACGAACGAGTGAAGAAGAAGCCAACTGATTTTGGCAGCCGCCTCCCTCCCGCTTTAGATAGGAGATATGTTGTGTTTGGTGGGGCTGGTAAGCCGAAGCGGCGTGTAACGGCCAACGGGTGCTAACAGGTCCTCCACAGGTATGGTAGGTGGCGATATTGTACTGCAGCTCCTTCAGCGCGGACAACCGCCCGAGGCCATTCGCATCGTAGACTTCCAGACGCTCACCCGCCAAGACTTGCTGGAAAAAGCGGCAACATGCGACTATGTGAAAGCCGACATGACATCACCATCATCGGTCGAGGCCGCCTTAACAAAGCCCTGGCCATCTTCGACTGCGAAGAAGCCGTTGACGGTGTTCCATACAGCAGCCATGATCAATCCTTCGGACCGCAGTGAACGTTTGTATTGGCGGATCCGTCAAGTCAACGTGGATGGTACCATGAATGTAATTGATGCTGCAAAGAAAGCCGGCGCTGACATCTTCGTGGCAACGTCTTCTGCTTCGATCTCCTTTCTCCCGGCAGAGCTCTGGGTCTGGCCTTGGCAGAGCATTCCCAAAAATTATGTCCATATTGCTTCGGAAGCAGATTTTGACGCCCCGATTCGGCCGCATCGACTATTCTTTTCCAACTGTAGGTTTGATGGCCCAACCTATGAAACATGAGAGGAGATGGCTGACGGTTGTCAAACTAAGATTCTAGGTCCAAGGCTGAGGCTGAGAGACTCGTGTGTGGTGCGGATCAGGAGGGGTTCCGGACGGGGACGATTCGTCCTGGCAATGGGTAAGTCTCGTCAATGCTAGCACATTTGGATTACTTGCTAACATCAATCAGTATCTATGGTCAGAAGACTGATCCTATCTTGGGCACACTCCTTAACATGGGAGATAGCGGCACATGGATTCCACATTTAGTACAGTAGGTGCTCCAACTCTCAGACTCCCACCGGTTTATCTGACGTTGCCAGGAACTTCGTTGACAGTCGGAACGTTGCGCTTGCACACCTCCTCTTCGAGGATGCGCTATCCCGAAAACCGAGGCCCGGCTGCGCCGGGCGTCCATTTGTTGTCACGGATCCGGGCCCCCCATTAGCGTTCAGGGACCTGTACAACTTGGCCACTGAGCTATCGGTAACGCGTGTTGCAGTCACATCAGTCCCTCCTGTTGCACTGCTGATCTTCGCCCACGTTATTGAAAGTTATGTGTCGATAGTCACCCGGTTTCCCTTCCTCACGACATGGTTTGGCCTAAGGGAACCTAGGTTTCCAATCAATTATCTACAGCCGTCCACGCTCCGTGGTTCTATGCATATTCTTGTGGATGATTCTGCGGCCAAGAAGAGTATTGAAGAAGGGGGCCTAGGGTATGACGGTGTTTGTACCTCGCTAGAGGGTATGTGCGAAGAGCTCGTGGCGTGGAACTTGGAACACGAGGAAGCAAAAGGTCCCACCGTCAAGCAACCCGCCGCAAAAACGGCAGTCAGGGCGGCCTCAACAGCATCTGCTGCCAGGGTTTGATGCAACCATTACTCAGCATTTGGTCATGTAAGTAACGACACAGGTCTTGGGGAATCACAATCAAACACCAGCAAGCTCCTCCTCACCGTTCAGGGCATATGCCGGCCGATGTCACCAAGGACACAGATGCTTGCGTTGCACAGATCAAGCGTCGTGTTCAAACCGGGTATTTCCCTGGCCTGGTGGTCTCACGCGTACTCGGTTACTCCCGTGTCTGTCAACATTGCAGGTACCCGAGGGCCCAAGTCCTCTAGGCGAGTGTTGCTTGAGAGGGGAATAGCATGAGGCTCTGCTGCAAGACATCAAATTAGGCTTGGAATTTGGGATGTGTAGTTTGGGTGGGACGACGTTGGCTCCGTGCCAGTGTGAGGCTGGGGTGGACGCCCCCCTACGCGAATATCGGAATGGCATGCCTGGCTCAGTCGATTCACCGCAGAGTATGACGTGAGTCTTGCATCCTCAGCTATGGGCCAATTTCGGAATACCATTCAAAGCACCAGCCAAATCCTTTTCCCGCGCAGCGCATCCAGTGTGCATGCCCAAGACTGACTGAAAAATCCATCTGACCGAGAATATGGAAAATATTCTCCTTGGTATCAATATGAAAACCCTAGGTGGTATCCATCGCCCAACTCCAACACAATGCTAAGCAACTCGATAGTAGAAAAAAGACAGCGGTTTCATCGTCTTACGATGCAGGTGCCCTCTCCGAACTGGGGAGCGTCCGTCCGGCAGCATCTCTTGGAGGAGCTTTCCCTTTGCCCTTACCGCTACCGCCATGGCGCCGCTCTTCATCGCTATCCCACTCTAGGTCAGTGGTGCTGCGCCGCCCTGGTTGTTCCACCAAGCGTGGCTGCTCATCCGAGGACCGCAGCATCCTAGACCTCTCATCGGCATGATCGTCCTCGTCCAACAGGTCACCATCTGCTGTTTCGAAGTCGGGTGCCTCGATCCAATCGCGAGGCACAACGCAAGGAAGAGCGACGCCGATGCTGGCGGCGCGGTTCAGCCATCCGGGTCCGGCACGCCCCGTGAGCTTCTGGCAGAGATACGAGGTAAAGTGGTTGCAGTTCTTAGTGAGAAGGTTATAGGCGGTTCCAAGGAATTCTTCCGACGCATCACGAATAATAGTGTCAATCTCGGATTGTGTGGCAAGCGTAAAGCCGTGGAGGATCTCGCACTTGAAGGTGCCACCTGGGGGTTCGGTCTTGGGCTTCGTCCAGTATACGCCGGTCACACCGCGCCGATCGTGGCCTCCGTAGGCATATTCTTTGCCGTTTATGACAACGCCTGAGTGGAGGAGAGAGGTCCCAAGGAACCACAGCGTCGAGGAGATGCGGCCGGGCTAGACGGAAGCAACGCTATTAGCATGCTAGGGAAGAGACGCCGGCGGTAAGGAAGCTGCGGGGGAGAATATCATACGGGAAGTAAGTCGTAGACATGAATGATGACCTCAGTCTTCTGGAGGGATAAGGTTGTCCGGTGGGATCGTACTGGTCTTTGCGGCTTCCGAGATGGCATTGTAGCAGATGCGATATGCCAAGGGCGGGATGATGGGAGGAGCTAAGGTGGAAGAGGCGACAACTGAGATACAGTCCCCAGGTCGAATTAGCCGTCAATGACTCGTTGGGAAGCCTGAGGTTAAGTCGGAGTCGGTGCTGGTTGATTCGGTCTCGTGCGACGGAGACAAAGCCTACTTCGAGCTGGATCGGATAAGCGAGGCTCCCAGGTCCGCAACGGCATTAATCGTGAGGTGATGTTGTAGGGTTCGAGATGATTGGATTGTAGGAATTCCACTGCGACAAAGAGTCACAGATACCATGATAGTTAGAGAGGCAATTGGCTGCCTCGTCTTGCTCACCAGACCCTTGAGTTGGCGTGGCAGGCTTCTTGTCGCGTCGAAGGCTGAAGCGCTGTGCTCCGAGGCTATCGATTTGATGATCCAAAGGGCGCTTATCTCTGCTGGCAAAGGCGAAAACCCTAACCCTCCTCAAACGACCCCTCCTCGGGCAATTGATCTTCCAGGTAGCAGATTAATTCCCCACCAAGGAATCAAGGGCCCAATTGAAATTTTCAGCTGCAGTTTACCCCTCGCAAAGCTTTCCCAAGCTTTCCGCGATCCAACGACGCGATTTTCACAGCGGCGGACCAGAACATCAAGCGATCACTGGGACAGCCGTCTGCTCCCAGTTAGTCGAGTTGACCAGTCGTTTCGACTGGCCAGCGCCTTTTTGTCTCGGCACTAGGGACGTTTTACGGCTCGTGGCTTTCAGTCACGAGCACGCGCAAAACGACGACTCTTCGATCTCTCCTCTTCGCTTCTCCTTTACCCCTCTTTCGACCCGTCGCAGCTAGCTCTGCGTTTCCCAAGAAACACGTGCTTGACTGCACCGTCCTCTACATCTCCACTCGTCACTACAGCAAACGGAAGAAGATGCCTCCCAAGAAGCAGGTTGTCGAGGAGAAGATCCTTCTAGGTCGCCCGGGAAACAACTTGAAGAGCGGCATTGTGGGTTGCCTGGGCTGAGCTATGACTCGCCAATCCTGCTGACCATCTTGGGCGACTAGGTTGGCCTGGCAAACGTGGGCAAGTCCACACTGTTCCAAGCCATCACCAAGTGCGATCTTGGAAATCCCGCCGTATGTCTGCCTTCTTCCCAAAAGGCACACACCGCTCACTGTCGCTAATAGAACGTTTAGAACTTCCCCTATGCCACCATCGACCCAGAAGAGGCCCGCGTTATTGTCCCTGACGAGCGCTTCGACTGGTTATGCCAGAAGTACCAGCCGAAGTCAAAGGTTCCAGCCAACCTTACGGTCTATGATATCGCCGGTCTGACTCGTGGTGCTTCCACTGGCGCTGGTCTTGGCAATGCCTTTCTGTCGCATATCCGAGCCGTCGATGCCATCTTCCAGGTGGTACGGTGTTTCGATGATGCCGAAATTATCCACGTTGAGGGAGATGTCAACCCTACTCGTGACCTTGACATTATCAGTGAGGAGCTCCGACTGAAGGATATTGAGTTTGTCGAGAAGGCGCTGGAGAATCAAAAGAAAAAGACTCGCCAGGGCGGTCAGAGCCTCGAACAGAAGAAGGCTAGGGAGGAAGAGGCCATTATTGAAAAGATTTTGGCTTGGTTGAAAGACGGGAAAGATGTGCGCAAGGGGACGTGGACCCCCAAGGAGGTGAGTAACTTTCTTTTCTTCAAGGATACCCCGACCTTCATGATGATAAAAGGCCAGAAGGCCTGATTTTTTAAACCCAGCTCTTTGAATGTATCGTGCTACGGCGCGAGCGTACTGAGATAACGTTTTATTCTGAAATCCCGTCACTGCCTTACTCTTGTTTCCCTTGGTACAAGATTCCGGACCTCATACTGACTGTTTGGTTTCAGGTTGAGGTTATCAACCCGCTGTTCCTTTTGAGCGCTAAGAATGTTGTCTTCCTCATCAACCTCTCGGAGAAGGACTATATTAGGAAAAAGAACAAGCACCTCCCGAAGGTCGCTGAGTGGATCAAGGAGCACGCCCCTGGTGACCCTATCATCCCGCTCTCTGTTTCTTTTGAGGAGCGGCTAACCCGTTTCGAGAACGAGGTGGAAGTTAAGGAGGAGTGCAAGAAGGTAGGCGCTGAGTCGGCCTTACCAAAAATCATTATCCAAATGCGCAAGGCTCTCAATCTGGGAAGTTTCTTCACAGTTGGTCCCGATGAGGTACGGCAATGGACCATCCGTAACGGCACCAAAGCTCCTCAGGCAGCCGGCGTTATCCACACGGATTTCGAGAAGACTTTCATTCAGGCCATTGTGTACAATTACACCACCCTGAGGGAACTTGGCGATGAGGCAGAGGTTAGAGCGAAGGGCAAGGTCATGACCAAGGGTAAGGATTATGTTGTTGAGGATGGCGACATTCTCCTTATCAAGGCTGGCGCGGCCAAGGCTTGAGGCAGTAAATGATCAACGAATAGGCACATGTATCATCAAGACGTTGGGGGCTCCGACTCAACGGACCCTCTTTTTAGCTTCTCTAGACGAGGTTCTTATTCGTTTTGGTAGAAGCTAGCTGTCCAGAAGATATCCAGTCGATTAGGAGCTGCCCTTGATCCGTTCTTGCCTGTATGTTACCCTCCGATGGTCGGCCATTGGTCAGCAACCATGAAAGCTCACCAAAACCAATTAGATGATCGAAGTAGACCGCAGCGGGATACGCTGTTGCATGGTGTTGACAGGGCAGCAGCGTCCTCAGCTGGTATTGGACACCTGTCAGCTGCGTAGCCAAGTGAATGGTCGGTGCCTGGACTATCGTGAAAGCCGCGCAGGATACGTCGCGGATCAGTCACATTGGCGAGTTGCAAAAGCGGTGAGACGCTCCTTCGGGCCAGACTTCTTTCAACGGGTGGGATGGTTTCTGCGCAGTGGCATTGGAGCCCTCACCTGCGCAGCCGATCATTGGATTGGATTGGGGCAAAACCCTCTGGTTTCCCCGCCCCTCTCACTCAAGCCGTCCCTAGCCCAATCCGCCACAGGAGTTAAAACCGGCGTAGTATGATAGCCCTCTGCGGTGGCTGAAGCGGTGAGGTCTCGGGACATTTACCCTGTTTTTCGACTTGCGGTGCCCACCGTCAGACCTTGTCCAGCTGAGATCGACCGAGTGTCGTGTAACAGTACCTCGAGTACGAAGTAGTGCAACTTGGAGGATATGTGGGATTCCCGTCCACAACCGTCTCGGAAGCCGAGGCAACGTGACAAGTCCACTGGTTGTCAACGTTGGTTAACGCTGTCGATCTTTGTCAACCGTCCTGCGCCATTGGCGGCATGACACTAGGGACGGCAAGAAACATCGAGAAATATTCTAGTGTACTCAGCCCAACTCGACGGGCTTGGCGCCCGCACACGCACGGGAGAAACAAAAGTTGAAGCGATGTACCCCCCCGCCCCCCTTGGACTCGCCACGGCACGTCTCGTGTCGGATATGCCGCGGGAAGCGGGTATACCCGCTGTGGATGGGAGGGGACATGAGCTTTGCGGGGAGATACGAACATGGTATCTCTACAGGCCATACTCGGTCGATATAACTGATTGCTGATTTTGAAGCTCGAAACCTTCGGAAGCCGCGAGCCGCGCGTGGTTTGTTGCTTTGGTCATGACTCAAATCAGCAGACAGGGCACTTGCCAGTCTACAAGCACCACGTAGGAGCTGTCGGTCCTCTGTCAGACGGAGTCTCAAAGTTCACGTCAGACGCCCACCCCTTGTGGTATTCCAAGGACGGTGTGCAGGAGCAATGTCCAGTCGAAGGAGACCTGATAACCCAAGAGTGACGAAATTTGACATGGATGGGGCTGCTGTGGGTTGTGCAGCGAAACAACGTGGCTATCGGTAACTCAGATGACTTGTTGCCAACCCTCAAAGTGCAGGATCTTGCAGACAGCGAGCCGGCTGATTCCGGTGCCCCAGAACTAGAAAAACCAGGCCGAGCTGAAACCTCCGGGGGTTATCCCGTCTTCCGGTGGGCTGGCTTAATGCCTTTCATAAGTGGAAAGTGGTCTCGTACTGGGTGACTAAAGGGGAGGCTTCGAAGCTGTCGCGGGAGCGAGCGTATCGTTGAGGCTCACAGGCATCACCGGGTACGGGTCCTGCTCCACTTGGGTAAACTCCGGAACTTTCGAGACGCGTTGGCCCTGAAGGCCGTAGACGACGTCCACTCATGGTACATCTGGCCACGCCGGTTACAATGGAATCGTCCGAGTGGCGAGCGTGATGGAGGGCCGGAAAGCTGAAGGGAGCTGTGATAAACCCAGACTGCTGCAGGTTTCTTCAGAAGCGGGCAAGCGGAAGGAATTTGTGAGCCCTGATTTGCAAGATCGCAGGAAACTGTGCCGTATTGCAGGGAACCAGCGATGTGAGATGTGATAGCTTCGATTTATTTTTTCTGGCCTCGCTGCCGCGCCGCTCCCGATCGATAGTCCAACCCGGTGAGGGCTGACGAGTATAAAGATTCAAGATCCGTCTCTACCCAGGGTTTGACTGTGTGCCTACAATACTCGCCGCCGCTCTTTTCTCTGTTCCGAAGTCCTTTGCTCGCAGCACAACAAGTGTTTCTCATCATATCTGGGCTGCTAAGCTGGATGTCCGTCCCCATTACCTACCAACTGTTAGCTCGTTAAGGTCTGATCATCTGTAACAGAAGTGTGAAGTCAGGCCCCCGTATCCCGAGTTTGTGCAACCACAAACATGGCCGATAAGTATTGTGACCACTGGCTCACGCACGGGTGTAAGTCAACGTCAGTCATGTGTCCGCGCAACAGTCTTCTGACCTAAGACTCTTAGGCACAACCGTCACCAAGTCCAACATGGCTCTCTGCGCGAGGTGTGCAGCAGGAAAATGCCACGATGTAGATTAGCAGGACGATGATTACTGCTCCGTGAAGGGTCGGTGGCTGGGTTTGGGAACCGAGGGGAGCACTGATGAAGATAGGTAGTGCCCGGGCAAGGATTTTGGGGTCATAGACGGCGTTATCAGGTGTGCGCTAATGGTTAGCAAACACAAGAGGGCACAAAAGGACTTATACTAGTTGCGTTTCATTTACCTTGTCACCGTCGACAAGACATGCTTTCGATGTAATTGAACTGGACGAATGATAAAACAGAAGGAAGCCGTGCATTGAGACTAACATAATACCACAGGACTGAGTCCAAGCCTTTTAGAGCAATGATGAAGGTAACTTTGGTTTGGGTCCTCAGCAGGGGAGAAAAAGGAGGGTAGCACCCGTGGACCAGGCAGTTCTTGAAGGAAGGGGCTGAGCCAAGACCCGATCAATCCTGCAAAAATCTCAGAAGCCTCCAGTAGCCTTGGCTAAAGTCTATTGTTGGAAAGGCTGGCGCCGAAGGCAGTTATCGGTTCGACTGTTTTCATTGTAAATCACTGCGAAAAAAAAAAATCCAAAAAATCGGACCGATACCCACTACCAGGCAAAGACTCCAAGTCATCAACGGGCAACACGTGCGTTGGTGTACGAAACAATACAAACTTTAGCCGTTCGCAACCTTACAGTTTCCTCATCAGGGGAAACGCCCAGACGTAGATCCGGGAATGGAACGCACATCAAAACAATCATCTGGAGGACCATGGGTTTATCATTATCATTTCCGTGCCTGAGTATGTCCAGCCCTCGTATGCAACACGAAACTCCCAGGTAGCCCCTGAATACATTCAAAGGCCGGACCCACGAAGCCTTGATTCTGTTTTCTCTTTAACATGCAAACATGCCAGCCAGCAGCCCAACTGAAAAGGGCAAGGCTGCCCTGTGAGGTATCAGAATATCCATCACCTCCAAAAGCCCCAAACATCTCGCCCCCTTGGAATTAAGAAATATGGTCCAACATGAATCAGAGAGAACCAAAATGGCGGTTCAGGTACGGTCGTTAAAATAGGTACGTTGAGGATGTGCCGATGGATTTAGGTACGCCGCGGGTGGCTTTCACCAGCAGTGGGTCGGGTAGGTAATGTGCAGGGTATAGGTGGCAGCGTGCTTAGGCCACGAGTGCGATACCGGCGCCCAGAATGCCGAGCAGAAGGCCAGACTGAACGAACAGGCCGCCGGCACCGGCTGTGGGGATTGGGGCCGTGGTCTTGGCGGGGATCGTGGCAATCGGCTTCGTCTCGGTGACCTTGCCGCCAGTGGGGTAGGCCCAGTCGGTCGAGTTCTTGCTGTACGTGGGGTGGGCAGAGACAGTCGAGTTCTTAGTCCAATACCCGGGGCAGGCTGTGTTGCTGGGCTCGCACTCGGTGATGGTGAGAGTCCGGGTCTGGGTCGAGGTTGAGGTGACGGTGGTGTCCTTCTCCTCACTAGCCATAGCGACCGACAGGCCAGCAGCGAGAATGACGAAGAGGCTCTTGAACTGCATTTTGAATCTGATGTGCGGCGCGAACGGCGATACAGACGGGTGTTGCAAGAAGTGGGTTTGGTAGTTGCGGCGAGAAAAATCGAAGTGTGACGAGTACAATAACGAGACCGGCGTTTGTCTTGAATAGTAGGATAGGACAAAGACACAGGAGATGCTCGAAATTGCTATCTTCATAGAAAAATGTTCAAATGAGTGTGGGTGAGGCTGAAGCCGAAGCAACAAGCACAACAAAAACGAGAGTGGGTACGAAGGCGCTGGGATGGCGATGGGAGCAAAAGAGGGGAAAGGAAGCGGGAGTGGGCGAGCGGGAGAGATGCGCTCCTTTTTCTACCGGGAGCAGAGGATTTCAGTTGGCGCGCCCAGGAAATGCGAGCTTCCAAAGCTGGTCGAGGGCACCCCTGCGAATGGACGAAGAACCGCGTGCCTTGCATCAGCCCCTGCGGAAATGGGGATCAGCGATTGGCTGTGCCACTCAGTCACCTGCAAGGAACAGGCCCAGTGTAAGGATGCCAAAAACAGTTGGCCAGTCGTTTCAAGACATGTGGGTCACAGATCCTTGATTCTTTTTAGCTCTGTGCCCCATGTTGTCCGGCTCGATGCAGCAGCAAACGTCCCTGGAGATCATCTAGTGAAGGGTGGAGTTCTCGACTTACAGTCTTTTAAGTTTTTTTGTTGAAAAGCGGAAGGGATAGCTTTCACGAATAGACACTGCGTACGATGGACCTTGTGTTTTGATCTTCTGTGTAAGGTATCATAAACCGTGCGACGTTTCTCGTACCGCCTCGAAATGACGGATCTCAAGGGAGATGCCAAGAAGAGCTGCCCAGAAAAGCCACATCGGTCCCAAGCAGCCACTTGTCTCAGTCATTCCCGAAATGCTCCTGCGGGGGATGAAGGCATGCGCGACAGACGCGGCCGGAAGTTAGCGCATTTGGGACCCGCATTGGGGTTGCGTCCAAGTCAGAAACGATAACGTGGGATAAAATTTGGCAAACCTGATCGTTTCTCGAAGGAGTGCATCTGCGTTTTTCGTGAAACAGCAGTTCATTTTAGCTCGCTGTCACAAGTCATATTGCCTTGCCGGTGGGAAAAAAAAAAAAAAAAGGTTATTTTGGCGTGTGGAGCCTGCGCCAGTAAGAACCCTGGCGGGCCCATCCTTCATCTCACTGTTAATAAACGGTTGATCCACAACTTCTCCGGGGTGGCTTTTCGAGCATCGGCATCGGCCCCGTAAACTCCACTGAGTCGCAAACCCAGTGATTCCCTCTAGTGTAATCTTATTGAAATGCAGGAGGACCGGAACCCCCTAGTCCAATTACCGGTCGCGACAACATATTCTTAGTGGCTGCCAGCCACGTGGTGTCGGATATGACTGTTACAGTTTTCCGTGCAAACTTGGTGTAGATCAGTAACAGTCAAATCCAACACCACGTGCCAGCCCAAGATACCTGTCTGTACACCATTCTACGGTTTTTTTTTTTTTTTTTTTTTTTCATAGAAAAGAACTTTCCACTTCCCTGACGGGTACATACCAGGTCCCCAGGTAATGAACTTTATGCGCTTCGATTCCAGGTGAAATATTCCCTGTATTTACCTTCTTGATCCTTGAAGAACATCACACCAGAGAGGTATCAACCGGGGCCCTTGTCAGGTAGACTTTTATTAAAAAAACCTAGAATGGTGTACCTATGAAACTAGCCATTTTTCTGAAATCTACTCCCCTGGCTCCAACTGTACGAGCCTCTCAAACTAGACGACGACTTTGGAGAGTACAATCCACTGGAAGATTGTTGACGTCGGACTTGATAGGCTTTCAGCAGGGTTTGTGCAACATTTAAATAGTTGGGGCGCTGTTGCGAGCTGCTAAGCAATTTATATAGGCTGTTGTTCTGAACGCCTTGGCTAGAGCGATTTCTGAGGTCTGTTAATAACGGCTGTCACCGGGCTGTTCAATAAGCACTAGATACTCGAACGGTCTTTCGGGGATTAGACTGCGCACTACATCAAGTTACCTATTCTATATCTTCACTGCCCCGATGAGGATTCCCCCTTCAACTCCAACTGTCTCGTTTGTTCTAAAAAAAAAAAAAAATTTGCCATGCCCATAAATACACAGAGCAACGGGGCCTCCGTTGACTTGAAATCCGCCAACGTCTCGCTAGGTAGGCTAGCATTCTTTCCTTCTGGGCTGAACTGCGTGCCTTGGAGCTGGTTCCTAGCTCCTGCCGAATACCTAATCACATGCCGATCAACCAAATAATCCTCGTGTGTCATTGGCTTCGTATTCCTCAGTTACCAAGAGACCTGCATCCTTTCCCACGCCTTCGTGTACAGGCTCCGCCCTGCGTACCTGATAATTAGGTCGAGGGATCCATGTAGACAATGAATGAAGAAACACCCGCTAGAGGTTATTCGATAAGCTAAGACAGCTCCAATAACAGACCACCATCGATTTGTCCTCCAAGCTTAGGATCTGAATGCTGTATCTGGATTAGGTTCAGATCTGCCCCACCTGGTGCAGCTGATCTGATCGGCTCTCCCCCAACAAACCCCTCGTTTCACCTGTTCTGCCGGACGCTCATTAGTCTCCTTTTGTAACATAGAATCTTCCGGTTTCGCCTCTTTCTTGATCAAGCCTTTCAATTCTCCAAGACGCCAATATCTAGTCATTCGCGTTTTCTTTTAGGGAAGCTTTTCTCTGTCTTGACCACAGCCGACCTACCACTCACTGCTTTCGACGCCCCTCAGCTACCCCGCACCATCACCTGTTCCTCTCCTCAGGACCGAGGGGTCTGTTTCGCAGCCTAATCACCTTTTTGGGCTGGCGCTCAAATTCTACTGGAGACAGAGCAAAGAGAATGGCAACAACAGACGACTCGTCCTCGGCCGCTGGCGGCGGCAGCAAGTCGTACTCGACTGACCCAGCGTTGTACATCTATACGTCGCTCACTGCGGGGTCGTCGCACATTGTCACGGCCACATCGCGACTTGAGACCATCCTGCGCGCCAACCGTGTGCCTTTCAAAGCCATTGATATTGCAACTGATGAGAAGGCGCGAATGCTCTGGGGCCGTCGTGCTGGCAAGGACGAGAGTGGTCGCGTGCGCAAACTCCCGGGGCTCGTGCAAATGGGCATGGTGCTGGGTGTAGGTACTACCGTCTCATTGTCCTCTTATTCTCCATGGAGAAAAACCCGTTAACAGCACATACTTTCTAACAGGATCTTGTCGAGATTGAAGAGTGGAACGAGTACGGCGAGCTCAAACAGCATGTCACTATTTACTACGACGAGTTTACACAGCCCTCCATCAGCCAGGCTCCTAAAGCCGCCCCAGCGCCAGCGAAACCCGCTGTGTCCGCAGCAGCGACATCCGCAGCAGCAGCCGGAGCCGCTGCTGCTGCCGTGGCTGCCTCCTCCGCACCGAAACCCCCACCCCTTCCCGTGTCGTCTTCCTCAACAGCTCCCAAGCCCGGCACCACCGTGACGCTCCCTACCCGTAGCGTAGCCGAGGAGGCGGCCCTGAAGGCAAAACAGATGCACCTGCAAAGCCTCCGGGAGAAGGTGCATGGGAAAGCTGCCACCGGAAAGGAAGAGCCAAAAACTGAGACCAAAACAACTACCCTCGCTACACTAGCCGCGAAAGAGGAGTCCTCGGATGAGGAGGAGGAGGAGGAGGAGGAGGAGGAGGATGAGGATAATGGTGATGATGATGATGATGATGATGATGATGATGATGAACCATCCCCCAAAGAGGAATCGAACGTAAAAGCAAACCCCTTAGCCGGGTTGCAATCCCCTCGCTCGACGGGCTGGAAAGCAGGTAGTGGACCAGGCTTCTCGACCATCCAGAGCCCTACGTCGACGAGCTGGAAACCCACGGACGTGGACGCGCCCATTACGTCATTCCTGGGGTCCCCGGTGGAGAACGTAACAGCGGAGGAGATTGCGGCGGTGGAGAGAGCCGAGACGATCAAGGAGGAACCGGAACAAGAGGAGGAGAGTGAGAAGGAAATGGAGAAGGGCGATGAGAAGGGAAAGAAGTGAAGGGGGTGAGAAGACCAGTTTGGGCTGTTGGCTATCTGATCTGGCTGGGTGGCTCATTGGTGCCTCCACTGCGTATTCCGCATCAATTGGATCCTAGGAGGAGTGTTCCCCAATATGCTTTTCTATTATGAATTGACAAGAAATGATAAAATATTCCCCAAATCACACACGGCACAGCATATCCCACTGTACCGGGCTGTCATGCGTGTCACATTCCTTGCCCTGTAACTGCCTTACGCGAACCTACCATGATAACACATACCATCTGCGCACCACTAATCACCACTAATATACTGAGCACAACTCCGCATAGAACATACCGTCACATAACTACATTTTGTATCCTACACCCCCTATTCATCATACAAGGCCTCATCGTCACTCCCTCCCCCCTCATAAAAAGGCGCCACCCCCTTACCCTTATCCCTGTGTGTCCACCCTCCATTCGCCTGCTCATCGCCGAGCGGACCCTCCTCGTCGTACTCATCATCGCTCCGCAGAGCCACAGCTTTCCCCCTCCCCTTGCTGACCGCCTTGCCCTTCCCCTTGCCGCTGCCCCTGGACGCCCCTGAGACAGTACGCTTTCCAGATCCGAGACCCAGCGCACGCGCGTTTAGGGGTTGGGACTTCACACCGTTGATGCCGGACGTTCCGTCGGCATTGAGGTTGCCATTGTCAATCCCATTCTCCCTGCCGCCTTCAAACGTAGCGCGGACGCGCTCGTAGTGGACGAGCTCGCCGGCACTGACGCTGGGGATGAGGTCTCTGTGAGCGTCAATAAAGTCTTGCTCCGTGACCATGACGGCAACGTCATCGGGTGTGACGTGATGATCGAAAAAGTATGCTGTTGAGATAGGTTCCTGGTGTGGGGGACGGTTGGTGTTCAGGACCTTGATCTTGGTGTCAACTACGTCAGCTTGGCGAGTGACCGCCTTGAGCATAGCGTCGCTGCAGAGGGCGTAGAAATCGGCGCCGGTGTAGGTGAAGGGGAGCTGCTCGGCCACGGCGCGCAACGAAACGGACGGATGGAGGGTGAATCTGAACAGAGTCAGTTAATGAATCACGGCGAGGGGAAGGAAATACTCACTTCCTGGTCAAAGCCTCCATGATCTTGAGTTGTTTGTCGTGCGTGTCCGAAACACCCAGATAGAGCATCTTGTCAAATCGTCCAGGCCGCAATAAGGCCTGGTCGAGGAGGTCGGGTCGGTTGGTGGCGCCGATGACGAAAACACCACCAGCCGTATCTTCACCGCCAGACATTCCGTCCAGCTCCGCCAGCAACTGCGAGACGATACGGTCCATGACGCCACCGCTGTCACCCTGGTTTCCCCTCTTGGGCGCTACCGAGTCCAGTTCATCGAAGAAGACAACGCAGGGCCTGGCATCGCGGGCCCGCTGGAAAACACGCCGGACGTTGGCCTCGGATTCGCCAATGTACATGTTGAGCAGTTCGGGTCCTTTGACACTAAAAAAGTTGAGGCTGTATTCCGTCGCAATGGCTTTGGCCAGGAGCGTCTTTCCAGTGCCCGGCGGGCCGTAGAACAGAATGCCCGACCGCTTCTTCATGCCTTTGGCAAACAGTTCGGGCCTTTCGAGCGGCAGCTGGATGGTCTCCGTGATTGCGTCCTTAACGTTGTTGAGCCCGCCGACATCATCCCAGGTAACGTTGGGGATCTTGGGTGCACCAATGGCATCGGCAAAATTCTTGCGCGCAGCCTCGACAGCCACCTCAAAGTCTTGCTTGGTGAGCCCCGACGCCGCTGGGCCGCCTGCCACTTGGATATCTCGAACAGTCACAACACGCTCGCCCTTTGTAGCTTTTGCTGAGAGCTGCTCGAGGCGAGCACGCTGTGCGACCAGGGCCCGCTCGACAACGTCAACCAAGTCTCCGGCGACCAAGGCCGCAGTCTTGAGGGCGATGCCTCCAAGCTCAACCTCTGGGTCAAGTGATATCCCTCGGTCGTCAATGATAGACCTCAAGATGCCCTCTCGCTCCCCCTCATCTGGCGCATTCATCTCGAGCTCGTGTGTGAAGAGGGCGCGAATTCCGTCAGGAACCTTCTCTACTTCAGTCGTCGTAGCGATCAGGACTCGTGCATCAGCCAGAATCTCCTTGATGGATGACACCATGCGGTCAGCCGTCATGGCCTCAACGTGTCGAACAAGTAAGGCACAACAGTCGGGCCCGCAGCTCATGGCGCGCTCAGCCCGCGATGTGAGGAAGCCGGCAGTTTTCACATCGCTTCCTCCTGCGCCGGCATCATTTACGATGTCGTAAGCGTCAATGGTGAATGTGTGCAAGCCGATGTCGGCACATGCTTGCTCAGCCGTAGCAGACTTGCCAATGTTCCGCTGCGTCGACACAAGCAGAATAGCAACGGGCGGCATCTTCAAATGGAGTGCGGGCTTGCTCGTTGCAGCTGCTATGAGCTCTCTGAGTCGCCTTCTTAGAGGTGAAATATACTGTCGCTCTGACTCCAGCATTAGCGACGGATGAGAGCCTGACGGCTGCTTGGGTAGCTGCTTGATCCCCAGATAATATCGCCAAGAACTCGATGTCATGCCGGGGACACGGCTAGTCACCGACCCCGTTTGCTCAAGATGGGCGAGGGAAATATCAACACAGGAAACACCGCCCCAAATGTCTTCTTCCTCCTCGTTATCTTCCAGTGCTTCTGTCTTGACAGCCTGGACGTGTCCAACCTTGAACCAAGCGACCTCATCATATCTGAGAGGATGGCGTGGGCGACCAGAGGCAATCATGCCCAGGATATCCTCGACGGCAGATTCGTCACCAGAGGCAGAGGCAGCCTCCTGAAGGGCACGGCCGAGCTGCGTGTCTATCGGGACCGCGATCAAATCGCCATTTTTGATCACTCGGAGTCTCTTCTCAAAATAGTATTTAAGACCAGCCATTACGGCGGTTTGCACGTCTCTTTCAACGGCCACTGGTGTTCTGACATGGTGAAGGATCACCTCGCGCGCAAATGGAGGCTGCATCAGCATACTTTTAGTTTGCGGGCCTCTGGTCTGGCGAGACGCTCGCTTGATGGGCGACAAACGCAGGTATTGTGGGCAATCCAGGTTGGCTAGCAGGATCGGGGACACGAATACCGATGAGCTCGACGGCTTCTGAATCTGGGACTCAAAAAAGGACAGCTTCCGCCCATCATGTCTGGAGCTTGGTATCCTCGTCATGGGACGGCTGGAATAACCTTCTGGCAATCCAAACACTTTCGCCGTTCTCCAGCTTGGCTCTTCCTCGTGGTCCACAAAGCTTCCCAACCCGAAAGCGCCAAAGCCATTAGTCGCTGGTCCCTGAGATGTCTCGATACGGACCCAGTCACCAGAGAAGCAACCGATCCTGGGAAGATCCCTCATATCCACATAAACACGAGCTTCTTCGTCATCTTCTGGAGCCGGTTTGGGATGGAGGAGATCGGCAGGTATTGGTTGCGCCAAGCCTTGGGCTTTGAAAAGACGCCCCCTCGGCCGATCGGGTCTCGATGTGGTAGCAGTGAAACTGGAAAAGACGGATCCAGCATCGCTGAATCCAGTTCTCCCCCGGCCCACGGTCAAGGGGGTACCGGCAGTCAGAGTTCCCATTCCACTCGAGATAGTAGGCGGAAGAGTTGGTGCTTGCAGTGAGATCATATCGTCCATAGAGTCATCTGACAAGTCATCTTCGTCAGCCTCGTGGTCTTCGAACTCGGTCTCTGTCGTGAGACCGTCCGTCTCATCGGCGGGGGCATCGGTCCGGTATCGCTCCTCGGTAGCCGAATAAAACTGATCGTTGGCCGTGTCCTCGTCTTCCTCCGTAACACCGTTGAGGTTCCGACTCGTCTGTATCGGCGCTGAGCTACGGTCATGCTTAGAATGAGCCCTGCCGCGCGACACGACTATCTTGGTGGTAGGCGCCAAGACACCCTGGGCAACGGGTTCGCATAAGGTGATCTTGCCCGGGTTTGGAGGTACGTGGGTGACAGGGTGCGGCGGCAGAGGTAAGGGAAACAGGTCACCTGTATGGACCACCTTTAGCGTCCCCAGGGCAGTTCGCAAAGCAGCCGTCAAGTTGTCTTCAGGAGATGCTGACTGTTCCTTGAACCTAGTCCCCGTTGGGTGCTCCCGGAAAAAGGTGCCCTCCCCGTTCTCTAATCTCTTCGCTAGTTCTGCCTCGAGACTCACAAAGACTGTTTCCAGCTCAATGGCGGACACGTCGAGAACCAAAATCTCGATGCCGCTTCGATTGTGCGTGGAGAGGCGTGAAGGCCCAACCTGCTTGAGGTTGGATGCGAAGGACTGGAGGGCTAACGATGAAGAAGAAAACTGCACGGTGGAATGAGCGAGGGTCGGGGACTTGGTGACGGGGACAACAGCCCATGTTGCAGATTCGGGAGTGCGACTCGGGGTCCAGGGGGCAATGGCGACATGGGCAACATCGGGAACAGTTGGCGCATGGCTATCTTGGAATTCATCTGCCACGCGGGAAACTTAGCAAGGGGCAGAAACACCAACTAGTAGCAGTAGGATAGAACCAACTGTGCTGCAGATGGGGAAAGAGATCCGCGAACAAGTCTGCGGAAAGGATTCCGACCTCTGACTTGACGTGGTCGTCCAAAACTAGTCTCGCCGTCAGTGCTGGCTTGTCTTGTCTGCGCCGTCGCACTCTTTTCCTCCGCCCTCCTAGGCAAGTAGGGGCTGAGGTCGTAGAAGCCGCCATATTTAATGGGGCTCGTAGCTGATGGTGGGCGAGATGTGCGACGATCGAGCTGTGGTTGCTTTGGGCTGAGTTGCGGGCCCATGCCCCTCTCTCGAAACTCCAGATGCGCGCGACAGTTACCTACGCGTCGTGACGACAGCGTCGAGGTAAATTTGAGAGCAAGGGGTTCGCAATGGCTCTAGGGCCAGCCGTAGAGGAAGTAAAACGCGTGGATTTGTCGTATGGAGCTTGACGCCACCACATCGTTGTCGTTGTCGTTGTCGCTCGAGAATCGCTTCAGTTCGTGCATCGATACGTTTTGGCCTCGGCATCTCTGGAGCATGAAACCATGTCAGGGTTAGGGTTATAGGTCACGACCACATGCATTCTCACCATAGCAATAGCAACGGCCCTTGGCTCTATGCTTTTTTACTTCAGATGTTTTTGCTGCGTAGTTATTGATTTCTATCTGCCATCGTTGTGCATCGGTTCCGCGTTGTCTCTTTACTACCCGAAATGTTTTACCAACTCCTTATCACATGCTAATCGCACCCCGTTAACCGCCAACCCCTGCACCCCAGTGCCACCTCCTCCATCTGCATTGTGACGCAAAAGCCCGAACACCTGGGCCAATCCACAACGATCTGTCCAGCTAGAGGGGAGATGTCGGGCGATACTGCAATACCACAGGTTCAGCAGTGCGAATTGGACTTCCCAAGTGGAATTCTCGATCAGTATTGACTCAAAACCAGCCCCTCGGGACCGTTCCATCGTCAATTCCGCCGCTTATTGAGCCGTCCCCCAATTGCGTCATTGTTTCTCCCCCTCCATGGTTAATTCCTTTCTTTCCCATGACGTTAGGAGCAATGCAGCATGCCAGGGGGTTGTTTCCTCAAAATAATTTCGGCCCCTTGTTTTTTCATGCCTATCCGTCCTTGCTCTTCCTCAAGTTATCTCCCCTCTCCCATACTTCTTTCTGTAGCCTGATCATCAATCGCCATAAGCGTCGAAGATGGAATCGCAAAGAAATGATTCCAAACATATGGCATCACCCTCGCAGATACGACAACTCGATGAATTGGTTGGGAAAACAGCTGTCGAGTTAGCTCACCAAGCCGAGAAGTTGTCGCATCATGCCCCAAGCAGCAGTCAGGACGTCGGCAACGTTGCCGTCGAAGCCGAATTCGTAACGCCACATGACGCTTTTGTAGTTACTTCGGAGGGGAATCGATTGCCTACTGTTCCCGCTGTCGAGGCACATAAACTCAATGTCTTGAAGGAAGAACTGGAGGCTGTTGGATCAGCTGCAATACGGATCAGGACCAGTGGCGAGAGCGGCGATGTCATCAAGGCGCCGCCTCGATTAGCTCGCAGCGAGGCGGCTTCTCCCCAAAGTAACGGTAGCGGGAGTTTGCAAAGGTCGATGCCTCCTTCGCATACAAACCCGTTATTTCCGCCGTTGCCGCTCTACGGGCCGCCGTCCCTCCTGCGAGACATACACTGTTATGTTTTCCGGGTTTCATCCTTTTTCTTGAGCCTCGCATTTCTCGCCGTAATCGTTCTAGGCTCGCTTTTCACCAGCATCCCTCCATCCCTCTGCCAATTGTGGCTAAGGCTCACTCTCCGCGATCCAGACGCCACACGCCCCTTCTACGCAGAAGAAAAACGGAGGGCGGCGCTGAGGAGAGATCAAGAACACAAATGGAAACAGCGTCACTCAGCTCTCCGGGATACAGAGGGGAGTGGAAAAAACGGCGACGACTGCGTACCCGCCGCAGGGGGACCCGACCCTATTATTTGCGAGGTGGGCTATTATGCGCGACGTGTAGGCCTCGATGTGGAGGAATTCGAAGTGCAAACGGAGGATGGCTTTTTGATAGACCTTTGGCACGTGTACGATCCGAGGGAATACAGTCCACTCCCAGTAGAGGAACGATCCCATCGCGGACCCGAAGCTTTTGAGTCAACTAGCAAGCGGGCTAGAAGAAGTGGCAGCAAGCCAAAGTATCCCGTGCTGTTAATGCATGGTTTGCTCCAGAGCTCGGGCGCATACTGTGTCAACGATGAGGATTCTCTGGCGTTCTTCCTCTGCAAATCTGGTTTTGATGTCTGGTTGGGCAACAACCGGTGCGGGTTCAACCCCAAGCACGTCCTCCTAGAGTATTCAGACCCACGTATGTGGTGCTGGAACATTCGCCAGATGGGTGTCTTCGACCTACCTGCGCTGACGTCTCGCGTGCTCTACGAGACAGGCTTCGACAAGATTGGACTTATATGCCACTCCCAGGGGACCACCGAGACGTTTGTCGCCCTTGCGAAAGAGCAGCGGCCAGACCTTGGGGAGAAACTGACCGTGTTCTGCGCTCTTGCCCCAGCAGCGTATGCGGGCCCCCTAGTTGGGAAGATGTACTTCAAGTTTATGCGCGTCATCACTCCAGCCATGTTCCGGCTCATGTTCGGCATCCACGCCTTCATCCCCTTCATGATGACCATGCACCGTTTGCTCAACGCCCGTCTGTACGGATGGCTTGGTTACAAGGTGTTCTCCTTCCTCTTCAACTGGACGGATAATCGGTGGGATCGCGGGCTGCGAGATCGTATGTTCCAGTTTGCGCCTGTCTACGTCAGCACCGAGTCTATGCGTTGGTGGCTGGGCCGCGAGTGTTTTGCGAAGCACAAGTGCATTCTCTCGACCAAAGAGGAGTGGCGAGCAGAGGAGCTGGAAGATCACGAGCAGGATCAGCGAGAGTCAGTTCTATCAAACGCAGATCAAGACATGCGTGGCGACGCCGATCTGAAACGGGTGGAGAAAAAGCCCGAGACGCACAAGCATCGATCGCGGGGGTCGACGGCGTGGTACAATCACCAAGTGCCCCCGTTTGCACTCTGGATATGTGGCAACGACTGCCTCGTCGACGGGGACAAGCTCCTGCGCCGCTTCGAGAGGGGGAGAGAGCCACATGTAAAATTGGTGCATAGCAAGGTCATTGATGAATATGAGCATCTGGATGTCATATGGGCCATGGACGCTGTCGACACGGTGTTCAAGGAGGTGCGTGAGGTATTGTGGAAGACGTGTAATGTCCGAAACGAATGCCGGGTTCCAAAAGGCTGCGAGGACGTGCCTGAGTGGGTTCCCTCAGCACAACGGGATCCCAACGAGGACGAGGAAGAGGATAGCGAGTCGACCTGATTCACGCCGGCGACTGACATGATGGAAACCGGTTTGGCTTCTTGTGCAATGCCAGAGACAAACACCATGAAAAAAAACGGCAGCATGTACTGATGTGTGTCAGTTAATTTTCAGTTGTTGCATGTCATGAATCCATCGTCATATGAATTAGTAAAATCATACAATACAACATCGGCGGTTGAATGAGGATATGCACAATGTAAACACTGAAAGACCGTTTTCGCGGTACTTTCGTACGTCGTGCTTTATGGCCTGGCAGGGGTCGGACCTCAGATACCTAGCTCAAGAGCAAACCTGCCGGGTGTTTTCCGTATGATCAAAGATTTTATGAGGGAATTTGACGACTAGGTTGGAAAGTTTGAGACCCTAACGAGAACATTTAAGGCTTCAAATATCTTTGCTAAACCCCGACCCTCGCAAATTTGTTCCCAGTCATACAGATATTACACCAACCACTTATAAATACCAACCAAGTCCCACGCCAACAATCTCTCAGAGGTTGAATTGTATACGTACACTGCAGCTTCCATGCCATTGCCAACAACGTCCAGCGAATCTGCACAACCCCTGGGCTTCGGCTCCGACGGCCGGAAATCCAAGCAATTCCGAACCAATCCCGCCGCGCTGGGAGTGCGCTGACACCACCCCAAAATCCACCAAAAGCTTTGCCACATAGTTCCCTTTGGATTTCCGGAAGGCTAAGGTCGGATGGCGCGCTGCCCTAGAGAGAAAAAAATGTTAGGCTCAAAAATAATCCGCTCCAACAGCCCTATTACAACGTGTGACAGTATCTGGAGACTAGGGAGTAGACAGTGGGAAGACAGTTCCTGAGTCATTCGCAACGAGGGAGGCTTCAGCCAAGACTTTCTCTGAGAAGCAATCCCGGCATTCCGGGACGAGGTGTCAATCAAATTCTCTTTGCTGCGTGACTGCTGTCAAACATTTGCCGCATGCATCAGCCATCTCCGCCGTCTGTCTGTCGGACGATGCCGCGTCCGAGAGCTACGCACCTCGCCGCGCTCCCACGTGCAAGGTGCCGATAAGCCTTTTTCTTTTAAAGAAAACTCGCCATCGCAGGGGATGACTTGGCACCCTCACTAGCAAACACTCTTGGCCAGAGCCTTACGTGTGAAAGCCGAATCCCACGGCTCCGAACCATTCCCATCCCAGCCAGCAGAATGGCCCTCGCCACTCGTGGTCCCCTGAAAAAAAAGGTGGAAGGGGACGGGGACTTGCTCCCACCTTGCCTATCCCAGTCTGCGAATCGACCCACTGAGATACGCCTTAAAACTATCAATTAGACCAACCACAGCTCTTGTATTTTTCTATTCCCCGATTGCTTTCCATCCAAGTCTCTCGTGCCTTCTTTGCAAAAGCCGAGCCCTGTCCCGTCCGTTGCCCTCTCACGATTACGAATAGTGTAATCTTGCACCTTCCTTTTGCCAATCGCCTTTGAACCTTTTCTCTCTCTCATCCCTCGCTCTTTCCCTCGCTCTTTTCTCTCTTCCTCTCGTTTGTTTCGACACTCCACACTCCAGCCCATTATCAGAAGTGAGTTTGTTCGTGCGTGGACTGTCTGACTTTCAACACCCTGATCTGATCTACACTTTGTGCCCCAACGCCCGCTTGATCTGATCGTTCTGACCGAGTCCAATCTCACAGATGGCGACCGCAGCCCGCAGCCTCACACGCGCTCTGCGCACCTCGACCCGCCCGGCCTTCAATGTCGCGCCTCGTGTTGCCTTCCGCCAGGGAGGCCGCCGTTTCTACTCATCGCAGTCCACAAAGTCCTCTTCGTCGAGCTGGATCTGGATCGCTGGTGCTGCGGCCGTTGGTGGCGGTGGCTTCTGGCTGTACACCCAGGACCCAATCTCGGCCACTCCCAAGCCCTTCACCCCCAAGTTCGAGGACTACCAGACCGTGTACAACGAGATTGCCAGCCGCCTCGAGGAGAAGGAAGATTACGATGACGGCAGCTACGGCCCCGTTCTGGTGCGCCTTGCCTGGCACGCCAGCGGCACCTTCGACAAAGAGACCGGTACCGGTGGAAGCAATGGTGCCACGATGCGCTTCAACCCTGAGGCTAGCCACGGCGCCAACGCTGGATTGAAGGCTGCTCGCGACTTCCTCGAACCTGTGAAAGGTAAGTAGACTTGGCGCAGAAAAGAGGGGGACGACTCGCTGACATGAAAGCAGCCAAATTTCCCTGGATCACCTACTCGGATCTCTGGATCCTCGCCGGCGTCTGCGCGATCCAGGAGATGTTGGGTCCCAAGGTCCCTTACCGCCCCGGTCGCAGCGACCGTGATGTGGCGGCCTGCACTCCTGACGGCCGTCTTCCCGATGCTGCCCAGGGTCAAGACCACCTCCGTAATATTTTCTACCGCATGGGATTCAACGACCAGGAAATCGTCGCCCTTACTGGCGCCCACGCTCTGGGTCGCTGCCACCGCGACCGCAGCGGTTACGAGGGTCCCTGGACTTTCTCCCCTACCGTCCTGACCAATGACTTCTACAAGCTGCTCCTCGGCGAGAAGTGGCAGTGGAAGAAGTGGGATGGCCCCAAGCAGTATGAAGACAAGGCCACCAAGACTCTTATGATGTTGCCTGCCGACATGGCGCTTGTCCAGGACAAGAAGTTCAAGCAGTGGGTTGAGAAGTATGCTGCCGACAACGACCTATTTTTCAAGGACTTCTCAGCCGTCGTTCTCAAGCTTTTCGAGCTCGGCGTGCCCTTTGCTCAGGGCACCGAGAATCAGAGATGGGTGTTCAAATCGACTTCTGAGTAATCAGCGTCTGGAGAGTGCGGTGATAGGACGATAATGGACATGGACGGGATACCCAGGTTGCGAAGCCGGAGCCAATAGACGGAGCGTTATGGATCTTTTTTTAATTCAAGAGTATGTCGGCTATAACCCTCGCGGGAGCGACAAACTGTAAAGCACGGCAACTGTACACACATTTGTACATCAATAGATTTATTAGCGCCGAAGACTTGAACCCAATGAGTGAAGTCCTCGTGAAAGGTCTCGTGAGGGGAAGTTGTGAAGCGGGGAAGCGTGTTGAACTCGACAGAGCCGCAGATCGAGGATCTTCCCCCGCACGTCCGGGGTTAGGGTTGTTCCCTGGCATTCCTGTCCTGACGTCAGGGTACATTGGCAATTTTTAATGCGGTCCGGGCTGACAATATCAACATCGCCAATTCGGCCTTCCCATGGCAACCCGAACAATGACAGCGCGGCAGCTTGTCGCTTCGGCCTTATCGCGATCCCGCGCATCGCAGCGACGATGGGCGCAAGTGCACGATGCACGATTTCTCGTAACAACGCAGCACTCACGCAGCGTCCTCGAAAAGTACCGCGAGAAACTCGATCGCAAGGCCCGAGTCGAGGGACATACGGATATCAACTCCCTCAAGAACGCCTACGCCGACAAGATTAGCGCTCTACGAAAAGAAATCGACAGAGTCGTGCCGCCGGGCCTGGTGCCAGATCCTCCTTCGACTTCAACAATCCTGGGCTCATTCCCCCACCATCCTCCTCCCCCTCCCCCTACCCCCTCAGTGGAAACATCAAAATCCTCTAGAGAAACAACAGCAAGCGGTATAAAACCTCTATCCTCTATCCTCAACCTCAACAATATAGCCAATCTCCCCGCCCATGAGATCGCCGACCTCTGGCGCCTCTGTCACGCTTCCGACCCGTGCTCCCTGTGCGCCGCCATCCCCGTTGAGACATTCACCTCCATGGAAGCCACGGCGCGCCAATTTCCGCAGTTTGTGCTTCCCGTGCCGCATCCCGAACAAGGGGCCGAGATACACTTCATGCAGTGGACGTGGGATGTCGCGACGCAGAGTGTTGGGGTCATGTTTACGCAGCTGGCGGAGTACAAGGCGAGGGGGGAATATGCAGCCCCGCATACAACGCTAACGCATTATACTGACCTAAAAGAGGAGAAGGGGGTGGTGTTGATGGTGGGTGGTGTGGCGGGGGATAGAGGGGTGAAAACGGAGGATGCGAAGTGGTTGGTTATGTGTTTGCAGAGGTTTTATGGTGGGTGGAATGGCGAGGGCGATGAAGATCGAGCAAAGGCGAGGAGGGATTTGCTAGAGTGGTTTGGGAAGGGAGATGAGCGGTTCACAGTGCAGGGGTTGATGGATGAGGCGGAGAGGATGGGTTGAGGTGCTTTTTCTTGGCTGAGTGTCGAGGCAGAAGGGAACTCGGCATAGCGAGGTGCTGTAGTAAGAAGGGGAGTGTTGGATACATCTATAAGAGAGAGTAAAATATGTGGGTATACTGTGGCATTTATGGGTGGGATAGAAAAACCGAGGTGCAAGGTATTCTTTGTAGTCTCGAGTTCTGATAATGCCCGTAGGGCCTCCTCCATGGAAAGGGCGTTGGAAATCGAACTACCTCGGTGCCCAGTCGTGGGCCTGGAAAATGTTAGGCACTGATATTGGTCCTCGAAGGCGCTGGGTTTCTTTGCCGAGTAAGCATTCTTTTGTTTGTTGAGTGGTTAGACTGGTCTGATGGGTCTGGTTGTTTGAGCTGTAGCAATCCAATGTTGAGACGCTCTGTATAACACATTGCCTGTTAAGGCTGATTAGGTGGATGCCGGGCCATGGCAGGTGTGTATTATAGTGTATTTTTGTACGATCACGATGAATATTCTGCCAAGTCAACCAGACAATAGAAGAGGAAGAAGAAAGGGGTAGTTACCTAGGTACCACATGTATACACCATTCTACAGAGTTTTTATTTTTATTATTATTAAACAGGACTTTTCACTTCCTTGTCGAATACATACCAAGCCACCAGGCATGAACTTTGTGCGCGCTTCGCTTTCAGGCGAAAATTTCCCTGTATTTACCTTGATCCTTGAAGGAGATCACACCAGAGGCATCAAACGGGGCCTTTGTCAGGTAGCTTTTTATAAAAGAATAAAAAAAAACCCCTGTAGAATGGTGTACGGTGAAACTGCGAGGTATTTCATCTTCAGACTTCGAAGAAAACCTAGGTGGTCGCCAAACGGGCTTGCATTGTTCCGTTGACACCCAAGGAATCGAAACTTTCAGTTAGGTAGATCATATACAAGTTGCACATGTTCAATATCAGCCAAAATAGCAGAAGAGCTAAGACATTGTGCCCATGTGCTCGACCAGTCATCCCCCGTGCTCCTTAAAAACGCCACTGCAAAAGTATTTCATGAACTACAGCCTCGACCGTTCAGCCCTAACGTCTTTCTTCGCCTGCTCGCGAACCACGCGTCGCAAAATTTTCCCACTTGGCGACTTGGGAATCTGGTCAACAAATCGAATTCCCCCGCGCAGTTTCTTGTGCGGCGCCACTTGCATCGCCATCCAGTCGACTAACTCCTGCGCCTTGGCTTCGCCGCCAGCAATGCCCTGACGGAGAACGATATATGCCCGGGGCACTTCGGTCGCTTGCGCCGGGTCCTCAATCCCGATCACGCATGCATCTGCAATATCGGCATGTCCTATCAGGATTCCTTCGAGTTCAGCAGGCGGCACGGGGAAACCCTCTGTTGCTTGTCAGTGCCATCTCAAGACAGGAATCGCGAAGCCGTACTATACTTGATCAGCTCCTTCAGACGATCGACGCAGTAGTAGTTTCCGTGCTTATCGCGTCTGACGACATCTCCCGTCTTGAAGAAGCCATTGGGTGAAAAGGCCGCCGCGGTACGCTCTGGGTTGTTGAGATACCCGACGAAGACGTTAGGGCCTTTCATCCATAGCTCGCCGGCCTTAAACGGTCAGTCCTACCAATAGACTCTTGTTCGAACAATATAAACATACCTCGCCGTCAGATACCTCCTTGCCATTTTCATCCACAATCATGGCTTCCATATTAGGCAGCAGCTTGCCAACGGACCCCATAAACTTGGCCCATTCATATACACGCTGGCAGTGCGAGACTGGACTGGTTTCCGACAAGCCGTAGCCCTGCTTGACCGGAACTTTGAGCCGGTTCCATACACCTTCGGTCAGTTCCTTGGTCAGCGGGGCTGCACCTGAGTGTAACACCTTGAGGGAGCTAAGGTCATATTTGTCCACTGAGGGATGTTTGCCGAATGCTAGCACCACTGGAGGCGGGATATACATAAAAGTAATGCGGTAGTTTTGGATGGCTTGCAGTGCCTTCTCCATGTCGAATCGCTCAAGAACCACCAGCTGCCAGCCTGAATAGACAGACGAAAGGACAACGCATGTGAGGCCGTATATGTGGAAGAATGGCAGCACCCCTAGCTGCTTCTCTCCCTTGCCGTCGTAGCCCCCGTGCGGCGCCCACTGGCTCCCTTCAACGTACTCGGCCTGCAAGATATTGGCCACAATGTTGTGATGAGTGAGACAAACGCCCTTGGGGAGCCCCGTGGTACCAGAGCTGTAGACGAGAAAAGCCAGGTCTTCTTTGGGCCGAATTGGCGTCTTTGCATATTGTCCTGTGTAGCCGGTGCTCTGGATACTTGTAAAGTGGCGGTGCCTCCTCGAGATATCCTGAGAGCTACCAATTAGAATGATACGGTTCTCGGGAATGCCCACTTTGTGGGCTGCCTCGACGGCAATCTTAAGGTAGGGTTTCTGAGTCACAATCGCTTTGGCTCCCGAGTCCTTGAGCTGAAAGGATAGTTCTTCAACCGTGTACAGGGGGTTGGCGGGGGAGACAATGCCACCGGCCCAGATGGCACCGAGGGTAACGATCGGCGTGTCAATGGAATTGGGTGTGTAGAGGGCGAGGACATCTCCCTTCTTCCACTTCCACAGTGCCCTTAACCCCTTGCCAAACTCGATAGACGCACTACGGAGATCTGCCCAACTGTACGTCCTACCGGTCTCTGAGCATGTCATAATTTCCTTGGTTGTTGGAAATTGCCGTCGCCTCGGGCCGAAGATGAGCGACCAGAGGTCAACATCATCGGGGATGTTGACGGGTGGGAACGATGAAACATACGGCATTGCTGCTATCAGTATCTGGGATTGGGACGGAAAATGGGAGGGTAAGCTGGAGGGAGCTCGGTCGAGATTATGCCGGTTTTGTTGTCCAGGACCCCGCTAGAGCGGCGCATGTACTGGGCAGACGCATCCTTGTCCACGAGACACTCTCTCACCCAGCTCAGCCTTTGGGTCGCCGTCATTGCTTGACTTGACCCAAATGGTGCGGAGGGGGCGCTCGTTTACCATCGGCTCTCCAATTCGGGCTGGACAGGGGATAATTGTGGACCTTGCAAATCATCATCCCCAATCCAATGATTGTGGAATATTTCGGATTCAGTGTTCGATGGAGAAAACAGAGGCTTGAGCGGTGAAATCAGGTGCAGCGTAGGGACAAGTGACTGCACCTGTGCTGTGTACCAGAGGAGCTGCTGGGCAACTGGCCCAAGCTTTGCAACAGGAGCAACCTGAGAACCTTAACCTGATGCAAACTCGCACGCCATCCGATTCGTAAGTGACGACATCCAAAACCGTTCCGGTCAAGTCAAACGCAAACCAGTCTGCTTCGCAAAACAGAAAAGACTCGATGGCTTTTTTGTCACGCCAAACAAATGTCAAGGTGCCACTCCCTCGCACGCCGCGCACGAGCCAACTCCGCACCCCCGGTCTCATAGCAAACCCTCGCTTCGGCAATGCTTTTACTTAGCCTCCCACAGCAAACCCTCTCGGTTAACGCAACGAGCACTGCTGATAAATCGACAGATTCCAGCCTACCCCCTAACGGAATCCCCCCTGTGGTAAGTCACCCAAGGGAAGGACGAATAGCTCAGGGGTAGAGCAATCGGCTGCAGTATCCTCCGAGGTTTGTGGGATCCGATAGGTCACGTGTTCAAATCACGTTTCGTCCTTGATTTCTTCTTTCTTATTTTCTCTGGGTCAGGCCTGGCGGTTGCTTTTTGTTGTTTTTTTTTTCCCTCGCGCTTTTGAGAGGTTTGTAGAGACGGTATTCCAAGCAGTCGAGTTTGTGCTGTCCAGAGCGCGGCGGCTCGTGCACACTATTCGGGACATTCAACCCAACCCCTGAAGATTGTTACCGTGCGACTTGGTGAGTCGAAGGAGAGATTTGCGCAGCACATGAACAGCTGGGAAGCTGTTTTGCACGGTGTTAAGGCAGAATATTTAGGCCTCCATTCCAACATTCAAGGCCTTGAAATTTACTCGTTAAGGCCTCAGGTTTCCATCAACAACCCCTTAAAAAATAGAAAAGAGTGCCAGGGCAGGTTGGCCCATAGGCTGCAGCTCAGCAATGAAGTACCGCGCGAACAATCTTTCAGGGGTTGGACTGTAGGCAGGTAAATGAAGGATTGGCTTAATGGAGAAACACTTTATCAATGGCATTCGTCGGAGGATACAGAGTATTTCACATCATTTTGACGGAAAATGATACCAGTTTTTTGAGTGAGGTTGGTTTTTCTAGGTTTGGGGGGTATACTGGGGTTGGGTTGGTCGCTACAGCGAGAAGGTCACTGTTAGGTCCGCACAATCATGTGGCTTGATATACTGTGGCAAGAGTGATGGTACAGATCAAAAAGTTGCCTCTGCGCCGTGGTCACCACTAGATCCCCGGTCTCCCCCCTGAGCCTGAAAAACCAACCTCCCTGAGAAAAACCGGCAACTTGTAAGGAGTCGTGGAGAGCATATCAGCCAAGGAGGAATGGCCAAGGCGAGGCAGTCACATCGTCAGAATACCGATTTTTGTTCATTTCTTCAATTCAGTATCCTCCGCATTAACCAGATAACCTCACTAATAAGGCAGGCTTAATTCGCCTATTCCAATCCTCCCAATTGCCAGTGCCTAATAAACTAGCTAATATCGGCTCCCATACGCCTTTTGATCCAGTCAACATGATCGTCATGGAAGCTCGTTAATGCGTCATAAGTAGCAAAACAGAGAAAAACATGTCTAATATGTACCAGGCCAGGTCGCAGACCCGCCCTTTGCCATTATGTTCAGACCCATCAAGCATTGCAGATCGTTGATGGCTCAAAACCAGCCCGAGCCTCAGACCGAAATACGCAAAAACCTGGCATGATGGTGTCTTGTGGTGTGCCTCCTCAGCAGGCGCCATA
>Ga0247763_1000177_pt1 | contig 33584 bp, 26 predicted proteins | sample UWRJL141409B4_FD_179926 | JGI IMG/M metagenome (GOLD analysis project Ga0247763, IMG submission 179926) | Plant litter microbial communities from Arlington Agricultural Research Station in Wisconsin, United States - UWRJ-L141-409B-4 | ecosystem: Environmental > Terrestrial > Plant litter >... | reverse complement strand
ATCCAACGCTCACTCTCATCGAGTCTCTGAATCATATGGTTGAGCTTGTCGAGCAATCTGCGCTGGCGGCCTACTTGAACAATAATACGATGCAGATAGTCGGTATACTTGTTAGGTTGACTGGTCGCCTGTGAGGCAGGGAAGGGAGAGGACAGGGGCAGCAGCAAGGCGAAACATGTCAGTGATTGATATTGCACGGCGAGTTGTAGCAGGGCGTCTGCCAGTAGGGCCTGGTCGTCATTGCTCATTTCGTCCTGAATCCGACGCAGGACACTACCAAGTGCCGCCTGATTATCAGCAGTGACGGCGCCGTACGCTCCCTGGGGCCAGTTGAAGTGTTTCTTGCGGAATGGGTGCCACGCCAGTATCACTGAGTGCTGTAACCGTGGCAGGGATCCAGCTTCAGTCAAGACGGTGCAAACGGCGCACCGGAACTGATTCACGCAAGCTAGGAGCTTAGATAAGAGCTTGGAACCCCACAGTTCGGCACCCTCGGCGGCAGATGACATTTCGTACGGCGACGGCTCCCTGGTGACCAACTTCCGTTTGTCGCTGATCCTCCGTAAAGCTTCTTGGTTTACCCTCCAGTACCAGTCTAGCTGCACGATGGCCGTCTGAATGTCGCCGAGCGAAGCTTGCATATCCTCCAACTCGGGCATAACAACGCCTCGCAGCTTGATGTCCAAGAATCGCGGCTCGATGGTGGTGAGCGAGGTGTGAAAGCGACGCTCGAAGTCGGCGATATGCGATTGAATAGCAGCCTCCTGGCGGGCGGAGAAAGTATCCACCCGGTCTTGCTCGGAGGCAAGGGCTTCGGAGAGGTCTAGGATATAAGTTAGTTCGACTAGAATAGCATAGGCAACTTTCTTGAGATGAGCGGGGTTGGGGAGACGCGGTTGCGAAGCATTGCAGACGAACCTTTTTCGGACCCGGTCCTGACAAGCAACTTGAGCCCATCATAGTTAACATAAGAGTCCGCCCAGGCCGGGACCCGGTGCCGGTGGAGATCCCGTCCGAACTTCATGGCGGAGCGTGTGGATTACGGGGTCATTGTGGTCGGCAGTTTGCACTAGTGGGGAATGCGCCCATCGGTGCTGTGCGGCAACCCGCGGGTGGACTGGCTTGGCACATTCTTGGAATTGCGGCCTTAAGGCGCAGCATTCTTCGCTGATTGGACTGCCAACAGCCCCGCCCTGTTTGTCTGCCTTGGGCTTTGCCATCGTTATCCGTGGCCCTACCAAGTGCCAAATCCCGCGTCGCTCCTGCCGAGGAGACTCCACACAACCACGATCGCCACCCAGCTAGCAAAACCAAGGCGCCATTCCTCGTCGCCGAGATGGACCCGCTTTCGATCACGACCGCCGTCCTCACTATAATAACCGCGGCCGAGCAGACCCGCCGCGCCCTCGACCGAGTCCGCACCGTTCTCAAGGCCATGCCTGGTCGTCTCAGCGCGCTCAACAACCAAGTCGTCGACCTAGAAGTGCTCCTACACCAGATTGTCAGCTTGATGGAGTCGCATGACCAGCACCCGGAACTGGCGAGGCCTGAAGCCCACAGCCAAATCCAAGATGTAGTGCACCGCGCGGGCGCTCTTCTCCAGGAATTGCGCGATCTTTCGGCCCGTATCGAAAAAGCTGGCGACGGCCGGTCCCGTCTCGGATCCGTCCAGCGTGCCCGTGCCTGGCAGCGCTATCTACCCCGCCTACACGAGATTCAGGACAGCCTCACAGGTGTGAAATCAACCCTCAACCTGCTCCTCGGAGCGTCCAATTCGTCAGCCGCCACCTTTCCCTCCAGTCCCTCTAACGTCACTGTGTTGATCCTTGTCCTAACTTTGGTTGTTTGTCAGTTACGACATGATGCGGATCCGCCTCGACCTCGTTGGCGTCACTGGCCTTTCGAACGACCAAGCAATGCCACACCAGGAGATGCTAGATCGGCTTTTCGAACACATTGACGAACGAATAGAGAGCGTCAAACATGTCGTCGAGGAACAAACACAGGCGCTGGAGAGATCCCAGACGGCTCTGCTGACAAAGGCATCAGACCCGAGCCCATGTTTGCCGTCCAAACTGGCCCCGCCAGTATACCTGAGCCGCCGCTCTTCCTCAAGCTCCGTCAATCAATCTCAAGGCGTTCGTCTCGCCGTCGCTGGCCGCACCAATGCATGCCGGGCTCACTGCAAGTGCGCCTGTCATCGGACCCAGAAGTCAGCAACACCCTCGTTTCTGAGCCGGATCATGGGGCAGCTGTTTGTGGAACACGCTGGCATCCCGGCCATCAGCACCAAGTGCGACAAGTCCACGTGCACCAACGCGCAAGCTTCGCAGGTGTATGCCGAATATTGGTTCCCATTGGGGGTGTTTTGGTCGCAGATTCTCAGCTTCCATGTCAGCTATCAGGCGAATCTAGGCCCATCATTCCAACTGCGCACCCTACGCCGAGTGCCTGACTCGGCGCCCGCCGTCAGCTTTGCAATGAGCGGCAACGTTCCGGGCCTGCGGGAACTATTCCGGAGGGGCGCCGCTTCGCCGCAGGACGTCAGTGACACCCGCGGTTACTCGCTTATACGTGTGAGTGTCTCTATCCTGCTGAATCGTAGTGTTTCCTAGGCGCTAACAGGCGTTTCTCTTGTTGATTAGTGGGCTCTTTACTCTCGACAGTACAAGACGGTTCGGTTTCTTTACTCGGCCGGGGCAGATGCGGATTACCGGTACGTTGCCTAATATCTTCCCTGTTAATAATTAAAGTTGACTTTTATGGATAAAGTCCCAAGGCTATCCACGATAATAGCCCCAGCAACAAGGCGGCCGATGCTATTATGATGGGCGGCCTCCCTCGCGACGTTGTTGATGATCTTTCTTGCATTGCCAACCCGGATTGGGTCGAGGAGCAACAGTTTCCGCTTCTGCACCGCATCGTCCTTGGTTTACACGGAAAAGACCTAGAAGAGGCGCTTGCCGAGGATCCCACTACGGTGGACCACGAGGACGCTATGGGTCGCACCGCGCTGAACTGGGCTGCGGCGCGTGGTGACGACCGTAGTGTGACCGTCTTGCTCAGTTATGGCGCCGATCCTAACATTCTCGACTGTCAGCACTCAGGTCCCTTATCCTACTCAGCCGAGAAAAACCATACGGTCTGCGTCCGCATCCTCCTTGAATCCGGCGCGCAGCCGGATCCTGTGATACCCGGCGGACAACGCGTTGGGAGCCCACTCAACTGTGCATCACGCAACGCCTCCGATCCTGTCCTTATCAAATCCCTCCTTGACTTTGGTGCTGATGTTGACGCGAGTGGTGTTGACGGTCGCACACCGCTCATGCATGCCGCGCGTACGGACAACGTCTCATTTGCGCTACTCTTCCTCGAATACAACGCCAATATCAATGCTGTGTCAACGGCCGGTCAGACACCCTTGACGACTGCCATTGTCAACAACAGCCATGGCGTACTGAAATTGCTTCTTTCCCGGTGGGCCGATTTCAGCGGTTGTCCGCGTCTGAAAGGACCACATCTACTGGACACCGCCGCCCAGTTTGCTGATCACGAGACGCTTGCCATACTTTGCTCGACTAACCACATCAGGTTGAAGTACGACAAGAATTATCACATAGGTGACTTTGAAAAGATGTTGCATCAGCGACACGACCGGGATGAGAAACTGGACCAAGCGTTCGCGGACCTAATGGCCATGGTGCGTGAGGAGGTTTTACCCGAGGATCTGGCCGAGAAGGGTCTCGCATGCGATTTGGACGAGGATGAGAAGAGCAGTACGAGCGATGAGTTTTTTGACTCGACTGAGCATTTGCTTGATTGACGCCTAATAACACTCACACGCTACAAGGCTTCTTCCGTCATGACTGCACTGAGGCGGCACGGATGTTTGATACAGAGGTTTATGAGCGGGCGTTGCTGACTTTACACGGACTGGACAGGGCGTCTATATATGAAGCGATGATGTTTATGATTTACGCTCTCCACGTTATGCATTTATTTCTGATGTTTGCTGCTGTGTTACTGGTGATACTCACGCTGTGGATCCACAAGACTCCGGGATGAGAGTTGATCCAGAATGGTCAACATAACACCCCGGATTAATTGGTGCAAGGCCTACGGGTGGTCTGACCGTCACCTACCATACCAGACTAGGTATAGGTAGTCGTCAAAATAATGTGTTATGCCCCAGACTTGTGCAACAAAGCTGCGCCGCTGGGGGGCGGGTTTCAGTCAACCACTTGTGTTAAAGACCAACCAATCAAGTCGATTTTGACTTAGTCATATGTATGCAAACATACAGGAGACAGGCAATAAAGGAACTTGTGTTCATGTCAAGTAAGCTTGGTACTTGCCTAGCTGCGGGTATATGGCTTTTCGTTATAGTCGACTTGTTGTTATTGGTTGGGTCGACTCAGCTCTCTTGGCACTGGGTTAGTTGACGGCTGCCTAGACTGACATTGAGGTCTGGCCCCCCAACCCCCCAGCCTTGGCAAAAGTTTTTATTGCCAACTGCATTTGCGGTGATCCGACTTTAGTTGATGAAATTTTATGACTAAACATACTGATGACTTTGAATTCTTAAACATTGAAGGTCTCGGGCTGTACTTGGTACTGTATATAGCATGTTGGAAGATGCAGTCGGCGAAGTGCTAACTCCTAATCTTGGTGAAAGCTCACAGCACGTGAAGTTGAAAATCAGGCTAGGGGTTTCAGGCAGAAACAATTCTACAGCCTCTAGTCCCATGCAGTGCACTTGTGTTCAGGTACCATTGTCCACGTCCCGTGTTGAGGCGCGTGATATTTTCGGCGAGAATACTCCATCGGGATTGGCGTGGACGCTGTAATGTGTTAGCTCAAGTTTAGGACCCCATTTTCATCCGTCCTTTCACAGCTTTGACGAGTAGGTAGGTAGGTATGCATGTGTCTAGCCAGTGTCATCTCATACATTGATGTATGCAACATCTCGGACGTCACAAGCAATACATGCAGTGAGATGAGATGAGATGCTGACGAATCTTGACGGGGGTTTCGAGTCTTGTGCAGGGAGGGTATGAAGTGAAGAAGAAAAAAGTATAACTATAGGTCTGATCGATTGCTCTTCAACATATCTTCATCTCCTCCGTTAACCACAAACACTTAAAAGACCAGACCAGACCAGACCAGGCCAGACCAAACAAGCACCACCACGCCACCCTCGCCACACACTCACACCAGTCGAGACTAGGTACTCGGCCTCCCCCAACACCAACACCAACACTTGACCACAGCCAAAGCCAAGGCCAAAGAAAGTCAAAACCAACATGAAATTCCCCATCGCAATCATCATCTCCCTCATCACGGCTATCGCTGCTGCCCCCCTCCCCGCCGACAGCAAAACCGAACTTGATTCCGGAAAAGGCACCCCCCTTTCTGGAAACGTGCCCTTCAACGTGGTTGGGCAACCGCTAAATACCCCGCCGACTAAACCGTTGGGACAACCCTTGGGAGGAGAGGGCGGTGGAGGGCAGGCTATTAAGGGGAATTAACTCATCTGAGTATGAGGTGGGCTCGTTTGGTGAAAATGGAGACCGAGTTCCATATGTGGGACGCAGCATGACCACGACGGTGGAAATGTTTCGTTTTGGGGCTGGGTTGAGGTTAGGTTAGGGTATATGGTCGGCACTTTCGGGGATCCGGGTCTGGTTAATGTGCATCACGGGAGGGGGAAAAGGGACTGGAACATAGGGTTCGGACATGGGATGTATAGTTGGTGAACAAGGGGTAGAGAAGCCAGAACCGAACTCAGCCCATAAGCTTCAATTGTTGGCCTTCAATGAGTTCTATATTGCGAGAATGAAGTTGATGACCTGTTTAATGTTTGCTGCGTCGTTGAACAAGAGAAATCCTACGCACACAAAATCTAACCTACGAACCCAGATTCCCGCCCTAGTTTCGTTACAGAGCTCAGCAAACTTACTACCTACCCGGTGGGGAACATTATAACCCGGCAAACCCGTGATCAGCCAATCTGTTGTGTTCAACCCCGTCATACCCGCAGCACAGTTTGCAGCTGTCGTGCCACCAGACAGAGACAGGCGCTCGTCATCATGAAGTCATTGCTTGTCGGTTCAGGCCCTGCAGCCACTTTTCATCGCTGATAATTGGGCACTTAATATCCTGTGTAAAAGGATAAATAGCCGCTAGGTCCTTACGTGCAGACCCTCAGCACCCTGCGCGCGATACACCTATTCAAATCCGTCTTACCTAGCTTCAAAATACGGCTTTCAGTAGCCCAACCAAAATGAGACTGTCGGTCTACACCCTGACATATCTATGGTCAGCGCTGGCCCCCTTAGCCTTCGCGTTCCCCCATCCTCTCCTCCACCAAAACACACCACCCCTCACCAAACGAAATGTCGACAACCTCCCCTCTAGGAACAAAACCGTCACCTGCCCCGGCCCCGGACATAGCTACACGCAAGAGCAATTAAAAAACACTGTCCAGCGAGGGATTCAAAACACGCCGACAATTGAGCCCCAGCCTGGTATGTTCACCTTCACTTGACCCCTTCTTACGCTGCATTGACCGCTAACTGACATGGAATGCTGCAGAAGGCTACCCCCGCCGAATTCCCCACGCCGATGTGCCGCCGCATGATTTTTGCTATGGCAAACAGCTCTGGGAATTCCCCTTGCTACCGGGCGGGGTCATCTTTGGCGGAGGGGATCCCGGGCCAGACCGGGTTGTGTTTTTCATTTATTCCGATGATCCGGATGTGAGTCCGACGAACGATGGTGCTTATTGCGGTATTGTGAGCGAGAATGGTTTTTGTCAATAGGGTTGGTGATTGAGTGTGAGGGATCAAATATGGGGCACGGGGGGCCGCGGAAGCACATGAAGCACATGAGGCGGGGGAACCAACCATCCTAAATTCCAAGAGCAAATTCGAGCTATTGAGGAGAGGAAGCAAGGAAAAAGAAAAAAAAAAAAATCATCCCCGGCAGGTCGGGAAGGTGCGGCCCTCAAGTCTGCCCCAGGCAAAGATGAGAAAATGTGGCTGCATGCACGTCGTGGCAGTGTTGGAGAAAGCCTTCTGTCACATGATGCTGTGACATGACGTGCGCAGTCGGAAAGCTGAGAGCCTGGTCGAGCAACTTGAAGTGAACTCCAGCTCTGCGCAAAATCCCGCTCTCTCATCACCCCACGACCATGACCCCCCACCAGATCGAGCTGCCCGTATGCCCTTGGAAAGGCTGCAACCTCACTTTGCCATCATTTTGAAAACGCCTCCGCCGCAAAATTGAAATTGGCTGTTGTTTTGATGCCCGGACCATGGATCCCCTCAGCGCTCTGGCTATTGCCGCTGCCGTGGCGCAGTTTCTTGACTTTGGTGGTCGGCTATTCACAACAATTCTGCAAGAATCGGAAGGGCCTAATGCGAGCAAGAAGGCCGCCCTCGCCAACCTTTCGGTGCGACTCAACTCATTGATCGCTGTTCTCGATGGTGCGATGGCAGATGATATCTCGCGACCAAATGAGGCACGACCAAATGCGACGCCTTTTTTGCCGTCCAACAAATCCCAAGATGTGGCACCTGAATACAATTTGGTCGCGATTCTGGAGGAGTGCAAGAAGTTGGCGAGACGACTTGCTCGCTTTGTTGACTTGCTCGAAGCAAGGGACGGTGCGACCACAGGCGCTCAGTTTACCTGGGCCGCACTGGCTGCGAAGGCGGCGAGGTTCAATTTTGGCGGGCGTTGGAAAGGCCGACCAGTTGATGAGCTGATAGCCGAAGTGGAGAGGCTTCAGAAGAGGGTCATGGATGCAGTCCTGCTTGAACAGTGGTTTGTGCCTCCCATCCAGCAAATGCGTGTTTACCTCCTTGTACCTAGATACTTACTTGGTTTCAGGCAGAGCACCCGCACAAGCAACAAGAGGGAGGTTCATTTCAGCAATCAGCTGGCAGAGATCCTGAATCTTTGCAAACGTGTCGACCACTGCGTTGCCCAGAGAGGCCGAGGCATGGTCAACAACGACCTCTCAGCTGAGGTTCGAGCCATTGAAGAGGTCACAGATTTTGAACTACTTCAGCCTCACGGCATCCAGCCGCAGACAGGCGTTACCCCAATCGCACCTCGTATACAGACCCTCCTGCAGGCGGGCGAGAACCTGTCACTCACAGGGCTCGGTGGCAGCATTGTCGATATCCTGGGACGCGGAAGCCGACCAGCAGCTAACCTGATAACATCCGAGTTGCAGACAGTTCTGTGGATGCCGGACTGGACTTTGGACTCTTCTATGGCGAATACTGAACCTTTTCAGCCAGAAATCATCCGGGCCGTCGCCTCGACCGTCGTACGTGGACTCGAGTTCGAGGCATTCCAGGCCAGAAAAGCCGCCATAGCCGACAGCGTCCTCCAAACTTATTCGTGGATCTACGATCGTGCAGATACACGACCTGGTGGGGAAGCACTTAAATGGAGCTGTTTCCCAGAATGGTTGGAAGCGCCCGGGCAGACGACTTACTGGATCACTGGGAAACCAGGGTCGGGAAAGTCGACTATCATGAAATACATCCAACGTAACCCCGCGCTGTCAGTCCATCTCAGCAAATGGGCCCGTCATCTTCCACTATTACTCGCCAGTTACTACGCGTGGAACGCAGGAACCACGCCACAAAAGTCATTCAAGGGCCTGCAGAGAACGTTGCTCTGCCAAGCACTGCAGATGAAGCCTAAGCTCATCCTAATCCTAGCTCCCCGCCTCTGGGCTTTCTTCCGGATCACTGGAGCAGTACCGGCGACCCATAATTGGCCGGACTGGGAGATTGATCAATCGTTCGAGGCCCTGCTCGCCGAAAGTGGCAAGACGCTTCGACTAGCCATCTTCATCGACGGGCTCGACGAGTTCGATATTCCGCCCAAGAAAGTGGTTCAAATTGTCAACTCAATAACCTCGTCCTCCCAAGATGGCGTCAAGGTATGCGTGGCCAGCCGACCTTGGGTCGAGTTTGATGATGCATACCGCGACGTTCCGCAACTCGAGATGAACCTTCACACCTCCGACGACATGGAAATCTTTGTGTCGGAGTATTTCCGCTCTTGCAGAGCGTTTACCGAGCTGAAGGGCATATACCCCAAACAAGCAAACCAGCTATTGCGAGACATTGTTCACAAAGCCAATGGCGTCTTTATCTGGCTCAGAGTCGTGGTTGAAGCCCTGGTCGAATCGGCAACAGAAGGAACGGGAATTATGGAGCTACAAGCCATCCTTGACAGTCTCCCGAGCGACATGTGCGACCTGTACGACGCTATCTGGGCCAGGACGCCGGATCAGGCGCGCAATCGCGGGGCCATCCTGTTGCGCTTGGTGAAGGAGGTGGGGAGGTGGTGGTCGCTGGACTGGCTCACCATCTGGTTGGCAGACGAGTTTGCCGCCTTGGCCCCGGACCGCATGTTGACCGTCGATCTAAGCAGTTTCGAAGACGGACAGACCTCGGTCGAGTCGATGAAGCTGTCCTTACGAAGAAAGCTCGCGTCCCGGACAAGAGGGCTCTTGGAGCTCGGCGAGGCCGGACATGTTGGTTTTGCCCACCGGACAACCAGCGAATGGGTTGCTCATTCCAAGGTCTGGGATGACATTTGCGCACGCTGTGCCCATGGGTTTGACCCTTACTTGTGTTTTGTCCAACTATCCACCCTCAGAATGTCGTCGACCAAGCTGTGGACACCCGCGAGAGACTCAATACTAGACGCCGTCCGAAGAACCTTTTACAGTGCCAGCCGCGTGTCCAGCGAGAACGCCGAGGCATTAGAAGTCTTGGTGCGCACCCTCGACTGCTTTGACAAGCGGGTCGAAAAGGCAGCAGAACTTGTGGCCTGGCCCCTCTTTAATGATATCAGGTGGGATCCTAGTCTCGGGCACTGGTCTTCCATGTACCATGCCCAAGAGAACTTGGTGATGAACAGCAGATCACCAATGATTCCTTTCCTGAGAAAACAGACTTTGATCGGGCTAGCTGCCCATTTCGCCGTTTTGCCATATCTAAAATCCAAGGTGCTTTTCGATCCATGGTCCGTCTTCCAGCGAGGCACAAGCTCAACTGTCGGAATCCTCGAGGCCGCCATCTTCCCTCCTCGTATGTACAAGCCGTGGAACATGGATCCCTGCGTCGACTCGTCCAACCGCATCGACACGATCCGCTTCCTGTACGAGATTGGAGTAGAACAAAAATACTTTTTCGTCAACAAGACGCATAAACGATCACTCAGACAAGAGGTCAGGGCCATGATGATTGGCTGCAAGGACAGAAGAGATGAGCAAACAGGGCTGTCGGAAAGGGACACTGCGAAACTCAATTACTATACCGAGGTGGAGAAGATTCTAGGTAAAGCAAGGACGAGAACAACGCTGAGGTCAGCTTCGATGAGGTTGAAGGCCTTTAGGTCTTTGATATGATATTGGGGGATTATTTCGAAAGATTAGAAGGGGCGACAGACAAGTTCATCCTTGCCTGGACAGTGCCCAGCTTCCCCCACAGGTCGAACATCAGCCGAGGTTGAGTTTGAGAAGGGACCACTCGAGCCACCGCTTGAAACTCGCTGCACAATTTAAGGTTAGTTCTTTTAAGAACCTGTAATATTTCCCACAATCTCCATGACCAGTTACACCAGGTTTGATCTGTGATCAGTCGTCAGGCCTTGCGTTCCCCGACCTCAGTGCCCATGCCTCTGCAGTCTGCGACGGATATCTCTCCGGCGTAATCGCCGCCAGCTGTTCCACCGTGTGCAGACCCAAGATGGCCTGATCCACACTGCCAAACGGATACACTTTTTTTGCCCGATCGTCATCAATAACCCGCTCGCGAATCTCAAAGAACAACTTCCACAACCCCAAGCCCCCCGCAATCTTCTTGACCACCTTGCCAATCGGACTTCCAAACGGCCCATACTCTGCAATATTTTCATAAACATCACCACTCCCCACATTTCTCCCCCGATCCAGCATACACCCCGCCAGATTTGCCATCTCCGCTGCTAGCACGGACCGCGGAATCAGCTGCGAACACGCATCGTTCTCGCCAATTCGTTTCAACATCTTCCACAATGCCAGATCGGAAAGCACCTCATTCGGCTGGATCACTTTTCCCCATCCCAAGATGGGAATCCTACTCACCACACTCGTGATCCCTTCCCACCAACTTGCCCCTTTTCCCACAGGCCGCCAAAACTGGAATTTTTGTCTCGCCAAATCATAATGGCATCCCGGCAACCACTCCTCTTCAATTCCTTGTTTATTTCCGTCTTTGCGGGTCGCGGTACATGGCTGGAATATATATATCCGATCATGTACACTAAGGAGATGAACCACGGTTTGCACCACCGAGGAAATTTCCGTGTTGTGGAATTCCGGCCAGGAGAACCCATCTCCTCCGAGCGTGGGGATGCCGAGTCCGCCGACGGTATCGAATAAGCCCATGAACCGGATAGGTGGCCGGGGGTTTTTCTCCGGAGTGGTGGTGAAATCGCCGATGAGAGGCCAGCAGTTGCGTTTCCGAAAGGATTCCATTTGCGAACTGTGCGGGTCGTGAAGAGGGTTGGTAGAACGGTATAGCCGGTACGCTTCCCGGGCGAGTAGCGTGACGTCTTCATCTTCTTCTTCTCCTTCTTCTTCTTCTTCTTCTTCTCCTCCCTCATCAGGCCCTCCTGTACTTGAACGGCGATGGGATCTCCGTCTCCGACGACGCAAAATCCCACAATTTTTAATCAACCCCGCCACACACCGAACCGTATACGCTCCCCGACTGATGCCAAACATCCAAATCTCATGACGCGGGGTATACCGCTCGACAATGAACCGGTATACCTCGACTACTTCGCGGGCTAGATCCAACGCGGTGATTCCGTTGGTGAGGTAATCGAGGAAACCACTGCCGAGACCGACGCCATGGTTATAGCGAATATGCACTTTTTGGTCCTGCTCCTGGTCCTCCTCATCCTGATCCCGATCCCGTTCCTGCTCCTGTCCCGAAGGAGAAGAAGACAAAAAAGAGGTGAATTGGTTCGGAGACGATCGAATCCGAGTTTTTATTCTTGGAGCCAAAGTATTGGGATCATCGAGGTTAAGACCGAGTATTTGCGTCAGTAGGTATATGTTTGTGCGGGTTCCGAATTCGCGCCCACACCAGGTGCCGTCGCAGAAAATGACGATGCGGGGACGGGGGACTTGTTGTTGTTCCATCGATTCTGTGTGCAACAAAGTTTATGGGATGGGATGGGATGGGATGGGATGGGATGGGATGGGATGGGATGGGATGGGATGGAAGTGAGTGGGTGGGTTAAAAAGACATGCCTGGGGAACCGACACCGTGATGGGATTATTATTGAGCGTTCAGGCAAGACCCGGGAAGCAAACGTATTGGTATCGCTGATATGTGGGATGGTGGAATGGAGTGTCATTTCGCGACATTCCTGAGATGGAATAGACCAAGGGATGGATACCTACCTGAATTTAGGTACCTAGGTACCTGGCCAGGTTGGCACGTGGTGCAGGAATGCGGTGACGGAGGCCGGAGGAGAGGAACCAAACTTGTAGAGCACGAGCATATTGGGATGTTTTGCTGAGATTATTTTTTAGAAAACAAAAAAGAGGAGATAAAGAAAGAAAAAAGAAAAGGGAAGAAAGGGGGGTAATGGCATACACCTCTACATATATTCGGGCACCGGGAATCAAGCTCCACCTCCGACGTCTCCTGCCCGAACAAAGTTTTCCGTACAAACGCCACCAGGGCTTTACACAAACTTATATCTCAACAAGTAAAATCCCGCCTCGACACCAAAATGGACGCTCCTCCTTTTCTCCTCCTCTCCTGGCACCTCGCATCAATCACCTTTTCACCCTTCTTGGTCTACCAACCCGATGAGAGGGTTGTACATTACCTGAGGATGCAGATAATCCAGCGACATTGGGACGTGAGAGCAATACGGAAGCAGCGCAGATTATCAGCCAGAACACGCCCGATGCAACCGGCGTCAAGCTAAATGACCGTCGTGACGGCATCTGATTTCAGCAGGACCCGCACAATCTGTCAAACAGCACTAAAATCGAAAATCTCTTGCACATGAGAGTCACTGCATCAGAATCACTTATTCGGACACAATGCTCCTTCTCGGTCTCGCGACGGCATTTGCCGCTATTCTTTCCCTCCATATTGCGTCGGCATTCAATCCCACGTGGGATCTCGTCATCGGATATCAGCCGCTCGATGACGACCCGGTCACGACCAAGGGGGGGAAAAGCCAGTGGGGCAGACCTCACGAGGCCATGACCAAGCGGGGCGTCAGCATTTTCTACCAACCATGGTTCGGTCGGCTTCGTGCCACCAGCTCTATGGACAAGGCGCGCAGGGAAATCATCAAGGGCACCATTCTCGTCGACAAGCATGGAGACAGCGAGGCCGAACTTGCGGAGGCCCACTGTGACGACGAAAAGCTCAGAGAATGCCACGACCGCCTCAAGAATGCGAAATCCGACATCAAGAACATGCTCGAAGCCGGCGACGTGACTAATGCCCGGATCAAGCTCGGCCGCATGCTCCATACGGTTCAGGACTTTTACGCGCATTCCAATTGGGTCGAAATGGGACATCGATCTCCCGACCAGATCAGCCTCAAGCTTTCGTGGGAGTGGCCTCTAGAATTCGACGTAGCCCCTATTAATGTCCAAAGTTGTCAGGATTGCGGCTATGATGGAGTCCCCCCGTCCAAGTGGCTCCAACAGAGGCTCTCGGACGAGATTTGCCGGAAATACGTCAGTTCCTCGGACCCGCTCAGCATCTTGTCCAAAGTGGTAGTAGCAGTGTGCATCAAGGCCAAGGAGTGGTTTTCTTCTCATGTTCCTCCCAACTGCCGCGACAACTTACTTCCAGACCTGTCGTCGGAGAACAAAAAGTATCTCACCAGCGGATATTTTGGTACCAACTACACTCTTCGCAAGAACAAACCACCACACAAGTGCAGCCACGGCGGGCCGTTCGACCGCGATGCCACGGGCAGGGAGGGAATCAGCAAGGATACCAGCTCGCCATTCATGAGTCCGCATTGGTATGAGCACAAGTATGCCGCTGCTCTGGCTGATCGAGCCACTGTTCAGTACATTGGCGATGTGCGCGAGGAACTATGCGGCATGGATAGGAACCCCAAGGATTGTGTACTTTTACGGCCGCTCTTTGGTGTCCGGCCGATTTTGACTCGGGATGCTTTTGTCAACGCATTCTTGGCTCTCCCTGTGGGCGAGGCTGCAGCCACATCTGCCGATGAAGCTACTGACGCCCTGGCAGCTCTGTGGGACGATGTTATCCCCTTGATGCATGCTGAAATGCCCACCACCAGTCGGAATCCCAAACTCCAGGGCCGCGCAGAGCAAAATGTGTCGTTTGCCATTCCCGTTGATTCGTCGCTTGGATTTATAGGCATCACCCTCAACGAATCTTTGAACGGAATCACAGTTACCAACCCTGCCGGCGCCGTTGTTTCTGATACGACACCCGGCGTTACCATCCTAGCTATCGGCACGACGGTCATGTACACGGTCGACGCTCCCACGCTGCACGTGGGGGAATGGACTGTTTCTATCACGGGTGACGCTGCTTTTTCACTCTCCGTGCTTGGAGAGTCTACTTTGCAATTCTCGACATTTAATTTCGTGTCCTTTAATGGCGCCCGCCATGATGGCTGGTTCCCCATGGAGATGGAGGAGATACCGCCTCCGGGATCGCAGGTATGGGCGCACGCCATTATCGAGGGGAATTACAGCAACCGGGAGGATGTGGAATTCGAGTTCCGTGCCAAAACCGGACCAGGACGACAACTCTTGGGAAAAATAACCATGATAAACAGCCAAGGCGAATCAGACGACCAAGACTACAACCACAACCACGACGGTGATCTGTTTGTGACCCCGCGGAATTACTACTATGGAAAAACCACGATCCCAAAGGAGGCGTTCAATGTATATGTCGTGGGAGAAGACATCAACGGCGTTCCCTTTCAGCGGTTGGCTCCTGGTCCTGGTCCCGGTCCTGGTCCTGGGATATCGGACTTTTTCTTTTCTCAACTTGAAGCTAGTACTGTGCCTGCTCAAGATATTTTCAAGGGGATGATTCCTACTTCCATGTCGATCTCAGAGAACAGCACTGCGACTATCACTTCTACCTGTCCAACATACCAGCTAACTCCGTCTCTCATGCCGATATATGAACTATTTACAGCAGGTGGTGTGTCCGGACAGGTTTGGGGGGGAGGGACAATAGCAATGCTACGCCTTGTTATGACTGCGATTTTGATGTGGAACTTGTGAATTTTAATCTACGAATTTAGGGGGGGTAAATATTGCAGAAGAGAATATCAAATCTCCGTTTTTGTGTATCCCTCCTCGCGTGATTCATATCTCTCGTTCATGTTTACCCTGTCCATCATTCCTCAAGTGTTTGGTCAATGCTTTAGAGATCTGACAATGATGGCCTCTATCCGTAGTGCAAGTTTCTCTGCTAGATACCGCTGTGCTGTGTAGTGCTAGATAGGTACTTAGTACCTAAAAGTACGGGTTTAAAGATGAGTTATTACGTTTACTTTTTATTTTATTTTTACATTCACCCTGTATATTCAGTGAGATGCTGATGTGATTGATATGTGTGTTGGCGAGTTTGCGGGTTCGGTATTTTTTTTTTGTCCCAATGGAGCCTACCTACCTAAATACCTAGGCATTGACCTGGGTAGGTACACAAAGCCACCCTTTGCCCACAATGCCACGCACGCGTTTGCTCATTGGTTTAAAGATTTGACCATGATCGCCTCGATCCATGGTGCAAGTTTCTCTGCAATGATATCACTGTGTGCTGTGTTTGCAAGGTTGAGGGTCAGTTATTTTATATAGAGATAAATGGATCAAAAGAGGTTTTGCTCTTACCAATGCACCATGAATGGGGAATTTTGTGAGTGTCAATAACAGCTCTAGACTCTTCTTCTTGATGGGCTGCCTGTCCGGGGATCTCTCCATGCGAACGTATAAGTTGGTCTCGCGCGTCGTTGGGAACGAAGGGGTCCTACATGTCATCAAAATTCAGCAACCGATTGATCTCCTCTCCCCTCCTCTCCGACAGGTGTCAGGGACTAGGGACTAGAGACTAGGAACTAGGTAGGAACTGGGGTGGAGTGTGGGTGATGTGTGAGTGGTGTGGATGGTGGTTCCTTACATTTTGCCCAAAATACATGTACACAGCCGGGTCGTCGGGCAATCCGCTACCCCAAACATCTTGTTTCCATTTGTCGTCGGTGATGGTCTTCATTTCGTCTCTTCCTAGCCAGCTAAAATTGAAACCATACAGTTAGTCACAACAGACAAGACTAGACTAGCAGGAATGCGAGTGATGCTTGCTTACAGAGTCTGGGCGACACCATTCCGGCTTTTTAGGAACTGAGCAAAACTGGCAGCCGCAGGGGGAGGAAGCCATGCGAACAGGCGGAGAAAATAGTATAGGAAACCCAGAGGTACGAGCAAAAATACAGCGTTGGCAAGAAGGCCAATGAGGGAGGGTAACCATTTGGGAGAAAGTATAGGCTAGACTCAACTGTTAGTACCTTCCTACATAATTTGACAGGGATGATGAGAAACATGGGAAACATACAGTGATGATCCGACCGAGTCTTGACCTGGCGATATACGTGACCGTCGGAAAGACCAGAATCCCCCCGATAAGATCAACGCGCTTAAGTTCGGTCCTTCTCGCAAGAAGCTCCAACAGAATGTATGCACCAACTGAGTGGCCTATTAGAATCACTTTGGTTGGAGGTCCCGACGGATCTGGATCCGCAAAAGACTCGACGTCTCTCGCGCAGGCTGCGATTGTGTCGGCGAGACCAAACATGCATGGCCCGCCGTCTGTGTCTGCTTCACCTTGCGTCTTCTCGCTTGTCGCGACCTCAAACCCTCGGTAGGATTTTCCACATATCCTGATTGCGGCCTTGTCGGCACAGTTGCCTGCCTTCAACAGCGAGACGAGGCCATTGGCAAAAGGCTCGTAGAAAGAAATGAGCCCGGGATTCCCAGGGAGGATGTAGACCAGAACGCGCTCAACGTGTGAGCTACTAGGAGGGTGTTGCTGCTTTTTGCCGACGTGGACATTGTGGACTAAAATGTCTCGTATATCCGAGGAGGGCATTGTTTATCGCGCACGCACTTTGATGTCCAAGGTCGCCGATCCCATAAAGTCGTGAGGGAGGGGGTAATCCCAAATGCGGCTGAAGAAGGAAAGAGGGACGAGGATTTTTAGGCGCAAGCCCCTCCTCGACCCCGCAGGTTGCAGCGACCCTACACAAATCACCGAAACATTACAGATGCAAATGGCAAAACAAAAATGCTTGAATTTCTGGTAATCTGGAAGCATCACAGTACACGATGTTGGGGATTCGGTTGAGTTTTTTTTTCTTTTCTCTCTATGTATATCTTTTTTTTAGGGAGCGCTTTCTACACCGCGAGCATGTCACACTCACAAAGACATTTTGGGATCACGACCCAGCTGAACGGTTCGCGAACTTTCAATACGCGCCGTCCTGAAACGAGTGGCGTTGTGGGGGCGGCCCCCCCCGTAAGGAGCATTACCAGCATTAGTTGGGCCAATATTCCGAAAATGAGGCAGACATCATCGTTTGTCCCCTCATACAGATAGACCCGCGAGAGAGTCTCCTTTTTTTTCTTCTTTTTTTTTATTTAAAAAAAAAACAGTTTACAGTACACCGTCAGATGCCTTTCAACCCCCTTACCTACCTTGATACAACCCCATGAACACCACTGACCGCCATGGCTGGGTGTCCTCGCCCGATGGGCGCGGCACATTTGACATTCTCTGGAATTATCTATTTACTTCCTTTCTCTGCACTTGGGTCTCGCTACACCTAAATGTGCCGGCCCCGGAAGATGGCGAGACCAGTATTCTCGTCCGAAAACTGCGCTGGATGCTCCAAGCTATCCTCGGCCCCGAGTTTGTGCTGGCTATTACAACAGGCCAACGGGCCAAAGCAAAGCGCTGTCTTGATGCCTTCCGTTCCGCTGGCCATGAGAAATGGACGCTGCGACATGCTTTTTACGCCAACATGGGCGGATTCACGCTGCAGAGCCCAGACCATGTGCCGTTCCCCATTAATGGAAAGCAGATTCTCTGGTTGGTCGACCACGGGTTTTTGTGTTTCCCAGAGGTTGATGAGAGATCGATATGGGACAAGAGCAAAGCCGACACGTTTGCCAAATGCATCACTTGTGTCCAAACGGTCTGGCTGGTTGTGCATTGTGTTTTTCGCGCCGTTCAGCAGCTACCCGTCACTACTCTAGAGTTGACTACAGTGAGCTTTGTTATATGTAAGTTTAATTCCTCTCTCAACTCTTTCCTGGCTTCAAAAGCATCAACTACATAGACCTCAACTCATCTGATTGGGCACACATGCATAGGTAACATAGCCACATACTACCAGTGGTCCCAGAAACCCCTTGATGTCTACACACCCACCGTCCTAACCACCCACAGCACCATGTCAGATATTCTCATGGCCGGCGGCGAAGCTGCCAGCAGCAAGCCATACCGACAAACTCTCCTCGATTGTATTGACGACCAAAGCCCCTCCTGGCTAATCAATGTGCAACCACACTTTCGATTTCCGCCAATCTGCCAAGGTCGTCGTCGTCATCGTCATCGTCATCGTCGTCGTCCGCTAACCCGGTTTACCAATGACCGATTTCCCGTAGTTGGCGCTGAGCCCAACAGTTTTGCCCTGTTCTTCATCAACATGGCTTATTCGGCCGTACATGTTATTGGTTGGAACTTTGACTTTCCCACCGAGTGGGAGAAGCGACTATGGAGAGCGTCGAGCCTGGCCATTATTGTCACGACGTTCATCTTTTGGATGTGCGAGGCCTATCAGGATGGGGTGAGACTAGGAAGGTGGAGACGATGGTGGAAGGATTTTCTATTACGCGTAGCCAGGTTGAAAACGAGAACAAAATCAAAAGTCAGAGGAAAAGAAAAAAGAAAAGGAAACGGAAACCTGCATGCGGATGCGGATGCGGATGTGGAAGGGGAATCGATTTGTCCGGCCGGCGGGGAAATTCCGTTTATCCCAACTTGGGAGGTCATCATCATGACACCGGTGGGCGCCGTGTACACGCTGGCCCGGACGTATATTGTGGTCGAGTGCTTCTTTGGCCTCCGGTCCCTTCCCGCTGCGGCATATCAGGATGTGGAGTGGTTGAAGCTGATTCCTCACTTTGCCTAGGCAGCAATTTTCATGTCATTAACAGACTACGATTATATATATATATCCAGAAACCGCTCACCTCCTAGAGAGGAGAAGAAACCCCCTTTTTTTTTTTACGGAAAAATCCCAAAACAATTCGCATAATACGTCACCGTCGCGCTCCAATCCGAAAACACGCCTTGCACGCCAACGTCTCTCGCCAACACGTCCAACAGCTTATAAACATCCCCCTCGCGTCTCGTCACGTTCACCACTGTCGCAAAGTAATAGCCCCCACCGGTCCCATCACCTAGCCAGCCGCTGCGTTCCAAACTCCATGTGATAATCCCCAATCCCAACTCCTTTGCCTTTTTCGCATACTTACTCGGAATAATTTCCCCCCGTTTGTTGGTTTCCACAAGATATGGCAATGGCGGCCCCACGATTTTGACTCCGAGTTTTTTAAATTCTGTCAAATTCGCCACCGAGTTTTCCATCGGTCCATAGTCAGCGCTCTCATCAAGCAAGATTGCTTGCTTTGCAAATTCCGGAGTTGCTTTAATCCAATAGAGGATATCCCGGAGGTCAAAAGATTGGAGCCAGACCCGGGAAGGAGAAATGCCTCGGGAGGTAAACTCGTCGACTACCGCTTGCGCATATCTCTGCTGCGTGAACGACGAGTTTGAGTTGGGAAAAGGCATGGACACCTCTGGGGATTTTAACTCTGGCGTGAATTGCATTTTTCCTGGTCCCAAGGATTCAACGAGGGAAATGTATTCGGAGAAAGAAAGGATAGGTTCACACGTCCCCGGGAGGGAATATAAATCTGTTCGGAACATTGGTGTCCCAGAGACAAATTCCTGAGGAGTCAAAGCGCGCGAGTTGGAGGCGTCCATTTTGGCGCAGAGGGTACCGAGTTCGGCGAGAGTAAAGTCGGAGGTGCAGCATTTGGCGGTAGCGGGGGTTTTAGTGGCAGCTTCAAACGGGACAAAGGGAATGGCGCATTTGGCGTTGAGAGGTGTGTTGACTATATTCGTCGTCGTGTGGAGGTCGCATTGCGAATGTCGACACACGAGTTGTTGGTCGAGAGTAAAGGTTACGTCGCATTCTTGGATGAGGGCACCCATGCGAGTCTATTTGCGTTAGCATGACTAAAAAGAGAAAGAAGAGAGTGAGAAAAAAAAAATTGAAAATGAAAAAAAGAGAAGAGAAAAGAAACAAAAAAGTGGAAAGACAGGAATAAAAAAAAAAAGGAGAGAGAGAAATACCCCCGCCACAATAGACCCCTTGGTATGCTCTGGAAACTGCAGTGTCCCACCCCCCCGATGCGAGATGCTAAACGCCGTCGGCCGCATCTCCATATCCGAACACGACTCGAGTTTGCGCTTCAGTGGTCCATCATCCATCTGGTCAATGAGCCAGTATGGCCGCGGACCCAGTTGGATTTTCCGGATGGGTTTTACCCCGTTGCTTTTTCCATGTTTGCCCGGGGCGGCAAGGGCGGGGAGGGCAAGGGAGAGCCAGAGCAGAGTCTGGAAAGGCATGCTGACTTGAACTTGACTGTCGACAGCCTAGGAGCTTGATCCTTTTTCTGAGTGACAACCGGTGCAAGAAAAGAACATCTGGGAATGCCTATACCTATACCTGATATAAATACTACCTGCCTAGATACTCTGAAGTCCATTAACACATGTTTTCTGTCGTCCGTCCCACGTCGCAAAGCAGCGGAGCTCAATCTCGGCCCTCGAAGCGACACTGGATTAGCCAAGATGTATCCCACGTGGGTCTCTCTGCAACTTTGTCGTGGTCTTGGCTATCCCGTGCTGGGACCGAGGGTTGTTATTGGTCGCACCATTTGTCTCTACCTACCTTGACTACCTGGGTACCTAGGTAAATGCTCTACTGCAGCAACACATTTACTCGCTCTGTTACAATTACTGGTTCTGCTGTATTTGCTTGTTCTGCTGCATTTTCTCAGTGGATTTACTGCCCTAGATATCTACTGCCTGCGCATCTACTCTCTGCACATTAGAGTTACTTATTCTGCTCCATCTCCAACTCATATAACCTCCTCAACATGCCGGCCGCCTTAATCACCCCCGACTCATCCACACTCCCCAATCGAACCCACTCATCCTTTGCCATCCTCGCATATCTCGTCGCATTTGCCAAATCCCCTTTGAGGAGATACAGATCCGCCAAGACATCATAATACTCGGGCATGAACAACGGCAAGTCCTCCCATTCTGCAAAGTCTCTCCAGTCTCCTGCAATAGCAATTGCATCTTTATAGTACCCGTTAGATCTGGCGTCCAGCATGGTCGAGTGCAGATCGTGAATTTGGCGCCGACGGCCTTCCGAGTCGGAAATGGTGGTCTCGTCGCCCCGACAGAGCGAGCAGGCGCAGGAGAAATGCCAGTTTTCAGAGAGGTATTTGCGGCGGGGGGCGTGTTTCATGGTGAGGGGTGTGTCTTTATTTTATTTTATTTTTGGTTAGTATCAATGATTTTTTTGGTCACCGGATAAGGAGCAGAATGAGGACTTACAGCTTAGGAGGACCTCTTCGCCGGGTTCGAGGGTGCGGTAGGCGATCACTTCCATGGTGAGGCGGCTTTCAGAGAAGCGGTAGTATGCGCTGACCGTGTTAGTATTCGAGATCAGAGTAAATTCTACTCTTCAACTCAAAGAACACAAGAGAAAGAGAGAGAGAGAGAGAAAGAGAGAGAAACTCACTTTGGTCGACAGCTATGGTTGATCCTCGCCAATCCGCTCCAGATCCCCACGTGCGCCTCACCCCCTTTTCCTCCTCCATCACCTCCGAGCACTACAGTATTAGTGTTTGTGCCAAAGATTTTTTCCACGTCCTTTCCTTTTAGCTCCTTTACTTTTTCATTCCCTTTCCTCTGTCCACTCTCTTTCCCGCCTGTTTTGGAACCTGAAATCGAACCAGAAGCAGAACCAGAAGCAGAACCAGAAGCTGCCCTCGTACTTGGATTCTGAATAGAACTAGAACCCGAACCCAAAGCTTCAACGTCCCCCTTCACTTCCGCTTCCAAAGAAGCCACCGCCCTTCTCAACCATCGCCTCCGAATATGCGACTTGGTTCCGACTAGGAAATCCACACTGACCAATATTGCAGGGGTATCGACCATGAGAATCTCTCCTTGTCGGACTCGGCGGGTGGTGACTATGCCTTTTCCTTTTCCATTTTCGGGAATCTTCACTATCTTGTACGCTTTACCAACACTGGTGCCGGCACCACTTCCTGTTCCAGTTCCAGTTCCAGTTTCTGTTTCTTTTTCTTTTCCCTCTGCAAGACTGAGAGAATCGCGTTTCAAGGCCGCAGGCGGAGGCGGCCTATCAATTAACCCCCCCATTCCGAGGAGATTCGAAGCCATAGTCGTAGACGTCAGCAATGCAATGCCATGGGACCGAAAAGTTTTGTCCACAAATAAACAGTTCAGAGCACCACCCGAATCCGAATCCGAATCCGTGGCGTTCTCAGACCCAGACCCAGACCCAGACCCAGGAAGAGGAGGAGAGATGATGCATTGTGGTGGTTGAGACCAGATTTTAGGTGCTGGTAGATCTGGTATGATTCCTAAGAGGCCCGGGAGGGGGCATTCCCTGGGCTGTAAGTCGTTGAGATTTCCCGGGAGGTAGAACGGACATTGTGCGGTGGTGAAACCTGGTGGAGAGCCTGCAAGGAGATCTGGGTTGAGTTGATCTGCGGAGACGACAAAAATTGAGAGGGCAGACAGACAAAAAACACACAGCCTGGCCATGTTTAAAGACGGCATATACCCTTAGACACTGCACAGGTGCAGGTTGGGCAACAGGCGGTATTAATTACCACTTGTCCCAGAGTTGACATGTGTCCAAAAACGTGGTCCGAATATTCACTGGTTGCGCCATATAGCCGGCGGATAAAGAGTTGAAACACGAATCCCAGTGTTACATCCGCGCTCGACCACGACCCAAGAAACATGAACCGGGTTCAGCGGGTGGAATTAATTCAACTCTATCAAGAAGCAATAATTACTGCGCAAGCCCTAGATACTTCTTAGAGGGGGGGGAGCTAAACCCGACACAGTCGTCCGTTTTGGCTCGGAATCTCGTTCGGCGTCCGCACCGCATAAGCCTCGCTACCCGGCGTTGTCGGAGCCCAAAACACATGCCAGGGATCCCACACCTTCTTGATCTGGGCCAATTTGTTGTAATTCGACCCAAAGAACGCATTCTGCCAGTCTGGCTCCAGCAAATCCGCCTCGTTAAAGTATGTGCCACCACCCGGTGTGGCTGCCCGCAGTGCATCCATGTGACCATCGAGACGAGCCTTAGCTGCCCGAAACTGTGCAACCGTAATGTTCGCCAAGTTGGTCGAGTCAAACACATCGGCGTGCATCACACTATCGCGCCAGACCGGGTTGAGGCCAGCCGGAGCCGGGAAGCCAGCCACCTTGAGCGTCGGCGCCATGTTCAGGCCGTGAAACACATAACCATCTTCCACCATCGCGCGGGCCGCTGCCATGGCTGCCGCAAAAAGCCGCGGGTTCACATAGGCAGCACGAGGAAAGATACGTGAGGCAAATCGAGAGTTCCCACCTCCACCCCCAAGCGCCCCTGTCGCCCTGCTGTAAACACGCGTGGTTGGTGTGTCAATGGAGACGGGGATACCAAGGCCATTCAGGGTTCTGAGAAGTGGTTGAACAAAAGTGGTGGTCTGGTTCGGTGTCAAACCTGGCATCTGAACTTGAACCTGCATGACGTAGCTGGTATTGCTCTGCTTGATGCCGTTTGTCCAGAGATAACCGCCTGCGTCGACAGTCGGAACACCGAATGCAAAGACGGCATCAAAGCCCTTCCAAAAAGCATCGCGATCGTTGATGAACGGATTGGGACTGGGCGTGGTGGACCTGTTGCTACCAAGATTGAAGTTGAAGCTCGCGATCGTCAAGTTGATCTGGGGGTGTGCTTTGACAATCGCCGAGGTGATTACGCCGTATGTGCCTACAAAAGTGTCAAAAGTGCGCCATTGACTCAAACACGGTGGACTTACTGCCTCCTCCTCCCCGAAGGGCAAAGAAAAGATCTGGGTTCGTAACAGGGTCTGCCGTCACAACACGTCCATCCGCCGTCACAACCTGTAGAGATAGCACTTGGTCGACTCCAAGACCAAATTTCGAGCTCAGGGGAGAATGGCCCCCTCCAGTGATCCATCCACCATACGAACCAACCGTGAGACAAGAGGCCGCTGGGAGTGTCACATTGTTTGTTGCCGCATGAGCGAATGCCTCATAGACCTGCAGTCCGGCCCCCACTCTTGCTGCTGCACCTCTGTATGTCCCCCCAGGTTGCTTGTAGCCGGGCAAGAGCTCGAACCCCTTTAGCCAATGAGTCCAGATACTGAGGGATCCCGCACCAGCGTTTCGGCCGATGAAATCATGACCCGTGTTTCTGGTGCCGTTAGCTCGCCGTTCAATCTTTCTTAGGGAAGGGGGGCATTACTTTATGATGAGTCTGATGTTGTTATTCCGTGCAAAGTTGACGGCAGCCTGGATCTGTCGGACGCTGGTGGCGTTGACAACATACTCGGGATACCCGCCCTGGGTGCAGTTCCCGGTGGCATTCCGAACTGGCAGGCAGGTATTTCCCTGTGGCCATCCAGTCAAGATGCTGACGGGGTCATCGAGGTAGAATGTGGTGCGGCTGGCGTTGTTGAGGAGAAAGTCGCATCTTGCGAGATTGAAGGCGGGCGAGCTTCTGTAACAAACCGCCGCGGGGGGCAGTGGACGAAGCAGAGCGCCGTTGAGCGACGAGTTCAAACGTGACCACTCGGCTTGAGAAGGCCACGAGCTGTCTCCAGGAAAGGCCTTGCAGGGCTCTGATGACCTTTGAGAGACTCTGGACAAATCCGCGAAGGAGATGGCGTCAAAGCTGCCAATGTCTCGGTCAGTGAGCTGCACGTCAAGGCCTTCAAATGCGAGCCCTTGAACGGCCGCAACAAAGGCGCCACCAGAGAGAAGAAGCGAGGGACGCATGTTGTTTGCCGATGGAGGTTACCTAGGACTGGGGACTTACCATCCAATCTCTGGGGTATGACAATGATTTATCCCATGCTGATTCCCATGGGGCTGGGTCCCATACCTGGTGCCAACGAGATTACAAAGCCCGTGTCAGCGCGTCCGGTGTAACGGGTGCCGAAATACTGGGCAATTTCTGTAGGGATTTGCTGCACGTGTGGGCTTTTTGCGACCGAAAAGGAACCATGGTGACGACACATACACCGTGCCGTCCCGTTCCGGCCACGATATTACTACGGTTTGGCGGGGTTCTGCAAGACTGCAGATCTTGAGATCTGATTGAGGGGCGGGGTCTACATCACGTTCGGGAATCTTTTTGTCGTTCGCGCTGTTTTGTGCGAGAGTTCGGACCAATTTTAGTTACCGTGGTTCCAACATGCAAGGCGTACGTTTTGGGAAGGTGCGAAGGGCACCGAGACGACGTCGGAATCATGCGCCATTGGTGGCTGGTGTGGCTGGCATTCCGGTGAGAGTGCGTTTACAGAAGTCTTGGTTTGTATAAAAGGACTTCTATGAGCTGTAATGGAATCGGGATATCTGAGAAGCTAAGGGAGGTTGGGAATACCTTCGTGCTATTTCGGCACTCACTTTCTTAGGACCCACTGCGCGCAGGCATTTCATCCAATCACGGGTCCGCTGGCTCAATGGCAGAGCGTCTGACTACGAATCAGGAGGTTCCAGGTTCGACCCCTGGGTGGATCGTTTTTTGCTCATGCTCCTAACTCATGGCCAATGTTGGTCGTTTTATTTTTGCTGTTGTTGGTTTCGTAACCTCTTTTTTCTCCTACGTTGAGGTACGGATATATTTCTGGTGTTGATGGTGCACTGTGGCTGAAGTGGCGGAGTGGCGCAGCCATTTAATGTTAAGCAGGTAAGCGACAAATCCGAGAGACCTCTGCAGTTTTGCGAAGAACCCGTGCCGCAAAGTTGACTGTGATCGCGACTTCCGACCGGTCCGACTGTGCAGTTAATCGTTGCCCGCGACCGAATCTACGATGCGAATACGAAATTTCAGCGTTTAGAACTCTCCCCAATCCGTCGAGCGCGTTCTCGTCGCGCACCTCTTGATAATTCGTCGCAGTGATTCCCTCGACCCCCCTGTAGCGCCGCTGCGCCCGCGAGACAATGCGCCTCCGATTAATTCCCACATTGCTCACCTCGGTATCGATACTTATTTTCGTCTTCTTCATCGCTCCGCGGGTACATCGGTTCGTTGAGGTCTTCTCAGCGCATTCTGGCACCGCTCTCCTGCCAATCGACATCGAAGCGGCATACAACGACACCAAAAGTGGCCAGACACGAACCCAATACATTCCCAAGATCATCCATCAGATCTTCCACAACTGGCGAGAACCGGGCAACGAAACTCTGCCTCCAGATTGGGACGAGACAAAGGAAACATGCAGGGTTGCCAACCCCGACTTCGAGCATCGTCTCTGGACCGACAAATCCTCCCTCGAGTTTCTCAAGGAGCACTACAGCTGGTTCGTTCCCACATATGAGGGCTACAAATATCCTGTGCAGCGCGTCGACAGTCTGCGTTACTTTTTGATGTTCCATTTCGGTGGTATCTACGTCGATCTTGACAACGTACGTTCCCTTTCCCACCTTCCCCGTCGGACCCGCTGATACGGCCAACTAACTTTCTTTTTGCTCCAGGGCTGTGCGCGAGACCTAAAACCCCTTCTCTACTATCCTGCATGGATACCCGATGGCTCTCAAGGCGCCCTCAGCAACAACATCCTCGGCGCCCGACCGCAACATCCGTTCTGGAAGCTGATGACGGACTCGCTCGTCCCATGGGGCTACGACTACATATTCCCTCTTGTTACTATTAGTTACGGGAGTGGACAGTGGTTCGAGACAGCCTTGTGGCAAAAGTTTCACAGACAACAGGCCAGGAAGCCACCAAAAGAGGAGGACAGGATCTACAGGATTATCATGGACCTCCAGGAGGGCCATTCTCCTTGGATCTTCTTCACCCAAGGCAGGGGCGGGACGTGGGAGGATTGGGACCAGTATTACTTTGACAAGTTTGGGAACGAGTTCATCCCCTGGTTCGGAGCACATTTTGTCTCTCTGATGGTGTTTTTGGTCATTCTCATTGCGTTGGTGGTGTTTAGGAGGAGGTTGTTTCGGATGAGGGGTTACCGGGCGGTGTCTACGGACTCTGTATGAGTTTTCATTGTCAGAGCATGCGGGACGGCGTTCTTGGTTGGTATTGCATTGCGGATTCATCATGATATCCATGTCTTGGGCGATGAACTCTGGCTTGTAGTAATTCTTGGATGACCTGGTGGGTTATCATGGATTAACTGTGATAGGGAATAAACTACATTGCAGCCCGTCCTTCGCTGTCCTCGTTATAATGACGTCGTCTAATAATGCTTATTCTCCGTGCAGGAGATTTCCCAAGCTTTCTTGCCTCGTAGCCTACCCCTAGCAGAAATCATTTCGTCGATTCCCCCAGTCGGCATCCCAAGTTGGTTCCAGAACTCTGTTGTATCAAGGAACAACTTACGATCCAATCCAACTAAGACCGCCAACAAAGCACTCAGCGCTCAAGGATAGTCTCTTTCAATTCTATCTCCCAACACGGGGGATCTCTCAAACCCCGTGCCTGGGCCGCGAAAAAAAGAAATAAAAACGGTACGTGTATGTTTGAAGAGTATTAGAACCTTTTGTTTTTGAGCTTTCCCTCGATAGCCATCTCCCCCGGACTCTCGCTTCCTGGTGGTGGGGAAGGGGAGTCCAACCAGACGGGCTCAAGGTGAGACTGGATGGAAACAACAAGCTGATTGGGGTGTGGTATGCTAGGTGCCTAGGTAGGTAAGCAACTTTGATTGTCTGGTGGCCCTGCAAATACAATGTACCTTAGGTACCTACTCAACTGCACTGCACCGGACTGGACTGGACCAGGAAGTGAGTACACATACATACACTGCCTCGTCTTTCTTCCTTTTCTTTCGATTCCCCAACTTTTTTTCTCCACCACTCTTTTCCGTTCATTCATTCATTCAACTCCAAGTCTAAGTTAAATCTTACCCTTTTCGTCTCATCTAGGTATTTTCCCTAGGTAGGTACCAACCTCCATGTCCTACTCCTCGGAACTTTGAGTAGTCTCAACTATGTACCTACCTAGGTTAGGCAGGCAGTCTCACAAAGCGAACCTTTACATGTATGTATGTTACGTAGCTGGTCCTTGCTCTCCTTGACCCGACCTCATCAAATTCCTGTCCGCCCTAGTCCTCATATATATCCTATCCCCGGCCCCCAGTGATTTCCACAAAAACACAATCGCGGGCCATCGTATATGTTTCTCCTCATTCACCTATGTTACTTAACAGGCCGCCTAAAAGATATATAGTACTAAATTACCTAGCCGCCAGATTCGCTAATGTATGCGAATGCTACCTGGGTAGATATATATATATATATGGATAGAGTTTAGTAAGGCTGAGTTCATATACAAAGGAATGAGACAGACAGTTTGTTATTGGCTTGATACTATGCGTGTAACTGTATTGTACATGGGTCAAATCCGAGATGAAGTCATGCCCAGAGCTCCAGAACCGCTCAAACTTCGACCCATCCTGGCGGCCCCCCCTCCAACGCTCGACCTCACCATGAGGTCCCTCGCTGGTAGCTTCACATTGTGTGCTTGAGGTTGCCTGTTTCTGGACCTTTCGGGATCTGCTTCGAGCAAGCAGGGGCACCATAATCCCGGTGATTACCTCGGGGCTGCAGACTGGAGGGCCGTGTAGCCGTGGCTTCAATGTTGGCGCCATGATTTTTTGAGCAAGGAGATGATGAACTCGAGATTGCCCTGAACAAGCTGCTGCTGCGTAGTGGAGCGGCATGACCCCCCTTGTAACCTCCTACGACGTTCGGGTTTGCTCCGAGCTCAAGAAGCTGTTTCGCTTCGGAAATATTGCCCTTGATGACGGCCGTATGTGACCCGTAACTCCAACATCAATTCATTTTCGAATGTTGAGTTGTCTAGAGATGGAGGGAGAACGAAGCTTCAGTGGTCGTTCTGGAGCGCTGAGCTAGCTGTTGGTGGCCCGTAGGTACCTTGAAGTTCTTCAGTGCTCGATCGGCTTGGGTATAGGGGCGCAAGTGATGGCGAAGAGCCAAGGGGCTGCGTCTTAGTATTTGCTGGCAGCACTAATAGCGGGATTAATACGGGGATTACCTGTTAGTGCTGCCAGCAAATATCTGTGCGCGTCTTACCAGTGATCCGAATGGGTGCACGATCCGTTTGGTGTACAACCACGTTAAAGCTGATATTGAAGATAACCTTAAACTTTACAACAGAACGTGATTCTAAGAGCACCCGGGGCAGCTGGTATGTCTGACTTGGGCCCTTCGCCCACGGGTCGCATGCAGCCACCGAAACATTCTGTCCTTTTCAAGTTCCCGAGGAATCAGTTTCCCGTCTGATTGCTTGAAAACCGAAATAATAACGTCCGTAAACCCTTACCGATAGACGCAAAAGGACCTCCACGTAGACACTGGGATCTGTGGCCATTCTGTATAGGTATTGCTTTGACTCCTTGTTCCCGCTCTTGGAGAGTATGATGCAGAGCTCCTTGTACTGCGTGAAATCTTGCGTGATAGCGAGCGTGTGTAAACGCTCCCAAGAGAAGTTGAATGGCATGTCAAAAGCTCGACATGATAATTCGTGGTACCATACCGGTCCGGGTAAGTCCTTAGCAGTTACTGCTTGATAGTCAAGAACAACCAGTACATGGCCTTCAGAGAGCTGTATTTGCATCATTCTCTGGCCTTCTTCAGCATATCCAATCCATTCTGTTTTGCTACCCAGCAGTATACCACAGTTGCGTAGGTCATCTGGGTAGTTGAATTTGGCAGTCCATGGCGCCCTTTGTCGTGACGGTGAAATCGCCGTAGGAAATGAATTGTGTCCGGACAGGCTGTGGCGGATATGTACCGAGGACATCGAATCCTTGGGATGGTATTGGAGGAAGCGCTAATGCAAACGGTAATTTCCGGTCGACTAGGTCATCATCCCCAAGAGAAAAAGGTCTTCGAATGAGTACATCGGCTACGCATGCCTGCTTGAGGAACTCCTTCGAGACTAAGCTTGGCCGACACCACGTTGGCTTCCAATATTCGCGATTCTGCGGCGCCCGGTGACCAAAGTCAAGCACCCTGTCGTAGGCGGTAGAAGTAGATATGAGTGGAATTGCCACGAGAGACTGGCCACGATGCGGCGATTGGTCCACGCCACAGGTCAGAATGCCGTACACAACTTTGTTATGACTTGGATCCGTTCGCACCGGTAGGCGTATGCGTAATCCTCGCTGGTCCATCGAGAATGAAGGCGCATCAAAGCCCTCAAAGGTCTGAGTTGTAATAGCGCGACAATTCTCGAAGTAACGCGGATGAGTCGCCAAAACTGAGGTTTCTTGGTATGGCAGATCGAGTTCGCCAATGGGGCTGCTTGTAACCCCAGCAGAGAATTGAGGTGTCATCAGAAACCTTCATGATCTCCTCTTGCAGTCGTATAAAAGCCTTGGCTCCTTCGCCATATAACATGGGCATGTGAATGTCGAAAATGCCCAGAAGACAGTAAGCAATGTCCTCTTCTCTTGTTGTCTCCCTTGACGCTGCCCAAGACATCCTCTCCGCAATACTTGCCCTTGAAAGCTGGGCATAAGCCTGAAAATACTGCTGGTGCTGGTTGGCGCCGAGATACGTCTCATCAATCCCCGTGATGTTGTGAATCACCCGTCCAAGCGTGTGTTTGCACCCAACCATTTGCCACTCGTTATCGAAGAAAAGCACTATCCGTGGAGCAAGAAGCTCTTGCAATGTCCAGCCTCTGGTAAACCAACGAGACTCTTGGAAAGCGGACCCTTCCGCTTCTGGGTCCTGGCCCGTTGGTACGTCTGACAAGTAGACGAAACACGCTTTCGCCTTCTCGTACCAGCGAAACATAGAATTGATGGCTTCTTGGAGTTCGGCACTGCTTGATTTGTTGTCACACGGATATCCACGTGACTACCTCCTCATGGCCTCAGGCCCCCAGATCCGCCCCTGTAGGCGAGCCATGAAAGGGACAGGACCAATGAGAAGAATGACGACGTTCTGCTGAGAATCGTCGGGATTCGGCTGGATGTCATGGCCAGGCCACAACAAGGCAGAAACAGTGACTCGGAGCGGAGCCGCAAGGACTTGGGCGGTCTGAAACGGCAGAAAAATCCAACACATCTCCCAGTGGCCGGAAAATCGGTCGGCCTAGCAATGCTACGTGGTACCTGCTGAGTTGATAAACGAGGTCCATGGATCGAACGGCGTCGCGGCGGGCCTCCAGCGACGGGCATCGCGAAAGTTGCACATAGGGGCTGTGCGGGTCACACTAGCTCGGGACCGCCTCGCCGTTGATCACGGTCATCCGCGTCCCGCGCAGGTCCAGCGCCGCGCGGCCGAGCGTCTTGCTTTGCACTTTATAGTCCGTGCAGGCGAATGCCGCTGCGCACGGTAGACCCCGCCGGACAACGTCGTTCTGCTGCCAGGGCCGCTTTCTCTGGCACTCGATTTCGGTGCTGACGGCCGTCAGGAGGATGGTGCTAGGCGGCAGGCCGGCAAAGTGGAGGCCACTTGTTGTCTCCGTCGCCAGCAGGAGCGTGTTGGGCGCAGATTTCCGGACTCATTAGAGAAACCAGCAAGACACGCCTCACCGGTCCAAGCCCTTACATATTTACTTCTTTAGCTTCTAGTCCTAAGTCTCTTGAAACTTCTTCTGCAGTTGTTAAAATAAGTTTCATCTGAATCATTATTGAAGAGTTGAACTCGTTGCACACCCCCACAAATTTGAGGCACACTCTCCCCCACATATTCCAGCTGTCATGCACGTGAATGCAGCCGTCATCCAAACCTCCACTTCTTGGCTGTAAAAAACCGAAATTTCAATGCGCACCACACATCCACTTGTGCACCAGCGACGCAGCACATCAGGGCACGTACCGGGCAGCCACAAACGACGGCCATGTGCAGAGAAATCTACTGGTTTTACCAGCCAAAACGAAGGTAGTATGTCGCACCCTGTCGAGATGAGATGTGTTGAATCAAGGTCGCTGGCAATCAAGGTCGAAAATTTCTATCGCCTGGGGTTCATGTTTTGGCCGGCGACGTCAAGTGAGGCTGCTGTCATTGAGATTTCGGGTTTTTACAGCTAAAAAGTGGAGTTCTGGATGCAAAGCTGCCTGACAGGCCGTCGCAGCTGGAATAAGTGGGGGAGGGTGTGCCTTAAATTTGTGGGGGTGTGCAACGAGTTTAACTCTTATTGAATTCAAACCTCATGACGATGGCTCTGCCTGAAGTGACTACCACAATCTGAGCAGTTTCGACGAGACGACCGCTAGGATTCCAGTGTTCATGACGTGGATCCAAGTATTGACAACGTTGGGCTCAGTCAGGCAAATATATGTGTCGGCAAATCCGGTGCACATCCAGCACATTAACAACACTCCAAGTGCTTTTCGTTGGTTCAGCCGCGTGAGTGCAAGTACCGCGAGTCCCACCGAGAGATTGCGTCCTCCGATGCCAGGGTAGAAAACTATCTCTTCTTTTCCCGCATTGATGATGCCAAATATATGAGACACTGAAGGATAGGAAATAAGACAAGTCAGCATATGTGGGTGTGTTTTGAGGTTGTAATGACTAGTGTGGAGCTTATTGTTGTACGACACTTGATTGTGGTATCTGACTTACTATGCAAAGGGTTAATAATCCCATAGGAGCCCGAACCGACCAGAGCAAGTCCAATAATAGTGCACGCGATGTCGAGGCCTGCCATGATGCTTGTCGATTATTTCTGGGAGCAGACAAGCTTTCGAACGTTGTAAGTGTAAGTTCAAACGTGTGTAAAACTAGAGTATAAAGTGGAACAATATTATAGGCTTACATTAGTGAAGCAAAGAGAGGTGCGCGAGGGACCCTTATACCTGTCCAGGGAGGCCGGCAAAAACTGAACGTAGTTGCCTGGCTGTTGAAGGATTTAAGGCTCCACTAGACTGCGCCACCAACTTAGGTGTTGGGGCATTAAATTAGCATAAGCAGGGGACTTGTCCCACAACATCTACGTGGAGAGTTAGCCGCCAAGGTACTGATGACGATAGTCGCAACTATGAAGAGAGTGCTGGCTCGTCCGTCGATCCACCACATCTTGCTGTCAACGGAACGATGTTTTATGGCGCCAGTTAGGAA
>Ga0247763_1000174_pt1 | contig 33663 bp, 22 predicted proteins | sample UWRJL141409B4_FD_179926 | JGI IMG/M metagenome (GOLD analysis project Ga0247763, IMG submission 179926) | Plant litter microbial communities from Arlington Agricultural Research Station in Wisconsin, United States - UWRJ-L141-409B-4 | ecosystem: Environmental > Terrestrial > Plant litter >... | reverse complement strand
CGCCTACGTCGGGCCACTCCGTCCAGCTCGACTCCAGATCGTAGCCTCGAGGCAAGAGCTCTTTGCCCCCGCGCAGGCGGTCGCCCTGGACGAGCTGGTCGTAGTGCGGATGCGCCGGGAAGCACTCCATTCGGTCGATGGTGATGAGCGGCTGATAGCTCTTCCCCGGGGGTGTCGTCGCCTGGCGCCCGATGTGAATCTCGCTGATCTTGCCGTCCGTGACCCGCAGCTGCCGGACGCGCGAGAAGAACTCGAAGCGGGCGTCGGGGCTGCGGCGCAGGATGGTCTGGTAGAAGGGGACGATCACGCACTCGCCCATGCCGGCACGGAAGTCATAGGCGACGGCGCCGGCGTAGTCGGCCAGGATGCGGAGCAGCGCGCGTGCGCCCGGACCCGCCGCGAGCAGCGGGCGGCGCGTGTTGCCCGCGTCGTAGGCGAACGGCAGCACATAACAGGCGCGCAGGACGGCGGACGTGCGCGTCCAGGGAAGCATCGGGAACGCCAGCGTCTGATCGAGCCATGCGCTGAATTCGAGGTCGTCGATGCTCTCGAAGCCCTTGCCTTTGCGCAGCAGGTCGCCGATGCCGACGACGAAGCGCAAGCCCACCTCCAGCGCGGCCAGCTCCGACACGAACGGCCAGTGCCCGGTCTCGATGGACGGACGCTCCAGCACACCTAGCTTCTGGTGCAGCGGCGAGAGCTGCGCGTGCAGCTCTTGCTGAAGCGACGTCACGAAGCGCCCCGCGTCGTTCACCCACGCGGCGCCCCGCTGGCGCACATCTTCCAGCACCTCGCGCAGTACACCGAGCTCGAGCTTCTGCCCGACAGCTTCGAGCGGGCGGAGCGGGATCCGCGTGGCCATGTGCAATAGGCTCTCGACGAAGCCGAGGATACCGTCGAGCAGATCGGGGCGGCCGTCGCTCGCGTCGGCGTGGCGGGCGCGCTCGCCGGGGACGAGGTCGTTGTGCGGCAGCTGCATGGGCAGGTCGGCCCAGCCACCGAAACCGGGCCAGGGCCTGTCTTCCAGCGTGAAACACATGCGCGGCGTGAGCGCGTCGCGCCAGCTGCGCAGCGCCCAGGCGTCGGAGCGATTCAGATTGTCGTACGCCTGCCGCAGCAGGTCGAAGAAGTTCTCGTAGAAGCCGAGGGCCATGTGCAGGCCATGCTCCTGATTGCGCGGCCACGCCACCTGCGCTGCGCCGTCCGCCGCGGCGAGGCTCGAGCTGAAACCGCGCGCGCTCGCGCACTTGCCGCCCAGACGCCAGCCAACCTGGTAGAGGCGGAGCTCGAACAGCTCGGGATACTTCGACAGATCCATCATGGCTGCCAGCGCCGCCGGCCCGCCCCCGAGGATCGCGACCTTCTTTCGCCGCGGCGCGGTGGCCGCCGTCTCCATCTGCATATCGAGCTGGAACCGGATCAGAAACGTGAGCGACGCCTCGTACACGCCGCCGGCCTGCTCGTGCGCGAGCAGCCCGAGCTCGCTCGCGATCGGGTGGCTCGCTAGATTGGGGATGCTGACGCGGCGCCCGAAGCCGAGCTCTCGGAGCTCCGTTTTCGAGACGACCGCTGGCGCCGCGAACACGCGGCTGTAACACGCCCGATCCCCCTGCTGGCTGTCGCGAAATTGCTTGATGAACGCCACGCTCAGCGCGGGGGCGGAGCGGCCATCGAGAAGCTTGCGGAGGGCGCCGACATCGACGAGCCGGTGCGCCGGCAGCACCTGGTTGATCGCCGCGCCGAGCCGCGGCAGGGCGTCTTCGACGAGGTGCAGCAGGTTGGCGCCCAGGTGCTCCAGCGTCGCGACCTTGCTCGAGACCAGGCCGGGGCTGCTCGCTGCCGGGTGCACCTCGGCGAGCAGCCCGCGCTGCAGCCGATCACCGAACGCCGGCGTCACCCAGGCCTGGATCCGGGTGAGCTGGGAGGCGTCTTTCACCTGCTCGTCGTCCTCGGAGAACGAGATCGCCACGTCTTTCTGGAAACCGAGCACCTCGCGCCCCGTCGCCATCGCGGTCCCCGTGTTCACCCACAGATAGGGCATGAACAGCGCGATGCCGAGCTCGTGCGTCTGCTTGTTCACGCTGATGCAGGAGATCTGGTAGCCGCCGTCGATCTCGTGCATCTGGCCGATGCTCGGGTTCTTCGACAGGAACACGCGCGGCATGTCCACCATGGTCAGCACCACCATCGGCAGCGCGAAGTAGTGATGCTCTTCGTCGCCCTTCAGGTAGTGGTTGATGACGCCCTGGACGGCATAGCCGTCGGCGCGAAAGACGTAGCCAGCCATGCTCGCGTCGAGCTGCGTGTAGGGCCCCGGCAAGCTGGTGGCGTAGCGCTCATAGCCGATGCTGCGCTCTCGATATTCCGGCCGCGGTGCGTCTCCTGCGCTCATGCTCACTCCCGTTGGTTCGCGACCTCGCTCGCGTCCAGAGCATAACGGCCACACAAACGTGTGTGTTTCACCGCAGGAACATTTCACAGCGGAATTTCGACCGAGGTCCCGCCGAGCGCAGCGAGCGCTCGGATCACCTACAGATGATTCATTGCTACAACACAGGAGCGGCCGCTGCGAGATCTGCGCCCAGCGCACGCTGGACCTCGGCGCGATACGCCTGCCGGAGCTGCTGGTGAGTCGACGCTATGCGCTGAGAGAAGAGCAGGGGCTGCCGATCGATCGCCATCGCGGCGACGCAGGCGCGCGCCGACTCGAGCACCTGGGTCGCTTCACTGAGGCGCCCCTCGACGATCAGGATATCGGTCTCGATGCGCAGCAGCTCGGCCCGATAGAAGCCGCAGTAGGGGTGTGCCGCCTGCTCGCGCACCCGATCGACGAGCTCGCGCGCCGTCGCTACCCGCCCTGCCGTCAGGTGGGCCTCGGCCACAAACCCCGCGTACTCGGCCAGACAGAGCTGAGTACCCGACTGCTCGTACAGGTCGTAGCCCCTGCGCATCGTGTCGAGGCCCGCGTCCACCTCGCCGCGCGCGACGCGCAGCCTCCCGAGCGCGACGTCCGCCACGGCGCGGAACACTGGGTGCCGCAGCAGATCGGCCAGCTCCGTTAGCGCTTCGGCCCGGGCGCGCTGCGCCGTGAGCTCGGGCTCCGTCTCGTGGTCGCGGCGGAGGATGCCGAGCGCGGTGCTGAACAGCATGCCGAACGCGCGCGCCACCACCAGCGGTTCGGGGCTGCTTTCCATCTCCTGGCGCTGCTCCGCCGATGGCTGGTCACGACCCTGGATCGCGAAGATCCACGCGAGATAGCACGGGCCCTCGACCAGCAGCTCCTGCCCGCAGGCGAGCACGGCCTGGCGCGTGTCGTCGTCTTCCAAGCTCCGTCGCGCCTCGCGCAGGCTGCGCTCGGCGCGCGAGAACTCTCCCTGGTAAAACTCCACATTGCCGCGCGCCACGGCCAGCACCGCGTCGCGCGCCGGGCTGGGAGGTGCCTCTGCCAGGTACACCAGCGCCTCGTTCACGCCGTGCCGATCGTGGCGCAGGCAGGCGTGGGCGAAGAGCGCCCAGCTCTCCGCCAGGGGCTTGCTCGCGCCAGGCCCCTTGCCGAGGGTGAGCAGCCGCGCGTTGTTGGCTTGAACCGTCTCCGCCGCCCAGCCGTCGCTGGCGTTCAGGGAAGGGACGAGCAGCCGCCGGATCGCGAGCTCCCAGCGGTCGTGCTCTTCGCCGCTCTCGGGAAGGTGCCTCTCGAGCAGATCGAGCGCGTGTTGCAGGTGTACGCAGGCCTCGAAGTGGCAGCTCTTGCGCGCGGCCTGCTCGCCCGACAGCGTCGCCAGCTCGAGCGCCTCCAGCCATTGCCCCGAGCGCGCGAAATGCAGCGCGAACAGATCGGGGCGCTCGGCGAGCCAACCGCCGAAGCTCGCCTCCGCGGTCGCAGCGATGCGCCGGTGCAGCTGCTCGCGTCGCTCGACAGGCAGCCGCTCGTAGATGGCGTCACGCAAGAGGCCGTGCCGGAAGCGCAGGGTGCGGGCGGGCCCCTCCCCTTCCTCTACCACGAGCCCGAACTCGCACAGGCGGGCGACCTGCGCCTCGAGCTCCCGCAGGGGCAGCGCCGAGACCTTCTCCAGGATGGCGAACACCGTCTCGCGGCCGAGCGCGGCGAGCAGCTGCGCCGTGTCACGGGCCACACCGAGCAGCTCGAGCCGGCGGTCGAGCGACTCCGTCAGCGAGCTCGGCACCTGCGCGAGCGCAGCCCCGGCGCCGGCCGTCGCCGGATCGATGCCCTCGGCCGTGGCCAGCGTCAGCTCTTCGATCAAGAGCGGCAGCCCGTCTGCCGTCTCGATGATCTGCATCGCGACCCGGTGCGGCAGCTTGCTTCCACCGACGCTCTGCACGACCTCGAGCGCCTGCGCCGACGTGAGGCGCGCGACCGGCAGCGTCTGCACCGAGAGGCGCCCCGTCACGTACGCGACGATCTCCGGGCGCCCGCTCATGACTATCAGCACCGGCTGCGGGGTGTCACGCTCTTGCAGCGTCCTCAGCAGCTCGAAGCTCGAGTGATCGAGCCAGTGCACGTCTTCCACGATGATCACGAGCCCTTGCCCCTTGCTGCTCACGAGCAGGCGCTCGATCGAAGTGTCGATCATGCGCTGGCGATAGGTCTCTGCTGCGGGAGCCGCCTCGCGGGTGGGGGCCACCGGCCGCTGAGCTTCGGACCGAGGTGCTTCGGACCGAGGTGCTTCGGACCGAGGTGCCTCGCTGGCGCGCACCCGCGAACGCGGGGTGCCGTCGGCGGCAAAGGCCAGGAACTCGGCGAACGGAGCGAACGGCGAGTATTGATCCTCGGAGCGGGCGCGCAAGGCGATCACCGTGGCGTTCGACTCGGCGAGCCGGTCGCTGAAGCTGTGCAGCAGGCGAGATTTGCCGACGCCCGCGTTGCCGGCCACCAGCACCGCGTGCGGGGTGCCGGCCTGGCTCGCGCGAAACGCCTCGAACAACGCAGCGAGCTCGAGGTCGCGCCCGATCATCGGCAGCCTCGCGCCCTGGACACGGCCCGACAACGGCGAACCGATCGCCCCCTCCATCAGGGCGTAGTGCTCTCGCACCGGCGCCTCCGCTGGGCTCGCCCCGGCTGGGCGGACGAGCTTGCCGCGAAACTCGAACGCGAAAAAGCGGCGCAGGATGCGCTGAGCATGGGAGCTCACGAGGAGCTCGCCGACCCCCGCAGCGTCGCACAGCGCTGCGGCCGCCGACAGCGAGGGCCCCGCAGCGAGGCCGCCCAACAGCAGCGTCTCGCCCACGTCGAGACCGCCGCGCAGCTCGGCGCCGCTCGCCGGTCGCCCCGCGTCGAGCTCCCGGCGCAGGGCGAGGAACACACGAGCCGCGCGCTCACAGTTGTTGTCGTGGGCGCGCGGATAGCCAAGGCAGATCACCGCACGGTGCCCGAGCGAGCTCAGCAGGTGCCCCTCGTGTCGCTCTACCATCAGAGCGACGGCCTTCTGGAAGCGGGCCGCCTCGCGCAGGTAGCTCTCCGCCTGCTCCATGCTGGCGCCGGATGAGGGCAAGCAAAGCTCCAACGTCAAGACGCTGAGCAGCCGGCGCTCGACGGGGGGTTCGGCCACACCGAGCGGCGAGATGCGCCGCGCGCGACGCTCCAGCAGATCTTGCAGGACGGCCTCCACGTCGCGCGCCGAGCGCGGCCGATCTGCCGGGTCTTTCCGGTGCAGCTGCTCGACGAGCTCGGAGAGCGCCGCGGGCACGTCGGCGCGCAGCTCTCGCAGGGGCAGCGGGCGATGCTCGCGGATGCGGCGGATCGTCTCCGCCGCGTTTCCCTTCACGTGGAACGGGCTCACCCCTCCGAACAGCTCATAGAGCAGCGTGCCGAATGAGAAGAGGTCCGAGCGCGTGTCTGCCGGGCTCGCGAGCGTCTGCTCGGGCGACATGCTGCGGAAGGTCCCTCGGATCACCGCGGCGCTCGGCTGCTCCTGGGCCTTGGCCGCGTCGATGAGCTGCGCGATGCCGAAATCGGCGATCTTGGGGACGCCGTCGCGACCGATCAGCACGTTCTCGGTCTTCAGATCGAGATGCACCACGCCGGCCGCATGCGCGTAACCGAGGCCTCGAATGATGGCCAGCGCCGTCGTCAGGTAGCCTTCGACGTCGGCACGCTCGGGCGTCAGCAGCTCGTCGAGCGACGACCCGTCGATGTATTCGCTCACGATGTAGTCGTCGTTTCCGACCGTGAGGAAGTCGTACACACGCACGATGTTCGGGTGCTCGAGGCGAGCGTTGATGCGCGCCTCGTTCGCCAGCTGGACTCGATCGGCCGAGCTCGCCACATCAGCCCGCAGCCGCTTGACGGCGACCGGGCGATCGAGCTGCGGATCGTGCCCGGCGTAGACCTCACCCGCCCCCCCAGAGCCGATCAGCTCGAGCAGCTGATATCGACCGATCAGGGCTCGGCCGACGCTGGCAAAAGGGCGCGGGTGCTCCGAAACCGAGGCGCCTCCAGCGACGGCAGCGGTCACCGTTTGGGTATCACCCATCCGACTTCGTTCGACTCGGCTCATTGGCGCACGACTCCGCCGTATAACGGTCGCTAACGCGAAGTTAAGAACTCGTGGTTGGCGCTTTTGCGCAGTTTCTTGCTGCGATGAGAGCCTCGAAGCGTGATGCTCCCTTTTCCCTACCTCGACGCCCATTACACACGAAGATCCCACACGCACCGCGACTCGCGCAGGTGAAATGCTGGTGTAATTGATGGCGGGCGAGAAAGTCGTCATGATGCTCCTCGGTGGCGCGGCCCGACGGAGGGGTGGGGGCCGCGCCGCATTGCTTCAGCCCCTGCATCGTCATTCTCGGGCGCGTCATTCTCGCGCGTTTTTGATTCAGGGCCGCGTCGTTCGACGCCGGGGAGTTCGAGGGAACGCTCCGTGAATCGAGGGTTTGGCATCTGGGCGGCGCCCGGAGGCTCGGGTGGTCGTGAGTTCGTCGACGCGGGGGCGTCGGCGGGCTGCGCTGCCCCCGGGGGAGCCTCCGGGCGCGGCGCCTCGTCCCCACGGACCGCGGGGCGTGGGCTCAGCTCGCGCTCGGATCGTCGGCGCGCCTCCCAAGCACGACCCGGTCAGTGCCGAGCCGCACTCGCCGGGTCTGCGGGTCGCGCTGGATGATGCCCACGGCGTCAACCACCCCAGCCGCCTTGAGCTCCTGCCGGATACGGAAGATGTCGACGTTCAAGCGCTGCTCCGAGACGCGCAGCAGGTCGAGCAGGTCTCCCACCGAAATCCAACCGTCGTCGACCCCGGCGCCCGCGGGCAGATCGCGCCCCCTGCGGCAGCGCGCCAGCGTCAGCAAGACGTAATGACACGCCTTTTGTCCGAGCCGCACGTCTCGCCCGTTGGCGTGCAGCGTCAGCTCGACCGCCTCCTCGTCGCGAGACACACCGAGCTGCAGCTCGAGCTCACCGAGGGCGAACAAGCCGGCGACGTTGCGGAGCATCTGCGTCTCGTCCGGGGCGGTCGGAAAACAGCAGCGCCAGAGCTCCGTGCCGATCGTGATCAAATCGCCATCGGCGAGCGGCCCCGCGCGGTCGCGCGACTCGATGGACCAATGCCCTCCGTCGTCGCGAAACAGGCTCACGCTGGGCTCTTCCGGGCTCGGCAGCGCAACGAGCGCGTCGCGCAGGACGATGGGCTCTCGCGCCTCGCCGACGCGCACTAGCATGGCGCGCGGCGGTGAGACATCGTCCACGACGAAGGCATCCGACAGAGAACCGAACGCGACCTCGGCGCCCAGCTCGAGCCGCACGGGAGAGCCCGCGGCGATGCGCTGCCCGTTCACGTAAGTCCCGTTCTTGCTCTGGAGATCGCGCAGCTCCCAGGTGCCGCGCTCCGTCCAGCGCAAGCTGGCGTGTTGCAGCGATACGTGAGAGTGCCCGAGGCGCAGGCTGGCGCCCGACGCTCGACCGACAGACGTCTCCGCCACCAGCTCGAAGCTCACCTCACCGTCTCGTCGTCGCAGACGCGCCATCGCGCGACGACGCTAGCATGATTTCTCGGATGCAATAGCGCTCTCGGCCGCGACCCGCGGTTGAACTCCGCGCGAGCCGCTGCACGCGAGCACCTGTCGAATCGCTCGAGGCGACCTGCGGGGCGATTGCGTTTTCGCTTCACCGATGCATCGCGCGCTGACGGCTCGCCACCCACTGACGTCTTCGGCGGCGTATCGAGTCGCTTCCGCGACGGCCGCTGCCGCCGTCGAACGGCTCACGTCTCCGCCTGGAGCGGGCCACCTGGCGCGACGAGGCAGCACTGCGCTCGGCGCGCCTGCGTTTCACCGATGCAATGTTCCACCGTCGTTGTTGCGACACTGCCAGCGCTTCGCGAGGAGCTGCTCTTTACCGGCCGCGAGACGCGGCGGCTTAAGCCTCGCCCTCAAAACATGTGGGCTGGCCTGCGCTCGCGAAGCGGCGGCGCGCCCGCGGATGCGCTGGGGTCGCGGGATCGAGCCCACAGCGGCGTACCAACTTCGACGGTCGATCCCGCGCTCGCCCGTAGAAACGCTGGCGCGCGATTCTCGGGCGCTATACTCCGCGGATGGTGCCGGGGGGATATCACACGACTGGTAACGCCGCTCGAACCTCAGCCGCCGAACGGCGCATGCACGGCTGGGGCGTGTTCCTGCTGATCGTCGCGGCTGGCGGAGCAGCGCTCGGCTCCGACCAGGTCGCGGCGACTGCGCCCGCGCCGGGTGCTGCCCTGCCCGGCATCGGCGCGGAAGATCTCGCCCGCTTCGAGCGCGGCCGCGCGGCGTTCGAGAAGGCGCGCGACATCTCGACCGGGCTCGGGCCCGTGTACAACGACACCGCGTGCAACCGCTGCCACAACCGCGCCGGCGTCGGGGGCGGCGGCATCCAGCGGGTGACCGTGATCGGTCATGTCGAGGGTAGTCAATACGACCCGTTGATCGCGCGCGGCGGCCCGGGCCTGGCCGCCAACTCGGTGACGGTCGACCTCGGTGAGGCGCGACGTTTCATCCCGGGCTGCAAGCTCTCGCCAGACGGCGAACCCATTCCCAAGGAAGCGAACCTCGTCGTGTTCCGGCGCACGACGGCCTTGTTCGGGCTCGGGCTCGTCGAAGCGACGCCCGACGCCACCTTCCTCGAGATCGCACGACAGCAGCCACCGCAAATCCGGGGCCGCGCCGCCGTCGTGCACGACCCCGCGCGCGGCGAGCGCTCGGTCGGCAAGTTCGGGTGGAAGGCGAAGGCGGCGACCATTCACCAGTTCGTGGGCTCGGCGCTGCTCAACGAGATGGGCGTCACGAACCCGGAGTATCCCGACGAGCAGCTCCCGCTCGCCGACCCTGCCCTGCTCGCGGGGTGCGACGTCACGCCGGGCCTCGAAGAGGACGCGAGCGGAGTGGCAGCGTTGACCGAGTTCGTACAGATGCTCGCACCGATCGCGCCGCTCGAGCAGGACGCCCGGGCCCGGCAGGGTGACGCGCTCTTCTCGCAGCTCGGCTGCGATGGCTGCCACGTGCGCCGGATCACCTCGGGCGAGAGCCCGATCGCCGCGCTGTCGTTCAAGACGTATGCGCCTTTCTCCGACTTCCTGCTGCACGACATGGGGGCGCTCGGGGATCGCGTCGGCGGCGAAGGCGATGCAGCGCCGCGGGAGATGCGCACGGCGCCGCTCTGGGGCCTCAGGCTCGCAGCCTCGGGATATCTGCACGACGGCCGCTCGCGCTCGATCGCCGAAGCCGTCGAGCGCCACGGGGGCCAAGGGGCGCGCTCGCGAGACGCTTACGTGCGCCTCCCCGGCGAGAAGAAGGCCGCTCTGGTGGCGTTCCTTCAGACGCTATGAGGTACCCGTGCCGGCAGCGTGGGCTGCGTCGCTCGGCGGCCGCCCGAGCGTCATTGTCGCCGATCGAACGGGAGCTCTCTCGACAAATGGTTGCAACAGAACTTCACGGTGAAGTCGTCTGGGCGGCGCGATGAGGGCTTTGCCCACTCGACGAGCGCTGCCTGCCGCGCGAGCACGAGCGCCTGCTCGTCGTCGCGAGCGACGCACACCCAGCCGCTGCGCGAGCGCTCGCCGAGGTGCTCCGATCGTGTGGCGGTGAAGCGACCCCGTTCGAAGTCGCTCAGATCGAACACATAGCTGTACCCAAGGCCATCAGGGTCGCGCGAAGCGCCGTCCCCGCCCCGAGCGTCAACGACGTCGCCCGGGCTCGATGGGCGCCCGCTCTCGACCTCGTCGCTGGGCTCATCTCGCGGGGGCAATATGCCAGCGTCTGGCGCGACGCTCCGAAAGCGCTGCTCGAACTCGACCGCGCTGGTCACATATTCCAGGCAGCCGAAGGCATCGGCGAAGGCGTTGGCCTGAGCCCCCATCACGCCCCGCCAGGGCCGCACGATGATGCTGTCGAAACGCTGCCGCTTCGACAGCATCGCCGTGGCGACGGCCCCCATCGCCTGCGGGTCGTAGCTGATCACGGCGCTCGAATCGCCGAAGTACCGGACGCGGATGTTGTCGCCGATCAACGCAACGAAGCGGCGGGCGAAGCGCTGGGCGATCCCGAGCGAGATCGAGCGCTCGAACCGCGCATAGAACACGCCGGCGTGGGCCCAGCCCAACACGACCGAACCGTGCTCGTCACTGACGCGCTCGAGGATTGCCATTTCAAACAATATCTTGAACGAAGGCCGAGCCTCGACCAGCGATCATGCGCGACAAACCGCCACGCCGAGGTAGGCGCCGCGACTCCGGCCAGAGCCGTGCGCTCGACTCCTCTAGCCGTCGGCGGGAAAACCGCGTTCTCTGGAACTGCCGGACTTTGGTCGACGCAGTGCGCCTAGAGCTCGTTCAGAGCCCATCAAGGAGTCGACCCGCGCGCAGCACGCGGCGCCTGATACTCGCGCGCACATGCGCCGAGGTCGGATACGAGGGCGCACCGGGCTGCCCGGCCCGCGCGCGCCTTGACCGGCGCGAGGCGATTATGATACCGGTTATCAAACTCATCCCTCTTACCGGAGAAACCATGGCTCTCGTTCGTTGCTTGCGTCTCGGACTGTTCTTGCCTTTGCTGGTCGGTTCGCTGTGCGTCGCCTGTGGCGGCGATGACGACGAGGGAGAGCAACCCGAGAGCGATGGCCCGGCGGGCTGTTACATCGGGCCCGAGATGCGCTGCGACTGTGAGATCCAGGAGACCAGCTGCACCGAGGAGGGGCAAACTTGGGTGGAAGAGGGCTGCGCCAGCTGCGCGACGTGACGACCGCGCGGTGACATGGTGAATGGCGGCTCCAAACCGGCGCCGCGGGCACGCGCGTTCCTGGGTCAACCCAGTGAAGATGGCGTGAGCGTCAACCGATCGGGGCGACGCTCACGCTCACACGCGCGCGCGTGCCAGCGCCCGAGTCGCTCTCGAGCTCGATGCGGCCGCCATGCGCCTCGACGATGCGTTTGGCCAGGGTCAGCCCCAAGCCCACCCCACCGGTGCCCCGCGACCGGCTGCGCTCGGCGCGGAAGAAGGGCTCAAAGACGCGCGCCAGGTCGCGCTCGGAGATGCCGATGCCCCGATCGGCGACCTCGAACACGACCCGACCGGCGCCGTTCGTCACGCCGAGGCGGATGGGGGTTTCGGCTGGTGAATACTTGTGCGCGTTGTCGAGCAGGTTGTCGATCACCCGCCGAAACAGCGTCGCATCGACGTGGATGGATGGCAGTGAGTCGGCCACGCTCAGCTCGAGGACCCGATCGGAATAGCGGCTACGGAAGCGCTCGCCTGCCCGCTCGGCGATGCTGGCCGGCGGCACGTCGACGAGGCGCATCGGGACCCCCGTGGCCCTGAGCGAGCCGATCTGCAGGTCCATACGAGTGGTGGTGAGGATGTCATCGATCATGCCCTCGAGCTCGCCGAGATCGACCGCGATCTCCTCCAGCGAGTTGCGTGCCACCATGGCGTCGCCCTCGCTCGCGATGTCGACCGCGACGCGGATGCGGGCGAGCGGCGTGCGCAGCTCGTGCGACACGTTGGCCAGCAGCTCTTTCTGAGTGAGCACCAGACCCTCGATGCGCTCGGCCATGTCGTCGAAGCCTCGACCGAGATCGCCCAGCTCATCGGAGCGCGCGAGCGCGGCCCGAGCCTCGAGATCGCCCGCGCCGAGCGCGCGCGCCACGCGTGAGAGCTGAGCCAGCGGCTGCGCCATCCAGCGCCAGCTGAGCGCGGCCCCCACGCCGACGATGAGCACGCCGCTGGCGAAGAAGGTGAGCAGCGGGGCCCACGGCAGCCCGTCCGGCGGCGGCCCACGGCGATCACCGGGAGGAGGAGCCCCGGGAGGAAGAGCGCCGGGGTGACGAGCGCCAGGAAGGCGGCTCCCTAGCTCGGGCGGACCATCCTGAGGACGACCGTGCGAGTGCTCGAGCGCTGCGGGCGGGGGGCCGCGATGAGACGCAGCGCCATCCGCCGACGCGGGGCTCAGCACCTCGCGCAGCAAATAGCCCACGAACAGCACGGCCGCGGCGAGCAGCACGAGCTGAACCAACCCCAGCGCGTACAACCTCCACACCAGGCTTCCCCGTGTGGGCCACTTCATGGCGCGCTCGGCGTCAGCATGTAGCCGAGCCCCCGGATCGTCTTGAGCAGGCGCGGCTTGCGCGGATCGATCTCCAGCTTCTGGCGCAGGCGCGAGACGTGCACGTCGATGGATCGGTCGAACGCATCGTCGGACGAACCATGCACGAGCTCGAGCAGCTGCTCGCGGCTGAGCACGCGCCCCGCCCGATCCATCAGCACGCGCAGCAGGGTAAACTCGAACGTGGTGAGCGACAGCGCCGCGCCCCGGACGCTGGCCGTGACGGTCGCGCTGTCGAGCGTGATCTCGCCGAGCTCGATGCGCGTCGCGCGCGGCCCTGCCTCACCCCGGCTGCGCCGAGCCTGGGCCCGCACCCGCGCCAGGAGCTCGCGCGACGAGAACGGTTTGGTGACGTAGTCATCGGCGCCGCCCTCGAGCCCCATCACTCGATCCGCTTCCTCGTTGAGCGCGGTGATCATGACGATCGGAACGTCGAGGCGCTGTCGCACCGCTCGACACACCTCCTGTCCGCTCAGGCCAGGCAGCATGAGATCGAGCAACACCACGTCGGGACGAACCCGCAGCACCTCGGCGAGCGCGAGGTCTCCCCGGGACACGCGAACCACCTCGACGCCGTGGCTGTTCAGGTAGTGAGTGGTGAGGCGCGCCAGCCGCTCATCGTCTTCCACGTACACGACGCGAATGACCGCACCCGAAACCTCTTCCGACACCACGAACATTTTGCCACGGGCCAATGGCCGTGGGGAGCGCGGAAACAAACGGAAGTGTTCGGGCGTATGCGGTTGTTACTTCTGTCGCGCAGGCGCCCCAACCCGCGCGAGTTCCTGCGCTGGCTCCGACTCGCGCCGCCTGCGGGCCCTGGGGCTGCTCGCTTGTGGGCTCTCCTAAAGGGTGGCAAAACTCGGCCCCGCCATGGCACACCCGCTCCGCCGGCTCTTCTCCCATGCACGTGCCTACCGGCGCGATGCCAGCTTCGCGACGCTGTACTCCGTCCTGAACAAGCTGTTCGACGTGCTACCCGAGGTGCTGATCGGCGTGGCGGTCGATGTCGTGGTCAACCGCAAGGCCTCATTCCTGGCGCGCTTCGGGGTCGAGCAGCCCGAGCATCAGCTCTGGCTCCTCGGGGCGCTCACGAGCTTCATCTGGGTGTTCGAGTCGTTGTTCGAATACCTGTACGCGGTGCGCTGGCGAAACCTCGCCCAGAACCTGCAGCACGACCTGCGCATGGAGGCATACACCCACGTGCAGCGGCTCGAGCTCGCCTGGTTCGAGCGCCGGCGCACCGGCAACCTGATGGCGGTGTTGAACGACGACATCAACCAGATGGAGCGTTTTCTCAACGGCGGCGCCAACGACCTGATCCAGGTGGTGACCGGCTCGCTGCTGGTCGGGGCGGTCTTCTTCGCGCTCACCTCGCGCATCGCCGTGCTGGCGCTCTTGCCGGTGCCGTTGATCGTGTACGGAGCGTTCTGGTTTCAGTCGCGGCTGGCGTCGCGCTACGCGAGCGTGCGCGAGGCCGCGGGCAGCCTCAACTCGCGGCTCAACAACAACCTGCTCGGCATCGCCACGATCAAGGCTTACGCCGCCGAAGACTACGAGGCCGCGCACGTGCGCCGCGCCTCCGACACCTACCGCGCCGAGAACGCGGGCGCGATCCGCTTCTCGGCGGCCATCACGCCGATCATCCGCATGGCGGTGCTCGCCGGCTTCGCCGTGACGCTCCTCTACGGTGGGATGCTGGCACTGTCCGGCGAGCTCGGGGTCGGCAGCTACTCAGTGCTCGTCTACCTCACGCAGCGGCTGCTCTGGCCGATGACACGCCTGGCCGACATGACCGACCTGTATCAGCGCTCGATGGCGTCGGTCGAGCGCGTGATGAACCTGCTGGAGACGAAGGTCGCCATCGTGTACGCCGGGCGCCCCGTCGCACCGAGCGCGGTACGCGGCGAGGTGCGCTTCGAGAGCGTGAGCTTCGCCTACGATCAGCAGCCCACGCTGCGCGACATCTCCCTGACCATCGACGCCGGGGCCAGCGTCGCTTTCGTGGGCAGCACCGGCAGCGGCAAGAGCAGCCTGGTCAAGCTGCTGCTCCGCTTCTACGAGCCGCAGACGGGCGTGATCCGCATCGATGGCCAGCCCATCGCCGAGCTCGCGTTGCAGGATCTGCGGCGCCTGATCGGCTACGTCGCGCAGGATAGCTTCCTCGCCGACGCGACGGTGGCCGAGAACATCGCCTACGGGTTATCCGGCGCGTCGCGCGAGCAAGTGGTCGCCGCGGCCATAGCCGCCGAGGCGCACGAGTTCATCAGCGCGCTGCCGCAGGGCTACGACACCGAGGTCGGCGAGCGCGGGCAGAAGCTGTCCGGCGGTCAGCGCCAGCGCATCGCGCTCGCTCGAGCCATCGTGCGCGACCCGCGCGTGCTGATCCTGGACGAGGCGACCAGCGCCGTCGACAACGAGACGGAGGCCGCGATCCAGCGTTCGCTCGAGAAGCTGGTCGTGGGCCGCACCAGCCTGATCATCGCGCATCGGCTCTCGACGGTGCGGCACGCCCACCGCATCCACGTGATCGAAGGCGGGCGCATCGTCGAATCTGGAACCCACGAGGAGCTGGTGGCGGCCGGCAAGCAATACGCAGCCCTGTGGCGCATTCAAACCGGCGAGGCCGCGCTGGCGTCGGCCGCGCAATGACCGGAGAGCGCGCACGCGAGCCCTTTGGCGTACGCACAGCGCTCGGCGGCGGGCGCCAGCCTCGGTGCTCCCGCGGGGTGTGGTGGTGGCCTCTACCTCGGCGCACACCGTCATGAACGCGAGCTGACCGCGTTCCTGCGATGTTTGCAACCGGCGGCACGCTGCACTACTAACTCGCCCCCGAAGAGCGCCTCGGCGCAGCTCCACTGATAAGGAATTTTATGTACTACCTCGCAATCCGGCAGTTCGCCCGCTCCCTGAAGAACCTCGACGTCATCCTCGGCAAGGCCGTGAGCCACGCCGAGGCGCGCAAGTTCGACGTGAACAACTTCACGACCGCGCGGCTCTTCCCCGACATGCTGCCCTTCGCGAACCAGATCCGCATCGCGACCGACATGGCGAAGGCGGCCGCCGCGAACCTGAGCGGCAAGGAAGCGCCGAAGTATGAAGACAACGAGAAGACGATCGAGGAGCTGCGCGCTCGCGTGCGCAAGTGTATCTCGTTTCTCGAGAGCTTCTCCGCGGCGGACTTCGAGAAGGTGAACGCCAAGACTCTCGTGAAGATCCCCTTCCCGCAGGGCAAGGCCTTGCACGCGGACGAGTACCTGATCGGGCGGCAGATCCCGAACTTCTTCTTCCACGTCGCCACGGCGTACAATCTGCTTCGCCAGGGCGGGGTCGAGATCGGCAAGAACGACTTCATCGGGCCGCTCGATCTGCTCGACGCTTGATGCTTTCCGCCGCGGGCGCCCTCTCGCACGAGAGGCGCCCGCCGCGCATCCCTCCCCTCCACCGAGCTTCGACCCTAACCCGAGCTTCGCATGCCCCGCTCCGATCGCCCGACGAGACCCAGCCCCAAGAGCTCGCGTCCTCCGCCCGAAGGCACCGAGGTGCTGTACGGCCTGAGGAGCGGCCTCGCCGTTTTCGATCGCCGGCGCCGCGACATCCGGCGCGTCGGCTTCGACCCCGCGCTGCGCGCCGACCTCTCGGAGCTCGTGCGCTGGGCGGCAGGTGCCGGCGTGCCCTGCCGCGAAGAAGACGAGCGTGAGCTCGCGGCGCGGTCCCAGTCCAATCAGCACGAGGGGCTCGTGCTCGACGTGCTGCCGCGGCGCTGGCTGCCCGCGCGAGAGCTCGCGGCCCAGCTCGCCAAAGAGCCGGGCGTCGTGCTGGCGCTGGATCGCGTGCGGAACCCGCAGAACATCGGCGCGGTGCTGCGCAGCGCCGCGTTCTTCGGCGTGAAGGCCGTGATCCTCGGGGCGCCGGCGCCACACCCGGGCCTGCCGCCGTTCGCGCTGCGGGTGGCCGAGGGCGGCGCCGAGCACCTGGCGTTCTGTCGCACCACCGATCTCGCCGACACGCTCGGGCGCCTGAGGGGTGAAGGCGTCCCGGTCATCGGGGCCGACGCGCACGCCACCGGCGGCTTCGACGCCATCGAGCCCCGCTCCGCGAGCGTGCTCGTGCTGGGTCACGAGCGGGAGGGGCTCGGGCCTCGCATCAAGGCGCAGTGCAGCAGCCTCGTGGCGATCCAGGGTTCGGGCGCGATCGAGTCGCTGAACGTCGCGGTCGCCGCCGGCGTGCTGCTCGCCGAGCTCTGGCGCCGGTCGTCAGCCGGCGTCGGCAACGCTTCGCGGCCGGCGGGCTCCGTCGAGCACCGCCGCTAGGTCGCCCGCGAGCGGCGCTTCGATCTCGAGCTCGCTGCCGCCGACGCTGACACGCAGCGACGCACAGTGCAGGAAGGGCCGATCGAGGCCGTAACGGTGCTCGAAGTGTCGATTGCTCGCGGCGTCGCCGTAGCGCGTGTCACCCAGGATCGCGTGCCCGATCGAGGCCAGGTGGCGCCGCAGCTGGTGCTTGCGCCCGTGCTCGGGGCGGAGCTCGAGCAGGCTGTGCCCGGCGATCACCGCCGTGCGCCGGTAGCGCGTCACGGCCTGGCGCGGCTTGCCCGCGTCGAGCAGCGGCCGAGCGATCTTGCCTTTACCGTGCGTGATGCCGCGTGCGAGCGCGACATAGGTCTTCTCGCCTTGCTCGAGCGCTCGCGCCAGCGGAGCCACACGATCGGGGTGTCGCGCGAACCAGCACACGCCGCTGGTGCCGACGTCGAGCCGGTGCACCGGCGTGAGGTCGGGCTCGCCGAGCGCCTGGCGCGCGCGCTCGAGCAGGCTCCACGACGACTCACCCTGCGGCGTGGTCGGCTCGAACGGCAGCTTGAGCAACGCCACCGACGACGCGTCTTCATACAAGACGCGCGGCGCGGGCGGCGGCGCCGGAGCGAGCACGGCCAGCGTCTCCACGGCGTCGCTCCAGGGGATCATGTCGAACGCCTCGATGCTCTCGGCGCCGTAACCGAGCAGGCGGAAATGCGCGAGATCGCGCGCGAGCGTCTGTGGTTCACAGGATACGTAGCTGATACGTCGCGGCGACTGGGCCGCGATCGCCTCCCGCACCGACGGCGAGAGCCCTCGACGCGGCGGATTCACGAGCACCGCATCGAACTCAGCGCTTTCCGCGCGCGGCGCGCCCTCGGCGGCACAGGCGCGTCTGCCCAGAAAATCCTCGGCGTCGACCGCGCGAGCCTCGACTGCCAGCGCTTGCTCGCGCGCAGCGAGCACGAACCGATCGACGGCCGGAGCGAACGCCTCCACGGCCGTCAGCGCGGCCCCGCGCGCGGCGAGTCGCAGCGCGAGCGCGCCCGATCCGGCATAGAGCTCCAGCAAGCGACGCCCCCCGAGCCCGCCGAGCGCGGCCTCGAGCAACCCCTCGATGCGCCCGTGCAGGTGCGCCGTCTGCCCCGCGTGCACCTGCGTGAACGCGCCGTGCGAAGCCAGGTGCCATGGCGCGTCGGGCGACAGGTGATGCCGCTCGGCGGCCTCACCCGCGAGCACCTCTAGCTCTGGGCCAAGCAGCTGCACGCTGCCGGGGCGCGCCACGTTCACGGCCAGCCCCGCGAGATGCGGCACGCTCTCGATCACCCGCTCCCGGGCGCGATCGAGCGCCGCCCGCTCGGGCCGCCCCTCCACGACCAGGCAGACGAGCACCCCGCGGTCGCACAACCTCAGGTCGACACCGCGCAACGGCAAACCGAGCGGCAGTAGCGCGCGGAGCGTGGCAGCCGCCGAAAGCAACGCCGGCGCCTGCACGCGGCAGTTCGGGATGTCCACCACCTCGTGACCGCCCGCAACGTACAGTCCGAGTCGCCCGCTCGTGTCGGCCACGAGCTTCGTGCGCAGCCGATAGTCGTGGACGGAAGGCGCGGCCCTCACCCCGGCGCGCGCCGGTAACCCTGCGAGCTCGGGGTGCCGGGCGATCGCTGCCTCGAGCCGCTGCGCCTTGAGCTCGAGGCTCTCCCCATAGAGCTGCGCCGCGTGCGGACATCCGGGGCAGCGCTCTGCTGGCTGGGCGGCGGCGTGGGGGCAGTCGAGCGTCGCCCGAGCCAGATCCATCTAGCGGACCGCGAAGTAGATCGCGACTCCAGCGAACAGCACCGGGCCGATGATCCACGCCAGCGAGACCCAGGCTGGCTCGTCATAGAGGCTGCTCTTCCAAGGCGGCGGGCGCTTGCCGTCGGGGCCGATCAGCACGCTCTTGTCTTTTGCATTCATGCCTGTGGTTCCTTCGTGCCCGGGCTCCGGGCGGCGACACGATGGGGCCGATCCGCCGAGAAATCAAGCGTGCGCTGGGCTGCCGGGGCGGACCTCGCGGGTCGGCCTGGCCCAACCTTCGTCCAGAATATCGTCCAGAATGATCGTCCAGAAAAAGGACACCTCGTGCAGCCTCGGGGAGTCCCCGTCGCGCTGCCGAGCGCGCGGGCGGCGGCGCTTGCGGCGCCCATCACTCCGGGACGACGGCCGCGCTCACGGCTCGCGCTCGAAATGCGCGGCGCTGCGCTGCGCGCGCTGGCAGGGTCGCCAGGGCGCGACCGTTTCACGCTGCAAAACGCTATCCGGGGGCGCGGCTCGACTCGCGGATCCATGCGTGGCGACGCCGTCTCCCCGCGCATCCCGCGCATCCCGGAGGGGTCATCGGCGCACGCGGGCACCCTGGCTCGACGAGCTCGACGGTGTCGGTCAACGTGCTCGACATGCTGCTCGATATTGCCCTCGACCGTGTCGCTCCACGTTGCCGCAACGTCGCCCCGAGGTGGCTGAACGGGGCGCGCGGTCGACCGCGGTCGCCGGCCTGCCCGTCGAGCGCGTGCAGGGAGCTCGGGGCTCGGCGAACGCATGGCGGGATTACCAGCCCGACGAGTTGCGGGAGCCCAAGAAGGCCCTATGAACCTCCGCGACGATACGCCATATCTGAGCTGCTGACCGCCTCGCCGGGCAGCTCTCCAGGAGCCCAACCCCCGGGGGCGGGCTCGTGTCAATCGGCACTCGCCGGGAAAGAGACATATGCAGTTCGGGATGATCGGGCTGGGACGGATGGGCGCCAACATGGTGCGGCGGTTGATGCGCGGCGGGCACGAGCTGGTCGTGTACGACCGATCAGCGGAGGCCGTCTCCGCGCTCGGTAAGGAGGGCGCCTCCGGCTCCGCGTCGCTGGCCGAGCTCGTGCGCCAGCTCGCACCTCCGCGCGCCGTGTGCCTGATGGTGCCCGCCGCCTATGTAGACGCATCGATCGCCGAGCTCGCTCCCCTGCTCGCGCGAGGCGACACGGTGATCGACGGCGGCAACTCGAACCATCAGGACGACATCGCGCGGGCCGAGCGACTCGCCGCCCAGGGCATCCACTACGTCGACATGGGCACGAGCGGCGGCGTGTGGGGCCTCGAGCGCGGCTACTGCCTGATGATCGGCGGCGAGCATGAGGTCGTGGCGCGGCTCGACCCCATTTTCTCCACGCTCGCCCCGGGGGCGGGCAATATTCCCGGGGCGGCCAACGTCGGTCGCACTCCTGGGCGCTCGGGCCCGCCGTCCACGGCCGAGCGCGGCTACCTGCACTGCGGCCCCGCCGGCGCCGGGCACTTCGTGAAGATGGTGCACAACGGCATCGAATACGGGATGATGGCTGCGTTCGCCGAGGGCTTGAACGTGCTGAGCAGCGCGGGGCTCGGCAAGGCGACGGGCCACTCGCACGACGCCGAGACGACGCCGCTGCGCAACCCCGAGCACTACCAATACGACTTCGACCTCGCCGGCATCACCGAGCTCTGGCGGCGCGGCAGCGTCGTCGCTTCGTGGCTGCTCGATCTCACGGCGCAGGCCCTCGCGTCCGATCCGCACCTCGAGGCATTCGGTGGCAAGGTGTCCGACTCGGGCGAGGGGCGCTGGACGCTGGCCGCCGCCAACGATCTCGGCGTGCCAGCGCACGTGCTCGCCGCGTCTCTGTTCGAGCGATTCGCCTCGCGCGACCTCGATCTGTTCCAGAACAAGGTTCTCTCGGCCATGCGCTTCGGCTTCGGCGGCCACCTGGAGAAGAAATGAAACAGCGGCCTCGTTCGGACGCGCTCGTCGTCTTCGGCGCCACGGGTGACCTGGCGTACAAGAAGATCTTCCCCGCGCTGCACGCGATGGCCAAGCGCGGCAAGCTGGATTTTCCGGTGGTCGGGGTGGGTCGCTCGAGCTGGAACCGCGAGCAACTGGTCTCGCGTGCCGAAGAGAGCATCAAGGAGTTCGGGGGCGGCGTCGATCGCAGCGCCTTCGACGCGCTCGCGAAGCGCCTCGACTACATCGACGGCGACTACAATGATCCCGAGATGTTCCGGCGCTTGCACGGGTTGTTCGAGCGCGAGCACGCGCAGCGACCGGCACACTACCTGGCGATTCCCCCCAGCGTGTTCCCGAGCGTCGTCGCGAACCTGCACCTCGCGAGCTGCACCGACAACGCCCGGGTGATCGTCGAGAAGCCCTTCGGGAGAGATCTCGAGTCAGCCCGAGCGCTCAACCGCGCCCTGTATGACGCCTTCCCGGAGGAGAGCATCTTCCGCATCGATCACTACCTCGGCAAAGAGGCGGTGCAGAACATCCTCTATTTCCGCTTCGCCAACGCGTTCCTCGAGCCGATCTGGAACCGCCACCACGTCGAGAGCGTGCAGATCACCATGGCCGAAAATTTCGGCGTGAAGGGCCGCGGCAAGTTCTACGAAGAGACGGGCGTCATCCGCGACGTGATCCAGAACCACCTGCTGCAGGTCGTCAGCTACCTCGCGATGGAAGCGCCGAGCAGCACGTACGACGAGGCGATCCGCGATGAGCAAGCCAAGGTGCTGCGCACCGTGCGTCCGCTCGCCATGAACGATCTGGTGCTCGGCCAGTTCCGCGGTTACCGCGGCGAGCCCGGCGTCGCGGCAGACTCGCGGGTGCCCACCTACGCGGCGCTGCGCCTGCACGTCGACTCGTGGCGCTGGGCCGGCGTGCCCTTCCTGGTGCGCGCCGGCAAGAACCTGACCCGCACAGTGACGGAGGTGCTGGTGCAGCTGCGCAGCGCTCCCCACGTCGTATTTCCCGACGCCGCTCCTCCTGCTGCCAACTACGTCCGCTTCCGTCTCAGCCCCGACGTGTCGATCGCCATCGGCGCCTGCGCCAAGAAGCCGGGTGAGGGCATGCTGGGCTCACCGGTCGAGCTCTCGGTGGTGGAGCAGGCGATGCAGGGGAAGTCGGGTCGCATGCTCGACTACGAGCGGCTGCTCGGTGATGCGATGATGGGCGACGCGACGCTCTTCGCCCGCCAAGACTTGGTGGAGACGGCGTGGTCGCTGGTCGAGCCAACGCTGCACGCGAGCATCCCGACGCACGAGTACGAGCCGGGCAGCTGGGGCCCGGCGGAAGCCGAGCGCATCGTCGTTGGCACGCGCGGCTGGCAGAACCAGTGAAGCGCGGCGCGGCTTGAAATCAGGCTCGATCCATCGCATCCGGCTGGATCTGCGGCAGCACTGACAGTCAAAATCGACGGTGGTCACGATCGTGGCGAACTGGTCATCGTCCGCGCGAACCTCTCTCTCTCGCGCATAAATCGAGCGGCGATCCGACACACGCCCAAGGGGTGAGCCGGCATCGCCGCCGTTCGCCACGCGGCACCTTGCCCTGGCCGGGGCAGCCTGCCATGTTCGTCACACGTCACCGAGCGTCAGCGCTTCACGCGCTGGGTACTCGTGAGGCGTGTGTCGGAGAGTTCCGCACCGGCGGCTGCGGGGAAAGAAGTGCCGTCGCTGAGGGATCGCTCGAAGCGTTGACGCGCGTGCGCGGCGGTGGAGCCTCGCTCGCCGCTCGCTTCGAGGGTCGCTCCGGGTCGCCACGCCGGTGAAGCGCGGGGCGCCTCGAACGTCGGGAATGCGGCCTCGAGAGAGGCCCGAGCGGAGCTGTGCGCACGCACGGCGGAGGAGCATCATGCGAGAGAGATTCGGTCAGCAGAGCACATTGTACGTCAGTTGCGCGCGGCGCTCGGCGAGCGCCGCGCGCGCGAGCCTTTGTCTGCTGGCGAGCGCCATCGCGCTCGGCTGCGGCGCGAGCGACAACGCCGCGTTGGAGCTGCCGGCAGACGCAGCGGCAGAACGACGACAGGACGTGCAAGGCACGCCCGCGGTGCGGAACCCGAACCTCTCGAACCCGAGCGGGCGCGACACCACGCCTCTCACAGCGACCGGGCCTGCCCCGAGCGGTGCGCTGCCCCCCACGTCTGCCGGCGACGGTACTCACACGTCCGCCCCGAGCGCGAGCCCGGGCGCGGCGAGCCCGAGCGGGAGCACCCATCGTCGTCCGGCCTCGACGCTCGGATACAACATGGACTACCCCGGCGACTGGACCAACATGCCGCCCTTCATCGATCAGATGAAGAACGCCCGCGCCGTCCAGGGTGAGTGCTCTTCCGTAGACCCCGGCTGCGATCCTGCCGCACATCTCGATCTGGACGCGAACGGCTGGGTGAAGAGCCTGCGCTACCGTGACGACCCCTCGCGCTCATACGCCGCCGCCCACGTGGTCTTCAACACCTCGAGCGAGCGGCCCGACATCGGGAAGACCTTCGTCGTCACCTGGCAGGGCAGCGCCGACGTGCAGGTGTACGGCGTGGGCGAGGTGCGCCGCGAGGCGACGAACCGGCTCTCGTTCGAGCTCGCGGCAGGCAACGCCATGCTCACGCTGCGCGACATCGACCCAGCAGCTCACGCGCGCGACGTTCGCATCTTTCGCGCCGACCACGAAGCGCTGCTGAACCAGGGCGAGGTGTTCTCGCCCGACATGCTCGCGTTCCTGGCCCCCTTCGGCAGCCTGCGCTTCATGGACTGGATGCTGTCCAACGCGCCCGGGCAATGCAGCGGCGGCAACGAGAACGGCCGAGCCTGCTACGCCGTCACCAATGACGACTGCGGTGGCGGCGGCGTGTGCTCGATGCCGGGGCGCTGGCCCGAGCGACCCACCGCAGACCAACCGAGCCTGTTCGCCGCCGGACAATACCTCGACAACGCGCACCCCGAGCTCGGCACCAAGGTCGGCGGCTATCCCGTCGAGACGCTCGTCGCGCTCGCCAACCGGGTCGGGACTGATCCGCACTTCAACATGCCCGCGGATTATGACGACGACTACGTTCGCTCGTTCGCGCGCCATGTGCGCGACAACCTCGAGCCCGGCTTGCGCGCGAGCGTGGAATATTCGAACGAGGTCTGGAACTGGGGCTTCCCTCAGGCGGAGTATGCCAACGAGCTCGGCCGCCAGCTGTTCCCCGACGAGGGCACGGCGTGGGTGCAGTTCGCTGCCGGCCGCACGAGCAACCTGTGCCGCATTTGGAAAGAAGAGTTCAAGGGCCAGGAGGAGCGGGTGCGCTGCCTGATCTCGCCGCAGACCGACTGGCGCGAGTTGGCGGAGACGGTGCTCGAGTGTCCCGCCTGGGTGGCGACCCATCCCGGCAGTGGCCCGTGCTACGAGCATGTCGACGCGATCAACATCACCGGCTATTTCTCCGGTTGTCTGCACACCAACGCGAGCGCCGTGAACGGCTGGCGTGCCCAGGGCGATGAAGCGGCCCTCGACCTCGCGTTCGAGCAGCTGGAACATGGCGGCGTGCTCGATGGTTGCCGCGATAGCCTCGACGACACCATCGCCGGCTACACCTATTTCTCGAACCTCGCGAGACCTCGCGGCCTCGACCTCTACGTGTACGAGAGTGGAACCCACTTCGCCTACGACGCTGACGACGCGACCCGCGAGTTCTTCGTCGCGATCACGCGCGACGAGCGCATGTACGATGTCTACCGTCGAAACTTCGGCAGCTTCGTCGCCGCCGGGGGCAGCACCTTCAACGTCTGGGGGTGGGTAGCCCCGGACGATGCGTGGGCCAACTCCGAGTCGCTGCTCGATCTCGATCACCCGAAGTATCGTGCGATCGTCGATTTCACGCGCGCTTCGGCGCCATGATCGCTTCAGCCAGCGCTGGCCCGCGGCGCGAGCGTGACGTCCAGCCGACGTACGCGGAGCACGCGGAGCACGGGGCACCGCAAACAGAGCAGTGCGGCAGATTTGACTCTGGAGTTCTCGTGACGCGTCCGCTACGCCGGAGAGGATGAGCCAGCACCACGTCATCCTCATCCCTGGATTCTTTGGGTTCGGAAGCCTCGGTGAGCTGACCTACTTCGTGGGGGTGCGCGAGTCGCTGCAGCGAGCTTTCCGGCGCCTGTCTCTGGACGTCAACGTGGTCGAGGTGCCGACGCTGCCCACGGCATCAATCCGCCACCGAGCCGCCCGGGTGCACGAGACGCTGGCGCAGGTGGCCGAGTCGTTCGACGGCCCGATCCACATCGTGGGGCACTCGACGGGCGGGCTCGACGCGCGGCTCGCCATCACCCCCACGTCGTCGCTCCCCACCACGAAGAAGTTCGTGGATCACGAGCGGCTGCGCACGCTGGTCACGATCTCGACGCCGCATTTCGGCACCCCGCTCGCGTCGTTCTTCGGCAGCGCGGCGGGATATCCGCTGCTGCGCTTGTGCTCGAGCGTGATCACGTCGGTGCTCGAGCACGGCCATCTCCCGATCGGCTTCGGGCTGCGCCTGGGCGGCTGGATCGTTCGCCAGGACGATCGGATTGGCTTCAAGCGCACGCTGGCCGACGATTTCTTCGGACGGGTCATCGCCGATTTTTCACCGGAGCGGCGCGCCGAGCTGATTGCCTTCATCGAAGGGGTCTCTAGCGATCAATCGCTGATCTTCCAGCTCACCCCCGCCGGCTGCGACTTGCTCAACGCCAGCACAGCAGACCCGAGCACGCTGCGCTACGGCTCGGTCGTCTGCAGCGCGCGCGCGCCTACGCTCGGGAACCTGCTCGCGTTCAAGCACGACCCCTACACACAGGCGATGCACGCGCTGTACGCCGCCTTGTACCGCATCGCCGGCTTCGCACGCGCCGAGCGCTTACCGGATCCAGTGCTCGAACAACGCATCGTGCTCGAGCGCGCGTTTGGCTCGTTCCCCGAGCGCTCCTGGTCCGACGGCATCGTGCCGACGCTGTCACAGATCTGGGGCGACGTGATCTACGCCACCCGCGCCGATCATCTCGACGTGGTCGGCCACTACGGGTCCGTGCGCCCCGAGAGCCCCACCACCGACTGGCTGCCGACGCGCTCGGGGTTCGATGATGCGGAATTCGACGCGCTGTGGGGCGCTGTTGCCCGATTCATCACCGAGGAGGCGCACGCGGTCGACGCCCCGCGGCATCGGCGCAACGTCGGAGTGGAGCGCACCCAGATGGAGCTCAAGGATGCGCACCGCAGCAACGAAGCAAACCGCGATAGGATCACCGCCAACAACCGCGCCCGGGAAGTTCTCGAAGACCTACCGGAGTCTGCGAGCGCCGGGCCGATCGTGCAGCCGGCATGAGCGCTGACGGAGCTCGCGTCGGGCGCTCTCATATGTCCGCGTTTCTCGATGGCGCTCGCGGGCCCGATGGCGCTCGCGGGCCCGATGGCGCTCGCGGGCCCGATGGCGCTCCAGAGGCTCGACCGCTCCCCGAGCGGCTCGCTCATGAGCGCCATTCGCCCCCAAAAACTTCCGTCGGGGGGCGTTCACTCGCGAAGAGTGGTGCACCGAGGCTGTTTCACCAGCAGCGGTAGACGCCTCATTCGAATCCTTCGGCGATGGGCAGCGCAATCTCGAGCGTCGCCGACCGGATCGCCTCCAGCGCATCTTGCTGGATGGGCTTGTCGAGCACGAGGGGCGCGAAGATGCCGAGCGCTCGGAATTGCTCGACCTTCTGCACATTGGCGGACAGGAGAACGCACACGGCGTGCGGCCAACGAGCGAGCTCGCGGAAGATCGGCGCTTGCACCGAGGGGGGCTGATCGCAATCGACCAGCGCGACGTCGACCGCGTCGAGTGTCTCCAGCAGCGCCAGGGCGCCGCGAGGCTCGACGCAGAGCGTTTGACAGGCGGCGCCGAGCGTGCGCTGCAGGGCGGCACACAAGGTGGAATCGTCGTCCACCAGGATGACGCGAGGAACGCGAGGCTCCATTGGCTCACCGCTCCATTGTTCCCGATCGTCCTTCATCGCATTCCCTTGGCTGCGTGCTGACTTCCGCGTTGTTTCCCTGAGCTCGGTTCCCTGAGCCGAGTTTTCCGAAACCGCTGTTCGCGTCCCTGAATCCCGTTCCCCGAACCCTGTTGTTCGAAACCCTGTTCCTCGAACTGGACCCGCGTTCGCCTAGCGCCAGAGCAGCAAGCCAACTCTAGCCTGCGCCCTCTGGCCTTCGCGTTGAGCGTCACATGCGACGCCTCCCCCTCGAACCGTGGCTTCGAGGCAGGACGGTACGCGCCTCTGGATGGCGGGTCAATCCAGACGAACGCATCAAAACTCACAAGCGCTACAGCTTTCGTCTGCTGTGCTCGTCAGCTGGCAGGCACGTCATGACCTGACGCTCTACCGCACTCTTCTCCAGGGGGTGCTCCCGGGCGTGTCTAGGGCCACTCCAGACTTTGCGGTGTTGCTTCGGTGCGGCATTTTCCAGATCCAGAGCTCGCAGCGTCGCGCTACGGCCTCGATTGCAAGTATCGAACTGCCGCGCGGCGAGCCTCGAGCGGGCCGACATCTCCGAGCCACCGTCTGGAGTCAGCCACCGCCTGGAGTCAGCCACCCTGGATTCATGGCGCCGATTGCCCCCTCGCCGCGCGCTTCCCAGGCGCGCGCCCGGTCTCTTTCTCTAGCGACCTTTTGCAACGTCCACCGTCGCGTTGTCGCTTCGCCCGGGTGCCGCGCACCGCGCGCTCACCCCCAGGGGCTATAGGAACCCGATGATGCCGACCTTGAGCGAGGGCAGCAGGGCCTCCACGCTACCGTCTGGGTCGACGAACGCGGAGAGGTTCTCGATGCGGCTGAGGTCGTCGGCGGGCAACTGGGTCCAAAGAAAGCCGACGCCCGCGCGCGCAAAAAACAACAGATCGCCGCGCTCAACCTCCCAGCCTGCCTGCAGGTTTACGAAGTCATAGTCGAAGTGCTCGAGCAAGTGGCTGTCGTCGTAGTCTGACCCGGCAAATGCGGCAAACACACCATTGACGTTGCCCGGAAAGAAATGACCCCCGTCGAGGCTCAACGACCATCCGGAGTCGCGCATGGGGGAGAGAACGGCCCCCACGCGCACGCCAGGGCCAGCTCCGTTGGTGCCACCGCCGCCGTGGAAACGCAGCAGAGGCAGCGGGCGATAGACGAGCGACATCATCCCGCCATCCATGGTCCCGAGATCGAACATCAAGCCGAGCTTGCGCAGCGGCGGTGGTGGCTCATCAAAAATCGAACCGGTGTCGGGGCCCGTGTCGACCGGCTCGTGAGATGCGATGGGCGCCGAAGCGAATACCGGCACTGCAGCGAGCGCCACGCAGAAGAAAACGGCCAGCGCGGCGGCCCCTTCCTCGACCCTTCGGCCCCAGCGCACATCATGAGCCCGCACGTGATAGGCCGCGACCTCGGCTACACCATCACCATCCTCGCCGCGAGATCTCTTCATCATTGAGATGTCCTTCTCCACGCCCTTCGCCCGCATCGATGACGGCAAGGGCATTCGCGCGACCCTCGCTCGGTGAGCGTGGTCCGCCCGGGCGCCATTCTCTGTTATGAGAGAACTATCGCGCCCCGATCCTCGGTCGGCGTTGGCCGCGCATCTGGCCACTCCAGCGCGGGCCGAGCCCGCACCCGACTCGACAGCCAACGGTGCTGTGAGAGCGTTCGGTGTGTTCAGCGTGGGTACGCTACGGCGCACGCGCAAGCCGAGTCCGCGCAGAATCTCGGCGATCGGCGCGAACGAAGCATGAAATCAGGCAAAAAACGCCGCGATCCGCCAGAGCGCGCGGCTATTCTGCCGAGGGCGCCATGTCCGGCATCTGCGCGGCATTTTGCGCCGCATCGCGCGCGCGGACACGGCTTTGCAACGTCGCGACGACGATCGGCAACGCCACGCTGGTCACGATGGCGAACACAGCCAGGCGCGGCATTCCCTCGAGGCGCTGATCGGCGCGCTCGTGCAACACCCAGGAGGAGAGGCCCGCACCCGCGCTCGTCGAGAGGTGTTGCACTGCGGACTGCAGTGACATGAAGCGCGCCCGATCGGCCGGCGGTGGCACGCGGGTGGTCAGCGCGTTGAGGGCGACGATGCGCGTGGAGTTCGCGAGCATGAAGCCCACGAAGATGCCGAGCACCGGCAGGAGCGATCGCTCGCCGAGGAAGCCGAAGCCGATCACGGCCACGACCAGCGCGGTGCCCACGCTCACCACGCTCGGCGCGCCCCAGCGATCGACAGACCAGCCCGCGAGGCGCATCGAAAAGAACGACACACAGCCGCCCGCCATATAGAGCAGACCCAGCTGATCACGCGGATAGCCGAGGTTGAACTGCACGAAAGCGGACAGGTTGCTGATGATCGAGAATGAGCCCACCATCGCCACCGCCGTCGCGGCCAGCGACAAGAGCACCGTTCGGTCCCGGGCAAACTCGCGCAGCGAGCGCACGGGGGAGCTCGCTCTCGAGGCAGCGAGCAGGTGGCCGCGCATCGGCGGCATCACCGCGGCGGCGCCCAACGCCACCACTAACCCCAGCGATGCGATCACGAAGAAGGGCATCTGCCAGCCGCCGAGCCTCGCCAGCTCCAGCCCGGCGGGCACGCCGACCACGGAGGCCACCGAGAACGCGCCCATCACCTTGCCCATGGCGCGGCCGCGCCGCTCGGGCGGCACAGCGTCGCTGAGGATCGACATGGCGATGCTCGTCGCCGGGCCGCCGAAGACGCCAGCGAGAACGCGCGCGAACAGCATGCTCGAGAGGCCCGTGGCAAAGCCACCCGCCAGCGTGCCCAGCACGAGCCCCAGCATCGCGACCAGGAGCGCCCGGCGCCGGTCGAAGCGATCGAGGAGCGAGGCCGCCAGCAACCCGACGACGGCGGCAGCGGCCGTGTAGCTACCAGCGACCAACCCGAGCTGATGCGCCGGAATGTCCAGCGCCCGAGCGAAGTCGGGCCCGAGCGGCAAGACCATCACGAAGTCGACGACGTTGACGAACTGCACGGCGCCGAGCAGCAGCAGCAAGCGTGACTCCGACAACGGCGCGCGTGCTGGGGCAGAGCTGCCGAGTGGCCGGCGCTCGGAGGCTGTCGGCGTCGATGGCGCTGCGGGCGCGTCGGGTTTGTGCTCGATGTCGGTGCGGACCATGGGCGCGCTCTCGCTCGTCGAGCAGCATCGTACCCAAACGGCGGAGTATCCAGCGGACCCGTCGAAAAAACCGACAGCGCTCCAATATGTTGGCGCGTGACGATCGCCAAAGCGCCATTCCGGGTCACTCTCGCGCTGGCCGGGGCCCGCCAGCGGCGCGCCCCCGTGACAGCCGCGCCGCGCCGTCACGCGACGCGTTCAGCGGCTGCCGGCTTTTTTCTTCGCGAGCGCGTCGAGCAATTTGCGAGCCTCCCGTTGCCGATAGGTGCCGTAGCGGCCTTCGGCGAACGTCTCGAGAGCTTCGCGCGCGGCCGCTTCGTTGCCCAGCTTGATGTGGTCCAGCGCGATCGCGTAGCGCGCCTCGGGCACGAAGCGCCCATCGGGGAACTCGCGCAGGTAGCGGGCGTAGGCCTCGATCGCATCGCGCGCCTGGCCGTTGAAATGCAGGTCGTGCGCGGCGCGGAAGCGACCGAGCTCGCGGTCGGGCTCGGGTTCGGGCGGCGGCTCCGGCGCGGGTGCCCTGGGCTCCGGCTCGAGCGACCTCGGCGCAGGCCGGCGCTCTCGAGCACGGCGTTGGCGCTCCGGCTCGAGTCGGCGAGGCGGAGCCTCGGCCCGCGCGGCCCCGGCCTCGGCGTCGTCCGGCCCTGCTGCGGGTTCGCTCTGAGCGTCATCGCGGCCAGCATCGAGAGCCCCGATCGGACCCGGAGGCAGCGCGTCGCGCGCGGGGCTCGCCTTCTCACGCGGCGCCGAGCGTTGCGACGTCGGCCCCAGCGTGGGTGCGGGAGCGGCCACGAACACCGACGTCACCGCCTGCCAGATCACCGGCCACTTGCCGCTGCTCTGCGCCCAGGCGCTGCCCACGAGGAGCACCGACGCCAGCGGCGAAAAGATCGCCCAGCGCAGCGTGCGCCGGCGACGCTCGCGATGCAGCGTGTTCATGATCCGGGCGCGAGTGAAGCCCGAGCCTTCGCGCTCGCCCGTGTGAGCCTCGCGCAGGGCCTGAGCCGCGCGCGCCAGCACGTCCGATTCGGTCATCGGATGCCCTCCTGTTCGAGCGCGACGCGCAGCTTCTTGCGCGCATGGAACAGCCGTGTGCGCATGGTGGCCTCGGGCGCTCCCGCGATCTCCGCAGCCTCACCGGCCGTACGCTCCTCGACGTCGCAGAGCACAAACGCCACTCGCTGATCGAGCGGGAGCGTGTCGAGGGCGCGGTTGAGCGCCGCGAGGAAGGCCTGCCCCGAAGCGGACGACTCGGGCGACAGGCTCTCCGGAGCGGGCTCGCGCCCGACCTTGGTGTGCAGCGCTCGGCGTCGGCTGGCGCCGCGGACGTGATGCCGGGCGTGGTTGATGACCACGCCGGTCAAAAAGGAGCGCAGCGTGCTTTCACCCTGAAAGCGCTTGATTACGCGGGGCAGCGCGACAAACACCTCGTGCACCAGGTCCTCTGCGCTGGCCGAGTCGCCCGTGAGCCGGCTGGCGAACGCTCGAACGGCCTCGTGATGTTGATCATATACCTCGCCGAGCGCGTGCGTGTCCCCCGCCCGCAGGCGGGACAGCAGCGTCTCTTCGGGGGACTCCCCCGCCAAACTCAAGGCGCGCATGGTGCTGTAGAGGGCGAATATCATGCGCCCTCGCGGCAGCCGTGCCAAGCCGTCATAGAACCTGAATCCCCACACTGAACTCCGGATCGACGCTGGAGTCCGAGGCGCCCTGGGTTCGGAAGTGGTGTCGCACGCCGCCCCCGGCGAAGACGCCGAACATGCGAGTCAGCTGGTAGCCCCCGAGCAGCCGGTAGCGCAGCTCGATGTCGTGCTCGTCGTAGTCACGGCCATCGGAGCGGTTCGTAAAGTTGACGTCGAGGTCGGCGAACGCGCGATCGATGTTCAAGCGGTAGCCGAGGCTCAGGCCCGGGGCATAGTCGCCGTCGATGGGCTCGACGATGACGGCGCTGCCGCGCGGGTCGTAGCCGAGGGTGGGCATGACGTAGAGCGCGCCGGTGTGGAAGCGCACGCCCACGTTGAACGGCGTGCTCGAGCCATACCAGGCGACCGCCTGGGTGCGGCCACGCTGGCTGTAGGGCACCAAGCCGAGCGATACGCCGTCGACCTCGCGCGCCACGTTCACGACGCCGAGCTGGACGCCGTCGACGTCACGCGCCACGTTCACGATGCCGACCTGCCCGCCGCTCACGTCACCGCCGATGTTGAGGACGCTGATCTGCATGCCGCTGATGCGCTCGGCGAGGTTCAGCCCCCCGCTGATCTGCACGCCGTCGAGGTCGCCCTGAGCCAGGTTCGATATGCCGCCGATCTGAGCCCCCTCGACCGCGCCCTGCGCCAGGTTCACGCCGCCGCCGAGCTGCGCGCCGTCCACGGCGTGCGCGATGTTCGAGATGCCGCCGAGCTGCCAGCCGCCGACGTCACCGCGCGCCACGTTGACGCCTCCGGTGAACTGGGCACCGTCGAGCGCGCGCGACAGGTTCGCGGCGCCGCCGATCTGCAAACCCTCCACCGCGCCCGCCACGTTCAAGGCGCCGGTGAGCTGGAAGCCGTCGAGGTCGCCCGTCGTCACGTTGGTCACGCCCGAGATCTGGCCGCCGCTCACGTCGCCGCGCTCGACGGTCAGGGCACCGGCTAGGCTGAGCCCATCGAGGCCGGTGCCCCCGACGCCGAGCACACCGCCGACGCGCACGCCCTCCGCGGCGCCGCCGTGCCAGTAGCCGATGCCGCCGAGCATGAGGCCGTCGACGCGACCGAGCACGTGTGCGACGCCGCCGAGCTCGAGCCCCAGCCCCGACAGCGCGCCGATGCGGCTGTAGAAGAGGCCTACCTCGAGCGCGAAGCGGCGCTCGTCGGTGCGCTCGCGCAGCGTGAGCGGGTACACCAGGCTGAGGTTCACGCTGTCGAGCGGCAGCTCTCTCTCGGCGAGCGGCGGCTCGGTCACAGGAGCGGCGGGCTCGGGAGCCCGCAAGCGCGCCAGTAGGTCCCCCGCCTCGTCGCGCGCCAGGTTGCCCACCAGGAGCGCCGTCACCTCGGGGACCTCATCGGCGCGCGCGGGGGCCGCGACGCTGCGCGAGAGATCTTGCCCGGCGCTGGCGTGAATGGTCACCGTCAGCTCGCCGCCAGAGACGGCGCGCAGCGCGATGGCCATCGGGGCCTGCCCTGGCGCTGCGGTGGAGTCGAGCTCGAGCTCGCGCAAGATCGCGTCGCGGACGGTCCGCTCGTCCAGAGCCCAGCCGGTCGCCTCGACCTGCAACGCCACCGGCCCCATTTCGGCTCCGGGCGCTGGGTCCTGCGCGAACGCCTCGCGGGCGGCCACCGATCCGGCGCTCCCGGTCAGCAGCGCCACCAAGAGCAAGGAATGTCGTCGTAGCGTTCTCACACCTTACCGTTCCCGCGGGCGTCGCGAGCGTTCAAACAAATCGGCGACCGTCCCGAAACGGCCCGTTGTTCCGTCGAGATGGCAAGGTTCTTGGGCAAGGGTCGCAGGTGCGCCCACGTTGGACCGACCCCTGAGCCGCAGGTGGACTGGCGCGCGCTGCGCGGCTCTGGGAAGGTAACGAGGTGAATCGTCAGGTTCTCGTCTCGCTGGGGAGCGGGGTGCTCGGGGGGTTGGCCGGGGCAGCGTTCGTGCTGCTGGTGACTCAAAAGGAGGGGGCGATCGCTCGCGACTCCGTCGCGCAGCTGCGCGCGGACATGCAGACGCGCCTCGCCGACCTCGACCGCTCGCTGGACCATCTCGAGCGGGCCTCGGACGACGTCTCGCGTGTCGCCGACGCCATGGCGCCGCGCGTGCGCGTCATGCCGCCGGCACCGGCCTCG
>Ga0247763_1000173_pt1 | contig 33693 bp, 24 predicted proteins | sample UWRJL141409B4_FD_179926 | JGI IMG/M metagenome (GOLD analysis project Ga0247763, IMG submission 179926) | Plant litter microbial communities from Arlington Agricultural Research Station in Wisconsin, United States - UWRJ-L141-409B-4 | ecosystem: Environmental > Terrestrial > Plant litter >... | reverse complement strand
CGCACCGCGATAGAGAAGGCCGACTCCGTGCTGTTCGCCGTGGCCAACGCCTGGACGGCGCGCTGGATCCGCGAGCTCAATCCCCGCGCCACGTCGCTGCCGTATCCGCGCGATGGGCGGCCGCGCCGCGCGATCTACGACGAAATGGTCGATCGAATCCTGCTCGAGCTCGGGCGACACGAGCGCGTGTGTGCCGTCTTCTACGGCAGCCCCGCGGTCTTCACGGCGCCCGCGCACGCCGCCGTCCGCCGGGCGCGGCGCGAGGGGCACGACGCTCGCATGGTCCCCGGCGTCTCGTTCCTCGATTGCATGTTCGCGGATCTGGGGATCGATCCGGGTGAGCACGGCTGTCAGATCTTCGAAGCGCGCGCCCTCTTGCGGCGCAACTACGCCATCGAACCACGCTCTCACCTGATCGTGCCTCAGGTGGCGCTCGCGGCGAGCCGCACCCCCTTCGTCGCTGGCGCCCCCGACGTATCGGCAGGGTTGAGCCAACTCGCCGAGCGGCTCTGCGCCACTTACCCCACCGACCACGAGGTGGTGCTGTACGAGGCCGCGGCGCACCCGCTCGAGCGGCCCCGCGCCGACCGCTTCGCGCTCGCTCGGCTGGAGACGGCGTCGCTCGGCGAAATATCGACCCTGTGGGTCCCCCCGATACCGGCAGGCTCCTCGCGCGCCACGCCGCCTGATGAGCTTGCCGGCATCACCGCCGACGACACGGCGCGCATCGAATGAAGCACGAGACGAGGAGGTCCTAGATGACGACGAAACCCGACGCGGCGTCGACGCCGCCCACTCCCCCGCCCACTCCCGCCAAGACCAGCCCCGACGTGCGACAGACACACGTCGTTCCGGCGCGCCGGCTCGACGATCTCTACGCGCTCGACGCGCAGCTCGCGGCGCTGCCGGATACGGCAGCCAGCTCCGAGAAACGCGCGGAGCTGCTCGCGCAGCGCTCGCGGACTCGCCTGGCCTTCGGCTTCTCGGAGCTGGCCGTCGAGGACATGACGGAGGCGCATGCGATCCGTGCGAGAAGCAGCTCGACCTGCTCCTCCTCGACGCCGAGATATGTCGATGACGCACGCTTCGCGGAGGCCCTGCGCATCGACGCGCGGGATCGGCTGCTCAGCAAGACGAACGCGAACGAGCTGTTCGCCGCGGTCGACAAGAGCATCGGGCTGTTTCGCGCCGCCGCGAAGGCCATCGCCGAGGCCAAGGGCGTCGAACCGAAGCAGGAGGCCTGGGTCAACGCTCACCTCGCCGCCGCCCAGACGATGAACTTCTGGATCATCATCTCGGAGAACCCGTTCGAAGCCTGCAAGGGCCTCGGCGCCGACGCCTTTCGCGAGGCCGAGGCCCATTTCCTGCGCGCGGTCGCGCTCGACCCCGAGTACCCCTGGGCGCTGCGCTTCCGGGCGCACCTGCACGCCCTGCGCGGCGACAAGGGCGACTTCGAGATCGCGATCGACTGCCTGAAGCGTGCCGACGCGATCGAGCAGGCGAGCGCCAGGCGCTCGGGCTCCCCCGCGGCGGCCGCCGGCGTCGAGTCGCAGCAGTCTTCGTTCCAGCGCAGCCTGTCGATGCTGTTCAGCTATGTCGCCGTCCAGTCCGACAGCGCCGAGGCCGCGTTGCAGTCGATCACCGCCGGGCTGCAGGCGCTCACGCGCGATCCCGACGAGCTCCACGCCCCGCACTCCATCGTCGCGAGCCTGTTCTGGCTGGCGCACTACGGGCCTGAAGCCGATCGTGCCAAGCACGCCGCCTACCTGCAGCCCGCCATCGACGCCGCCTACCTGCACGCGCGAAACACGGCCAGTCGAGCGAGCGGCGTGCTCGCGAGCCTCGCGCTGATGGAAGGCCTGCAAAAGAACCGCGACGTGACGCTGGCGGCCGTCAAGGCGAAGCGCATCCTCGACGGCTTCGCCCAGATGGGCATCCCGGTAGACCTGGAGACCCGGGCCTTCTCCTACCGCACGCCGAGCGTGGCGCTGCTCGAGAAGCACCTCGCCACGATGAGCGACGAGCGCGCCGAGCTGCTCCGGCGCACGTTCAAGCCGATGCTGGAGTACCTCACGTTCCAGCTGGCGATCCCCAATCCGGCGAGGCCACGCGCCGGCCAACCGCCGCCCACCCCCTGAAACGGAGATCGTATGCAACAGGCATTCAAAGCATTGACCGACCTCGCGCTCGACCCCTTCGCCTGCCTGGCCGCTGCGCGTGATCCGCGCCAGGCCTTGCGCGCCGCTGGTTTGGGGACCGACGAGCTCGAGCTGGCGCTCGCGAGCGATCTGCCCGATCGAGAGGCCGCCGCCAACGGCAGCTTCTCGAGCTGTGAGACCTGCATCGATCCGGGGGACGATCCGGACCCCTTCCCCTGAGCGCCAATCGCCTCGCGCGCGTTGATTTTGGTCGCGCGCTGTGCCGCGCGGTTGGGTACAGTCGCCCGGAAGCGAGCTCATACCGCGCGGCGTTGGCGAGAATCGACGATGTTGGGCACGGCGTTTGATTGTGATCTGATCGAGCTGCTCCACGAGGGGGAGCGGAGCGCGATCTACCGGGCGAGGCGGCGCGGCAGCGCCCCCGCCAGCGTGGTACTGAAGACGTGCGGCGCCCGCGCCGATCGCGATCGCGTCCAGCAGCTGCATAACGAGTGGGAGACGCTGCGGCGGCTGCGCCACGTCGAGGGCGTCGTGCGCGCGCACGCGCTCGAGCAAGACGGCGACCAGTGGGGTCTCTTGCTGGAAGATTCGCAGGGCGTGTCGCTCGATCGGCTGGCCGCGAAGCAGCCGCTCGGGGTGTCCGAGGTGCTCTCCGTCGCGCTCGGGATCGTCGACGCGCTCGACGCCCTGCACCGTGCGCGGCTGATCCACACCGACCTGAGCCCGTCCAACATCATCTCGAGCGGCGCCGAACAGCGCATCACGCTGATCGATTTCGCGAGCGCGACCAGCTGGGATAGCCCGCGCGAGCGAGCGCGACGCTCCGGCTCTCTCGCGTACATTTCGCCCGAGCAGACGGGGCGGCTCAATCGCGGGGTCGATCACCGCACCGATTTCTATTCGCTCGGCGTGATCCTGTACGAGCTGCTGGTCGGGGCGGCCCCCTTCAGCGAGGCGGGCCCGCTCGAGATGCTGCACGCTCACGTGGCGCGCCGTCCGCCGAGCCTCGCACACCTCTCGCCTCGCCTGCCGAGCGCCTTGCTGGGCATCGTCCTCAAGCTGCTCGCGAAGGACGCCGAGAACCGCTACCAGTCGACGGTCGGGCTCCGGCACGACCTGGTGCGTTGCCTCGACGCCGTGCGAAGCGGCGACGGCGCCGTCGATTTCGAGGTCGCCAGCCTCGATCGGCCGGCGTACTTTCGTCTCCCGCGCCGGCTCTACGGGCGCGACGGGGAGACCGCGCGCATGCTGGCATGCTTCGAAGCAGCGGCACAGGGCGGTGCCCGGGTGCTGTGCGTGAGCGGCGCCGGGGGCATCGGCAAGTCGGCGGCACTCGCGCAGCTCGCCGCCGTTGCCCGGGCTCGAGGCGAGCAGGCGTCGAAAGCTCAGGCGCTCGCCGCCTCGGGCAAATTCGAGCAGGGTGACGCGACGCTGCCCTACGTGGCCTTCTCGCGCGTGCTCGACGGGCTGGTGCAGCAGCTGCTCGCAGAGGCGGCCGATCAGCTCATGCGCACGCGCTCGAGCTTGCTGTCGGCCCTGTCGAGCTTCGCCGCGGTCTTGACGGAGCTCTGCCCGTCGCTCGAGCTGGTGCTCGGCGTGCAAGCCCCGGCGCCCCGGCTGCCCGCCGTCGAGGCGCGCACGCGGCTGCAACATGCGCTCTCGCTCTTCCTGGCGGCGCTCGCCGCTCCTCCATCGGCACCCGGTCCCAGCGGGCGTCGCCTGTGCCTGCTCTTCGACGACGCGCACTGGGCCGACGCCGACTCGGCGAACCTCCTGAAGGAGCTGGTGCTGAGCAGTCGCTCGCTCCCGTTGCTATTCGTCGTAGCGTATCGAGACGGCGAGCGAGAGTGCGACCCTTCCCTGCTCACGGCGATCGCCAGCGTCGGTGACGCCGGCATACCGGTCGATCAGGTCGCGCTGGCGCCCCTGTCGGAGCGCGACGTGCAGGGGCTGCTCCGCGACGCGACGTCGGCGGAGGCGGCGCCGATCGCCGAGCTGGCTCAGCTGGTGGTCGCCCGCACCGGCGGCAACGCCTTCTTCGTGCGCTCGTTCCTCGAATCGCTCAGCGCGGATGGGATGATCGCCCACGGCGCGGAAGGCTGGCGCTTCGATCTGGCGCGCGTGCGCCGCAAGGGCATCACCGACAACATCGTCGATCTGCTGGTCGAGCGCATCCGGCGCCTGCCGCCGACGACACGCGAGGTGCTGCAGCTCGCCGCCTGTCTCGGCAACCAGTTCGAGTTGCCCACGCTCTCGCTGATCGGCGAACGGTCCGTCGGCGCCGATCTGGCACCGGCCATCGCGGCGGAGCTGGTGCTCCCGCTGCAGTCAGCGAGCGCGCTCGGCGAGGACGACCCCCGCGCCGAGCCGAACGAATACCAGTTCACGCACGACCGGGTTCGTCAGGCGGTGGTGTCGATGCTGGAGCCGCCGGCGCTTCGCGCGCTCCATCTGCAGGCGGGGCGCCGTCTCTGGGGCGCGTCGCCGGCTCACCTCTCCCCTCGCCGCCTGTTCGAGATCGTCGGGCAGCTCAATCGCGCGGCTGACTTGCTGGGCGAGGCCGAGCGCGTCGAGGTGTCAGGGCTCAACCTGCGCGCGGCCCAGGCGGCCCTGCATGGCGCGGCGGGCGCCGAGGCGCTGCAGCTCGCGCGCACCGGCATCGCGGCCCTGCCCGACGGGTGGTCAGAGCAATACGAGCTGACGCGGGACCTGCACCTCACCGCGGCGGAGGCGGCCTTCTCCATCGCAGACCACGACACGCTCGAAGCCCTGTCGCGAGCCACCCTGGCGCGCGTGCGCACGCCGCTCGAGGGCATCAAGCTCCGCACGCTGCAGGGCCTCGTCTGTCACGGTGGCCTGCGCTTTGGCGAGGCCATGGCGACCTTCCTCGAAGCCCTGGCTGCCCTCGGCATCGACATCCCACGGGCGCCGACGCCCGAGCAGGTCGCCGAAGAACAACGGCTCACCGCCGAGGCCCTGCGCGGCAAGCCCGTGACCGTGCTGCTCGATCTTCCGAGCTCGCGTGAGCCGCGCATCCAGGCGTCGGCCGAGCTCTTGAGCAAGCTCATCTTGCTGGGCGGCTCGATGACGGATCGCATCATGCCGATCGCGGCGTGCCGCCTGGTGCGGCTCTCGATCGAGCACGGCAACACGGCCGAGTCAGCGAACGCCTACACCTTCTACGGCCAGTCGCTCTCGCTCGACCACGATCTCGAGCGCGCGTATCAGTTCGGCAAGCTCGCGCTCGGCGTCTGTCATCGCTTCGACGATCGCGCCGTGCGCTCGCAGACGTACATCTACGCTTACTACCAGCTCATGCACTGGAAGGCTCCGTTCGCGGAGCTCGTGAGCGGGCTGCGCACCGCGCTCGACTATGGGCTCGAGGCCGCCAGCCCGTTCAACGCGGCGTGCAGCGCGATGACGCTGTGCCTCGCGCGGTTCTGGTCGGGCGAGCCGCTCGGCACGCTGCTCGGCGACTACGCCGAGTGCCACCAGATCGTTGTTCGCTTCCGCCAAGATCTGGTGCTGAACTGGCACGAGATCTGGCAACAGATGATCGGCAATCTGCACCTCGACCCCGCCGCCCCCACCGAGCTCATCGGCCCCGTTTACGACGAGCGATCGCGCCTGCCCGCCCACCACGCAGCGAACGACGGCAGCGCGCTCTTCAACTATTACCTCGCCAAGGCGTTCGTCTGTTACCTCCTGGGAGATTACCGCACGGCGCTCTCCTGCGTGGATGCTCTACAGCCGCTGCGCGAGCTGTTCGCGACGGGGCTCTGGGCTTTCCCGCTCGCCTTCATCGACTCGCTCTGTCGTCTTGCAGCCTGTCGTCTTGCAGCCTGTCGTCTTGCAGCCTGTCGTCTCGCGAGCTGTCAACCGGCGGGCGGCGCGGGTGGCGGCGCCGAGCAACAGGCGCAGTTGCTCGGACAGGTCGAGCGGACGATCGAGAAGATGGCCGCGTGGTTGCCCCACAATCCGGACATCCTGCAACACAAGGTGCGGTTGCTGGAGGCCGAGCTCGCCGCGACTCGCGGCGACGGCGTCGAGGCGCGCCGATTGTTCGCCGAGGCGGTGCGGCTGGCGGAGGCCTCGGGCATCACCCATGAAGAGGCGCTGAGCTGTGAGCTCGCGGCGCGCTGCTCGGTCGGCGTCGATCGGGAAGCCGCGCGCCGCTACCTGCGGGGGGCCCATCGCGCGTACCTCAAGTGGGGCGCCATCGCCAAGGTTCGCGCGCTCGAGCGCGAGTTTCCGGGGCTGCTCCCGCGCGTCACCACCGGCTCGGTCAACGTGCTGGCGATGGCGGGCCGCGACAACGAGTTTGACCCCCTCGATCTGGTCTCGCTGGTCGACGCCGGGCAGGTCATCTCGGGCGAGATCAAGCTGGATCGGCTGCTGCTCCGCTTGCTGCAGCTCTTGATGGAGAGCGCGGGCGCGCAGTCTGTCTGCCTGTTGATGCAGCGCGACGGCCAGTGGGTGGTCGAGGCGGGTCAATCCGCCGAGCAGGGCCCGATCACGCTGCTCGAGTCGCTCTCGATCGACGATCCCAGAGGCGCTGCGCTCGGCATCCTGCCGTCCGTGATCAACTACGTCACGCGCACGGGTGAGGCCGTGTTGCTCGATGACGCGGCAGAGTCCCCGCTGTTCGGGCAAGACGCCGCCCGCACGCTCCCGGGCCCCTGCTCGCTCTCGTGCTTTGGGTTGAAGCGGCAGGGCCAGACGCTCGCCGTCGCTTACCTCGTGAATCGGCTGGTGCGGGCCGCGTTCACGCCCCAGGGGCAGCGCCTGCTCGAGGCGCTCTCGACACAAGCGGTGACGTCGCTCGAGAACGCCATCCTCTACGACCAGCTCGAGCAGAAGGTCGCCGCGCGCACGAGCGAGCTGGTGCAGAAGAACGAGGAGCTGACGAGCGCGCTCGTGCGCTTGACGGAGATGCGTGAGCAGCTCGTGACGCAGGAGAAGCTCGCCGCGCTCGGCGCGCTGACGGCCGGCATCGCTCACGAGATCAAGAACCCGCTCAACTTCGTCACCAACTTCGCGATCGTCTCTTCCACGCTGGTAGACGAGGTGCGCAGCCAGATCGCCTCCGATGTCGGCGTCATGCGAGCGCCCGCCTCGGGCGAGATCGGCCGCCTGCTCGACGATCTGGGGAACGCCGTGAAGAAGATCAACGAGCACGGCACCCGCGCGAGCCGCATCGTGACGGGCATGGCGCTACACGCGCGCGAGAGCGGTGGCCCGCGCGAGTACGCGAACTTGAACGATGTGCTCGCCCGCAGCATCCAGCTCGCATGCGAGACGCGGCGAGGCGCAGCGGCGCCGCTCTCTCTGCACACCGAGCTCGACAGCAGCGTGCAGCTGGTAGAGCTGGTCGTCGAGGACATCAGCCGCGTGTTCGTGAACATCATCAGCAACGCTTTCTACTCGGTCGAGCAGAAGCGCTCGAAGCTCGGCGCCGCCTATCTCCCGCTCGTGTCGCTGAGCACGCGCGACCTCGGCGAGCGCGTCGAGGTGCGCATCCGCGACAACGGCACCGGCATCGCCGCCATGTCGAGGGACAAGATCTTCCTGCCCTTCTTCACCACCAAGCCGCCGCGGGAGGGCACCGGCCTCGGGCTATCCATCAGTCATGACATCGTCGTGCGCGCACACGCGGGTGAGCTGCGCGTCGACAGCGTCGAGGGCGAGTTTGCGGAGTTCATCCTGGTGCTACCGCGCCGGCTGCGCCTCGCGACGTTGACGGCGCGCTCGGCGTGAAACGCGAGCGCCTGTCCGGGGCGCGGCGGGGCAGGCCCCTCTCGTGCGCGGAGCGCCGCGCTCAAGACGAGCCATCGCCGCGATCTCCCGCGACCCGCGTCCTCACCCCTGCAGGCCCGGCGGCGATGAGTTGCTCGATGCCCGCGAGGAACGCCGCGAGGAGGGGAGAGGGATTGTCCTCGCGATAGCCGACGGCGAGCTCGATGCTGGGCGCTTCGCCCGCGAGCTTTCGGCTGACGACGGACCAGGGGAGCAACGGCTCGGCGTAGGCCGGTAGCAGCGTGATGCCGCGGGTCGAGGCCACGAGGGAGATGCCGGTGGCGAGGCTGTCCAGAAGGTGGATCGGGCGCACGCGGACGCCGAGCTTGTCGAAATAGCGCTCGACGATGCCGCGCAGCACGTGCGGCACGTCGGTGTAGCCGATGAAGAGCTCGCCCTCGAGGGCGCGCGGATCGAGCTCCGCCTGCGCCGCGAGGCGATGGTCGTTCGGCAAAATGGCGACGATCGGCTCTCGCCAGATCACCCGGTAGGTCACCTTGGGGCGGGTTTCGATCCGACAGAAACCGAGGTCGACCTCGCCGCGTTGAACGGCATCGGCGACGTCGGGCGAATGGAGGCTGGAGACCCGGAGGTCGATCGTGGGCAGGTGTTTGTGCAAGACCTGCATGACGCGGGGGAGCCAATCCACCTCTTGACCCGACAAGAAGCACACCGAAAAGCCCTGCTTCTCGGGGCGCGCGGCGCGCCGGGCCGCGGCGATGGCCTCGTTGGCCTGGCTCAGCGCGAGCCGCGCATGGTCGAGGAAGGCACGCCCCGCCGGCGTCAGCTCGACGCCGCGAGCGCCGCGGACGAACAATGGGGCGCCAACCTCCTCCTCCAGATCGCGCAACTGCCGACTGAGCGACGGCTGCGCCGTGTGCAGCCGCTTCTCGGCCGCGACCGTCAGGCTGCCCTCCTCGGCGACCGCTATGAAGTAGCGAAGGTGGCGGAGCTCCATCGGGACCCATACCTGCCAGGCATGGGTCCACTAGTTACAAAGTAATTTTCACGGCGGCAACTGGCCACTACATCGTGGGGGTGTCGGACCGACCCTGCCCTCCAGGCAGGGCGCGCCCGTCTGTTTTCCGCGCCCCGAGCCGGCGAGTCGCCCTCGGCCTACTGGGCGGTTTGAGCTCGAGAACCACATCGCGTTCAACCCGAGCGGCGTGGATCGGATCGAAGTGCACTCATCACCAGCCGGAGCGTGGCCATGGATCTGATCAGCAACCTCCAGTCCTTCTTGCGCGTGGCCGAGACGAGGTCGTTCTCGGCCGTGGCAGCGCAGCGGGGGGTGACGCAGCCGGCCATCTCCCGGCAAGTCAGCGCCCTCGAGGAGTATCTCGGCGCCCGGCTGGTTCAACGCAGCACTCAGGCGGTGACGCTCACCGATGAAGGCCGCAACCTGCTGCCGGCTGCCCAGGAGCTGGTCGACGCGGCCGAAGGTATCCGGCACATGACGGGCCCAGGGCTGCGCAAGCCGGTCGGCTCTGTGCGCGTGGCGCTCCCCGTCCCCCTCGGGCTCCACGTCAGTGAGCGGATCAGCTCGCTGCTCGGGCAATATGAAGAGCTGTCGATCGAGCTCATCATGCGCGACACGGTCGGAAACCTCGTCGAAGAGGGTCTGGACCTCGAGGTCCGCGTGGGGCCCGTGGACGATGCGTCTCTGACCTGCCGCCGCGTGGGCTCGATGAGCGCTTGCGTGGTCGCGGCGCCGAGCTACCTCGACGGCCGCCCGCCGCTCCGCCACCCGCGAGACCTGGAGGGCCACGATTGCATCGTGCATCATCGTAACGGCAGGGGCAACGTCTGGTCGTTCACCGATCCGGGCAAGCCGGGTACAGAGCTCGATCGCGAGTGCGCCATCACCGTCAGCGGCCGCTTCAGCACGGACAATGAAGCGGCGGCGTACCGCGCAGCGGTGAGCGGACACGGCATCGCCTGTCTGTCACAGCTGCTCGTCATGGACGACCTGGACAAGGGCCGTTTGCGCCGTCTGCTGCCGGAGCTCCAGCTCCGCCGGCAGCCGCTGTTCATCGCCTATGCTTCCCGGCGTCGCCTTCCTCATCGCACCCGCGCCGTGATCGACTTCCTGGTCAAGCTGCTCCAGGAAGACCCGCTGACGAAGCTGTAGACGCTTCGGGGTCGCCGACCCGACTGAGCGCTGCGGCCGCGACGAGGCAGCCGCACGCCATCGACGCAGACACCATCGCGAGGGACCAACCGGCTTCGAACAACAGCCCGGCGGCGATCGGCCCGAGCGCGGAACCAGCCCTGCCAGCGCCGATCACGAAGCCCGTGCCGCCGGCGCGCAACGAGCCGGGGAACGCTTGGGCGACCATGGAGTAGAACCCCGAGTTGGCGCCGATGATCGAGAAGCCCGCGCCCGCGGCGACCACCACCAAGGCCGGCATCCCCGCGGGGCTTTGCCCGAACGCCACCACGGCCACACTGCCGCAGATCAGCGCGCCGATGACGAGGTGCCGAACATTGCAGCGTTCCATGAGTACGCCGAGCACGATCGTCCCTGCGATGCCGCCCATGTTCGCCCAGACCAGGACCGCTCCGGCGGACGCCGCGGGGTAGCCCATGTCGGCGACGAGCTTGGGGATCCACTTGAGCAGGAAGTAGAGCGACGTCATGTACATGAAGAACGCGACCGTCAGAGCGACGGTCGTGCCGGCCATCCCCGGGTGGAACAGCGCGCCGACGCCCCGACGGGCGCCGGGTGCGACCGGCGGCGGCAGCCGATCGATAGCCCGCCGCCCCTGCCGAACCAGGATGCGATTGACCCGCGAGAGCGCGTCTTTCGGCTGGCGCTGGCACAGAAAACTGATCGATTCGGGAAGAAACAGCAGCACCAGCGGCAACAGGGCGGCGGTCGAGAGCGCGCCGAGCTCGAACACGGCTTGCCAGCGATCGGTTCGAGCGAGGAGCAATGACGCCGCCCCTCCGCCGGCGACGGCGCCGAAAGAGTAGCCGCCGATCATGAGAGTGATGGCCAGGCTGCGGCGGCGGTCGTTCGCAGACTCCGCGACGATGGCACAGGTCGTCGCCAGCATGCCTCCGATGCCGAGCCCGGTGTAGAACCGCAACGTCGAGAGCGTGGCGACGTCGGTCGCCGCCGAAGCTAGCCCCATACCGCTGGCCATGATGACGAGGCAGGCGAGGATCGTCGGCCTGCGCCCGACGCGATCGGCGATCGCTCCAATGACAACGGCTCCGATCGCCATGCCGACGAGCTCCATGGACAGCACGACGCCGAGCACGGCTCGGTCTACCCCCCAGTCCCGGGCGATGCCCGGGGACGCGAAAGAGATCGACTGGACGTCGAAGCCCTCGCTCGCCGCGCAAGCGGAGGCGGTCAAGATCGCGAGGATCTGACGAAACGTCATCGGCTCCCGTGCGATGCGGGCGCGAGGATCATCGTCGCTCATGGCAGGTCGCGGTGCTCCGGCGAGGCCCTCTACTTACCGCAGAGGGCCTCGGGAGACGATGATCAACGCTGCTTGGATGAGGACGGCGCTTCGGTTTCGGCTTCGTGCCCCCCGTGCGTCGCGCCGGCCGTGCTCCTGACCGCCGACGTGGAAGCGGCTCGCGTCACGCGCTCGCTCAGGCAGCGAGCTCCGCGAGGACCGCGTCCGCGAGCGGGGCGGTCGACGCCGGGTTCTGGCCGCTGAACAGGTGCCCATCGCGCACCACGTAGGGCCCCCAGTTGGGTCCCTTCTCGTACTTCGCACCGCAGTTTCGAAGCGTTTCTGCCAGAAGCCAGGGCGCGTTGTCGGCCGTGCCGAGCTCGATCTCCTCCTGGTCGGAGAAAGCGGTGAGCTTTCGACCGGCGAACAGCCAGTTGCCTGTGGCGTCGCGCGCGGCGAGCAGCGCCGCCTGGCCATGGCAGACGGGCGCGATGATCTTGCGGGCGCGATCGGCCTGGGTCAGGATCCGACCCACGTCCGGGTCCTTGTACAGGTCCTCGACTGGCCCGTGCCCTCCGGGGATGATGAAGGCGTCGTAGCTGGTCGACTCGATGGCGGCCAGGGCCAGCGGCTTCTGCAGCGCCGGGGCGATAGACGCGAGGTAGCGCTGGAAGTGGTCGACGTTTTCCTGGCCCACCACGTTCGGATTCATGCTGTGCGGATCGATCGTGGGGGAGACGCCGCCGGGGGTGGCGATGTCGATCGCGCACCCCGCGCCCGCGAACTTCTCGTGCATGACCACGAATTCTTCGGCCCACACTCCGCTCTCGTACTGGCTGCCGTCGGCGCGGGTCCAGGTCTTGGCGGCGGACAGGATGATGAGGATCTTGCTCATGTCGATGCTCCTATGGTTTTGACGATTGCTGTCGTTGATGGTTGAGATTGATGATTGCCGTCGGGGCTCTCGTGGCGCTGGCGCTCGAGCGATTCAAAGGCCGGTGGTGAGCACCATGCGGAAGCGGGCCTGGGCCGACATCATCCGCGCGTAGGCTTCGTTGGCTCGCTCCAGCGGCATCGTCTCGATCTGCGCGCGGACTCCGCTGAGCCTGCTGAACTCGAGCGTGTCCTCCGAATCCATCGCGGTCCCCGAGGCGTGCCCCCGGAGCCCGCGGTACCCGCCGATGAGGTCGAGCGCGCTCGCCTGGATCGGCTCGCTGCCAACACCCACGACGACGAGCGTGCCGTGGGGGCTGAGCCCACCGAGCGCGCTCGACATCGCTGCCGAGCTGGGCGCCGTCGCCAGGATGACCTTCGCGCCGCCCAACTTGGCCAGGGCCTGGGCGACGTCCACCGCCGCCGAGTCGAGGTACACGTGCGCGCCGAGCCGCCGGGCAAGCTCCGCCTTGTCCGCGCCGCGGGCGATCGCCACCGTGCGGAAGCCCATGCGGGCAGCGAACTGAACGCCCAGGTGACCGAGACCCCCCAGCCCGATGACGGCGACGGTGTCGCCGGCGCGCGCCTCGGTCTTCCGTAGCGCATTGAACGTGGTCACCCCCGCGCAGAGCAGAGGCGCGGCTTCTGCGGCCGCGAGGTCGTCCGGAATGTGAACGAGCGCGCTCGCGCGAGCGACCATGGCCTCGGCGTAGCCTCCGTCGCACGTGATGCCGGGGATCTGCATGTTCTGGCAGCTCATCAGCTGGCCGCGGCGGCAGGGCTGGCAGTAGCCGCAGTTGCCGCCGAACCAACCGACGCCCACGCGCTGACCCACCGCCCAGCCCATGACGCCTTCACCCAGCTCGTCGATCACGCCGGCGACCTCGTGTCCCGGGATGATCGGAAATGGGCCCCCGAACATGCCGTCCTTCGCGATCGAGTCGCTGTGGCAGACGCCGCACGCCTGCACCTTCACCACGACCTCCCCGACACCCGGCTTCGGTCGCGACCTCTCCACCAGCTCGAATTGTTGGCCGGCGGCCGCAACCTGCATCGCTCGCATCTTTTTCATGAGAAACCTCCGATCGGACTGAGTTGCCAGAAGGAGAATGCTGCTCGGGCGCGCTCGAGAGAACTGCTGCCCGGGTAATGATGGGTGCTACCGGAAGTATGAGCTCACGAAGAGCCACGCCGCCGTCGTGGCCAGCGTGATGCAGAGCGCGAAGCCCGTGATGGCCACGGTGAAGCCCCCGTGATCCACGAGCACCCCGACCATGACCGGCATCAGACCGCACGGTATGTAGCCGCCGATGTTCAGCAGCGCGGTCGCCTGCGCTCGCTGCCCTTCAGAGACGTGCACGGCGATGAGCGTGAGACCAGCGAGCTGTGCCAGGCCGTGCGCGGCTCCGGCGAGGATCGCGCCGGATAGCAGCGCGGCAGGTGAGGCGGCCGCCACGGCGGTTACCAGGCAAGCCATCGCGACCACTATCGACAGGGCGCTCAGCGCAAAGATGCGGCGAACGGTGAGCTTCCCCGCAGGCACCTGCGCCAGGGTCGCGGTCATGAACATGGCGCACGCCATTCCGCCGGCGACCAGCGGGCTGTCGACTCCGGTCGAGCGCGCGAGGACGGATGGGCCGAGCGAGAGGACGAAGGCCGTGCAGCTCATGGCACAGCCAAAGAGGGAGGCTCCGAGCGCGACGTGCAGGCGACTGTCGCGGCAGACGCTCGGAAAACGGAGCCGCCAGGCACCCGAGGCACCTGGAAGGCGCGGAGTGCGACCGGGCGGCAGCGTCATTGCGAGCGCGCCGGCGCCGGCCAGCAGCGCCAGCTCGGTCCAGAACACGGCGCGGGTCGACTCGTCGCGGGTCAACGCGAACCAGCCGCCGAGCAGCGGACCGAGACTCGCGCCGAGAACGAGCGCGACGGAGGCCAGCTGGGCGGCGTTGCGTCGCCGCAGCGCGCCGCCGAGCTCCACGACCCACGAAAGGCCGGCGCCGATGGCCGCGGCCACCGAGATCCCCGAGACGAAGCGCGCCAGGAGCAGCAGGGCGACCGAGCGCGCCGTCGCGAACAGCAGGCAGGCGAGCATCCCGGCGGCGATGCCGGGGATGAGGACGCGCCGACACCCGAGCTGATCCGAACATTGACCGGCGATCGGGAGCGTGATGAGCAACCCGACGACATAGATGGAGAAGAGCGCCGCGAGCGTCGATGAGGAGAAGCCGAGCTCCGCCTGCCAGCGCATGTAGAGCGGCGTCGGTGCGTTCGACAGGACGAAGACGGCGGCCACGATCGCTGCGGCCGCCCACATCGCCAGCCTGGGATGTCGCTGATGAAACGTTCCGGCGGGTGCTCGGCGCGCGGCGGCAGAGCTCGGACTGCGCAAACCGGCCGTGCTGATGGCAGGCGTGTCAATGGCAGGCGTGTCAATGGCAGCCGCGTCGATCGCGGCCGTGTCAATCGCGGAGGTGCTGATGGCCATGGAAGCCTCCCTCGCTCGCGGCGAGCCCGAACTCACGATGAGCTCGTGGGGTGAACGAGCTAGAAGGTAATGGCGCGCGAGCCCGCGGCGAAGTCGCGCCGCAGTCATGAGCTTCGTTACGTCCGGTATGGAGGCCCGGTATCGGGTGAAGACCCGAGTGTCGCTTTCGCTCGACCACCTGTGACGGCTCTGCCGCTCCGAGCGTGGCGTCGTCGCTCTCAGTGCCGAGATTTGTCACGTTCGGGCGTTTGGCCCGAGCAGCGATGCACTTTCTCGCTCGACCGTTGAACGAATCCGCGCGGCGAGGGCACTCACCTCACACTCACGAGGAGCCCAACATGCATCTCCACAAACTGCTCACGCTTCAAGTCGCAGCTTTCCTCATCGCAGGCTGCTCCGAGGATGACCCCGCGGCCGACTCAGCGGCTGGCTATTCACTCCAGCGGAGCGAGCTCGCGACCACGCTTCAAGCCAACGTCGACGAGCACCAGCGACATGGGGTGGTGGGCGTCGTGGCCCAGGTCAATGATGAGGATGGCGTCATCAACGCACGGGCTGGTGAGTCGAGCCTGGGCAGCGGAGCGCCCATCGAGTTCGACACCCATTTCCGCATGGGCAGCAACACCAAGACGTTTGTTGCAGTGGTGCTGCTGCAGCTGGCCGAAGAGGGCACGCTCAGCCTCGACGACACCGTGGAGAAGTGGCTGCCCGGTGTGGTTTCGGGAAACGGCAACGACGGCTCGCTGGTCACCATTCGCCAGCTCCTCCAGCACACGAGCGGAATTCACAACTACACGGCGGACCTGTTCACGGGCTTCACCGCTGACGACTTCAATCGGGTGCGCTACGAGTCCGTCACTCCTGAAGATCTGGTCACCATCGCGCTGGCGCACCCGCCCGACTTCGAGCCCGGAACGAGCTGGAACTATTCCAACACCAACTACATTCTGAGCGGCATGATCATCGAGAAGGCGACGGGGCGCGACTGGGCGAGCGAGGTTCAGGCCAGAATCATCACCCCGCTCGATCTGACCGACACCTTCGAGCCGGGCGAGGACCCCGATCTCCCGAGCCCCCACGCTCAGGGCTACCACCTGTTTGCCGAGAATGAACCGCTGGTCGACGTGACGAGCTACAACCACACCTGGGGCGGCGCGGCGGGTTCGCTCATCACCACGTTAGACGACCTGACACGCTTCTGGCGCGCTCTGCAGAGCGGCGAGCTGCTCGCCCCGGCGCAGCTGGCGGAGATGCAGACGACGGTCGCCGCGGTCGGCCTCGACGAGGTGATCCCCGGCATTCACTACGGACTCGGAGTGATGACGGTCCCCACCAGCTGCGGTGGGGCCTACTGGGCACACTTCGGCGACACCAACGGCTTCACCACGCGGAACGCGGTCAACGTCGAGGGGACGCGCTCGGTAGTCCTCGCCAACCACACCTCCTTCGACGTCGGCCCCGTGCTCCAGGTCATCAGCGACGATCTGAAGCTGCTCGACGACGTGATGTGCGCCCCCTGAAGCGGCCCCCGCCGTATTCCCGAGTACGCATTCCCGAGCGGCGCATTCCTCCGAGCCGCCGCGCGCCTGCTCGAGCGAGCTCTACTTCTGCTCGAGCAACAGGCTGCCGCGAGCTTCCACCCATGCCACGAGATGCTCGCCCCGCGCGGCGGCGCCGACAGCACGCAGTGACGACACCCGCGCGCTGAGCGAGAACATTGGATCGGAGACCAGCCAGGAAAGCGCGGGCGGCGCGGCGCGGAGCATCGGAAGGGAAAAGGGCGCGCTGACGCGCGGCAGGCCCGCGAGCTGCTGCGCGAACGCTTCGGGGTCGAGCCCCGCGGCGCGGACGCGCCCGCTCTCTCCCGCGTCGAGCTGGCCTGCCGTGAGCTCGATGACGCCGTCTTCTCCCGCAAAGGTCGGCTCGGCCTGTAGCCTCGCTGCACCGCACAGCTCACCCGCGAGATCGAGCTCGGCGCTGACGTTGGTGCCCCGCGCGGCGACCGTCGCCTGCGCGACGCGGAGGCGAGGTCTCGAGCCCGCTGCTGGCGTCGCTGTCTCGAACGCGCGAGCGAGCCCCGTGAGCGGCACCTCCATGCCGAGCGTCACGACACCTTCGTCCGGCAGCGCCGGGTCGGCGCTCAGCGGCGGGAGCGGCGCGCGAGGCGCCGGGTCGAGGCACTCGGTGCGCAGCTCCGGCCGCGCCAGCAGAGCGAAGCGCGCGTGCGCCGTCTGCATCGACTGCTCGACGGGCCCCTGCACCAAGCCGATGGGCTCGAGGGCGAGGCAGCCGCCGAGCGGAAGCGGGCGCGCCAGCGAGAGCTGGCTCCATGCCCGCTCGGCCTGAGCGCGGACGTCGGGCAGCCGCTGGTCAATCTCGCGGCGCAGGCGTTCGAGCTGCGGCGCGAGCGCCGATTTCAGCAGCGGAGTGACATCGACGTTGAGCATCCCCCCGAACGCGCGCACCTTGCAGCCCTGCGTGAACTCGAGCGAGACTCGTGAGGGTCCGAAGCGGTAGTCTGGGCGGAGCCACAACGGAATCCCGGCACGCACCAGAGCGCGAGGCTCACAGCTCGCGTAACAGTGCCTGCCGCGGCAAGCGCGTGCGCGTCCTTGGACGGGCGTTTCGACCACCAGGTGGTCTCCCGCGACCGAAACGGCAAAGGCACCTCGGTCGACGCTGTATTCGAGAACACCGGCCGGGCCTAGCGCGACGCCCCTGCCGTCAGCGAGCCGCGGCTCGACATGCTGCTCGAGCTCCGCCGCGAGCTTCGCCAGAGATAGCTCGGCGTGCACGACGAGGCTCGACGCCGGAGCAGCAGCGGGCGCGCCCCCGGGCGGTGGCGCCGCCGGCGCAGGGGTGCGCGGCCCGAGCCGCCGTGCGCAATCGGCCGCCGGTGCGTCGCGCGCAGCCCTGGCCGTCGCCGGCACGGCGCTCGAACCGCTTGCGCAGCTCGCCAGGCACGCCGCGAGCACGACTGCGTGGGTGCCCCGCATACGCTGACCTTACTGCATCCGAGGTGAAGTTCTACCCTCCCGGACTCTCGGCGGGGAGGCTTCTCCGTGCGGGCTGACGCGGCGTGGCCGACGGATTCCCTGGCTCGCCCTCACGAGGCGAACGAGAGCGGCGTCGTGCGCGGTCCCTCGCGGAAGTCGTCGGCGACCTCGCGCCCGACCACGCGCGCGACGGGGCTCGCGCCCTCTGCGCTGGCCAGGCTTCGGCTTTCGTCGAGCTCGCAGCGATAATGCGGCGCGATGATGGCCTGGACGCGCGCCGAGACCAACAGCTCGTGATTGCGCGCCATGCCTTGCAGCCGCGCCGCCGTGCTCACCGCGCCTCCCACCAGGGACGGCTCGAGGCGACCCATCGCCAGCGAGCCCGCGCCGCCCGCGAACACCGTGCCGGCGTCGAGGCCCATCGTCACCCCGTAGCGGCCCGACTGTGGGCTCCCGTCGGTGTTCAGCATACGCAGGCGATCGCGTATCGCCAGACACGCCTCGACGGCGCGGTTCAGGTAGTCGGAGCCCTCGAAGAACGCCATCACGGCGTCACCCACGAACCGGCTCACGGTGCCGCCGCGCGCGAGCAGCTCGGGGACGAACAGCGAGAAGTGCGCGTTGAGGTGCTCGAAGATGGCCTCGGGCGGAAGGTGCTCCAGCGTCCGCGCGAAGCCGTGCACGTCGACGAACGCGACGGCCGCCTCGAAGCTCTCGAGCCGCAGGTTGTCGTTGGCTCGCACGGAGTTGATCAGGCGATCGGCCATGCCTCGCCCGACCATGGCCTTCAGGATGTCGTTCTCCTCGCCCGACTGCAGCATCTGGCGCAGCGCGCGCACGTGGCGGCCGCACTTCTCGATGGTCCGGGCCAGATCTTCGAAGTCGATGGGCTTGCCGAGAAAATCGAACGAGCCCTGGTTCATCGCGGCGCGGATGTTGGCCATGTCGCTGTAGGCAGACACCACCACCACGCGCGCGAACGGGTTGGCGGCGGGCACGTGCGACAGGAACGTGAGCCCGTCCATGCCCGGCATGTTCAGATCGGTGAGCACGACGTCGATGTCGGGCCGCCGGCGCAGTTCGTCGAGAGCCAGCTCCGCGTCGGTCGCGAAGATGAGCTCGTACTTGTCGTTCTTCTGCAGCTGGCGAAAGCGCTGTCGCACGAGGAACTGCATGTCGGGCTCGTCGTCGACGAACAGGAGGCGCAAGACGGGCTCGGCCTCGCGCGAGGCGAGCCCGATGAACTCCGAGGCGAACTCCTCGGCGCTCCGAAAGCGCTCGCTGGCGGGCTCGGCGAAGGCGCGAGCGAAGAAGGCATCGACGCTCGCGGGCAGCTCGGGGCAGCGCCCCGACGCAGGGCGAAAGGCGCTCGAGCAGACGGCGTCGCGCAAGGCCTCGAGGCCATCGCGCGGGGCATCCAGCCCGTCGCGCTGGAACGGGTGCGCTCCCGTCAGCATCTGGTACGCGAGGATGGCGAGCGCCCAGAGGTCAGCCCGCGCGTCGATCGCGGCCCCCCGAAACTGCTCGGGGCTCATGTACTGCGGCGTGCCGACCAGGGCGGAGCGGGCACCGGCGGAGCGGGCACCGGCGGAGCGAGCGCTGGCTCCCGTCGCTGAACCAGCGGCGTGCTGGCCGCCCATCGCGACCCCGAAATCGAGCAGCTTCGCGATCTCGCGCCCGCCCTCGCGAGCCAGGAAGACGTTGGAGGGCTTGACGTCACGATGGACGATGCTCGCGCGATGGCTCGTCGCCAGGCCCTTGGCGATGTCACCCACGATCCCCACCACCACGGACAGCGGCAGGCGAGGGTGGCGGTGCAGGCGCGTCTCGAGCGTCTCCCCTTCGAGCAGCTCCATGACGATGAAGGGCTGGTCTCCCTCTACACCCAGATCGTATATTTGAACGATATGTGGACTACGCAGCTGCGCGGCGGCCCAGGCTTCTTGCTCGAACGGGGCGCGGGCGTCGCGGCCCCCACGTGCGTTGCCGCTCAGCAACTTGAGTGCGACGTCTCTGCCGAGCTGGAGGTCTCGCGCGACCCAGATAGAACCGAAGGCCCCACGACCTATCTCCCGCTCGAGGGCGTAGCGGTCCCTGATTGCTCTCGTCATCCGGCGCATCCCCTCGGGGGTGACGTCTGCACGCGAAACCCTTACCTAACAATGTCGGCCGTAGGGGTCAACGCGCGGCACACGGCCACGGGGACGGCTGCGCACGCCCCGAAGGTTGTCGCCTAGCGAAGACCTTCGGGGCGCAGTGTCCGCGATTTTGCGGGCGCTTTTGTGATTGGCGCACGTTCGGAAACACGGCGGGGCGGCTCGCCCGCGAGCGGGCCGTCTGACGAGGACGAACCGCTGACGAGGACGGCCCATGAACGCCGGCTGCGATCCGGCGAGCCGCCGCGGCTATCGCTCTATCAGCTCTGCGATTGCCGCTGCGCGGCGCCGGGCGGGATCTCGTTGGCGATCATCTCGCCGAACGGCCCGGTGAGGCTGTGCGTCGTGGTGGTCTTGCGCCCTTCGATCGGCAAGAGGGGGAACAGCGACTCGGCGGTGCGGTACGCCTCCTCGAGGTGGGGGTAGCCCGACAGGATGAAGGTGTTGATGCCGAGGTCGTGATACTCGCGCATGCGCTCGGCCACCACCTCGGGGCTGCCGACGAGAGCGGTGCCTGCGCCGCCGCGCACGAGGCCCACGCCCGCCCACAGGTTGGGGCTCACCTCGAGGTTCTCGCGACGGCCGCCGTGCAGCGCCACCATCCGGCGCTGGCCCTCGGAGTCGAGGCGCTGGAAGCTCGCCTGCGCCGCCTGAATGGTCTTGTCGTCCACGTAGCGCAAGAGCTCGTTGGCAGCAGCCCATGCCGCTTCGTTGGTGTCGCGCACGATGACGTGCAGGCGAATGCCGAAGCGCAGAGTGCGCCCAAACGCCGCGGCGCGCTTCTTCATCTCGGTGATCTTCGCCGCCACCGCCTGCGGGGGCTCCCCCCAGGTGAGGTAGACGTCGACGTGCTCGGCGGCGAGATCGTGCGCGGCGGGCGACGAGCCGCCGAAGTAGAGCGGCGGGTGCGGGCGCTGCACCGGCGGATAGAACACCTTGGCGCCCTTCACCTTGATGTACTTGCCGTCCAGATCGACGGTCTCCTGCGCGAGCACGCGGCGCCAGACGTCGAGGAACTCCGTCGTCGCGACGTAGCGCTCGTCGTGCGAGAGGAACACGCCGTCGCCCTCGGCTTCGGCGGGGTCACCACCGGTGACCACGTTGATGAGCAGGCGCCCTTCCGACAGTCGATCTACGGTCGCCGTCAGGCGTGCAGCCGCCGTCGGCGACATGATGCCCGGACGGATGGCGACCAGGAACTTGAGCCGGCGCGTGAGCGGCAGCATGGCGGAGGCCACGGCCCAGGCGTCTTCGCAGGAGCGCCCCGTGGGCAGGAGCACGCCTCCATAGCCGAGATCGTCCGCGGCGCGGGCGATCTGCCCGATGTACGCGAGATCGACCGCGCGTGCCCCGACCGACGTGCCGAGATAACGGCTGTCGCCGTGCGTCGGCAAAAACCAAAAGACCTCCATCCGATCCTCTCCGTGACGGGCCCTCGGGGGCCGCGCTTCTGTATCGACAGCGTCATGGGCAGCCTTGCTCTCTGGCCGCTGCCGCGTCCGCCAGTTTCTCGAGACAGCCCCATCAGCAAATCTCGGGCCGAAGCAGGGCACCCCGCCCTCGCAGAGGCCGAGCTCCGGGGCTGCTGCGGGGGCAACACTGGAGGGCTGCTGCAGCAGCAACACGGACGCAGGGCTGTTGCTCGTTGCGCAAGGAGCCCTCGGGCGCGGCGGCTGCCGCTGATTTTGGCCGCGTCGGCGCTTGGCATGCCGCGTGCTCCCGGGGCCGCCGAAGCCCATGGCGCACCCACCCATTGACCGGGACTCGCTGCGTGTCGCGCAGCGCTTGGCCGAGCAGTTCGCGAGCACGGCGGTCGAGCGCGACCGCCAGGGCGGCACGCCGAAGCACGAGCGCGATCTGATCCGCAAGAGCGGGCTCCTGGCTCTCTCGATCCCGACCGAGCTCGGCGGCTGGGGCGCCCCGTGGTCGGAGGTGATGGCGGTGGTGCGCACGTTCGCGCGCGCCGACGGCTCGCTCGCGCACGTGTTCGGCTTTCAGCACCTGATGCTGGCGACGGCGCGGCTGTTCGGGCAGCGCGAGCAGTGGCAGCCGCTGTTCGAGAGCACGGCCGAGAAGGCGTGGTTCTGGGGCAACGCGCTCAACCCTCTCGACACCCGGACGACGCTGCGACGCGACGGCGGAGGGTCGAGCGGCGGCGTGATGAGCATCAGCGGGCAGAAGTCGTTCTGCTCGGGCTCGCCCGACTCGGACATGCTGATCGTGTCGGCGCTGCGCCCGCCGGAGACGCGGCTCGCCATCGCGGCCATCCCCACCAGCCGCGAGGGCATCACCGTGCACGGCGACTGGGACAACATGGGTCAGCGCCAGACCGACAGCGGCAGCGTGACGTTCGAGGACGTGCGCATCCACGCGCACGAACTGCTCGATCAGCCCGGGCCGCTCGGCAGCACCTTCGCGTCGCTGAGGCCTTGCATCGCGCAGCTCATCCTCGCCAACGTGTACCTCGGCCTGGCCGAGGGCGCGCTCGAGCACGCCAGGAGCTACACCCAGAGTTCGCGGCGCCCCTGGCTCAACTCGGGCGTGGCGTCGGCCAGCGAAGACCCCTATGTACTGCACCGCTACGGCGACATGTGGCTGGGGCTCGAGTCGGCGCGCGTGCTCACCGATCGCGCCGGGCAGGCGCTGTCGGCGGCCTGGGCCCGCGGCGACGAGTTGACGAGCGAAGAGCGCGGGCAGACGGCGATCGCCATCGCGGCGGCCAAGGCGCACACCACGCGTGTCGGCCTCGACGTGTCGAGCCAGGTGTTCGACGTGATGGGTGCCCGCTCGACGACGTTCGGCGCCGGGCTCGACCGCTTCTGGCGCAACCTGCGCACGCACACCCTGCACGACCCGGTCGACTACAAGCTCCGCGAGCTCGGTCGCTACGCGCTGGTCGGCGAGCTGCCCACCCCCAGCTTCTATTCTTGAAGGAACATTCATGCCCATGATCCGAGTCGAAGCAGCGCTCCAGGCGTTGCGCCGTGGTGAGTTCGTGGTCGTCGCCGACGACGAGGAGCGCGAGAACGAGGGCGATCTGATCATCGCCGCCGAGAGCCTCACGAGCGAGAAGCTCGCCTTCATGCTGCGCCACACGAGCGGGGTCGTGTGCGTGGCGATCACCGCGCGCCGCGCCAACGAGCTCGCGCTGCCGCTGATGGTGGCCGAGAACAACGAGCCGCACCGCACCCAGTTCACCGTCAGCGTGGATCTGGCGGCGGGCATCAGCACTGGCATCTCCGCGGCTGACCGCAGCCGCACCATCCGCGCGCTCGGCAGTCGCGCCGCCAGCGCGTCGAGCTTCCTCAGGCCGGGGCACGTGTTCCCGCTGCGCGCGCGACCCCAGGGCGTGCTCGAGCGGCGCGGCCACACCGAGGCCGCCGTCGACCTGGCGCGCCTCGCAGGCTTCGAGCCGGCGGGCGCGCTCTGCGAGCTGATGGCCGAGGATGGCTCGATGCTGCGCGGGCAGGCGCTGCTCGATTTCGCGAGCGAACACGGCCTCGCCTACCTGCACATCGGCGACCTGGTGCACTACCGGCGCGCGACCGAGCGCCGCGCGTGCGCGGGTGTCGCTCAGGACGCAGCGGCGCAGCACCACCTGCTGCCCGAGGCGCACGCCTGAAAGCCACGCGCTCGGCAGCCACCCCCTACCCGTTGGCCCTGACCAGCCTCTGCCTACCTCTAGCTGGCACACATGATGCAACATAGGCCACAGCCGCTGCAACGAGCCACTCAGGCGAGCGGGTTCCGAGAACCCGCTCGCGATGGCCAGCAGCTGATCGGATTGAGACAATGACATTGGTGAAGACGGTCGTCGTTTCGGGCAGCTCGAGCGCCCCTTCGAAGACGCTGCTCCTCGGGCAGCGCATCCTGGAGGCGGTCGCGAGCGAGGTGCCGGTCGATGGGCACGTGATCGACATCGCGGAGGTCGGCTCCGACCTGGGCCGCGCCCTCGCGCGTCGCGATCTGTCGCCCGCCGCCGAGCGTGCGCTGCAGCACGTCGAGGCGGCGGAGATCTTGATCGCGGCGACCCCGGTGTACCGCGGCTCGTATACGGGCCACTTCAAGCACCTGTTCGATCTGGTGGACCAGAACGCGCTGATCGACACCCCGGTGATCCTGGCTGCCACCGGCGGCAGCGACAAGCACTGCCTGGTCGTCGAGCACCAGCTACGGCCGCTGTTCGGCTTCCTGCAGTCGTACACCGTGCCCGTCGGCGTGTACGCGAGCCACGCGGACTTCGAGAACGGCGAGCTGAAGTCGCCGATCGTGCTGGCCCGCATCGTCACCGCTGCACGCCAGGCCGTGAGCCTCGTGCGCTCGAAGGCCGCGCGGATCGAGCGGCCCAACGCGCCGCTCTCGTCGCACGCCGCGACGCACTCGCCCGAGCCCGCTCGTCACTCGCACTAGCTTCCGCCCTGCCCCGATCCGCCCAGACGCGGGCGCCACTCGCACGGCGCAATACCTCGCGCAGCATCGTGCGCGGCCCATCACGACTGTGACCCAGTAGGCGCCGAGCTGCGCCAACTCGTCGACTTCGGAGAAACCAAATGACTGAATCGAATCAGAACACCGACCTCAAGTTCGCCTACTGGGTGCCCAACGTCAGCGGCGGCCTCGTCATCAGCAACATCGAGCAGCGCACGAGCTGGGACATCGACTACAATCGCAAGCTCGCGCGCCTGGCCGAGAACAGCGGCTTCGACTACGCCCTGAGCCAGATCCGCTTCACGGCGGGCTACGGCGCCGACAACCAGCACGAGCCGGTGAGCTTCACGCACGCGCTGCTCGCCGCGACCGAGCGCCTGAAGGTGATCGCGGCTCTGCTGCCGGGCCCATGGAACCCCGCGCTCGCCGCCAAGCAACTCGCCACGATCGACGTCCTCACCAACGGGCGGGTGGCGGCCAACGTCGTGAGCGGCTGGTTCAAAGGCGAGTTCCGGGCGATCGGTGAGCCGTGGCTCGAGCACGACGAGCGCTACCGCCGCTCCGAGGAGTTCATCCGCTGTCTCAAGGGCATCTGGACCCAGGAGAGCTTCACCTTCAAGGGCGATTTCTACCGCTTCGACAACTACTCGCTGAAGCCGAAGCCGCTGTCGAAGCCGCACCCCGAGATCTTCCAGGGGGGCAGCTCGCGCGCGGCGCGCGACATGGCCTCGCGCGTGAGCGACTGGTACTTCACCAACGGCAATACGCCAGAGGGCATCAAGGCCCAGGTCGACGACATCCAGAACAAGGCGCGCGAGAACGATCATCGCGTGAAGATCGGCGTGAACGGCTTCCTCATCGCGCGCGAGACCGAGGCAGAGGCGCGCGACGTGCTGAAAGAGATCATCGACAAGGCGAACCCGGAGGCCGTCAACGCCTTCGGGCACGAGGTGAAGAACGCCGGCAAGGCCTCGCCCGAGGGCGAAGGCAACTGGGCCAAGTCGAGCTTCGAAGACCTGGTGCAGTACAACGACGGCTTCCGCACCAACCTGATCGGCACCCCCGAGCAGATCGCCGAGCGCATCGTGGCGCTCAAGAAGGTGGGCGTGAACCTGGTCCTGCTCGGCTTCCTGCACTACCTCGAAGAGGTCGAGTTCTTCGGCAAGCGCGTGCTGCCGCTGGTGCGCCAGCTCGAGCGCGCGCAGTCGAAGGCGGCCTGAGCGTCATGTCGGCCCTGGCTCTCTCCGGTGCTGCGCCTTCGGCGGCGTCTGCCAGCGAGACGGCGTCGAGCAGCGGGCGAGGCACCCCCTTGCTCGCGCTCGAGCGCATCTCGCTCTCGTTCAAGGGCATCCGTGCCGTCAACGAGATCGGGTTCGAGGTGGCGCGCGGCGAGATCTGCGCGCTGATCGGCCCGAACGGCGCCGGCAAGAGCTCTCTGCTCAACGTGGTGAGCGGCGTGTACCGGCCCGAGTCGGGCGCGATCGTCTTCGACGGGCAGCGCCGCTCGCACGTCGAGCCGGCGTGGGCGGCGCGGCAGGGCATCTCGCGCACCTTCCAGAACATCGCGCTGTTCAAGGGCATGAGCGTGGAAGACAACCTGCTCACCGGCACCACGCTCACCACCCGCGCGTCGTTCCTGGAGCATGCCCTCGGGCTGCCACGCGCGCGGAGCGACGAGCGGCGGCAGCGCGCCGAGGTCGCCGAGGTGCTCGGCCTGATCGGCCTCACCGACCACCGCTCGGCTCCCGTGGGCAAGCTGCCCTACGGTCTGCAGAAGCGGGTAGAACTCGGGCGGGCGCTCGCGGCGCGCCCTCGGCTCTTGTTGCTCGACGAGCCGTTCGCCGGCATGAGCGCCTCGGAGAAGCAAGAGATGGCGGAGCTGGTGCTGAGCGTCAACACGCGGCTCGGCACCACCATCCTCCTGATCGAGCACGACATGGGCCTCGTGATGGACCTGTCGGACCACGTGGTGGTCCTCGACTACGGGCGCAAGATCGCCGACGGAGCACCTGACGTGGTCTGCCGCGACAGCGCCGTGATCGACGCTTACCTCGGCGTCGACCACACCTCGTCGAGCGGGGGCGTGCCCGGCTCGGCTCGGGCGACGTCATCTGCAGCGTCGGCGCCGGGCGCGGCGCTCGAGGTCGCCTGAAGGCGAAGCCGTCATGCAGTTTTTCTTCGAAGTGTTGATAGGCGGTCTGCTCGCCGGCGTGATGTACTCGATGGTCGCGATCGGCTTCGTGCTGATCTTCAAAGCCTCGGGCGTGTTCAACTTCGCGCAGGGCGCGATGGTGCTGTTCTCGGCGCTCACCTACGTGAGCCTGGTCGAGCGAGATCTCTCCCCCTGGCTGGCCCTACCGATCACGCTCGCCACCATGCTGCTCTTGGGCGTACTGATCGAGCGCGTGGTGCTGCGGCGGCTCGTCAATCGCTCGCCGATGACGCTGTTCATGGCCACGCTCGGGCTGTCGTTCATCATCGAGGGCGCGTCGCAGGCCCTGTGGGGCGCCCAGGTGCACGGCCTCGAGCTCGGCGTGCCCGATCTGCCGATCGAGATCTCGGGCGTGTTCATCAGCCAGTTCGACCTGTTCGCCGCGGCCACCGCCGCGGTGATGGTGGCCGCGCTCAGCCTCGTCGCCAATCGTACCCGGCTCGGGATAGCGCTGCGCGCCGTGGCGGATGATCCGCTGGCGGCGCTGTCGCTCGGCATCAGCCTGCCGCGCGTGTGGGGCGCCGTGTGGGCCATCGCCGGCGTCGTCGCGCTGGTGGCGGGCCTGCTCTGGGGCGCTCGCACGGGCGTGCAGTTCTCGCTCTCGCTGGTCGTGCTGAAGGCGCTGCCCGTCCTGATCATCGGCGGCTTCACCTCCATCAACGGCACCATCGTCGCTGGCCTGATCGTTGGCGCCAGCGAGAAGCTCGCCGAGGTGTACGTGGGCTCGCTGATGGGCGGCGGCATCGAGGGCTGGTTCCCTTACGTGCTCGCGCTCGGCTTCCTGGTGGTGCGCCCCACCGGTTTGTTTGGCGAAGCGTCGGTCGAAAGGGTCTGAGTAACAATCATGTCGCGCCGGATCCCCCCCGCCCTCGCCCTCCTGCTGCTCGCCCTCGCGGCGCCGCTCGTCGCCGACGACTACTGGTTCAACGCCATCCTGATCCCGTTCTTCACGCTGGCGCTCGCGGGCCTCGGCTTGAACATCCTGACGGGCTTCGCGGGCCAGCTCTCGCTCGGCTCGGCCGCGTTCATGGCGGTCGGCGCGTTCGCTGCCTACAACTTCAACCTGCGCATCCCCGAGCTACCGCTGCTCGCGAGCTTTGCGCTCGGCGGGCTCACGGCCTCGCTGGTGGGCATCGCCTTCGGCCTGCCCAGCCTGCGCATCAAGGGCTTCTACCTGATCGTTTCGACGCTCGCCGCGCAGTTCTTCGTGCAGTGGGCGCTCACCAAGTTCGCGTGGTTCTCGAATGACAACCCGTCTGGCGTGATCACCGCGCCGCGCCTGATCGTGTTCGGGCATGACTTCTCGACCCCGGTCGGGCGCTACTGGCTCACGCTCGGCGTGGTGGCGGGGCTGACGCTCGCGGCCAGCAGCCTGCTCGCGAGCCCCACCGGGCGCCGCTTCATGGCCGTGCGCGACATGGAGACGGCCGCGCGGGTGATGGGGGTACCGATCTTTCGCACCAAGCTGCTCGCGTTCGCGGTGAGCTCGTTCTACTGCGGCGTCGCCGGCGTGCTCTGGGCCTTCTGCTACCTCGGCACCGTGGAGCCGCACGGGCTCGACCTCACGCGCTCTTTCCAGGTGCTGTTCATCATCATCATCGGGGGCCTCGGGAGCGTGGCGGGCTCGTTCCTGGGCGCCGCGTTCATCGTGCTGCTGCCTGTGCTGCTCGACCACGTCGCGCACGGCGTGCTCGAGGGCAGCCTCGACGCCGGCAACCTGGAGAACGCGCAGAAGCTCGTGTTCGGCTCGCTGATCCTGCTGTTCTTGATCAAGGAGCCCGAGGGGCTCGCCCGGCTGCTGACGGTGGCGTCTCGCGCCGTCGCCCAGCGGCTGCTGCCGCGCAATTTCCCGCGCGCCAGCGCACCAATTACCGTGCTGACCGCCACCACGGAGGCACGCCGTGACCTTTTCCGTAAATGGAGGCAATCGTGAACTCGCAATATCAACGACCGCGCTTCGCGCGGGTATGGATTCGACTGGGACTGTTGGGGCTCGGCTTGGCCGCGCTCGGAGCGTGCAAAGCCAAGGAGAGCGCGCCCAGCACGGAGACGGCGGCCCTCACGCCCAAGGCGGCCGAGGCCAGCGGCAGCGCCGCCAGCGCGCCCAGCGCTAGCGCGCCCGGCGCCGGCAACGAGCAATACTTCCCGCTGCAGAGCTACCGCGTTGGCCCCTACGCCGCGGGCGGCACGGGCTTCTTCGGCGGCTTCATCGACTACCTGCAGCTGGTGAACGCGCGCGACGGCGGCGTCGGCGGCGTGAAGCTCACCTGGTCGGAGTGCGAGACGGAGTATGTCGTCGAGCGCGGCGTCGAGTGCTACGAGCGCCTGAAGCCGGGCCTGAACGGCGCGCCCAGCGCCGCCTTCAACCCGCTCAGCGTCGGCATCGCCTACGCGCTGATCGATCGGGCCACGACCGACAAGAACCCGATCATCACCATCAACCACGGCCGCACCGACTCGACCGACGGGCGCGTGTTCCCCTACATCTTCCCGCTGCAGCTCAACCCCTACAGCGAGGTGTCGGCCATCACCAACTACATCGCGCAGCGCGAGGGTGGGGTGGAGAAGCTCGCCGGCAAGAAGATCGTGACGCTCTACCACGGCTCTCCGTACGGCAAGGAGACCATCCCGGTGCTCGACATCCTGGCCAAGAAGTACGGCTTCGAGGTCAAGCACATCGAGGTGCCGCACCCGGGCACAGAGCAGCAGGCGCAGTGGCTCGAGATCCGCCGCTACCAGCCGAGCTGGGTCATCTTGCGCGGATGGGGCGTGATGAACCCGGTGGCGCTCAAGTCGGCGCAGAAGACGGGCTTCCCCGCCGACCACATCATCGGCAACATCTGGAGCAACTCGGAGGAAGACGTGACGCCGGCGGGCGCCGCGGGCAAGGGCTACCTCTCGATCACCACGCACCCCGCCGGGCGCGACTTCCCCGTCATCCAGGAGATCGACAAGCACGTGCTGTCGAAGGGCAAGGGCAACATGGATGACCCGAAGCGCGTGGGCAGTGTGTACTACAACCTCGGCGTCATCAACGGCATCCTGAACGTCGAGGCGGTGGCCACGGCGCAGAAGAAGTTCGGCAAGAAGCCGCTCACCGGCGAGCAGGTGCGCTGGGGCTTCGAGAACCTGAACATCGACGACGCGAGGCTGAAGGAGCTCGGTGCGCTCGGCCTGTTGCAGCAGATCAAGCTGTCGTGCGCGGACCACGAGGGCGGCGGGCGCATCCGCTTCCAGCAGTGGGACGGCGAGAAGTGGCAGCTCGTCTCCGACTGGATCGCGGCCGATCGCGACCTGCTGCGCCCGATCATCGAGGAGAGCGCCGCGAAGTATGCCAAGGAGAAAGGCATCACGCCGCGCGATTGCAGCAAGGAGACCTGATCGAGAGCTGACGCCCGCTCGCCACGCCTCACCGGCGGCCGCACCGTACATCAGCGGAGTGGCCGCCACCGAGCGCCCCGGCGACCGCCGCCCTTCCGAGCCCGATCGACCTGAAATCGCCATGAACACCAGCGAGCCCCGCGTGACGACCGAAACCCCTTCTCTGCTCGTGCTCGACGACATCCACGTCGACTACGAGGGCATCATCTCGGCGTTGCGCGGCGTCTCGCTCAGCGTGGCACGCGGTGAGGTCGTGGCGCTGCTCGGCGGCAACGGCGCAGGCAAGACGACCACGCTGAAGGCGGCCTCGGGCCTGCTCGAGGCCGAGCGCGGCGCCATCACCCGCGGCAGCGTGCGCTTCGACGCGCTGTCGGGCAAAGACCTCGACCCGCGGCGCCTGGCGCAGGCGGGGCTGGTGCAGGTGCTCGAGGGCCGCCGCTGCTTCGCGCACCTCAGCGTGCATGAGAACCTCGTCGCGGGAGCGCTCGGGCGCCGCGCGCCGCGCGCCGAGGTCGCCGCCGACGCCGAGCGCATCTACGCGCTCTTCCCACGCCTCTCGGTGCGCATCGGGTCTGCCGCCGGCCTGCTCTCGGGCGGCGAGCAGCAGATGCTCGCCATCGGCCGCGCGCTCATGGTGCGGCCGCGCCTGCTCTTGCTCGACGAGCCCTCGATCGGTCTCGCTCCGCAGATCGTCCAGGAGATCTTCGACGTCATCACCCGGCTCAACCGCGACCAGGGCGTGAGCGTGCTGATCGCCGAGCAGAACGCTCGGGTGGCGCTGCGCCACGCGCACCGCGCGCTCGTGCTCGAGAACGGCCGGGTCGTGCTCTCGGGCACCGCCGCAGAGCTCTCCGAGCGCGACGACGTGAAGAGCTTCTATCTCGGCCACACCGCCGCCGAGCAAGGGCGGTTGCGCGCGCTCGCGGCCGAGCGCCGCAAAGGGGCCGCCGCCGTCTGATCGCGCGTCGCCGTCGTGGCGATGCGCGGGCCGCATCGTCGCTCGACCCCGGCGCCTGCCGCCCGTGCGCGGCCATCCGCTTCTCTTCCACTGTCTTGGCTCCCGTCATCCTCTGACTTTTCGACTCGCTCGGGCACCGCTACCGCGCCCGCGCAGCCCTGGTTCGCCTCCTCTCGGAGCGTGACGGTGGCGCTGCGCCCTGGCTGCGGCGCGCCCTCCGCGCCCGTCGATCGCTTGGCTTCGAAAGGAAACCTTCCGTGTACCCGTCCATCCCCCGCACCTCATCCATCGCTTCTCGTTCCGCTTCTGTTTCGGCGTTCACGCTCGCGCTGGCCTTCGCCGGCGCCGCCCATGCGCAGGAGCCCGCGGCGCCGGGCCCCGCACCGGCGGCTCCCGGCGCGCCGAGCGCTGCACCGGCCGCTCCCGTCGCAGCCGACGCGCAGCAAGGCGGGGCGCCCGAGCCTCAGCCCGTCGCTCCCAGCGAGCCACGCGAGCCGCCGGAGCCGAGCGGTTCCGCCCCCGCGACGCCAGACACCGCGGCGGTGGCCGTGGGCACCCCCGAGCCGGCTGCGGCCACGCAGCACCGCGAGGTGCCAGCCTGGCTCGACTACTTCAGCATCGGCGGCGGCCTCATCCTCTACTATTATCAGCCGACGTCGGGCGACGGCGACAACAACATCTCCGTCTTCTTCGCCAACCTCCTGCTCGACGGCAAGTGGGAGAACTTTGGCCTGCACGTCGAGCCGCGCCTGCGCGACAGCAAGCTGCGCTCTTACTTCGACGGCCCCGCGTGGCTGCAGGAAGCCTATGGCTCGGCCAACGTCGGCCCCGTCACCGTCAAGCTCGGCAAGAGCTACAAGCGGCTCGGCCTGTTCTGGGACAACTCCTTCTACGGCAACGTGCAGGTGTACGACGGCCTCAAGCTCGACCCCAACTACGGCATCTCCGTCGAAGGCCAGCTGGGTGACGCGCTCGGCGTCGACTTCTCGGCGCAGTTCTTCCCCGTCGATGGCGGCAGCAACGTCTCCCTGGCGAATCGCGACACTCTGTACATTCCCGGCGCGCGGCGCCGAAATGCTGTGGTCGGCCGCGTCGCGCCGAGCTATCGATTCTCGGAAGCCGGCAGCGCTCACGTCGGCGTCTCTGCCGAGCACTTCACGGCAGACTTGCCAGCGGGCGAAGAGGGAGTGACGCGAGTCGCGGGTGAAGCCAAGCTGACCCTCGGCACCTTCGGTGCCTGGGCGGAGGTGCTCGTGCAAGACGGGCGACACGTCACCGACTTCCCCTATGCCGGCAGCGCCGCCACCCCGCCCGTCCCCGGCCGCTCTTCGGGAGACAACCGCTACGTCCTCGCGGGTGCCGAGTACGGCATCGGGCCGGTCACGCTGCGCTACAACATCAGCTACGGCGACTACCACGACGTGGACGTGACCGAGCTGATGCACGTGCCCGCCGTCGGCTTCGCCGCCAACTCCCACCTGTCGCTGCTCGCCGAGTACGTGCACTGGACGCGCGACACGAACGAGGGTGACGTCGACGTCGACAAGAGCCTGAACGTGACCTTGAACGGTCACTTCTGAAATCGAGCCTGCCCGCAGCCAAGCGGAAATCAGCGAGCATCAACTGACAGAACGGAGGGTTCACCATGTCCAATCAGGTCGTCTTCATCAGCGGCAGTCCCCAGCCCAACTCGCGCTCGACGCGCGTCGCCCAGTCGATCGCCGAGCGCCTCGACACGGCGGACCTCAGGGTGCGCCGCTACGCCCTCTCGGACTTCGAATCCTCCGATCTCGTCTATGCGCGCGCCGACGGGCGGGTCACCCAGCACTATGTGCAGACCGTCAAGTCGGCGGCGGCGCTGGTGCTCTCTACCCCTGTCTACAAGGCGACCTACTCGGGCGGGCTGAAGCTCTTGCTCGACATCATCCCGCCCGACGCGCTGCGCGGGAAGACGGTGCTGGCCGTCGCCAGCGCGCGCATCGGTCGTCACTTCCAGAGCGTCCAGCGCGCGTTTGACGATCTTTACCGCTTCTTCGACGTCGGTTTCGTCATCCCGCCGGTGTTCGTGCTCGACGAGCAGGTGCAGGTCGGCGAGCACGACCTCCGGTGTGACGCAAACGCCGAGGCCGCCATCGAGCGCGCCACCACCGCGCTGCTCTCCGTCCTGTTCGGCCCAACTCCCGCGAGCGCGGCGGGCTGAGCGCCGGGCACGGGCCCCCGAGTGACCACCACGTCCGGAGTATGATCATGACCCCTGCATCCAGCCCTTGCTCTCACTCTCGCGCCTCGCGCCCGCTGTCGCACGATGCCGCTCCGTGCACACCCAGCGCGGTCGCATCGAACCCGTCGAGCGCGCCCAACGACGCGACCGATCTCGCGTTCATGCAGCTCGCGCTGCGCGTCGGGCGCCGAGGCACTCCGGCGCCCAACCCTCACGTCGGCGCCGTCGTCGTGCAGGGCGGCGAGATCGTCGGCGTCGGGCACCACGAGCGGGCGGGCGAGGCCCACGCCGAGGCTCACGCGCTCGCGCTCGCCGGCGCGCTCGCGCGGGGCGCCACACTCTACGTCACGCTCGAGCCCTGCAACCATCAGGGGCGCACCCCACCCTGCGTCGACGCGATCCTCGCGAGCGGCGTGAGCCGCGTGGTGATCGGCTGCGCTGACCCGAACCCGCACGTCCAGGGCGGCGGCGCGGGCGCCCTGCGGCGCGCCGGCGTCGAGGTCAGCTTCGGTCCCTGCGCGGACGAGGCCTGGCAGCTGATCGCGGAGTGGGCGA
>Ga0247763_1000172_pt1 | contig 33953 bp, 23 predicted proteins | sample UWRJL141409B4_FD_179926 | JGI IMG/M metagenome (GOLD analysis project Ga0247763, IMG submission 179926) | Plant litter microbial communities from Arlington Agricultural Research Station in Wisconsin, United States - UWRJ-L141-409B-4 | ecosystem: Environmental > Terrestrial > Plant litter >... | reverse complement strand
CGCTCGTGCTCCTCGCCACCGACGTCGGGCGCCAGGCGATGTTTCGTCGGCTCGAGAGTGGCACGGGCTTCGCCTGCGCCGCCTCGGGCGCTACCGGCTCATTGGCACGCCCCCAGGGAGAGAACGCCGAAACCAGCCTGCGCCGCTGCACAGGAGCTCGCGTATGTGCGGCGGTCGCAGCCGCAGACGGGGCTTCCGCCGCGCTCGCAGACGTCCGGACGCAGCTGGCACGTCGACGAGGCGTCCGCCGCTCCGCAATACTCTCCCACCCCGTATCCGCAATACTCAGCGGGCGAGCAGGTCGCCCCCAGCCGTCCGCCGCAGCCTCGCGCTTCACAATCGGGGTCCTGAAGGCGGCATGGGTCGTCGTCCGCTCGCGAGCAGACCCCGTCGGATGGCTCTGTGAAGCGCTGGCATTCGACGGGATCGGGCGGCGCCGAACCGCAGTCGAAGAGCTCGAGCTCATCGATCGAAACGACGACGACGCCCGCACGAGTATCATTGTCGTCGCTGACGCTGAGGCGGTACGCAGAATAGGCCCCTGGCGACGTGACGGCAAAGTGGCGACGTTCGACACCATCCCACTCCGTCTGGTTCTGGCGCGCGTCGACCTCGACCCAGCTGCCGCCGGCGTAGCCAAGGAGCGACCAGTCCTTGGGTGCCCGCGTCGTGATCGCACCATTGGCGTAACGGATCGCGTAGTGTGTGATGGTGCGCGGACCGTCCGCCCATTGATACTGAATCCATGCGGGCGTCTGAAACGCCGCCGAGATCCAGAGCGAGGGCTCGCGGTCAAAGGCGTTGAACGCCTCGTATTGTCTGTCGAGAGCTCCGGAGCGCGAGATGCGTCCGCTCGGCGTCTGGAGCCCGGTCATGGCGGGCACTGGGCCTTCGTTGCAAGCGAGCGCCTGCCGTGAAGTACCGAGCATCGAGTCGTCCTCGGCGGAGTCGCCCGGTGCGCTGCAGGCGAAGAGCCCCAGTGCGGCCAAGCCAGCCAGGTGTGGTGGGATCTGAAATGTGTTCATCGAGGTGGCCTCTTTCATCGGTGACAAGGTGGGGGTCACCGGGAGCGGCGCGGGGCTCGCTCCCGGCGACCTGAACAGCGGGGGCCGGTTCAGCGCAGCCGGACCAACCTCACGCGACCTTGCACGTCAATTTCCGAACGGCGAAACAAGCCCGGATTGGCCGTCGCGGTGATGACATGGGCGTTGTCACTGCTGGCGTATGACCAGTACAATTCGGCACGGCGATCGTATTCGGCTTCGAGCGAGCCTGCCGCCTCGAAGTCGCCGGCGGAAACCGCAGCATCGATGGCGGCGCCGACGTTCACCAGCTCTCGCTGCGTCATCTCGATGGTGCTGTTCGCTGCCAGGAGGCTCGAGGTGAAGGAGCCACGAATGTTCGTGATCACGTCGACGGTCTGCTCGAACATCTGATACCCCGGCGGCGGATTGAAGACGCACTCATCGCTGACTTCCCGTCCGGCAGCTCCCCTCTCCAAGTGTATTCGACAAGAGTCGATCCACTCGGTCGTTCCGATGTCCGGCGCCGTCGACGCGCCCGCTTGGCGCAAGTACGCTTCGACGCGACCGCTGGCGCCGGCGTCGCCGCCGTAGATCTCGAGCTCGTTGATGCGAGCGTACACGCTTTGTGCATCGGGCCCCCGCAATGCCATGATCCGGAGCTTGTTCGTCGCCGTGGGTGTGAACGTATCCGTCACGGTGCTCTGGGTGTTGCCGCGCCGCGAGGCAACGGCCGCCCAGGTTGCGCCGTTCCAGACCTCGACATCGTAGTCTTTGAGTTCGTAGCCGGCGCTCGTGTACAACGCGACGCTGTCCACCCGGCGGTCGCCAGCGAAGTTGACCTCGAACCACTGCGGTAGCCGGCCGTCGGTGCCCGACGTGTGGGCGTTCGCCCAACTAAACTGGGGGCCGACGCTCGTGTCGACGCTGCCGTCGACGGCTCGCGCCGGATCATAGCCCGGGTAGGTCGACTGAGCGCGCGCACTCGCGCCGGGCTCGCGCGCGACGTTGAACGTCCCCTGGGTCAAGGCCTGGTCGCGCGTCGTGGTCTCAGCCTCGTCAATGGCTGGGCCGGAGCAAGCGACGAGAGCGGCGAGCGGCAGCACGAGCCGCAACGCGCTTCGGGCGCACCGAGGGAACGCAGTGCCGACGTGAGCTGACGAGAGGATGGCGAACGATTGCATGGAAACTTCCTTTTCGAGGGGTGACCGCCACCGAGCCGCTTGCGCGGCGAGAGGGAGATGGACGCAACACGCGATCGGCACCGCTCGCTCGCGACTCGACGATCCCGGTGACCCTCGGAACTTCGCCAGGACGCCCTCTCTTTCTGACAGGCGGCGGCGGGCGACCGCAGGTGCGATGGCGACGCCGTGTGTCCGCTTCGACGAAGCGCGGTGCTCGGCAAAAAAAGTCGATCAGATTGGCGCGGGACCGTTCAACTCCCACTCACTATGGCGCGGCGGCGCACGAGCAGGCGCCGCATGGAAAGGGGTTTGATACCGATGCAAACGAATGACAGGATTGTTCTGGCAGGCCCCGTGGAGTGCTCGGCGGCCCTCCTTGCTCGGGGGCTCATGGCTCTCGGGCTGGGGGCGCTCGCTTGCACGGAAGCTCCGGGAGATAGCCCGGCGAGCCCGCAGGCGATCGGGGTTGCGCGAGCGGCGTTGTCCGACCAAGAGCTGTTGCGCAACGTGGCGCTCGACCCAAACGTCGATACTGGCGCACAGTCGACCCACCCGGGTTACAGCCCACGTCACGCGACGGATGGCGACACGGACACGGCGGTAGGCCCGGCACACAGCTGGACCAACTCCACCGACCTGCGCACGGGCCTCCTGCCACAATGGCTCGACGTATCACTGGCCGGCAAACGTCGAGTGCGCGGCGCGCTGCTGTACACCAGCGGCGGCTATGAGCTGCGAGACTACAGGCTCCAGGTATGGGCGGATGCCGGCTGGCTCACGGTCGCCGAACGCTTGGGCAACACCGATACCATAGTCGAACATGCCTTCGCCCCCATCGTGACCGACAGCGTGCGACTGCTCGCGCTGGGCGGTCCAGATGTCGAGGCGCACCAAGTTCGCGTCAACGAGCTGGAGCTGATTGGCACGGACATCGAGGACGCGGACGTGGCAGGCGACGGCGAAGGCGCGACTCAAAGCGACCCCGGCGCTTGTTTCGAAGACAGGCCTCTGAGCTCGAGCGCAGCCACCGAGCCAATCCCGTGTCCGTCTCCCGCCCCCCCCACCTGTGCAGAATGCTTGACCGCTTCCAGTTGCCCAACCTGTCTGTACTGGGCGGGCGCGGCGCACGAGCTGGAATTGCCCCGGCCCTACCAGGTCGCTCATGTGGACGTGTACTACAGGGCGAACGGCGTCTTTCGCCGGCGCACGCTGACGGATCTAGCTCCGGTCGATGGCGGCGCCTCGGAGGATACTTTGGAGGAGACGGATACTCCCGACGACGAGCTGATTGCAGACGATCTGCAACATTTCGATTTGACGGACCGGCTCAACGGCATCGCCGGTAGCTCGGTGGCGGAGGTGCGCGCCTTCATGACCACATCCCCCACCGGCGGCGATCGCCTCACGTTCCTGCGGGCGCAGATCACCCATCTGCCATGACGACGCGAAAGCCATCGGCTGCTGCTGCGCCGACAAACGCAGCGCCAACCAACTCCGCGGCGTCCACGGCCATCACGAGCGCCCAGCAGCGAGACACACTGCTGATCGCGGGAGCCGTCGCCGGTGACCCGCGCGCACTGAAGGAGCTGGTCGAGCGCCTCACCCCCATCATTCGAGCGCGAGCGGCGCGGATGGCCGCCGCCAGCGCGTCCCAGTCCGGCCTCGATCTGCGCCAGGCCGTCGCGGATCTCACGCAGGAGGTGTTCGTGCGCTTGTTCAGAGAGCAGGGCGCGGCGCTCCGCGCTTGGGACTCGGGAGCGGGCTTGTCGTTCGACAACTTCGTGGGGCTGCTCGCTCGGCGAGAGGTGTCGTCCGTGCTGCGCCGAGCGCGGCGCAGCCCCTTCTCGCGAGAGGACCTGAGCACCGATCCATGCTCCGACGCTGCCGTGCACGACGCCGGCGTGGAACGCGCGGCCGCCGCTCGCCAGGCCCTGCACCAGCTCTGGGCACGGCTGAAGGAGGAGCTGTCACCCCTGGGGTTGGAGCTGTTCCGGCGCCTGTATGTCGTTCGGCAGCCGGTGGGCGAGATCTGTCGGGATACGGGGCGCAGCCCCGCCAGTGTCTATCAATGGCGAAGCCGCTTGAGCCGGCTGCTCGTGGAGTTGCGATGAACCCGAGCCCGACGCCGAGAGGCGGGCTCGACCACCAGAGACGCGGGCAAGCGCGAGAGCAGCGTCTCCGCGGCGGGCATCCGATGACAGTCAGGGAGGACTCGACGAGGTCCTTGCGCGGCGGCGCTGGAACTTCGGCGCGACTCCGGGTACGTTCGCGTCGGGGTGACGCTGGAGTGGGAAGAGACGTCGAGGCAGCAAGACCTCGTGCGGCGGGCGGTCGCGTCGGATGCCGTCGCCCTGGACTGCTTCATGGCCCTGGCGACGCCCGTGGTTCAAGCGCGCGTCGCCCGCGTGGTGCTCAGCCGCGGGCGCCGCGCCGGACGCGACCTGCGCCAGGAGGTGGCCGACCTGGTGCAGGACGTGTTCGTGAGCCTGTTCCAGAATCGAGGCGCGACCCTGATGGCGTGGCAGCCGGAGAAGGGTGCCTCGCTGAAGAACTTCATCGGGCTGATCGCTCATCGGCACGCGATGGCGACGCTGCGCAGTCGGCCTCGAAGTCCCCTGACCAACGTTCCCGTCGATTCGAGCGCCCTGGAGAGCCACGATGCTGAATCGGGGCCCACTTCACCCGAAGCGAGGGCGGCATCGCGGGAGCTGGTGCAGAAGGTCCTCGATGGCTTGCGGGCGCGGCTCTCGCCGCTAGGAGTGGAGATGTTCTACCGTCTGTTCGTGGATTGCGAATCGACCGCCACGATCGTGCTCGCGACGGGGATGAGCGAAGATGCCGTCTACCAGTGGCGGGCGCGCATCGTGCAGCAGGCGCAGCAGGTGCAGCGCGAGGTCGAGAGACCGAGGCTGGCGCGCGTCGCGCGGGCCTTCCTGTCGGGGTTCTTGCCATGAGTCAGTCGCTGCTCGACGGGCTCGCCAGCGAAGCTGAACGCGAGCAGGAACTATCGTCGCTGGAAGAAGAGCTGGCTCGCTATTCTGCGGGTGAGCTCGAACCTTCGAGGATCGCCGAGCTGCAGCAGATGGCGCTCGACGATCGCGACCTGCACGCGCTGCTCGAGGCGCATCGGCCCCTCTCCGCGGCAGAGCGCCAGCACCTGCTTCGGAGCGTCGAACACGCACTGGCGACGCCGGGGGCCGCGCCCAGCCAGTCGGAGAGCGAAACCCAGCGTGGCCTGAAATCCGGGGTAGTACGGCTGTGGCCCCTGATCGCGCCCCTGGCTGTCGCTGCCGGTGTTGCGCTGTGGTTCAGTGGCGGGCCGCCCACGGCGGAGCTCGCCTGGCCTCGGTATCAACTGGAGACTCGGCAAGGCTCGCGAGAGTTTCGCGACGGCGCAGCGCCAGCGAGCTCCGCGCAGGGATCGGGCACGCCGGCAGGAGCCATGCCTCGGCTCGAACGAAGTGGGCGATTGACCCTCGTTCTGCGGCCAGAGACGGCGACGTCCGCGCGCCCCGCCGCCTTCGTATTCGTTTCTCGTCCCGGCGGCGAGCTCGAACCTTGGACGCATCGAGAGGAGCGGGCGAGCAGCGGCGCCCTGCAGCTGACGTTGACGAGACTCTCGGAGCTCCCCGCTGGCGGTCAGCTCATCGTGATCTTGCACGCGGCGACCGAGGTAGACCCCGCACGCGTGCTGGCGCTCGCCCGTGGAACGATCGAGCGTGGTCCCGATTGGCAACGCTGGGTCCTGGGGCTAGACACGGCTCGACGATGACGGGTCAACCGCGGCGACGGCCCCGGGCACTCTCGGCGCCGCTGGTGCTCTTCAGCCTGGCGCTCGGGTGCTCGGAAGGAACGCCGACCGCGAGCGCGTTGCCCCCTTTGCCGGAGGTGATGTTCTCGGGATGCCAGCTCATCCGCGACGGTGGACGCTGCGAGGTCACGCCCGGTCAGTCTTTGACCGTCTGGGTGGGCACGGCGCTGAGCCATGAGCTGGCGATCGGCGGGTCGCCGGTGAGCGACGAGGTCCAGGTGATCGAAGGCGGCGTGCGCCATCGAGTGACCGTTCCCGATCGGCTCGCCCCGCTGACGATCACGAGCTCGGGTCGGGTCCTATTCTCGCTCGAGCTCGGGCCTCATACGGCTTTTGCCGAGCTCGAGCGCGCCGATCAGCTGCGCCTCTCCGGTCATGTCGAGCAGGCCCGTGATCTGGTGAACGTGACGCGGGAACGAGCCGTCGGGGAGCAGCAGACCAGAGCGCGCGCCCTGCTCGCGCGCATGATGCTGGGCGCGGGGGAACCCGAACGCGCTGCCGCGGAGCTCGAACAAACCCTGGAGCAGAGTCATGCGTCGGGCAGGCGCTCGGACGCTCTCAAGGACGCGCTCGCCCTCTGTTTCATTTACATCGAGCTGCTCGAGGACCTGCCCCGTGCTCGCGCTTTGCTGGAGCAGGTGCGGCCCTGGCTGGCCGCGATGCCCCACGGGCTGGCAGCGTTTGAACACTACCAGGGCTTGCTCGCTCAACGACAACAGCGGCTGGGGTCCGCGCACGAACATTATCGAAATGCGCTGCGCTACGCGCGCCGCATCGGCGACGACACCAAAGCTCGGGACGTGGCGATTCCCCTGGCGACGACCCTGGCTGCGCTCGGAAGATTCGACGAGGCGCTGACCCTGCTCGAGCAAGCGTCGGATCAGGCCAGAACCGCGAGCCCCTGCGCGCGAGGGCCGTTGTTTGCCGCCTTGGCCTGGATGGGAATGCTGGCGGGCAGTCGTTCGACGTTGCCGCTGGACGTTGCCGGTCATCTGGAGCGCGCGCTGGAGTTCGACTCCATCTGCGGTAATCCTCGATTTCAGCGCAACGACCTGATCAACCTCGGACTGTGGGCGCTCGAGCAGCAGGACATAGAGAGCGCGGAAGCGGTGCTCTCCAAGCTCGAGGCGCTGAAGGGCGGGCAAACGAGCGAGCTCGCCGTGTGGGAAGCCGAGCTCTCGGGGCGGCTGGCGCTCATACGCGAACAGCTGCCCCAGGCGCTCTCGCATTTCACTCGAGAGCTCGTCCTGGCTCAGGCAGCGGCGCGACGCGATGACGTGGCCCGCGCCCTGGTCTCGCGCGGGGAGGTGCTCGAGCGGCTCGAGCGCCTCGCCGAGGCCCTCGGCGCGTATCGAGAGGCCGATGAAGTGATCTCGAGCGGCTCCGAGCCGTTCTCGGTCATCGAGAACGACGGCTTCTTTGGCTCACGCGATGCCGCGGTGCGCCGGCTCATCTCCGGCCTCGCGCGCTCCGGGCAGGCTCACGGCGCATTCACGGTCGCCGTGCGTGGCTTCCAGCGCTCGCTGGGTAGCCTCACTCTGCCGGCGCGGGTCGCCGCCCTCGACCCGGAGCGCAGCCTCGCCTGGCAGGAGCACATGTCGAGCTATCGAGCACTGCGCAGTCGCATCGAACGCCTGGGGCTCGATGACTGGCGCCTGAGCCTCGACCAGCTCGGATTTCGGGTCGCCGAGCGCCGCGCCCTGGACGACGAGGCCTCACGGCACCTGCGCCTGGCCTGGCAATTGCTGGGGCGGTTCACGAAGGACGAGCCCGCCGAGCTCGCCCTCGCCCCCGGGGAGCTCCTCTTGCTGACCGTGCCCGGTCGCGAGCGCTGGTGGGGGTTCGTGGCATCGCAGGAGGGAACCGACGTGGGTCCGCTGGAGCAGACGCCAGACCAATCTCCCGAAGCTGCGGTGACTCGCTGGTTGAACGCTCTGGGTGAGCGCCTATCGACGGCCAGCCACGTTTCCGTCTTGCCCTACGGTCTGTCCCGAAACATCGACTTCGCCGCGTTGGCCGTCGGGGGTGCGCCGCTGATCGAGAGGCTGCCGTTGGTGTACCGGCTCGGCTTGGATGCTGCTTCGGTCCGAGCTCGTGCCCGAAGCTCCGTGCTGATCGTTGGCGACCCATCCGACGAGCTCACGGCTGCTCGCGAGGAGGCCCGCCAGGTGGCGCTCACCCTCGCTGCCGATCGCCGCGAGCTCTTGATCGGCCCCCTGGCTACCCGGGAATCGATCCTCGAGCGCCTGCCTCACGTGAGCCTGTTTCATTACGCGGGGCACGGAGAGAGCCTCGACGCCGAAGGCGCCCCGGGGCTCTTGCTGGCTGACGGAGCGCGGCTCTCGCCATCGGATGTTCTGGGGTCCAGCGGTGTACCGGCTCAGGTGGTGCTGGCAGCTTGCAACATGGGCCGCGGCGCCATGGATGCGTGGACTGGAGGGTGGAGCATGGCCCATGCGTTCGTCTTGGCTGGGTCGAGAGAGGTGGTCGCCGCCGTGGATCGCGTCCCGGACAGCTCCGCGGCACAGCTGCTCTCCTGGCTTTATCGCGAGCGGAGCGAGCACCCGACTCGGCCCCTGCGCGAGCTGCTCGCAGCCGCCCAACGGCGGGCTCACCACGCAGGGGTGCCGTCTTGGCGATCCTTTCGTGTCCTCGCGCCGTAGACCAGCGTGCCGTCCTCACGCCATTCATGAACCCCATCGGTCTTCACGCCCCTCTCACCCGATAAAGTGGAGCGCACATGCGTTTGAATCGAGTGCTCTGGCTGCAGCTGCTCATCGGCACCGCCTGCGGCAACGACACGACGCGGCTCATCGAGCCGGAGGCGACCATCGCGGCCGGGTTGCCGGCGCTCGATGCGAGCGGCCCGGCACCTGCAGTCGCGGAGCCCCCTCAGACGCCGCGCCAGCGTCCCAACCGAGCCGCCGCCCCTGCTCCACCCGATGTCAGCGCCGAACCCGAGCCCGACGCGGGCGGCTCGTGCACGCCCGCGGCCGAGGTGCCGATGCGTCTGCGCTGGCTCGACGTCCACGCTTCTCCCGGTTGCGTCTACTTCCCCGCTTCATTGGCCGGCAGTGGTCTGGTCACTCCGGAGAGCGACGCGATAGCCCAGCTGGTCACGTCGGGCGAGAGCTTCGAGCTCCAGCTTCCAGGCGGCGCCAGGTTCCGCGAGCGCGGCTCGACGACGCAGCGTGCGAGCGATCTGGTGTTTCAGCGCGTGTTGCAATGTCCTGCCACCTCGTTCGGGTTCACGCCGGGCAGTTGGCGCGTGACCGAGGAGCTGTCAGGCTCATGGATCGGTCCACCCCCCAGCGAAGGGTGCGACGCGCGTGAGCTGATATTCACCGGAGTGTATCGCTATGACGAGTGCGAGTTGCAGTTCGAGCGATCCTGCTCGCAAGGCCCCGAGCTGGGCAATTGCTCGGTCTCGGCGCGGTTTGAGCTCGCGGGGGGCGAGGCCGGCGGCGTCCTCGACGAGCGGGTGCCGAGCGAGCTCGCCGGAGCCTGCCGAGTCGCACCTGCCGATTGCGAAGGGGCAGCGTGCGCTCCCCTCGGCGCAGCGTGCACGCGAGACGGAGACTGTGCCATCGGCACGTTCTGCGACGACCTCTCTTGTAGCGGCGCCAGGGTGTGCGCCCTCGTCCCGGGTCTCGACGACTGCCCCATCGAGCTCGACGCGCCGGCTTGCGGATGCGACGGCATCCCTCACGACTCGGTGTGCCTGGCCAACGCCCAGGCCCTGAGCGCTACCCCGGGGGCCTGTGAGGGCGCCCCCTGACCCTTGCCTTCACTCCGAGTGAGCCGACAAATCGGGGGACGTGCATCCAGCCAGGAAAGGCCCCGGCGAAGGGCGAGTCTCGATGGCGACGACGGCCTCGCGCGAAGTGAGCCAGAGTGTGCCAATACGCCTACTCCAGGACGCCGCACGCGGAGCCCGCAATCAGTGATTTCAATGGTTTGGATCTTTGGCTTGCGGTCGGCATGAGACGTGCTGGAACTGCAGCGGGAGGCCTTGGGCAATGTTCGTTCGATGCGTTGGCGTTCAGAGCGGTTTCGAGTGGCGCGTGCAGACCGGCAGGTGGCGCTGGCTCCTCCTGGGGGCGCTCGGGGTGGCTCCGCTGGGTTGCGGTGGCAGCTCCGACGAAACCGGAACCGACGGTTCGCGCGCGAACCTGCGGAGCAACGGCAGCGCCGGGACGGCGGGCGGGGGCTCAGGCGCGACCAGCACGCCGTCCGCGTGCGAAGCGCCGCTCACCGATCTCGGCGCCGGCTGGGAGCAGTGCGGTAACGGCATGGTCCATCGTGCGGAGCTGGGGAGCTGCGCGTCGAGCGTTCCGCGCTCGTTGCCCGCGAAGCGCGTCTCGGGCGATGCCGGCGTTCCGGGCGATTGCAGTTACGACAGCGACTGCACGGAGAGGCCGTACGGTCACTGCGAGTGGGATCAGTACGGTGGAAATTACACGCACTGCCTGTATGGCTGCGTGACCAACGCGGATTGCGAAGCGGGTTTTGCCTGCATCTGCGGCGACCCCGTGGGCGAGTGCCGCCCCGCGACGTGCAGCGTCGATGCCGACTGTGGCGACGGCTTCCTCTGTAGTGACTACGAGAAGGACCCGGGATGCGGCGGGCAAGCCTTCGCGTGCCAGCAGGCTGAAGACGCTTGCGCCGCGGACAGTGATTGCCCCGAGTATCACTTCTGCACGCGCGGCCAATATGGCAACACTTCGCCGGGGGCACCGAGCTACTGTTCGCCCGTCGTGTGCGCCATCGGTCGGCCCTTCCTCGTCGCGGGGAGTGAGCGGCTGGCGTCGCCGGTGGCTCGCAGCGACTGGTACGCGGCGAGCGGCTCGCGAGGGGCTCCACCGAGCGGCGATAGCCTCGAGCGCGTCGACGACGCAGAGCTGCGCGAGGCCGTTCGCGCCGGCTGGCTCGAGCAGGCGCTCATGGAGCATGCCTCGGTGGCCGCGTTCGCGCGCTTCTCGCTGCAACTGCTGGCGCTCGGCGCTCCGGCAGAGCTCTGCTCTCGAGCCGCGCGCGCGATGCGCGACGAGATCGACCACGCGCGAGCATGCTTCGAGCTCGCGCGGCGCCACTCGGACAGCGACGTGGGCCCGGGGCCCCTCGATCTGACGGGCGCCTTCGACGCCACCGATCTCGAGGCGATCGTGCTCGGCACCATCACCGAAGGCTGCATCGGCGAAACGGTGGCCGCGCTCGAGGCCGCCGAGGCGCTGGCCCATTGCACCGACGACGCAGCGCGCGCGGTGCTCGCCCGCATCGAGCGGGACGAGACGGCGCACGCGGAGCTCGCGTGGCGCTTCGTGGCCTGGGCGCTCGAGGTGGGGCCGGCAGCGCTGCGAGAGCGGGTGCGCCTGGCGTTTGCCGACGCACTCGCCGAGGCCGTGCGAACTGACGCGGCGAGCCCCGCCCCGAGCGCGCGCGACGTGCAGCTCTCGCGGCACGGGCTGATCGCGCCGTCGCTGCGCGCCGAGCTGCGGCGGCGTGTGCTCGGCGACGTGATCGAGCCATGCGCTCGGGCGCTCGTCGATGGCGCGGAGTCGCTCGGCGAAACGCGAGCGCTCGGCGAAACGCGAGCGCTCGCCACGGCAGCGGTGCGGCCCGCGGCGGCCGTCGAGTTCGACGCGGCGAGCTGCTGACGCTCCAAGGGGAGCTCGGCGCGAAGAATCGCGGGGCGGCCGCGCTGGGGTCTCGCGCGACTCGACGACCTACTGGAAGGTCGTGACGAAGCCGACCGTCGCGCTGGTCGTCGGTGCAGCAGGGCGGCTCATTGACGAGGCGAAGCGCACGACCGCGGGCTCGACGAGCTGATGCCCCGCGCCCACTGCGGAAGATCGAGCGAAGCATCACGTGCTGCGCTGAGCGCCCAGCAGTCAGGCGGGTTCTCCCTGCAGATGCGCGACAGCGTGCCGGCGGGACGTTTCGCTCGAGCTGGGCGATCTCGCTTGACCGCTTTGGTGGCTTTTCAGCGCGCGACAGCGGCACCGCTCGGAGAATGCGCCCGTAGGAGCGCGAGAAGGCCATCTCCGCTGCGCGAAGGCGTGCACGACGTCGCCGCTCTCGTCGGCAGGCGCGCGGAAGCTTCCACGGGCCAGCCAGAGGCCGTCGAGATCGCCGTGATAGCGTTGCCGGCATGATGCAGCATGGCGCTTCGGCGCTCTCGTCCAAGCCGGCAGGCGACTGGGTCCAGGCGCACGCGGCGCTGTCTCGGCTCGCGAGCGACCGTGCGGCGCTCGACGCCGAGGAGGGCCGCTGGCTGCTCCGCGCCTGGCGCTCGGCGGCGCACGTTCCCCTCGTCTATGCCAGCTTCGCGCAGTACATCGAGCGGCTCTTCGGCTACAAGCCGCGCACCACACAGGAGAAGCTGCGGGTGGCCGAGGCGCTCGAGGCTCTGCCCCGCCTGGCGCGCGCGCTCGAGGCGGGCGTCCTGAGCTGGTGCGCCGCACGCGAGCTCACCCGCGTGGCGGTCGCCCAGACCGAGGCGGCCTGGCTCGACGTGGCTCGTGGCAAGACCCTGCGCGAGCTCGAGACGCTCGTGGCCAGCAAGGCGCCCGGTGATGCTCCCGACGCGCCCGCGACCGAGCTGCCGCGCTCGCGCGTGCTCCGATTCGCCGTAGCTCCCGACACGTTCGCGACATTTCGAGAGGCCATGCATCAGCTGCGACGCTGGGCGGGGAGCAGCCTCGACGACGATGCCGTCTTGCTCGCCATGGCCCGTCACGTCCTCGGTGGGCCTCGCGACGAAGGGCGCAGCAACTACCAGCTCTCGCTCAGCGTCTGCGGCGCCTGTGGCAGTGGCGCCCAGTCGGCGGCCGGCGAGCTCGTGCCGGTCGAGGCCGCAATCGTCGCCATGGCCGCGTGCGACAACCAGCACCTCGGTGAGCGCTTGTCGCGCTCCGGCTCGCTCCGCGCGGCCAACGAGAACGCCGGCATCGACGCGAGTCTTCCGGCGAGCAGCGAGGGACGATCACACGCTCGCGCCCACGTGGGCATGCAGAGCCCGCGGGGACGCGGTGACGCCAACGCCCGTACCACTCCGAGCGCGCCCCGAGCCATGACGGCAGCCCCCGCCCGTCCGATCCCGCGCGCCCACCAGAGCGTCCCGCCCGCGTTGCGCCGCGCCGTGCTCACCCGTGATCGACGCCGCTGCCGCGTGCCCGGCTGCACTCACTCCACGTTCGTCGACGTGCACCACGTGCAGCCTCGCGCAGAAGGCGGTCGCAATGAGGCGTCAAACCTCATGACGTTGTGCTCCGCGCACCATCGGGCCGTCCATCGCGGCGAGATGGTCATCGAGCGCGCGCGCGAAGGCTCCTTCATTTTCCACCACGCCGATGGCGCCGCTTACGGCACCCCGACGGCGCCTCGCCTCATCGACGCGCACGCCAAGGTCTTCTCTGCCTTGCGCCAGCTCGGCTTTCGCGAGGGTGCGGTGAAAGCCGTTCTCGCCGTGCTGCGCCATGATGCGGAGCTCGCTGGCGCCACGGTCGAGCGCCTGCTCCGCGAGGCGCTCCGCAGAATCGAACCGAGAGCCCGGTGAACGGGGGCGCATGCACCGCTTCGCCGCGCCGTCGTACCCCAGCGGCGGCCGCCAGCGCCTACCGAATTCGCCCGAGGGCTGACAGGCTGCCGCGCATGTGGAACTGCTGAACGGTTCCCTCCGGGGTCAACGCGACGACGTCGGCCGTGCCGTCTTCGACGGCGCCGGTCTCGCTGACCTCGAAGTAGCTCACGCCGTCGACGACGAACGGAATGCCGCTCGTGTAGAGGCCGCGGGCGACCTCCGGGTATGGCGCCATCTCGCCCGAGGCGGTGTCGACGAGGAAGGGCGCGATGGCGGGGTTGTCCCAGTACTCTCCGGGGTCTTCGGGGAATGGAACGGCGGGGTCCCAGCGCTTGACGAGGTGCTGGCTGCCGGCGATGTGCACCCAGGGGTAGCTCACGTAGCTGCCGGTCAGCTGCTGGTAGTCGACCAGGTAGTCTGGATCGATGGTGGTCTCTCCGGGCTTCATCCGCAGCATGCAGGTGCGAACGTCGGGCTGCTGGGAATAGGCCACGAAGATGCCGAGGTTGCCCCCCGCTTGCAGGTACAGGGTGCCATCGGGGTCGAGCCGCGACGTGCCGCCGCCGAGGCAACGATCGTCGCGCACGAAGGTGACGGGAGCGTCCACGGTCGCGTCCGTCACCGCCAGGAGGACGCCCGGGTCCATCTCGTAGGTTTCCCAGTTGGCGGTGATGACGGTCCAGATGACCTGGTCGCCCCTCACGACGCCGTCGTAGGCGTAGGTCTCGAAGCCATCGGGAGGCGTCGGCAGATCGAGCGGCAGGGTGCTCACGATCTCCATCGCCTCGGGGTTCCAGACCACGACCAGCCCGAGCGGCGGCACGAAGGCGTAGGCCCGCGTCGGTGACGCGACGAGCACGTAGCTCTGGTTGGCCTCGGCGAGGCCGAAGTTGGCCCAGGTCATGCGCGGGCCCTCGACGAGCTGGTGGTTGGCGTCGACCGTGAAGCGGCTCACGACGCCGGCCTCCTCGACGAAGATGTAGCCGAACGCGGTGTACACGTTGGCGTTGCCAAACTCGCGCATGCGCGAGTAGTCGAGCTCACCCGTGGGCAGCTCGGGGAACGCCCCGACGTAGACATTGATGGTGTCCGGCGCGAGCAGCGCGCTCGCGACCATGACGGCAGGCGGCCCTTCCAGCGGCGCGCCGGGCTCGTCCCCCTCCACGATCGTCGGCTCGTCCGAGCCGCAGGCGACGCTGCCCAGCGCCACGCCGCCGACGAGAACCCAGCCAACCAACGCCCGAATCGCTCTCTGCATGCCGTACCTTCCGGTGGGCGCGCGATCGGGCGCTCTCGCGGTACCCATAGCGGACCCGGGCCACGCTCGGCAACCGGCTCGATGGGCCTGCCTGGCGTTCCGCGCGGACTCGGCGCGGACTCGCCACGGACTCAGCGCGGCCCGAGCACGGGCTCGAGCCAGGGCACGTCGGCAGGCGGGGTCCGGAGGGTCTGCTCCAGCCACTCGTCGTCCGTCAGGCGCTTCAAGCCGGGCTCGAGGTGCTCGTGGTACGCGAACACGATGCCGGCGTAGGCGCGCGGCCCGGTGCACGTGTCCACGCTGACGATCATCGGGCGCGGCAGGCCGGTGCCGACGTGCAACACCGAAGCGTCGCGCGTGAACGGGATGACGCCGCCCGGGTCGGTGTGGACGTCGGCGATGGTGGGGTCGAGCTCGATGCCGCCGACGGGGTCGAAGAAGAGATCTTTGTACCAACCGGTCTGCCACGGGTCGCCGCTGCCGCCGCCCTCGACGCGGATGGCCTGGTTGATGAAGGCGATGTGCTCGACGGAGTGGGGCAGGCCCGTGCGCTGTAGCTCCGCCATCTCGGCGAGCGTCTGCGAGATGCGAGCGAGCGTCGCGAAGTAGTCGTCGATCTTCGTCTGCAGCGCGGCGTCGGGGCCGCCCTCGAGGCCCAGGTCCGCGCTCACCGCCCGGCCGCGTTCGGCGAGGCGGACGATGGCGCGGAAGAACTCGGGATAGGGCTCGACGTAGGCGTCGGGGAACTCGCACTCGCTGCCCGTGGTGTAGCTCTGCTTGGCGTAGAGGATGGTGTCGTGGCGCAGCTCTGCCCAGGACGCGAGCTGCGTGTTGAGCAGCCGGCGCGCCCAGGGCTCGGTGCGGGCGACGGCAGGCAGGTCGGGCGCATCGGTCGTCACCGGGGCGGCCCCTGCGGGAGCGCCGGAGCGTGGCGACAGCGTGCGCAGCGCCGCGAGCCAGCCCGTGTAGAGGCTCGACTCCCAGTAGCTCGCCGGGTGGGCGTCGACGAGCGTGCGCATGGAGGCGAGCGCGCCGGCGTAGGGGCGCTCGGTGAGCTCCGTCGCGAGCAGGGAGGCGGCGTGGTCGTTGGCGAAGGCGCCGAACGCGGCGTCGAGGGGCAGCGGCAGCACGCGCGTGCCGACGCGGTCGAACACGACGTTGGAGAACACGTGGCTGTCGACGGTGTAGCGCTGGCCGAAGAAGGCGAAGCTGGTGTTGAGCGGGAGCGTACCGCTGACGCCGGGCTGCTTGCGGATGATGTGGCTCGCGATGCGCTGCTCGCCGTACTGTCCGTCGATGATGGCCTGGGCGACGGCGGTGTCGCTGCGGTCGCCGAGGCCGGCCGCCGGCGTCGTGCCGAGGTCGGCGAGCAGCTCGCCCAGCTCGGGCACCGTCATGTAATCGTGCTCGCCGACGAAGGAGCCGACGGTGGTGTCGATCAGCTGCCAGTCGCGCTGGCCATCGGCGTCGAGCAGGGCGCCGAGCGCGAGCGACGTCTCCACCTGGCGCCGCCAGAACTGGCGCGAGCCGTCGGGCAGCGTCTCGATCAGGCGCAGGTCGATGCGGCCGAGCCACATCATGGCGCGGAAGTAGCGCTCGAGCACGGCGTCACCCGCGTAGTGGCCGCGCGGCGTGAACTGCGAGAAGTCGATCTCGCGCTCGGTGTCGAAGATGATCATGTCTGCCGAGCCGCTCGCCTCGTTCGCCTTCTCGACGAAGTCGCGCACGTCGCCGGCGTCGGCGCCCGCCACGGGGGCGAGCGCGGCGCCGTCGAGCAAGCTCTGGGCGATGGTGAGGAAGAAGTCGGCGTCGGCGGCCGCCGTGGCGCTCAGCCCGGGCGGCCCTGCCGCGAGCCGGCCGCGCATGCCACCGAGCAGGCGCGACAGGCGCGGCACCAGCGCGGCGCGCTCCACGGCCTCGAGGATCTCGTCGTACGAGCGGTGCACCGCCTCGAGCACCATGTCGGCGCTGACATACACGGGCAGGTCGGCGCCGTAGATGTCGAAGTAGCCATACGGGAAGCTCGGGTACTGCACGCGCCGCAGGATGACGAAGCCGCTCTGGCCGAGCCGCTCGAGCTCGGCAGCGTTCAGCGCGAGCGACGAGCCCTGGATCTCGGTCAGCCCGAGCGCCGTGCGCGGGTCGTGGCCGAGCTCGCTCTCGAAGGCGACCGCGTGCTCGGCGAGCAGCGTCTCGGCGGTCTGCTCCCGGGCGGTGTCGAGCTGGGCGAGCAGCGGCTCGATCACGCTCGCCTGCACCTCGAGCTCGACGCTGCTCGCCGGGGCGCTCGGCGCGGGGTCGCTGGCGCGCCCTCCCTCACCGATGGCCCCGCCGGCACCGCCCCCCGTTCCGGCGCCCGAGGCGCCTCCGGGGTCGCTCGTGATGGCATTCGAGCCGCAGCCGGAGCTCGCGGCGAGCAGCACGCCGAGCAATCCCGAGCCCAACACCCTCGATCCCCGGATCCTTGCTCGTTTCATGCTGATACTCCTCGCGGCGACGGGTGCCCCGACGCCCTCGATCACGCCCTGCGGAAGCCATGAGCAATAGCCGGGCCAGCAGGGCCGTCGCTGGGCTAACCCTTCGAAAATGCAGTCGTGTTCAACTGCGACGGGGGGCGGCTGCCCAGCGTCGCTTCGGCGGCTGGCACACTCTGCGCCAAGCGGACCCCACTCACTCGGGCGCGGCGTCTTCGAGCAGCTCGACGCGGACCCATTTCACGTCGGCGAAGCCGTCGGCGAGCCACGAGGCGAGCGCGGGGTGCAGCGCGTAGGTGTAATAGCCCGGCGGGCCCAGCCTCTCGCCGCGCTCGAGGTCGAGCTCGGTGTCGTTGCGGAGGCGCAGGTACCAGGGCCCGGAATCACCCGCGGGCGCGCGCTCGGTCGGTGCGACGTTCCCCGCTGACTCGGGCGGCGCGGGAGCTTCGCCGCAGCTGACGCTCGCGAGCTGACACGCTCCGAGAAGGAAGACGAGCGCGCCGCGAGCCGCCCGCTCCGAAGCGCTGCGTTCGGTAGCTGGGCCTGCCGGCGACATGCGCTCATTGTCGCAGCCCGCCTGCGGCACGGCCGCGTCCGGTCGTTTCACTCGTGCAACACTTCATTCGTGCAAGAGCATTCGCGCAGCACTGCAGGCTCTCTCGGCGGGCGGCCTCCCCCGTGGCGGGCGCAGGCGGCCGCGCGCAGGCTCGCGCGCAGGCCGCCGGTGAAGGGGACCGGTGGCGAGGGGTTCGCGGCGGCCGAGCACGAGCGAGCACGGCGCCGAGCACGACGCCGGGGGGAGGCGGGCCGCGCGCCGAATGCCATCGGAGTGGCACGTTCGGCGGCCGCGCGCGGCCGGTAGGGGCATCCACTGCGTCCGATGGGCGCTTGATCCTGTCCGGGACACTTTCTGGGGGGTGACGGCCACGAAGCGCGCAGGGCCCCGGCGAGCGCTCGCCTGGTACGCGCCTTGCTCATGTAGGGCGTAGGCTTTCTCTTGGCACAACTTGGCAATCTCATCGCGCGCCGCCGCCGCGAGGCGTCACGAACCGGGCTCGCGCTCGCGTGCTGGGCGCTCGCGGGCTGTAGCGGCGAGATCTCGGGCCCGAGCGGTACGGGCGTGCGCCCTCCCGGGGGCGACACGCCGGAGGTCGATCACTGGTCGTTCGAGGCGCCGAGCGCCGTCGATCCCCCGAGCGTCGCCGACGACGCCTGGGTCATGAACGAGATCGACGGGTTCGTCGCGAGCCGGCTCGCCGCGCTCGGGCAGAGGCCGGCGCCTGCCGCGTCGCCGGAGAAGCTGGTGCGGCGCGTGACGCTGACGTTGACGGGGCTCTTGCCAAGCCTGGAAGAGGTCGACGCCTTCGTCGCCGACCCTTCCGACGCGGCCTATCGCGCGCTCGTGGATCGCCTGCTCGCGTCGCCGCGCTACGCGGAGCACATGGCGAGCACCTGGCTGGATCTGGCTCGCTACGCCGACACCGACGGCTTTCAGTACGATCAGACGCGCGAGGTGTGGCCGTGGCGCGACTGGGTGCTCGAGGCGTTCGACACGAACATGCCCTTCGATCAGTTCACGATCTGGCAGCTGGCGGGTGACCTGCTGCCGAACGCGACCGATCAGAGCATCCTCGCGACGGCGTTCAACCGCAATCACCCGATCCAGAACGAGAATGGGCTGTTGCTCGACGAGTTCCGGGATCGCTATGTCGCCGACCGGGTCGACGCGCTCGGCAAGGCGTGGCTGGGGCTCACCGTCGGCTGCGCTCGCTGCCACGATCACAAGTTCGACCCGACGCTCGCGGCAGACTACTACCAGCTCTACGACTGCTTCAATCAGATCGACGAGAAGGACAACGGCGTCGCCAGCGACTTCTCACCCTCGATGCCGCTGCCGAGCCCGCTCGAGGAGGCGCTGAAGGTCGAGCTGGACGAGCGCATCACCGAGCTGGCCAACGCAGACGCTTCCGAGGCGACGCTCGCGGCCCTGCGCCACGACGCGGAGGCCGTGGCGAGCGTGCCGGTCGCTCGCATCATGCTCGACCAGGCGACGCGGCGAGAGACGCGCGTGCTCGTGCAGGGGCGCTACGATCTGCCCATGGGAAACCCGGTGCGCTGCGACGCGCCGCATTTCCTGCCGCCCTTTCCAGAGGGCGCCCCGAACAACCGCCTCGGCCTCGCCCAGTGGCTGACCATGCCCGACCACCCGCTCACCGCTCGCGTCGCGGTCAATCGCATGTGGCAGCAGCACTTCGGTCGAGGTCTGCTCGCGTCGCTCGACAACTTCGGCATGCAGGCCGCGGCGCCGAGCATCAGCCCCTGCTGGACTGGCTGGCGACGTACTTCGTCGACTCGGGCTGGGACGTGAAGGGTCTGCACCGGCTGATCGTCACGTCGAACACGTTCCGGCAGGCGTCGGCGACGGACGAGGCCTCGCTCGCGGCCGATCCCGACAATGCCTGGCTCGGGCGTGGCCCCCGCTTCCGGCTGTCTGCCGAGGTGATCCGCGACGTGCCGCTCGCCGCGAGCGGCCTGCTCGTGAACCGCCTGGGAGGGCCGCCCGCGTGGCCCTATCAACCGCCAGGATTGTGGGAGGAGCTGTCGTGGGAGTACGCGCAGCTGAGCTACCCGCGCGTCGAGGGTGACGGGTTGTACCGCCGCAGCATCTACTCGTTCTGGAAGCGGACGCTGCCGCCGCCGTTCATGTCGCTGTTCGACGCGCCCGACCGCGAGAGCGCCGCGTCGAGCCGCGAGCTCGGCGTCTCGCCCCAGCAGGCGCTGGCGCTGTTGCACGGTGAACAGTTCATCGAGGCGGCGCGGCAGCTCGCCGCCCGGCTCTGGGCCGCGGCGAGCCAGGAGCCCAGCGCGCAGAGGAGCCAGGCGGCGATCCGCTCGGGGTTCCGGCTGCTCACGAGCCGCGCGCCCAGCGAGGCGGAGCTGGCGATCCTGGCCGAGCTGTACTCGGCGCAGCTCGAGCTCGCCCGCAGCGAAGTGGCGGCGAGCGCGCGCCTGCAGAGCACCGGTCGCTCGGTGCCCTCGAGCGCCGCGCCCGAGCAGGTCGCGCTGACGCAGGTGGTGCGGGTGCTCTTCAACCTCAGCGAGACGGTGACTCAGGAGTGAGCATGAGCGGCATCGACATCAGCCGGCGTGATTGGTTGCGATTCGGGGCGGCCGCGGCCGCCGGTGCGCTGCTGCCGCGTGGCGTGGCTGCGGCTGCGGCGTCGCAGGCCCCGGGGGCGAAGGCCAAGCGGGTCGTCTACCTGTTTCAGGCGGGCGGGCCGTCGCAGCTCGAGAGCTTCGACCCCAAGCCGGGCCTCGCCGCGCTGCGCGGGACGGAGCTGCCCGCGTCGGTGCGCGGCAACGCGCGCATCACCAGCATGACGGCGGGACAGGGCCAGCTCAACGTGGCGAGCTCCCTCGTGCAGTTCGCCCAGCACGGCCAGTCGGGCCTGTGGGTGAGCGAGCTCTTCCCGCACCTGGCGGCGCGCGCAGACGACCTGTGCCTGATCAAGACCACGCGCTCGGACGCCATCAACCACGACCCGGCGACGAACCTGGCGCTCACCGGCTCCCAGCTGCCGGGCAAGCCGAGCATCGGCGCCTGGGTGAGCTACGCGCTCGGCAGCCTCAACCCCAACCTGCCCGCGTTCGTCAGCATGACGTCGGACAGCAAGGTGCAGTTCGTCCAGCCGCTCACGAAGCGGCTCTGGAGCTCCGCGTTCCTGCCGGTGAACCATCAGGGCGTGGCGCTCCGGCCCGGGGCCGAGCCCGTGCTCTACCTCGACGACGGCACCGGATTGCCGAGCGCCGGCGGGCTCGAGCTCTTCGACGCGACCGTTCGCCTCAACCAGGAGCACTTCAGGTCGGCGGGCGACCCCGCCATTCTCCAGCGCAACGAGGCCTACCAGATCGCAGCGAGCATGCGCAGCTCCATGCGCGAGCTCGCCGACGTCAGCGGCGAGCCCGACGAGGTGTTCGACCTGTATGGCCCCAACGCGAGGACGCCGGGTTCGTTCGCGGCCAACTGCCTGCGAGCGCGGCGCCTGCTCGAGCGCGACGTGCGCTTCGTGCTCCTCATGCACCGCGGGTGGGATCATCACTATGAGGTGACCAAGCACATGCGCACCGTCGCCAGCGACGTCGACCAGCCCACGGCGGCCCTGCTGCAAGACCTCCAGCGTCGCGGCCTGATGGACGATACGCTCTTCGTCTGGGGTGGGGAGTTCGGGCGCACCGCCTACAGCCAGGGCGAGATCACCGCGGCGGACCACGGCCGAGACCACCACCCCTACTGCTTCCCTACCCTGCTCGCGGGAGCCGGGATACGCGCCGGAATGACCCACGGGGAGACCGACGACTTCAGCTACAACGCGGTCGAAAACCCCGTGCATATCCACGACCTGCACGCGACGATCTTGCACCTGCTCGGGCAAGACCAGAACCGGTTGACGTTTCGTCACGATGGGCGGGATCACCGCCTGACGGATCTGGGCGGGCGCATCGTTTCGGATATCCTGACCTGAGGGCTCGTTGCGTGATTCACGCCGTGCCGCGAACGATCGCGGCAGAACGCCACAAGCTAGCTGTCGAAGGGCCGCTCGTGAGCGCAGAACATGCTGCCGGCTGCGCGGGGGGGAATGTGGGATAACCATCCCATGACCCTCGCTCTGGTGCTGACGAAGCGTCAGCAAGACATCGTCGCTCGGTTCGTGAGCGAGGTCCAGAGGTCCGACGTGCCGCCCGATGGCGTGCCACGTTCGCTGCTCGTCGACCACATCCCCGAATTCCTGACGGACATGGCTGCGGCTCTGGGCGCTGCGGAGGAGGCGCGCTCCGCGCGGACCATCGATCGTAAGATAGATGAGGAGAGGACGGCGGCGCGCCAGCACGGTAACCAGCGCTGGGGTCTTGGCTACGACCTCAGATCGGTCGTCCACGAATACGGCATCCTGCGCCATATCATCCTCGAGTTTGCGGATGAGCTGGGAGTGACGGTCAGCAATCGGGAGTTTGATGTGCTCGGCAGGTCGCTGAACGTCGGGCTGCTCGAGGCGACGGAAGAGTACATGGCGCAGCGTGACGCCGAGTCGAGCGAGCAGAAGGCGAGCCTCGAGTTTCTGGCAGAGGCCGGCGAGCTCCTGGCGTCTTCGCTCGACTATCGCTCCACCCTGCAGCGATTGACCCGCTTGCTCGTCCCGCGCTTCGCCGACTGGGCGGTGGTGCATCTGGATGGGGTCTCGGTCGAGGATATGCCCATCGTGCACGTCGAGACAGGCCGAGCCGATCTCGTGCGCGAGCTGTATCGCAACCATCCGCCGCTGCCGGGTTCGCCGCTCGATCACACCAGGGTGATGAAATCGGGCTCGCCAGAGCTGCAGGCGGAGATCAGCGGCGAACTGCTTCAGAAGCTGGCGCGGAACCCGGATCATCTGGCGCTTCTGCGCAAGCTCGGCGCGTGCTCGTGGCTGGTGGTTCCGCTGCGCGTGCAACAGCACATGTTTGGAGCGCTGACCCTGTGTTACAGCGTGTCGGGCCGACACTATCGCGAATCCGACCGCGCGCTGGCGTCCGACCTGGCGCGCCGCGCCTCGGTCGCGATCGACAACGCGAGGCTCTATCAGCTCTCGCAGGACGAGCGTTCGCGCGTAGAGTTCGCGACGCGCGCCAAGGACGAGTTCGTCGCGATGGTCTCGCATGAGCTCAGGACTCCACTGAACGCGATACTCGGCTGGACCCGGCTGATCCGTGGGGGCACCATGCCCGACGCCAAACACGAGCACGCCTTCGAGGTGATCGAGCGAAACGCCATCGCGCAGAACCAGCTGGTGAATGACCTGCTCGACATCAGCCGCGCGATCACCGGCAAGATCAAGATATTCCCGTCCCAGGTGGACGTTGGAAACATCGTGGAGCTGACACTGGAGGACGCGCGGCTCGCGCTCGACGCCAAGCGTCAGACCGTGCACAGCGCGATCGAGCGAAAGCACGCCATCATGCGCGGCGACGCCGATCGCCTGCGACAGGTCGTCTGGAACCTGCTCAACAACGCCATAAAGTTCACGCCCAAGGGCGGAGAGATCTTCGTGCAAGTGCGCCGCGTCGAGTCTGATATGGAGCTCGTCGTTCGGGACACGGGCGTGGGCATCGCGGCAGATTTTTTGCCGCACGTGTTCGACAGCTTCCGCCAGTCCGACTCGAGCACGACGCGCTCGCATGGTGGGCTGGGGATCGGCCTGTCCATCACCAAGCACCTGGTCGACCTGCACGGTGGTTCGATCGAGGTGAACAGCCCCGGTCTCGGACGAGGCTCGACCTTCACGGTGCGCTTGCCCATCAGTCCGCTGCTGACGACAACGCTCGGCGTCTCTCGGGTGCCGGCAACCCGAGATGAACCGGCCCGCCGCAACGCGCTGACTGATCTGCGCGGCCTGAGCGTGCTGGTCATCGACGACGAGGCGGACGCTCGCGAGTTGATCGGATACCTGCTCGAGAACTGTGGCGCGAGCGTCAAGCAAGCACCGTCCGCGGCGGAGGCGCTCGACGTGCTGAACTCCAGCACTCTCGACCTCGTGATCTCCGACATCGGCATGCCCGGTGAAGACGGATACGCGCTCATCCGGAGCATCCGCACGCTGCCTGACGAGGCAAAGCGGAGCATACCCGCCATAGCCCTCACTGCTTTTGCGCTCAACGAAGATCGGTCGCGGGCCCTGGTGGCCGGCTTCAACGTGCACATCGCAAAGCCGGTCGAGCCTTCGGAGCTCGTGCGTGCCGTGGTGGACCTCGCCGCCCCCCGCCGAGCGGCGACCGGGGCGTGACGACGAGCGCGGCCGCTGGGTTACCCCCGCGGACGGACGCGAAGCGCCGCACATCCCTCAGTTGTTCGGCACGCAGTCCATTTGCAGATTCCAGGACTTCAAGAGCGCCGTCTGGGTCTGGCTGGTCGACGGCACGAGATGGGATGTGATGCGCACGTGAGCGTTGTTGCGAGGGCGGTTGTTCACGACGAGCGTGCGGTCGACGTCTGCCGCGCCGATCTGTGTGTCGGGGGTACCCGTGACCAGATTGGCGGCGCGCGCGCTCGTGGGCGTGCCGACGAGTGAGGTGGGTCCGGGCGGGCTCGAGAACAGCAACGCATCCGACGGAGCGCTCGCGAGGCCTGCGGCGGTCGTCGCCGTCTGGACCGTGAAGCGGATTCTGGAGTCGGACGGGGTGCTCGAGTTCCAGGACCACAGACTCCACACGGGCGAGGTGTCGGAGGGGCAATCGCTCGCGTAGTCGCGAACGAAGGACCCGTTGGTGTACTTGGTGAGGTGTCCGCATTGGCCGGGTTGCCCCCCGCCACCGCAGGTATCGGGCAGTGCGCAGGAGCCACAGCTCAGGGTGCCGCCGCAGCCGTCTCCCGCGGGGCCGCACTTCAAGCCGAGGGCAGCGCAGGTCGTCGGCACGCAGGGGGGAGGGCTGCCGCACTTTCCGCGCTGTCCGCCGCCACCGCAGGTATCGGGTGCGGTGCAGGAGCCGCAGTTCAGGGTGCCGCCGCAGCCGTCACCGGCGGGCCCGCAGCTCAGCCCGAGCGCCGAACAGGTCGTCGGCGTGCACGCCGAGGTGAGGACGCCACATTTTCCGGGTCCGCCCGCGCCGCAGACCTGCCCCGTGGGGCAGGTGCCGCAGTTGAGCGAGCCGCCGCAGCCGTTGCCCGCCTGGCCGCAGCTCAGGCCGAGGGCAGCGCAGGTCGTTGGAACGCAGGCGAGAGGCGTCGCACACACGTTGGGTGTCGAACCCCAGCCGCAGACCTTGCCGGTCGGGCAGGTGCCGCAGTTGAGCGTGCCGCCGCAGCCGTCGCCCGCCTGGCCACAGTTCAAGCCGAGCGCAGCGCAGGTCGTCGGAACGCAGGCCGCTATCGTGTCGGGTGTGACGCACGACGCGAGATCGAACATCATGAACTCGAGCAGCTTCTCTTGCGGCGTCATGGCGGCGTTGCCGCACTCACCGGGATACGTGTACTGCGTGTTGGACGAGTCCTCGACGTGGAAGTCGCTGAAGACGACCCGACCGCACTGGTTCGCAGCCGAGGCTCCGAGCGGCGTGTTGAACGTCAGGTGCATCGGAGCATTCGCCGTTGGCTGGTTGACCGTCATCCAGTTCTGGGTGGGCGCAGTGGGGGTCGTGAAGTCGCGGCGCAGCGTGTCGATCGGGATCTGCCCGAGCGTGGACGACGCGCCGATCGCTGGCAACTTCAGCCATTGCGCGAGCAGCGCTCCCTTCGAGAAGGTTTGATTGATGTAGCCCGTCTGCGGGTCGGGGCTCGGCGCGGTTTGATTGAGGTTCCAGTTCACCGCGGACGAGAGCGGCGAGAAGAAGCTGGAGCCGTTGCTGTAGATCCAGTGGTACGTGTAGTGGGTGGTGAAGACCCGTCCCCCGACGTTGGCGTAGCTCGCGAGGTTGTTCTGGTAGCGGGTCTGCAGCGCCGTCGGGTGGTAGTAGGCCGCCCCCGGGCAAGGAAACAGGGCAATGTCGTACTGGTTGAGGGGTTGATTGACGAGGATCTCGGAGTAGCCGAAGAGGTAGCTCGCGCTGTAGTACCCGCCCGCCATCAGCACTCGCCCGTCTTGCAACGGGGTCGCGGTCGGGAAGGCGTGCGTATAGTTGGGCCCGTTGGCGACCACAGACCACGCGCTCGTGGTCGGGGCATACGTCTCTTCGGTGGTGCGATAGGTGCTGCCATCGACGCCGCCGAATGCCACGACGGTGCCATCGCTCAGCAGCGCTGCTTCGTGGCCCCTCCGCGCGCTCGCCATCGAGGGTCCGGCGGCCCAGGTGTTCGCCGTCGGGTCATAGACGGCGCTGGTCGCGATCGAAGAGGTGCTGGAGCCGACCCCGCCCGCGAGCAAGACCTTGCCCGATGCCAGCAGCGTATCGGTGTGCTGCTGGCGCACGGCGGGCATGGCGGGTGTCGACGTGAAGAGGGTCGTCAGAGGGTCCCAGAGCTCCGCGCTGCTCAGGCTGGTCGTCCCGGTGTTGACGCCCCCCGCGATCAGAACCCTACCGTTCGCGAGCCGCGTCGCCGTGTGATAGGAGCGGCCCGTTGCCATGGACGTCACCACCGGCACCCAGAGGTTCGTCAGCGGGTTGTACAGCGAGGCGGTCGCGGTCGACGTGACCCCGTTGGTCCCGCCGACGACCAGGACGTTGCCGTTGCCCAGCAGCGTCGCCGTGTGGCGCGCGCGCCCCACCAGGCCTGTCATCGTGCCGGCGGCGCTCCAGGTGTTCGTGGTAGGATTGTAGAGCTCCGCCGTCGCGTGGTACGTCGAGCCCGAGTATCCGCCCGTGACGAGGACGCGACCATTCGCGAGCAGGGTCGCTGTCGGTGCGATGCGCGCCGTCGCCATCGAGTTCTTCGTCGTCCAGGTGTTGGTGCTCGGATCGTAGATCTCGGCCGCGCTCAGGGCGCTCGTGGTCGCCGCGACCACCGTGCCCAAGGCGCCGAGCCCGCCCACGACGAGCACGCGGCCATCGCTCAGCAGCACCGCGGCGTGGTAGGCGCGGCTGTACGCCATCGACGAGCCCATCAACCAGGCGTGCGTGTCGAGGAGTCGGCTCTCCCACTCCGTCGCGCCGGTGGAGGTGATGGCGGAGGCGGCAGAGTACCCGACCCCGCCCTTGTAAGCTCCGTACACGTTGCCGCTGTTACCCACCCCCGTGGAGACCGTGTGGCCCGGCGCGCCGGCGGCATACAGGTGGATGCGCCCGGCACCGATGGGGTTCGTGAACTCGCTATCGTCGACGCCGATCTTGCGCAACACGCACTCGAGCGCGTCGACTCTACCGGTCACGAACGCTTGCCTCGGGATATCTCCCTCGCTCTTGTTCCGCGGCAGCCGGGTGAGCGCTGGCGACACCACGGTATCGGTGCAGGCGGTGACCTTCGGAATGGTGACCTGGCGGCGCCAGCGGCCGATCTGAATGACGAGCGGGATATTGTTCCCGACCGGCGCGTTGGTGAGCTTGAAGGTGCCATCGACCGCCGAGGTGCCGCCGACGAGCGGCGAGCCCGAGGCCTGCGCACAGTTGTCGCACGATACGCCCGAAGCGAAGCCCTCGACGGCGCCATTGGGCACGTAAACGACGGCGTTCGGCAAAGGGTCGGTGCCGTTCGGCGCGTAGACGGTGCCGCTGATGCTCGTCGTCGCGGCGCCCGCGCACGTGACCTGCTGCAGGCAGAGATTGGTGCAAAGTGGGCTCGCGCCGCACACGCTCGCCGTCCCGGCGCCGCCGCACGTCTGCGGCCAGTTGCAGCTTCCGCAACTGAGCAGGCCTCCGCAGCCATCGGATACGGGCCCGCAGTTCTTGCCGAGCTGCGCGCAGGTCTTCGGCACGCACGCGGCTGGACCGCACACGCCGGGGAGGCCTCCACCGCCGCAAGTTTGCGGCGCCGTGCAGGTGCCGCAGCTCAGGAGCCCGCCGCAGGAGTCGCTGGCGGGCCCGCAGTTCATGCCGAGGAGCGCGCACGTTCTCGGAGCGCACGTCACGGGGGGTGTCCCGCAAACGCCGGGCGTCCCGCTGCCTCCGCACAGCTGGGGGAGCGAACAGGTCCCGCAGTTCAGGAGGCCTCCGCAGCCATCGGCGGCGGGACCGCAGCTCGCGCCGAGCTCGGCGCAGGTCCGCGGGACGCAGGCCCCACCGGGCGGTATCGCCGTCCCGCAGACGCTGAGTATGCCGGCGCCACCGCACGTCTGAGGAGCGGCGCAGGTTCCACAGTTGAGCACGCCACCACAGCCGTCGCCAACGGGCCCGCAGTTCTTGCCCTGCGACGCGCAAGTCAGCGGCGTGCATGCCGTGATCGGAACGGTCACGGTCGACAAGCCGCCGGGGTCGACGCTGATGTTCGTTCCAGCGTTCTCGATCCCCTGCGTCGTGTCCTGAAAGGTGACGCAGTACGGGTTACAGGGATTGCTGACGCACGCGCTCGCCGAGCCGAGGTTCTGAAGCGAGAGCCCGGTAGACTCCGGCAGCGGGATCGACGATAGGTCGCTGTTGTTCAGCGAGCATTCGCTCCAGGTGCCGAGCGTGCAGACGCTCACGCCCTTGCCGCAGATGAGCTGATCGCGTAGCCGCTCGACGACCTCTCCACACTGGAGGTGCGCCCCTTCCGTATCGCACGGGCAGCCCGGCTCCTCGCGCTCGGCGCAGCGGGGCTCGTCTCCGCCGTCGCGCGAGGCGAACGGCGGTACGACGAAATCGTCGGTCGACTCGTCGAGGGGCGGGGCGTGCTGATCCTCGCAGGGCCCGAGCATCCCGACGAATCCGGTGAAGACACCGAGCCGCAAACTCTGCATGAAGCGGGCGAGGGCAAGGCATTTCATGGTCGTCGTTCACAAGGTGTCGAAATCGAAGTCCACGGGCACCCCCTCGAAGGTCGCGGCGATCTCGACCGGCGTCGGCGGAGGAGGTGGCCCCACGATCGGGGTGCTCGAACCCGAGCTCAGCTCGCCGATGGTTTTGTCGCCGTCCTGGAGATGGAGGATCACCGACAGCTGAGACGACGGAATGACCGCCTGCAGACTCACGGCCAGCGTGTCGCAGCTCGTCGAGCCTTGGGTGGCGCGCCACACGACGTGCTCGAGCTGGATCTCTACCGGCCCGGCCTCGTCCTCGAAGCGCAACACCGCGTTCGGTTGAGGGTCGTCCGTCGTGACTCCCGGGGGGCTGCCGAACGCCGCGACCGCCGGAGCAAAGGGCACGTCGTTCGACGTGAAGACCTCCTGGCCATCGCCGCCTCCCGTCGTCGCGGAGAGCGCACCGATCAGCGTACCGTCCGAGAGATGCAACACGAGTGAGATGGGGTGCCCGGGACCGTTGACTTCCAGGAGGGCGCTGGCCAGTTCCGGCGGCGTGGGGTCCCCGTATGCGAGAGTGTCGCTCGCGCCATAGGCGTAGTCGCCATCGCAGCTCCACACCGCCGGAACTTCTTCGCCGCTGCCGGCGTCGTCTGCGGGGCCCTCGCTCGGGGGGGGTCCTTCCCCTGGAGAACCGGCGTCAACGGTCGCGCCGGCGTCCACCATCGCCCCCGCGTCTCCGGTGCCCACGGCGTCCCCGGCATCCGTGGCGTCGACGGCTTCACCGGCGTCCGTTCCTGCATCGGCGTCTCGCGACGTGGGGCCGCTGCCACCCGGGGCGCCGCTCGGTGGTGTCGTCGTGTCCGTCGACGCCCCAGCGCCCCCTCGCCCCCCTGCAGGGACGCTTCCATTTCCGCCCGCTCCGGTCGGGGATGAACCGGCGGACCCGACAGGAGGAGCCCGATCGGACGTGCCGCATGCCAGGGTCACGACCAAGGCCAAGCACATCACCGGCGTTGCGGGGTGCCTCACCCCGCTAGCTTCGATCACAGGCGTCAGCGCCCCTCCCATTCCGTGTCCCTCTCGTCGTGGGTGAAATGTGCTGCAGAATGCACTCGTGGGGGGGTGACCGAGCGCAGGCGCGTATGTTGCCCCAGTGGAACAGAACGGTTGTACCAGGTACGCCTTGAGCAGCTCTAGCAACGACCGACGATCGTAACCCAGCGGCCTTGGCTCGAGCTGCTGCTGGACAGCACGACGTGCCGCACGGCAGCGCCCGCGCGCTCGCTCGAGGCTCTGACGAGACACGCGTGCCCGAACGCCACGGCGGGTAGCACTCTGGAGCTCGACACTCGAGTCGTGGTTATTCGCATCGGTGCGCGCATGCCTCACGGTCGACTCGGGACGTGGCGCGCGTGCGCGACCTTTCTCGGTGCAGCGCTCGGCTTCGAGAGCACCTCGTCAGCGCTTGCCCGGGCCCCTCCTCGCTGCCGCGCCGTGAGGAGCCCCCGGGGGTGGCGCCCGCGCCGAGCCAAGGCTCCATTTTGTTGGTCACGTCTCGGGCACCCCGCGCCTCCAACCATCCGAGCGCACGGTTCTTCCCCATGCCGGCGCCTGGAGGCCAACATGACCCTACTCATCGAAAAGAAGAAGCTATCGGTCGGCAACTACGAGATGGCGTACGTCGATCGCGGCGACGGAGACCCTATCGTCTTCCTGCACGGCAACCCGACATCTTCGTTCCTGTGGCGCAACATCATTTCGCGGCTCGAGGCCAGCTACCGTTGCATCGCGCCGGATCTCATCGGAATGGGGGACTCGGACAAGCTCGATCCGAGCGGTCCCGAGCGCTACTCGTTCGCCGAACACCGCGAGTTTCTCGACGGCTTCCTCGAGCGGCTCGCGCTCGACAGGCCGTTCGTCCTGTGCGTGCACGACTGGGGCTCTGCGCTCGGCTTCGATTGGGCGCGCCGCCATCCCGCGCGCGTGCGTGGAATCGCGTACATGGAGGCGATCACGGGCATGCTCTCCTTCAGCACCTTTCCGCTGCAAGCGCGTGCGCAGTTCCAGAGCTTGCGCTCGCCGCTCGGCGAGGACCTCGTCCTGGTCCAGAATGTCTTCGTGGAACAAATTCTGCCCGCCAGCATTCTGCGGCCGCTGACGCCGGAAGAGCTGGATGAGTATCGCCGACCCTTCAGGCAGGCAGGCGAGTCGAGGCGACCGACGCTCTCCTGGCCACGGCAGCTGCCCATCGATGGCGAGCCGCAGGACGTCTGCGTGGAGGTCGCGCGCTACGCGGCGTTTCTCGCGGCGTCGCCGATTCCCAAGCTGTTCATCAATGCCGAGCCCGGTGCCCTGTCGACCGGAGAGAATCGCGAGGCGTGCCGCCGCTGGCCCAACCAGCGCGAGGTCACGGTGCGCGGGCTGCACTTCATCCAGGAAGACTCGCCTGGCGAGATCGCCACTGCCTTGCTCGACTTCGTGCGGGGTCTGGCGTGACGAGCCCGCTCGACGAGCACGCCCTGCGCGCGAAAGGCGGGGATCGAGATGCGCTCGTGCAGCTGGTGCGCGGCCTCGACAAGCCGATTTACCAGATGGCGCTGCGCTTCCTCGGTATCCCCGCTGACGCGCGCGACGCGACGCAGGAGATACTCATCCTGGTCATCACCCAGGTCGGGTCCTTTCGCGGTGACAGCGCGGTCAGCACGTGGGCCTACCGCATCGCCACCCGTCACCTGACCCGAGCGCGCAAGCGCTTCCGGCGCGTGAGCTTCGAGTCGCTCGCAGACGATGACCTCGGACAGAGCCCCGGCCCGATCGCGCCCGAGGCGCTGGCTCAGGCAGACGAGCGCCTGCTGGAGGAGGAGGTCTTCATCGGCTGTACTCAGGCGATGCTCCAGGCGCTCGACAAGACGCTGCGCATCGCGTTCGTGCTCGGAGCGATCATGGATCTCGACGCGAGAGACGCAGCGGCCGCGCTCGATGTATCCGAGCCGACATTTCGCAAGCGCCTGTCGCGGGCCCGCGCGACGCTCGATGGCTTCGTGTCCAAGCACTGCGGCGTCGCCGATCCGCAGAACCGCTGCCGCTGCACGTTCCAGGTCAACTATAACATCGCGCGCGGTCGCCTGAACCCGCGCCAGCTGCGCTTCGCTCTGCCGGTGGCGCGCACGAGCGTCGAAGCCGCCCGCGCGCGCGCGGAGATCCACGCGGTGCGCCACGCCCTCGAGCTGTACCGGGCTCAGCCCGAGCACGCCTCCGGCGTCGACTTTGCGGCGCGACTGCGCGAGCTCATCGCGTCCGCCGGTACTCTCGCGTCCGACTGAGCGCCCTCAGGGCGCTATCGACGCGGGAGCAACTGGCGCGGCGGGAGCAACTGCGGCAGCGGGCGGCGCCGAAGCATCGCTGACGAGATAGAGGCGAACCGCTTGGCTCGCCTTCGCCAGTGGCCAATCGGGTTCGCTCAGCTCGCCGAGCAAGGGGTACAGGGCCGCGCGCAGCTGAGCTCGGCGGCCTCGCGGTGCCAGATAGGAGCCTTGACCGATCGGCTCCAGCTTCAGCTCCCCCGACCGCTGAAGGAGCTCGATGGCGGGGCCGAGCGTGTCGTGGTACTCTTCGCTCGCGAGCAGCGCGACGAAGGGGCGCTCGGGCAACTCCGCGCGCGACGTGACGCGAGTGACGATGTGTGAGCAGGCGCTGCAGCCGCGCGCGGTCAGCAGCGGCGCGAATCGTTTGCTCCAATACTCGGAGAGCACGACGGGACGTTCGGGATAGAGGCGCCGCGCGTCTTCGAAGGCAGCGAGCGCGCTCTTGGCCTGCGCCGCACGGTACACATTACCCGCATCGGGCTCGAAGTGCACGAAGAGCCCCGCTCCCCACAGCGAGACGACCAGCACCGGGAGAACGCCGAGCGCGCGAGCAGCGACATGCCCCGCGGGGAGGCGCTCTCGAGCGAGCGCGACCGTGCGGCGCGCGACAGCGGCCGTGATGAGCCAAGCCGGCACCAGACACACGCTGAAATACCGCGGGTGCTGGAGCGGCGGCGGCAGATAGTGCTCGAAGTTGGTCGTACCGAACGAGAGGTACGCGAACAGCCAGACCCAGAAGCCGAGCAGCAGCCCGAGGTACCTTCGCTGATCGGGCAGCCCGCCGCGAGCGCGCAAGAGCGGCCAAGCGGCGAGCTGGGCGATCGAGAACACGGCCAAGGCGTAGCCCCCGTATTCCCCGCCGCGCCCATACAAGAAGCGCAGCCGATCGAGCGGCCAGAGCCCCTGTATACTCACGCGTTGCTTCAGGGCATCGACCGTCTCCGCGCTGCCGACGCCGGACAGGAGTCGCACGACCCAGACGCCGCTCAGCGCGCGCAGAGTCACCGTCTCGAGCAGCATGAAGAGCACGACCCCGACGCCGTAGGCCACCGCGCCGCCGAGCGCGCGCCAGCGCACCCCATCGGAGAGCCGCAGCCAGAGGATGCCGATGGCGATCGGCACCGTGACGACGATGCCGGGTTCCTTGGCAGAATACGCGAGGCCCGTGAAGGCGCCCACGCAGAGCCACTGCAGGAGCTCGCCGCGCGGCGAGAGCTCTCCCGCGCGCACGCGCTGCAGGGTCCAGACGGTGAGCAGGAGCAGCGCCGCGAGCCAGACCGAGAGCGTGTTGTCGGGCAAGGCGGCCCCACCATAGACGTAGAAGAGCGGGCTCAGCGCCACGAGCAACGCGCCGAGCACGCCAGTGGCGGAGTCGAACGCGAGACGGCCCAGCGCGTAGGTCAAGCCCACCAGGACGGGGTGGTAGAGCGTATAGCTGAGGATGGCGAGCGTGGTGTCGCCGAAGAGGCGATACACGATCGCCGCAGGCCCGATCACCATCAGGCGCGTGTGCGCGATGTTGGCCGGATCGATCGGCGTGCGCGCCGCCAGACGCTGGATGCCGCCCAGGTAACTGATGTCGTCGCTCGCGTAGAACCCCGAGTAGAAATAGAGGTTCAAGAACCAGGCAAGGAGCGCGAGGCAGAGCACCGTTCGGCGGTCTGCGCGCAGGCCCGAGACTGTTGTGGTGTTGGACATGGTTGAAGCTCAGCTCGGCGAGTTGGTCACGGTCCGGAGGCGCAGGTAGCTGAACCCGAGCTGCCAGCGCATGATGGAGCTGAGCCAGGGGATCGAGAGCCCGAGCGACAGCGCCGTGCCGAGCGCCGCACCGCGAATCCCCCACCAGGGGATGAGGGCCAGGTTGAAGAGCAGGTTGCTGACCGCCACCAAGAAGGTGAGCAGCGTGTAGTGCGCAGGG